>JFJP01018715.1_pt2 | contig 13946 bp, 9 predicted proteins | sample 431651 | NCBI WGS metagenome assembly JFJP01 (sample SAMN02602958, study PRJNA72255) | Microbial mat metagenome, whole genome shotgun sequencing project. | biome: fresh water; feature: sink hole; material: water; isolation source: purple microbial (photo- and chemosynthetic) mats found in... | reverse complement strand
CCCTGGGAAACGGAACTGCTGGCCAGCCTGGGGCGACCGGTCGATTTCAAGACCACCCATCTGGCGCTGGCGATGAACATCATTATCAGGAACTGGCCCGTGACCACCCATGCCGCCGGACTGCAGGCAAAGGGTAACGGCCGGCTGTATTTCTTCGTCCCCTGGCGTGGTGTCACCATGGCAGGAACCTACTACCGAGCCCACCAAGGATCGGCGGACGGGCTGGCCGTTACCGATGACGACATCGCCGCCTACCTCGACGCGTTGAACACCTGCCTGCCGGACGTGCGCATCACACGCGATGACATCCTGGCCGTCATCCTACCCTGCCGCCAGCCCCCGTTGCCTGATCAGGAACCCAAGCTGCTGCGGCACTACCGCTTTGTCGACCATGCCAGCACCGACGGCATCGAGGGACTGGCCTCCGTGCTCGGCATCAAATACACCACCGCCCGCGGCGTGGCCGAGACCGTCATCGGCAAACTCGCCCCGCGGTTCGGCAAGCCCCTGCGTCCATCGCGCACCGCAAAGACCCCGCTTCCGGGCGGCGACATCCCTGATCTTCATGCGTTCAGACAAACCGCAGCCACCAAGTATGCCGCCGTGCCAGCGGACATACGCGAACGGCTGCTGGCTTTCTACGGCACGGAAGCGGAAGCCATTTTCAAGCTGGCGCAGGCCGGACAACGACCGCTGAATGATCGTGACGCACTGCTGCGCGCGGAACTGCTGTTCGTCATCCGCAGCGAGATGCCGCTGACGCTCGGGGACCTGCTCTACCGCCGCACCGGCATGGCCACCGCCGGCCCGACCGACATCCGGCAAGTAAAGCTCGCAGCCGAAGTCATGGCCACCGAACACCACTGGACACCAGCGCGCACGGAGAAAGAGATCCAATCGGCAATCTCCCCCGCCACCCTCTGGCAAGCCGGCTGCCTCAAGTAGCTTTTAGCGACTGGCAAGTCCTGCCACGGTCATGTTTTCCGAGATTACATCGTGCGGTATGAGCACATATTTCCAAGGCTTTCCACCGCAAGTGGCCGCATAGTCGCTGGCGTTCTTGCACCATGCGACGGCGACATCGCGCTTGGCACCGACAACGGCGTCATCCATCTCGTTGCGTGCCTTTGGTTCCAGCATGTAGATGCAGGTCTCGGTTTCGGCCACAAAGTCCGGCTGGTATTCCGGATGATCGGCACCGCTTTTATAGTAAATCTGGAACTGCCCCTTGGCTGGCTTGAACCATTTGATCGCGTCCCGTTCCAGAATCACAGCGAGTTTTCGCTCGGCATCTGACTGGAATTTCTGGACGTCGTAAAGGCAACGGCTGAACCCGCCGAAAAGATATTTCGCCATATTGCTCTTGTCGTCCGGCGCTTGCCGGAAATCATGCACCGGATTGGTCGCGGAGGCCGTGTAGGCACTCTGCTTGAGTTCGGTGAAGCCCTTGCTGATTTTCACCTCCACACCGGCGGATTCCTCCCAGTAGTGATCCTGCATCTGGGCGTGGATAAACTGGGCAATCTGTTTCTGGTGGCACCGGAACGTTTTTGAGATGTCTTCATCGGAGCGACCCATCGACCGGAAATGCCGGATGGTCTGGTCGGCAAGGTTGTAAAGCAGGTCGGCGTTGTCGTCGTAGGAAACATCGTCGAAATCAACCAGCCCGCTGACGATGAAGTCTTCCAGCCGGGCATCCCCGTCTTCGCTCTTTCCCAGTGTCAGCACATCAAGCTGCGATGTCCGCAGATGCCGTATCCACAGATCGTCATCCGGTACCGGATAGTTCAGCGTATCCAGCTTGAGCGTGAAGGGCTTGAACCCGCACTTCACCTCGCCGACCGGCACAACCAGAATACGTGGAATGTCTATGGTCTGCTTTGTTACCAGGGCGGAGGTCCTTGCCACAATGGACGCGATATCCGGCTTTTCAATGATTCCGCCCATCTCGATCTGCCTCGGGCGGTAGCCTTCTTCCACCTCCCGGACAATCAGCCGCTGTATGTCCTGATCCTGAAGCATGGATGAGGATGGCAGCGTCTGAGGCTGGTCGCCCAGCTTGCTGATCACCGTGTAGGCAATCCGGGCCACCCGTTGGTCCTCGGCGTTTGCGAACAACGGGGTTTCGCTTGATTTGGGAATAAATGTGCTGGCCGTCGTCTGATCTGGAATAAAACCAAGCCGGGAGGCCAGCCGCGACTGAGACACGACGGACACGGTTTTCTGTGCGACCTGCCCGGGGTCGAGCACGACCTGCTGCAACCGAATGGTTGAATCCGGTTTGCTGGCCTCGTCGATAATCTCCTGGAACTTGTCGTGGGCGACAATGTTCAGGCGATCCACCGCTGTCACACCGGTCCGTTTCCCGTACGGAAGGCGCAGGCCGCGGCCGATGGATTGTTCGATCAGAATGCGGGCGTTGGCCGCCCGCAACGGAACGATGGTGTACAGATTGGTTACGTCCCAGCCTTCCTTGAGCATGTTGACATGGATCACGATCTCGGTCGGCGACTCGTAATGCTCAACCCGTAGGAGCTTCTCGACCATCTCATCCTCATCCGAGCCGGTCTTGCTGGAGTCAACCTGGATGACCTTCTCCTTGTAGCGACCCTCGAAGAAGTCATCCGATTTGATCAGCTTTTCCAGTTGGCTGGCATGCGTGGTATCGCGGGCGATCACCAGCAGGAACGGCTTCACAATCGGATTGCCGGTTTCCCGCGCATAGGTCTCCAGCTCGACTTTCACGCTTTCGTGCAGGCTGATACCGTCCCGCAGCTTCATATCCTCAACAGCCTCGACGGTCATTCCCGCCGGATTGAAGTTCTTGCGGGTGACAACCGCAGGTTCCTTCACGAAACCGTCCGTCATGGCCTGTCCCAGCGGATAGTCGATGATCACATTTTTAAACGCGATGGCCCCCTTGCTTGTTTCAACAAACGGGGTGGCGGTCAATTCCAGCCCCAGGACCGGTTTCAGCTCATTGATCGCGCGGATGCCAGCCGAGGCCCGGTAGCGGTGGGATTCATCCATGATCAGTACCAGATCAGGCAGTTCGGCCAGGTATTCGAAATAGCTTTGGCCGATGTATTCCGACAGCCGCTTGATGCGCGGCGACTTGCCGCCGCGTACCTCGGAATTGATCTTCGAGATGTTGAAGATATTGATCTTGCAGCGCAGGACCTGGTCGAACAGCGTTCCCGCCTTGGCCTCGTAGTCATCGCCGGTAATGATTTCCGGCGTATCGGTGGCGAACTCGGCAATACCCTTGAAAACATATTTGGGTGTATTCGGCGTGAAGTCGGCGATCAGCTTCTTGTAGATCGTCAGATTCGGAGCCATCACAAAGAAGTTGTTGATCCCGTGCGCCAGATGCAGATAGCTGATAAACGCGCCCATTAAACGGGTTTTGCCCACGCCGGTCGCCAGCGCAAAGCAGAGCGACGGGAATTCACGCTCGAAGTCGGTCACCGACGGGAACTCGGCGCAAATGGCGGCCATCTTCGCCTGAAGATCGGCATTGCCGTCTTCGGGAAGGATTTCCATCACCCGGTCAAGGATCTCCAGCGAACGGCGCTGGGGCGGGCGCAGACTCAACCGGCCTGATATGGCATTAACGTGACGGTTCATTCCTCTTCCTTTCCTAAATCACTATTCAGCGCCTCAAAATGAACTATGGCTTTCTATAGTTCACTTTTCATCTGCCAAAATGAACTATGGATTTTCATATCGCGACTTTCTGACCTGAAAGAGAGATATGGACTTCTATTTTGTGAGCCGCAACGAGTTCCCGTGATCGGAAGATTGGGGGAAAAGATCGGAAGATTATCGGAAGATTCATTTCGGTCCTCCGTATGTGCCAGTACGTACTTCGTAGCGTGTTTGGCGAGGTTCCTCGCCCATCTATTGGTGCGTTTGGTGCGTTTATGGTGCGTTTGGCGAGATACTTTCATGGTGTGTTTGGTGCGTTTATGGTGCGTTTGGCGAGATACTTTCATGGTGTGTTTGGTGCGTTTATGGTGCGTTTCCGATTAAAAACGTAATGAGTCCCTTTGCCGGTGGTACCGACCTTGAGCAGAATACCTTTGCCGCACAGCTCTTCCATGTCTCTGCTCGCAGTATTCCGGGATACACCCCATTCTTGCTGACAGTCCGCATTGTTTATTTTCCCATGTGTTTTTACGAATGCAATTATCTCGTACTGCCTATCCGCAGCTTTTTCAAAGCAGCTCCATCTGCCCTGGTTTGGCTGGGGCTTTGGGGAGGTTCTCGACCTGGAGCGAATAGTCGTCGTGCGCCCACTCGCAGCGCGAAAGCACCTGTTTCGGAATCTTCTTCACGGTCAGATTCGGCCACTGGTCGGCGCGGCCCCGGAAGGCGGAACAGAGCACCAGCAGCGACCGCTCCGGCCCGACTTCGTCGGAAAGCTGCGCCAGTTGATCGGCGGAAAGATTCTGCGTCGTCACATAGATGAAATCCCGCTCGGTGGAATACCCCTGCATCCAGTAGATCGAATCGCTCGGGGCGTAGGTAAAACCTTCCAGCTTGCAGGCCGCTTCGGCCAGCATCGCGGCATTGAACTCCGGATTGATCACCCAGCGATCCCACTGGTCCTTCTCCAGCAGCGACGGTGCCAGCCGGTAATAGCGGAACCCGCCGCCGCCCTTCCAGTCAACGGCCTTGGTGATTCCGCCGGCATCCTCGCCATCAATGACCTTCTTCAGGCGCGGAATGATATGCGTATGACAGTGCTCCCCCAGCTCCACCATGATCCACCGCCGCCCCATCTTGTGCGCCACCGCTCCCGTCGTTCCCGATCCGGCAAACGAGTCGAGCACCCAGTCGCCAGGATCGGAGGCAAGAGATAATACGCGATTAATCAGCCGTTCCGGCTTCGGTGTGGTAAACGGATCGGAAGGATTGAAGCTCTTGACCTCTTGGGCAGCCACCCGATTCTCGCCAACGTCTTTGTAATGCCAGACGGTCATTGCCACTACGCCCTTTCCTTCTAATTCGGAGAGGAAGCGTTTTACGCATGGACGATTGTTACCACCTTTCCCGAATGTAATCCTGTGGGCTGTGATCATCTCCTGCATGCGCTCTTTACTGAATCGCCAACAGGTTCCCGCCGGGGGCTCTATTTTTCGGCCAGAGGGGGCGGTAATCTCGTAGAGATTGGGAGATTGCCCGGTTCGCGCAAATTGTGCACCCCGTTGACCACCGCGAAGACTGGCAGTGGAATCGCCTGGAAACCAAGGGCCTCTTCCGTATGCCTTACCGTTTTCGTCAACGCCATCCCATTCATCAGAGTGTCGGTAGATAGAATCATGTTCTTCTGTTCGATCAAGCCTCCCAGGGCGCCAGATACTCTTATCTTTGGCGTATACAAGGACATGATCGTGGCTATCAGATAGCCACACTGCGTTGGGTTGAGGCGATGACTTCTTCTGCCACACACAGTTTGCAACGAAATTCGTTCGTCCGAAGATTTCGTCGCAGAGAACTTTGAGGTAGTGGCACTCACTGTCATCTATAGTGATCCACAACGAACCATTCTCTTTGAGCAACCGCCGCATAATCTCCAGCCGATCCCGTATCAAAGACAGCCAGATGGAATGTTCGACGCCATCATCATACTGCTTGAACGCGGATCCTGTGTTGTACGGAGGGTCAATGAAGACGCATTTGATCTTGCCGGCGAACTCCTGTTCGAGGGCTTTGAGGGCGAGCAGGTTGTCGCCGAAAATCAGCCGGTTATCGAACAGGTCATTCTCCGACACCTGATGCTTCGCGTGATAGCTCTTCGCCGAGTCTTCGAGCAGAATTCTCGGCTCCAGCTTTGGCCGCACGTCCTTCCCGATCCACGTCAGTTCCAGTTTGGTCTTGGTTGCCATCTAAAATCCTTTTCAACCGCGAATGACAAAAACACCGTGTCAGAGGCTGCGCATAATATCAGGTACTGACTTCAATTGGAATGACAACACCCAGCTTGATTGCGACCGGTGTGTAAATATCCACGTCTTGCGCCGGGGTATCGATCGATACAATCAGGGCATAGCGGGTTCTTTGGCCCCATCGCCCTTTGTGCGCCCGTTCCCGCCACCAGCCAATCGTGGGATAGACCGCTATCATGTTGGATGATGCCAGTTGAGCAGCAGAACCAACCCAGATGTCTGAATGGATGGATCCCTTGTCACGAGCCTGCTGACCCAGAATCCAATGATCAGAGGCACTGGAGGTTCCTGGGTGCCCGTTCTCTTCATCCCGGGCTGCCGCATTGATTCGCCTCACGAACCCAGATTTTTCTTCTGTTGGCGAGTTTATGTCAAAGCGCAGTCCGTGGGAGGGGTAGCGATAGCGATCTTTCCAGCCAATTTCGCCGGGTCCGGGTTCCACAAAGTAGGAAAGCGTTACTCGCATTTGAACTGTGGCGGCGTCAGGCAAAAGCTGCAACGTTTCCTTTGGCCAAGGTAGCTCATACAGATGCATGTCTTTTGTGCAATAGCCGCTGCCATCCGCTTTTTTGTCAAATGGTTGTATCTCCGATTGTGCAACCAAGGTAAGGCTGTTACTTGCCGAAAAACGGGCTTTCTCCAGATTGGGAACACCATAACCACAGATCCTAAGCAGACGCTTGTATGCCGTCTTGCTTCTATTCTCCAGGAATTGCTGCCGTAACGTATCCGTCCATTCTGCGGAATGAACCATAAGTCCACGCACGGTTTCAGGCCAATATTCAGGATAATCCGCTTGTATCTGAGCGGCAAACCATGCCGCGCGGGCTGTTGCTGCACTGGTCATGCAGAATGGGTAGAAATGGGCACGCTGTGCGTTATAAAAAGTCGAAAGAACAGATAGGTCATCGCATTCCGTGATAAAGCCAGAGGAATCTTTCGCCAAATTGCCTCCCTCCATCACTATTTCCGGTTTTATTGGCCATCTGTCATCCCAGTCAAGCGTTGTGGTGGTAAAAGGGGACAACCCATTGACAGGGGCTACGGGTTCATAGCCGGATAATGTCGGATCTGTAATCCTGTCGAGTCGCGTATATGCGCCTACGGTAAGTGCATTCCATGACTGCGCTGGGTCATGAACAGAGTCTGTTAATTGGGCATCCGGATAGTTGCCACGGTCTGAAATGGTCGAATTACCTGCACTAACGACCAGAAATCGTCTGCTATCATCTTCTGCCCCAGAGCAAAGTTGATCCAGTTTTGCAGACCAGGATGATGGCCGCCCCCGATCCCTCGTGTCATCGGAGGTGACAGCCATACAGGCAATTCGTTGGATTGCCGGTTTTTGAATTTCAGCTTTGTATATACATTGTTCTGTAATATGTCCCCAAAGCTCGGGACCGTTAATACCTGAAGGGGGTAAAATCTTGACCGACTCCAGGCAGTGCCTCAAACGAATCAACTCATCGTGTGTCAAAAGCTCTTGTAAATCGCCATAGGCACAAACACCGGCCATCAACGTGCCGTGCTTGTCATGATCGTATGCCCCCCAATCCGGATCGAAACTCTGGCAATCTTGCGAAGAAAGCAAGGGACCAATCAGCGGATGTCCATTGTTTACACCGGTATCCAGAATACAAATGGACACATGTGCTGCAGCATCGACCTCAAGCCTTTCTAAAAGAGTGGCTACCCATTCGGCCTGCTCCTTATTGTTCTGATCCAACCAGAAAGCTGCCGTCTCTTTGGCGCGCCGATACTCCGCGATATTATCAGATAGGCGGGTAATTATTTCCAGTTGAGCCCGGTTAGCATGAACAAGCTTGACGGTTCGCTCTGGAAAACGGATCGATCCCGGTTTCGAATTGATATTTTGCCGGGCTAATAAGTTTTCAAACCGTTGAAGCACTTCCGGCTGATCAGAACTCAGCCACACCTCGCACCAATGAGCCTCATCTGTCGGAATTAAGCTTCTTGCATCCTGCCAGAAAGATTCAACCTCCAGCGCTCGACGAATATCATTAATACTTTCAAGGAGAGCTGCATTTTTCGGAAGTCCAGACCTCGCATTGCTTTCGGTGGCATATTTCTCAATCTGGTTGAAAATCAAAGCCTTCTTGTTGTTTGGAACGTACAGTGTGGCGAAAACAACTTCTTGATTATCTGAGTTGATTTCTCGCCGGACGTTTAACAGGCGTGTCCACTGAGAAGGATCACGTCCCCGCAGGCTTTCGAGGCTTTTGGTTATCAGTTCATAGCCCGGTTCGCCTCTGAATTCTAAATAAACGCCGTTCCGGTGAGTCTGGTAAACAGCCTGATCATCAGGCGTAACCGTCCATGCTTGCGTTAGCTTCTCTCGTAGCCACGCCGTATGTTCTTCCCGGTTTCTCGGAGGATGGCCGGCTGATGTCAATCGCCCATTTTTCACCGTCGTAAAACTGTTCTGATCGAAGTCTGTAACCGCAAGGTGGGGCAGATTTGTTCGCATTTAGAATTACCCTTTGGCACAAACATGCACATCCTGCCGTTCGCTGATGGCGACCAGAAGATCCGACGCCGTGACTTTCGTTCGGTCCGAAAGCACGGCATTCTTGATCGCATCACGGCAGGCATGATCTATTTCGGCCTGACTAAGCCCTTTGCTCCCCTCGAGAACTTGTGCCCATGCAAACCGTGTGGATAAAAACGTTCCAAGAATATTTGTGACCAGCACTTTTATTTGTTCACCATCCGGTCTATCATAGTAAAGCACATCATCAAAGCGCCTATATAAAGCTTGATCGAGCAACCTTGGGTTGTTGGTTGCCGCAATAATCAGGCTATCTGACGTATCTTGCTCTATAAACTGCAAAAAAGCGTTGAGAACTCGACGCATTTCCCCCACGTCGTTTTCATGGGAGCGATCCCCTCCTATGGCGTCGAACTCGTCAAAAAGGTAGACTCCATGCTCCTGCTGAATCAGATCAAATATGTGCCTAAGCTTCGCTCCAGTCTCTCCCATAAACTTAGTCACTAACCGATCCAATTGTATCGTGTTCAGTTTCAGATGCAGTTCCTTGGCAAGAACCTCTGCGGTCATGGTTTTCCCGGTTCCTGGAGGCCCTACCAGTAAGATTTTCCGGCGATGTTTCATCCCGTGCGATTTCAGTTTTTCCTGCTGGCGATATTCATGCACAATCCGAACCAAACGTTTAAGGATGCTTTCGGGCATCACCATAGCTGAAAGCGACGTCGACGGAACCTCCGTTAGCACCAGCCCCTTTAATTCCTGTGGGAACGAAATAATACGCAGCCCGGTTTTCTTGCGTTCTGTATCAATTATGTCGCGAAGATCGTGCGCCAATGCCGCGTGCCCCTGTCGAGCTTCATTAGATGCCACCTGGAGCGCGATCGTATGAAATCGCTCCGAGTTATCACTAAAATGAGCCCTTATCAGTGATTTTAATTGTTCTGCTGTGGCCATTTCACATTCTCCGTTCAAGTTACCAATACCGCTTTGTATACTGGCAGTCCTTGCTGGGCAACTGTTTTCTTCGCGTTCTTCGCGCCTTCGCGATAGCCATTACCCTTCACGCTATATTTCGCATGATACGACTTCGCCGGATCCTCCAGCAGAATCCTCGGCTCCAGCTTCGGCCGCACATCCTTCCCGATCCACGTCAATTCCAGTTTGGTCTTGTTAACCATCTCAAATTCTTTTCAACCGCGAACTATTGTCTGGCGATTTCTCTCAGTTTACCCCGAAAATAGCAGAAACTTGGTGATTGGTTGTCATCAATACGCATGTGAGGGGCAATTTCCTGAGCCCAGATAGACTTTTGGTGACCGATGATTGACCAGCCCGATGCCCGCAGTTTTTCTGCGCCGCCTGGATAAATCGCTTCTGCCAGCTTTTCCCAAGTCCCGCAAACTGCATCGTTGGTATAACTTCGCAGGACGGGGTGTTGTGCCTGCGGATAGGCGGATTTGATGGCATGCAAGTCACCAAGCAACCAGGCTTCACCTTCTTCAATGGCAATACAAAACCGGGTTTCCGGAGCGGGGTTGCACCGTTTGAGCAGCCCCAGCAGTTCGGTTCGAAAAGCCTTCAGGCATCGGTCATCCAAATCACAGACAACAATGACTGCCGCCGGACAATTCCTTGGGTAACCCGCAAACGTTTTTCCAAACCCCTGAAGCACTCGTGGAAGCTGATCGAGCAGGATACGCTTCTGCGGTTCGGAATTGGGAGACATCCCTTTAGGCAATCGGCCAATGCCCTTGTAGTACCGGACCTGGAAAGTATGGGACGATCCAATGATTTTCGGAACCAGGACATCCAGCATGTGCTTGCCGGAAATGTCTTCAACGAGGATATCAACATGCATGATTACCTCGCGTCAAGATAGTCACTGTACCAAAGTCCGCCCAACGGCAGATCTTGTGCCACCAGATTGTTGATCAGAGGGTCTGCGCTGGCTCTCTTGATGGTTGAAAACCCGTCGGCGCCTTTTTCCAGAATCCAGACTTCGTCAGGAGTCAGTGCATCAACAAAATAGGGCTGATGCGTGGTGATGAAGATTTGGGATGTTCCTTTTTTCCCCGTGGCATGTTCTCGGAATTCCACAGCTAAGGTTTCCAGCAGTTTGTGATAGAGTCCGTTTTCCGGTTCTTCAATACAGATAAATGGAGGCGGATTCGGATCTTTCAATAGCAACAGGTAACAGAACATCTTCAGTGTGCCGTCTGACATTTGCTGCTGGGTGAATGCTTTCGTGAATCCCTTGTCTTTGAAAAGCAGGTAGAGGTTGTTGGTTACGCTATCCCGGTAGGGTTCAATGGTTCCAATGCCTGGAATCTTTGATGAAATATCGTCCAGTATGCGCTTGAAAATGACCGGGTGGCTTCGCTCCAGGTATTGCACGACATTGCCGACGTTATCGCCGTGGAGATTAAGGTGCTTCTGCACACCGGCTTGCGGGATCTTTCGCGCTGAATCCGGGGTAAAATAACTTAAGTACCAGCTCTGGATGAATTTCTTGAATAGCGCGATACGGGGGTTTTCCTCAAACTGTTCAGCTAGCGAAACGATGGCAAGCTTGTGCGGGTCAAAGGTAACCTCTTTCCTTGAGGCTTCGTCGCCTTCCAGGCTATCATCCCCAATCCAAACACTGCCGCGTCCATCCTCCAGCCTTAAAAAGGAACGCGGTTGACCGCTTGATTGACTTTTCGCCCGTTGTCTTAATCGTTCGCTTTTGACGATCGGCAATCCGTCTTCAGGATCTTTTCCAATGGACAACTCATAGGTAATCGGGCGATCCGTTTTTGATTCCCGGTAATAAATTGTGAATGCAATTTCCTCCCCGACCCCGCAGGATAGAAGTTTATCAAACCCGCCCCTGTTTTTAGCGTTACACGCTGTTTCCAAGTCGGTTTGCATACAGTCGGCAAGAAATCCGAAAGCATCAAAAATGGAGCTTTTGCCAGCTCCGTTTTTTCCGATTACGGCAGTCATGGGCGTCAATGGGGCTGCGTCGCGCAATGTCGGATCAGTTCCGATTTTCCCCATCGCGACATCCTTCAAGGCTCGGTAATTCTGTATTCTAAACCCTTCAATAAGTGCCATAATATCGCTCCTGATTTCCCGGAATACTACAGGACATCTTCGTTGTATTCACGCAATTAATTATAACGCATCGATTCGCCAGATGGATGTTGCCTGATTCGCCATCCAGTTCTGACGGGCGGCAAGCCGCTCCGCATTCCAGATGGCGTTGTCTTCGGCCACCTTTCTGGTGATGCCGAATCCGCTGGCGGCATACGAGGGCTTCTTGTCAGCAAAAGGCATGTTGCCAAGATCGTTGTTTGTTCCTTTCGCAAGCAATGTCAGGTTGCCGAGGCGATAGACCAGTGCCTCGATCTCATCATCCGAGAAAGCATCCCAACCAGATTCGGGGTTTTCCGGAAGAATATGCTCCAGAGTGAAGCTGTCACTGTCAAAATCCAGATCGACGCCGGTCAGCCTTTTCTCCAGTTCGCAGAGAATATAACGAACAACCCGTTTGTTGCGGGATTGTGTGGTGCGCAGCAGTTTTTCAGAAAAAGCTGCTCGGAAAGCCAGATCACTGGGATAGATGGAGGCCAGCGAAGAAATCGTGGTGCCAGCATCCGTCAGGGTCTGCCGCGAAAGTTTCTCGGCCACGCTGTTATACACCCGTTCCTGTTCATTGGTGGGTTGACCTCCAATGACATTGTATCGGAAGGAAATGACCGAACAGGCTCGCAGAACCGATTCAAATGCTGGATCCGGAAGCTCTCGCCGGGCTGACATCAGCAAAGAGAACGGCTGCCGGACACTGTACATGCGCAGTTCCCTGGCATACGTTTTTTGCTTTGGTGTCCACGAGGAGGCGTCAGGTTGGGTCAACGCCATATAGGTGTCCATGTCCTCTTCCATGTGGCGGATCAGGTCGAACACCGCATCACGGGTATTGATTTTGCTGCGGATCGTTTTGAAAAGCTCGGTTTGCCGGACAAACGAGTGGCGGCTGTTCCAGTGACATCTCAGGAAATCGGGAAAACTTTCGCTGCCCAGTCGTCCGACCATTTCCTCCCAACGTGTTTCCAGCGCTTTCATCTCATGCTCGTGCTGCCCCTCGCGGTGTAATACCGAGAACAGGTAATTCTTTAGAAGGTCGGTGGCGGACAAGCGAACGCCGCGCGCGTTGAGCGTCTCGAATACCTTGTAGGCATTCAGTTCATCGGTCACCGTAATGACGGTAAAGAAGAGCTTGTCGCTCATCGCTTCCACAAACTTAGCCAGCTCGACGCCAGGATCACTGTGTCCCTTGACATAATGGTCGGCAATATTCTTGTCGAACCACTCAAATGCTTTACGAAGCCCGTGTTCCGAAGCACGGAAGCCCCTTTGCGGTAAATGACCGAGCGGTACCAGATAGGTCTGGTAGTAATTGTCGTTGTTTCGATTCAGCGTTAGCTTGGAGCGGGAGACCAGGGTGACGGGATCAAGATAGCCTATATAGGTTTGCCGGATTTGATCCAGGCGAGGTTGGTTTCGTTCGGCATCCTTATGGTCCGAAATCAGCCGTTGCAGGTTCTTTAGAACCGCAAGCACGATAAGGCTCAAGGTGGTAAGACGCTGCTGACCGTCAATGACATCAAACACTTTATCGTTTTCCGACTGCAAAACGAGATAGCCCATATAATGAGCGGGCTCTCCACCGTTCTTGATGGTCCCCAGAATGTCCATCCACAGGTCTTCCCATTCCTCTTCCGTCCAACTGTAATCCCGTTGGAATCGAGGAATTCGATAGGTTAATCCGTTGCCCAGGAGCTTGCGGAGTGTGTCATTCTTTGTATTGAAATTTGTCGCCGACATGGGATCCCCCTTTTTCATTGGCTTCTGTGAATTTACAGTCTTACAGGCCATATCTCCAGCCAATTTTACTGTAAAAGGTGCATGGAGTTTGTCACCTGACAAAAGCCTTGCACAAGCCCCTCAAAGAGCTCTACATTTAATACACAAGAGGAAGGGAAACTCACATGAAGACAATGTTGATTGTAATGCTTGGTATCGCGACCGCTATGTACGCTGTTGCCGGACCTGAACTCACCGGAACGCCCGATGAACTCACTGCCCATCTGAGATCGATTCCAGGACAAGTGACCCTCTCCGCCGACGCGGAGGCAAAAGTGGAGGCGGACCGGGCTGAAGTCATCCTGAAGCTGCAGGATTCGGATCGTTCATTCAAGACCGCCCTTGCCCGGAATCAACAGAGGCGGTCCGACATTGTGACGACCTTGGAGAAAAGCGGAATCCCGACCGGCCACATCCACATGTCTCGTTTTTCCACGACGCCAACGCAGGGATACTTTACATCCAAGGTGAAGGCGTATGAAGTGGAAAGCAGCGTCACCATCGAAGCCGTCTCGGAAAAGGAGATCCAGTCGATTGCCGCGCTTGTCGACGACATGGAAAGGGTCACCCTGCTGTCG
>JFJP01006838.1_pt1 | contig 13946 bp, 11 predicted proteins | sample 431651 | NCBI WGS metagenome assembly JFJP01 (sample SAMN02602958, study PRJNA72255) | Microbial mat metagenome, whole genome shotgun sequencing project. | biome: fresh water; feature: sink hole; material: water; isolation source: purple microbial (photo- and chemosynthetic) mats found in... | reverse complement strand
AATACATGGCGTTGATGGTGAAGTCGCGCCGTGCGGCGTCTTCTTCTTGCGGGCCCCAGACGTTGTCGCGCAGCACCCGGCCGGTCGAATCAACAGCGTGTTTCATGCCGGCCAGATCGCTTTTGCTGGTTTTCTCGTTGCCCGCCACCTGCTCGGCTGCGGCATTGTCGAGGTAGGCGCGAAAGGTGGACACCTCGATCACCTCATGTTCGCGGCCTCGGCCAAACACCACGTGCACGATTCGAAAGCGCCGCCCGATGATGAAGGCGCGCCGAAACAGGTTTTTCACCTGCTCCGGCGTGGCGCTGGTGGCCACGTCAAAGTCTTTTGGGGCCAGGCCCAGCATCAGGTCGCGCACCGCACCGCCCACGATGTAGGCCTCAAACCCGGCATTTTTCAGGGTACGCAACACGCTCAATGCGCGTTCGTCCACCAGCCGCGGGTTGATTGCGTGGATTTCGGGGCCAATTTCTTCGCGCTTGCCAAAGGGACTCTTGCTTTTGGCGGGGGTTTTGCCGAGTAATTTGTCGATAAATCTTTTGATCATTGAAACGCCCAGTAAAACTGTCTCAGGCCTGGAATAGTTCGAGTATGCGCCAGCCCCGTGCTTGCGCAATGGCGCGCAAACGCGCATCCGGGTTGGTCGCGACCGGTTGCTGGGCGCGCTCAAGCAAGGGCAGGTCGTTGATCGAGTCGGAGTAAAACGTCACGTTGACATCGCTCCAAAGCAGCCCGCGCTGCTGCAGCCAGGCCTGCACCCGGCTGACCTTGCCGTCTCGAAACGACGGTGTGCCGGCAATTTCGCCGGTGTACCAGCCGGTCTGCGCATCGCGCGCAAGCTCGACGGCGATCAGCGCCTCGACCCCAAAGGCACGCGCGATGGGTCGCGTCACAAACTCGTTGGTGGCGGTCACGATCAGCACCAGGTCGCCTGCAAGCTGGTGCGCACGCACCAGTTCCAGTGCCTGGGATGTGATGACTTTTTGCACCACATCGCTCATGAAACGGGCGTGCGCTGCTTCTGCTTCTGTAGCACCACGCTGACACAGGGCGCGGGTGGCGAACCGGATGTAGTCGTGAATGTCCATCGTGCCCGCCTGGTATTGGGCGTAAAACGCCTCGTTGCGCCGGGTGAACTCGACAGCGTCATTCCAGCCCAGCGCGGTCGTGAAGACACCCCACTCAAAGTCGGAGTCGATCGGAATCAAGGTGTGGTCCAGGTCAAACAGGGTCAGGTTCATGGGGGTGGCAGGCACAAAGGTTCAGGCCTGGTTCATCATGGTCTTGATCAGCGCAATGGTGATCGCGCGGCGGGTTTGCAAAGCGTAATGGTCCAGCAGGTCAAGCAACTCTATCAGGCTGCCCAGGTCGCGGCTGAAGCGCGCCAGCACATAGTCCAGCACCTCGTCGCTCAATACCAGGCCGCGTGCCTGGGCACTGGCGCGCAGCACACTGCGCCGCGCCGCTTCATCGAGCCATTGCAGCGCAAACACATGGCCCCAACCCAGGCGACTGCGCAAGTCGTCGCGCAAGGCCAGGTCTGCCGGTGGCAGGTGGCCGGCGGCCAGCACCGGCAACTGGTGCGTCTGGGCGTTGATGAACCAGGCGAAAGCCGTCTGTTGCTGCACTGAATCGAGCGCATGCACATCATCCATCAGCAGCATCGACCAGCCAGGGTCAAATTCAGGCACGCTCGCGCTGCGTGCATCAAGCCAGCCGGTTGACTCACCGCGGCGCTGTAGCGCACCTTGCACTGCGCGCAACAAATGCGTCTTGCCGCAGCCACCGCCTCCCCACAGGTAGGTTGGCAAGGGCGAGCGCACCACCCGCCCCGGCGAATCGGCCGGCCCCAGCCAGGTCTGCAGGTGCTGCAGCACCGCTGCGTTCGGTCCGGCAAAGAAGTTGGCCAGCGTGGGCTCGGTCGGCAAGCCCACATCCAGCACAAGTTGTTGCATCATCACACGCTTAGCCCCGGTACAGGGCGCTGCCGATATAGGCCGCGCGCAGGCGCCGGATGGCCACCAGCAGCACCGCCGAGAGCGGCAGCGCCAGCAGCACGCCGACAAACCCCAGCAGTTGTCCAAACGCGAGCAAGGCGAAAATGACGGCCAGCGGATGCAGCCCGATGCGCTCGCCGACCAGGCGCGGGGTCAGCACAAAACTCTCCAGCAACTGGCCCAGTCCGTACACCACCGCCACCATCAACAACGCGCTGACATGCCCGGTCTGATTGGCAAACTCCAGAAACCCGGCCAACAGGGCCAACACCAGCCCAAGCCCAAAACCAACGTAGGGGATGGCCACCGCCAGCCCGGTAAACACCCCGATGGGCAACGCCAGATCCAGTCCAAACAGCGCCAGCCCCACGCTGTAATACACCGCCAGCACCGCCATCACCAGCAACTGCCCGTGCAGGTACTGCCCCAGCACCGCATCCGCCTCACTGGTAAAGCTGTCAACCACCGGGTGCAGACGTGGCGGAATCAGGCTGTGCACACTGCGCATCAGACGCGGCCAGTCGCTCAGCAGGTAAAAAAGCACCACCGGAATCAGCACCGCATTGCCCAGCACGGACAGTGCCACACTGCCGCCGAGCTTGACCGAAGCCAGCAACTGGCCCACCCCCTCTTGCATGTTGGCGCTGAGATGCTCAACCAGAAAGGCACGGATGGCGGCCACGTCCAGCGACACTTGCAAACCCAGTGCGGCCAGCCGGGGTGTCAAAAAATCATTGAGCTGATGCAACAGTGGCGGCACCTGCTCGCGCAACAAAGGCAGTTGCTTGACCAGGATCGGCACGATCAAGAGTGCAATCGACAGCACCAGCAGCACCGCCACCAGTTCCACCAGCAGCACCGCCAGCAGGCGAGGCAAGCGCCCCTGACCCAATCGGTCCAAACGCTCGACCAACGGCGCCAGTGCGTAGGCCAGAATGGCCGCCACGACAAACGGCGTCAACACCGGCGCCAACAGCCATAGCAGAAAGAGCAGGCCCAGCGTCACGCCAGCCCAGGCGCCAGCGCGTTGTTGTGTCGGTGTGAATTGCATCGGGGTACGAGGTGTCTGTCGGTCAAAGCGCATCAGACGGTGCCTGGCGCTGCCCTAAAATCCGGACAAATTCTATCGGGCCTGATCTGCCAGGCCTTTTTTCGGCCGCTTGTCCTGGCGCCATCGCCCTGCCCTGCTATCAATATCATGACAACTCATCCTCCTGCATCCGGCGCCCTGTCATACAAAGACGCCGGTGTTGACATCGACGCTGGCGACGCCCTGGTCGAGCGCATCAAGCCATTGGCAAAGAAAACCATGCGCGAAGGTGTGCTGGCGGGTATTGGCGGCTTTGGCGCGCTGTTTGAGGTGCCCAAGCGCTACCGCGAACCCGTGCTGGTCAGTGGCACAGATGGGGTCGGCACCAAGCTCAAGCTGGCATTTGAATGGGGCATGCATGACACGGTCGGCATTGATCTGGTGGCAATGAGCGTCAACGACGTGCTGGTGCAAGGGGCGGAGCCGCTGTTTTTCCTGGACTACTTTGCCTGCGGCAAGCTCGATGTGGACACGGCTGCTGCGGTGGTGGGTGGCATCGCCCGTGGCTGCGAGCTGTCGGGCTGCGCCTTGATCGGTGGCGAAACTGCTGAGATGCCTGGCATGTACCCGGCGGGGGAATACGACCTGGCCGGTTTTGCGGTTGGCGCGGTTGAAAAATCCAAAATCCTGACCGGCGCGGATGTCAAACCCGGCGATGTGGTGCTCGGCCTGGCATCAAGCGGTGTGCATTCCAATGGCTTCAGCCTGGTGCGCAAGTGCATCGAACGCGCCGAAGCCGCCGGCAAACTGCCGGCCACGCTGGATGGCATGCCGTTCAGGCAAGCGCTGATGGAACCAACCCGCCTGTATGTCAAGTCCGTTCTGGCGGCGCTGCTCGCTCACCCAATCAAGGCGTTGGCCCACATCACGGGGGGCGGATTGCTCGAGAACATCCCGCGCGTACTGCCTGCTGGCATGGCCGCCCATCTGACCAAAGGCAGTTGGCCCCAGACCGAACTGTTTGCCTGGCTGCAACAAACGGCCGTCATTGATGATTTCGAGATGAACCGTACCTTTAACAACGGCATAGGCATGGTGGTGGTGATTGACGCCGCACACGCCAGCGCCTGTGCCGAAACGCTGCGTGCCAGCGGCGAGACGGTGTACCCGATCGGGGTGATCGGGCAGATCGACGGTGGCGCTGCGGTCGAAGTGCGCTGATGCTGCCCCCCGATGCCTGCGGTTTGGTGGTGCTCACCGGCGCTTCGCGTGGGCTCGGGCTGGCCATGGCACACCAGTTGCTGGCACAGCGTGAGCGGCTGCTGTGCATCTCGCGCCACCCGAACCCGGCGCTGGACTTGGTTGCGGCGCGCTCCGGCCTGTCGTGCGAGCAGTGGGCAGCCGACCTCGGCGAGGCCGAGCCGGTGGCAACCCGGCTGCGCTCCTGGCTGCAGCAGCAAGACAGCCACGGCATCACCCATGTCACACTGATTAACAACGCAGCCGTATTGCCTGACATTGCGCCGCTGGCAGACAGTTTGCCACTGGAACTGGCGCAGGCGCTGCGTGTCGGGTTGGAAGCCCCCATGTTGCTGTGCGCCGCCTTTCTGGACGCCACGCGCGACTGGGATCTGCCGCGACGAGTGCTGAACATCTCATCGGGGCTGGGGCGACGCCCGATGGCGTCGCAGTCGGCCTATTGCGCTGCCAAAGCCGGGTTGGACATGTTGACCCGTTGTCTGGCGCTGGACGAAGCCAATCGTTCAAACGGCGCGCGGGTCTGCGCACTGGCACCCGGAGTGATTGACACCGACATGCAAGTACAACTGCGCAGTGCCCGCCCCCAGGCGTTTCCGGACCAACAGCGTTTTGCACAACTCCAGGCGCAAGGTCAGTTGATCTCGCCGGATGCGGCGGCAACGCGCGTACTGGCTTATTTGGCGCGGCCTGACTTTGGTCTTGAACCGGTCGCCGACGTGCGAGGCTGAGCGCCAGCCGGGTCGCCACGGCGTGCCGGCTGGCTCAGTCCAAGCCTTTGTCAGGGTGGCGCGCTAAGATGAACTGCTTTTTCAACCTACCAGGAGACCGGAATGAGTCGAGACGTTGTTGTTGTGAGCGCGGTTCGCACCGCCATTGGCACCTATGGCGGCAGTCTGAAAGACGTCGCACCGACCGCATTGGCGGCACAGGTGCTGCGCGAGGCGCTGTCGCGCGCCCAGACACCGGGCAGCGATGTCGGCCATGTGGTGTTTGGCCATGTGGTCAATACTGAGCCCAGGGACATGTATCTGTCACGCGTGGCAGCGATCGATGGGGGCTGTGCCGAATCCACCGTAGCCATGAATGTGAACCGCCTGTGCGGCTCGGGTCTGCAAGCCATCGTCAGTTGCGCGCAGTCAATCTTGCTGGGTGACACCGATATTGCTGTGGGTGGGGGCGCCGAAAACATGAGCCGCGCGCCTTATGCCAGCCTGAATATGCGCTGGGGTGTGCGCATGGGCGACACGAAGATGGTGGACATGATGGTCGGCGCCCTGCACGACCCGTTTCACACCATTCACATGGGCCTGACTGCCGAGAACATTGCCGCCAAATGGGGCATCAGCCGTGAAGATCAGGATACGCTGGCAGTTGAGAGCCACAACCGGGCACAACGCGCCATCGAGGCGGGTCATTTCAAGAGCCAGATCGTGCCGGTCATGCTCAAGAGTCGCAAGGGCGATGTGGCATTTGACACCGACGAGCACTTCCGCCCCAATTGCAGCATGGCCGAATTGGCCAAACTCAAACCAGCTTTCATGAAAGAAGGCGGCACCGTGACGGCAGGCAACGCTTCGGGCATTAACGACGCGGCAGCGGCCGTGGTGCTCATGGAGGCAGGCACTGCCAAGGCGCGCGGCCTCAAGCCGATGGCGCGGCTGGTCGGCTACGCGCACGCTGGCGTGGACCCCAAGTACATGGGTATTGGCCCCGTGCCGGCCAGTCAGGCAGTGCTGAAAAAGCTTGGCTTGACCGTGCAGGACATGGATGTCATCGAGGCCAATGAGGCTTTTGCGGCGCAAGCCTGCGCCGTCAGCCGCGATCTTGGCCTGGACGCCGCCAAGGTCAATCCCAACGGTTCTGGCATTTCGCTCGGCCACCCGATTGGCGCCACCGGTGCCTTGATCACCGTCAAGGCACTGTACGAACTGGAGCGCATTGGCGGACGCTACGCCTTGGTCACCATGTGCATTGGGGGTGGTCAGGGCATCGCTGCCGTGTTCGAGCGGATGGGCTGACCCACGGGCCCGAGCCGCTGGACATGTTTGGCATCTCCTCGGGCAAGAAGCCAGACCCGCTGCAGGCTTATGCCGCTCAGGTGACCAGCGCCGAAGGGGCGGTGTCTCACATTCGCCCCGGGGATCATGTGTTTGTCGGAAGCGCGTGTGCAGCACCCCGCACTTTGCTGCGGGCTCTGGAGTCGATGGCGGTGCTGCCCGCTGACCTGGAACTGCTGCACTACTTCACGATCAAGGCGTTTGATCACGATACGCAAGGCCGCAGTCTGACGCGGCTGCGGCATCGCACCTTCTTTGTCAGCAATGACATGCGCGCGGCGGTGAAGCAGGGCATGGTCGAGTATGTGCCGATGTCAGCGGCCCGCGTGCCCGACCTCATCGCGTTGGGGCGCATTCCGATCGAGGTGGCGTTGATCCAGGTCTCGCTGCCCGACGAATTTGGCTACGTCAGTTTGGGCGTGTCGGTGGACATCATCCCCGCTGCGCTGGCCCGAGCGCGGTGTGTGATCGCCGAGGTGAACCCGGCCATGCCACGCTCGATGGGTGATTCTGCGGTGCATATCAGTCGCATCCACCATCTGGTGCTGGTTGACAGCCCGGTGACTGAATTGGCGCGTGCGCCAGCGCAAGAGCAGGATGTGCAGCGCATTGCGCGCTATATTGCCGGCATCATCGACGATGGGTCCACACTGCAGATTGGACTGGGCCAACTGGCACACGAAGCACTTCAGTACCTGACCGACCGGCGCGACCTGGGCATTCACTCCGATGTCATATCGGATGCCATCATTCCGCTGCTGGAGAACGGCAGCCTGACGGGTGCAAAGAAAACACGCCATCCATTCAAGATCGTCACCAGCATGGCGCTGGGATCGCGCCGCCTGTATGAGTTGATCGATTGCAACCCCACTGAGTATTGCCAAACAGTACAAGATGGTGGCGATCGCCCAGGCATTTGCCATCGACCTGACCGGTCAGGTGTGCATCGACCAATTTGGTGGTGAGTTTTACAGTGGCCTGGGTTGTCAGGGCGAGTTTCTTCTTGGGGCGGCGCAGTCGCCGGGGGGCAAGCCGATCATCTGCATGACCTCGACCACCGATGACGGACAGACTTCACGTATCCGTGCCGCGCTTTTGGAGGCCGAATCGGCCACCATTGCGCGCACCGATGTTCACTATGTGGTGACTGAGTTTGGTATTGCCTACTTGTTTGGCAAGTCGATTCGCCAACGCGCCACCGCACTGATTGAGTTGGCACACCCGCGCTTTCGCCCGGCACTGTTTGCCCAGGCACAGGCCATGGGCTATCTGACTGCTGAGCAGACGCTCAACAACTTGCGCGCCTATCCGGTCGAAGAGGAGCAGACCGTGACCCTGAAAGACGGCCGCAGCGTGATGTTGCGACCGGCCTTGTCCAGCGATGCCCAGGGCATCCGCGAGCTGTTCCATCACTTGAGTGAGGCCGACGTCTTTACCCGCTTTTTCCGCAATGTGCGCGGCCTCTCCGATGCAGAGGTTGAGCGACTGTGCAACGTCAACTATGAGCGTGAAGTGGCGTTCGTGGCGACCAGCGGCAGCCGCGAGGCGGCGAGCATCGTGGCACAGTCATGCTATTTCATCGATCCGACCACCAATCTGGCTGATGTCGCCTACATGGTGCATCCGGACTGGCAGGGTCATGGTCTGGGCAGCGCGCTGCAGACCTGCATGATCGAGCACGCACGCAAGCGGGGCCTGCGTGGTTTTGTCGCCGATGTGCTGGTGGGCAACACCCGCATGCTGCGCCTGGCACGAAACAACGCCTTGCACGTGCAGGTCGAGCGACAACAGGATTCGGTGCACATCACCATTCTTTTTTGATCTCGAAGACCCAGCCATTGACGACTTCCGAACGCTATAGGTGGTAGCATCTAGCCCGTCAACCACTACCTATAGCGTTTCAGACTTTTTTCTTGCCTCGCTTTTTCTGGCACAAAAACAGCCGATTGGGCTTTGCGTGCCTGCCTTGGCAGCTCACTTTTTTCAGGATCCCACTCATGACCGAACAAACTTTCGAGCCGATTCAATCCACGTTGTTTTTCCCGGCTCAGCCCATCAGTGAAGAAGTCTTGCTGGAAAAGTACAGCAAAGGTGATGAGCGCTCGATCGCCGATGTCAACCTACGGGTTGCACGCGCACTGGCTGGCACCGAAGCACCGGAGCAGCAGGCCTACTGGCAAGAGCGCTTCCTGGACACCTTGCAGGCTGGCTTTCTGCCGGCCGGACGCATTCAATCGGCCGCAGGTACGGATCTGGCAGCCACACTGATCAATTGTTTTGTGCAACCAGTGGGTGATTCGATTGCCCACATTGAAGACGGTCATCCTGGGATTTACACCGCTCTGACTGAAGCCGCTGAGACCATGCGCCGAGGCGGTGGTGTGGGCTATGACTTTTCTCGCATTCGACCGCGCGGCGCCTGGGTCGGCAGCACCCAAAGCAACGCATCGGGCCCGGTCAGCTACATGCGGGTGTTTGACCGTTCTTGTGAAACAGTCGAGTCGGCCGGCGCGCGCCGTGGTGCCCAGATGGGCGTGCTGCGCTGCGATCATCCAGACATCGAAGAATTCATCCATGCCAAAGATCAGGGCGATTTGCGCAACTTTAATATCTCTGTGGGCGTGAGTGACGAGTTCATGCAGGCGGTCCAAAGCGATGCAGAGTTCGCCTTGGTGCATCGCGCTGAGCCCGGACGACTGCAAAAGGAGGCCGGTGCCTACCAGAGTCAAGACAGTGGGCTGTGGGTGTACCGCAAGCTCAAGGCACGGGCGTTGTGGGACCAGATCATGCGCTCCACGTACGACCATGCTGAACCAGGGGTGCTATTTCTGGATCAGATCAACCGGGACAACAATCTGTCGTACTGCGAGACCATCGCCAGCACCAACCCCTGTGCAGAGCAACCGCTGCCACCCTATGGCTGCTGCTGCTTGGGCTCTATCGACCTGACGCGTTTCATCATCGACCCGTTTGCTCGGCAGGCACGCTTTGACGAGGCTGCATTTGCCAGCGTTGCCAAGGTGGCTGTGCGCATGCTGGACAACGTGCTGGATGCAACCGTGTGGCCACTGCCTCAACAACAACAAGAGGCATCCAGCAAACGCCGTGTCGGCCTGGGCTTTACCGGCCTGGGTGATGCATTGATCATGCTGAACCTTCGCTACGACAGCCCGGCTGCGCGCGACATGGCCAGACAGATCTCTGAGCTGATGCGCAACGCAGCCTACGAAGCCTCGGTCGAGTTGGCGCAGGAACGTGGTGCATTTCCTCTCTTTAACGCCGACTTGTTTCTAAGCGGTCAAACTTTTGCCTCGCGTCTGCCAGCGTCGCTGAAAGATCGTATCCGCAAGCACGGTTTGCGCAACTCGCACCTGCTGTCCATCGCACCGACTGGCACCATCAGCCTGGCCTTTGCCGACAATGCCAGCAACGGCATCGAACCCGCGTTCAGTTGGAGTTATACGCGCAAGAAGCGCATGGCCGACGGCAGCAGCAAGGAATACGCGGTGGAAGACCATGCCTGGCGACTGTACCGCCACCTGAAGGGACCCGATGCCGAGTTGACGTCCGCCTTTGTCACTGCGCTGGAAATGAGTGCCCAGGCCCATGCAGAGATGGTGGCAGCCGTGGCTCCCTACATCGACACCGCAATTTCCAAAACAGTCAATGTCCCGGCCGACTACCCCTACGAACATTTTCAGGATCTGTACACCCAGGCCTGGAAATCGGGTCTGAAAGGCCTGGCAACCTACCGCCCGAATAGTGTCTTGGGGTCTGTGCTCAGCGTTGCACCCAACCCCACTGCCGCAAAGCCGCTACAAATCGATGGCGCCAACCATCGCCTGGCACTTGATCGGTTGCCAGCACCGGTGCTGTCTTCGCTACGGTGGCCAGGAAGGCCCGAATTGCCCGGCGGCAACCCCGCCTGGACCTTTATGGTGCACCATCCATTTGGAGATTTTGCGCTATTCATTGGTGAGCTGGCAGCGCAGGACTCAAGCGCCCCACAGCCGTTTGAGGTCTGGATCAACGGGGCTGAGCAACCACGCGGGCTAGGCGCTTTGGCCAAGACGCTGTCGATGGACTTGCGCGCCAACGACCCGGCGTGGCTCCAACTCAAGCTGGATGCACTGGCCACGGTGAGCGAAGAGCATGCGTTTGAGATGCCCTTCCCGCCGCATGGCGAGCAGCGGTTATTCCCTGGGGTTGTGGCTGCCACCGCTGCGGTAATTCGCTGGCGCTGCGAACAGCTTGCCAAGGCGACCACCTCGCAGCCCGCCCAATCGGCGGCCACCCCGGTGATTGACGCAATGTTCAGTCGCAATGAGCCACAGACGGGACCCTCAGGCACACTGGCCTGGGCGGTCGATGTGGACAATCCGGCCACGGGAGAATCGTTCACCGTCACCCTCAAGGAAGTGAATCTGCCGAGTCCGGATGGCACCGTGGTCACACGCCCCTGCGCAGTCGGCTTCAGCGGCAACTACCCGAAAGCGATGGATGGGCTGGCGCGCCTGCTGTCCCTGGACATGCGTGTGATTGACCCAGCGTGGATTGGCATGAAGCTGCGCAAATTACTCAACTATGCCGAACCACTGGGGCATTTCATGGCGTTTGTACCCGGCCTGCCCAACGAGGAGCGGCGTCAGCAAACCTGGCCCTCGACAGTGGCTTACATCGCTCGACTGATCATCCACCGCTACGCCATGCTGGGCATCCTGAACGAGGACGGGTTGCCACTGCGTGACATGGGCGTGCTCGATACCCCTGAATCGGCACCTGCCAGCAAGACCATGGCTGGCAAACCGTGCCCCGAGTGTGGCAACCCCACCGTCATCCATAAAGACGGTTGCGACTTTTGCACGGCTTGCGGCTACGTGGGCCAGTGCGGATAACAATTGCGCACTGAGCTCAAAAAAGCCCCCCACACCACGCGATGCAGGGGGCTTTGAATGACCTCGTGGGGATCGATCGGATTGATTACATTCAATCATTATCTACAAATCGGCCTGAAACCGTTATAAATGCTATAGCTACATTTTTCGTGGCTAGATTTTAGGTGTAAATTTTGGTGTAATAATGTTCGGCTAGGCGCTATTGCATTTGAAGCACCTGTGGTCGGATCGTCGCGCGATTGCAGTCAAAAAGAACCCCACACAGTGGCCGGGCGCTTGTCTTGGAATGGGTGAAGCGTCCACCGTACCTAGTGCGCTTCCAAATCGCCACGCTTCTGTGCAGGGTACGGCTACGGGCGGCGACTTGTTTGTCGAGTGGTTGGAGGGACGCCAGACCCCTCATCCTCAAACCCCTGTTGGAGCTTCCGCAGGCGGCGATATTTCTGTCGTTCACCCACTCGACTGACGGACTGTACCAAATCAACCGGGGGCGGTGCTGTTCTGCGGTGCTGGGAGTGGTGCACTGCGGGGTGCATCGGTCTGGTGCCGGGTGATCTGGGCATAATTGGCGCGTAAGTCCGGCTTTGCCGAACCATCCTCTCTCCCAACGATTCCGGCTTGCGTTGCTAAGGTAGAGCCCCGGAGGATGGTTCCCTCTGTTGACCGGCAGAGGAATCAAACCCCCGCCACGCTGACGATAGCGTTCTGCACGTTGTAGGCCAGCATGTGCTGCGCCTTTTCCGACATGCCTTTGTCGATGCACCGCCAAGTGTGTGAATCTAAGTATCGAATGCCCAACGGATCCATCAGTCGTGACCAGATCATTGGATTCATGACCAACATACACACTTCATGCCCATGGCCCGCTTAACCCCTGACCAATGGCAGGCGATCAGGAACTGCTGGGAATACGACCCAGATTCACCATCCCATGAGGTGGCGGCCTGTCGTGCTGGCGAAAAGTACAGGTTCAAGCCGCCATCCAAATCCAACGTCCACGCCAAGTGTCAGAAAGACAGTTGGGAGCGCCACGGGAGCATGACGGGCGTCAACATGGCGGCCCATCGCAAGGCTGACGTTCTGGTGGACTCTTCTGGCAACAGAACGAAACAGAACGAACAGAACCAAATAAATGGGGTAAAACCGAACCCAGTTCCGGATCCGGCCCTGGCTCAATCATCGCTGGAAGAGGCCGAGGACAAGCGCGCAGAGGTGACCGCCGAGCATCGCACAGAGTGGGTAAACGTGGCGGTCCTGCGGCAGGAAGCGCTGGCCATTCGCAACCCCAATCCAGATGGTGCCATGGCCAAGATCAAGCTGGCCAAGCTCACAGCCGAGACGACGGCCATCCAACAGGCTGGTGAGCGCAATGCGTGGGGTATGGATATGCAAGTGGACGTGGGCTCACTTGAACACCTGACCGACAAACAGCTTGAGGATATTGTCAAAGGGAAAGTGGTTTTCCAATGATCACCCAATCTGCTGAAACCGTCGGTGCCACCGATGGCCAATGGAAAGCGGACGTACATGGCTGCCAAGGCCATTGACAAGTCGGTGGCCGAGGCCATCCTGATTGATTGGCGCGTCGGCCAGTTGAGCCAGGATCAAATTGCGCAAAAGCACCGGGTCAGCAAAGGGCTGGTCAACAAACTCTGCAAGGGTGTTGACCAAGATGGTGCGGCCATCGTGACCGTTGGAGTTCAATACCGGCAAGCGCTTTCTGGCCATGATGACCGCATGGTGACCGCCCTGACCAGTGCTGTTGATGAGGTCACCAAACGGCTGCAGTTCTTTCGTGGTGCCAGCATGTTGGTCGCCAAAACAGTCGCCAACAAAGTTCAGCAAGACGGCATGAACGCCAGCTACCAAGACCTGAACGCGGCGGCCCATGCTTTGGGTCGGATGCAGGACTCGGTATTGGGAAAATCACAAGACAGATTCGTTGTCAACACGAACGTAGTGCAGCCCACACGGCCCTTGGTGTACACGAACGAGGAATTGCGTGCAATCAATGAAATGCTGGAATCGCAGTGTTGAAAATGATCCATTGACATTCTGGGCATTGCCTCGTCTTCCACGTCATTTTCAATATTTTTATTGAACGCTACTTGGTCGTGACAGTACCTTTTTGCTGTCAAACGGCGCAACTGTTAAGACGTTCCGGTAAGAGGCTTCAAGCCTTTCAGTTTCCAGACTCTTGCGAGTCACACAGTTGCGCCGTGGGAAGCTGAAGGACTTGAACCCTTTTTGCTTTTCAGTGGTGCTGTTCGCCCGTTGACGATGCAATGCACACGTCCCGGTGGCTGACAAGATCAGGGATTGCCTACCGACTCAACCCGGCAAGGTAGCCAGCCTCTTTGCGAGGGACTGGCGCAGTTGCGGTGACCAAGTTGATACAAGCACCGCGATGACTGAATCGCAACCTCATGGGAATCCTGGGACTGCCTGAATGCATTTGGCTAGTCTGGGGAAGGATTGAACAGCCTCGGCTCTTCAACCTTGGGGAACCTATTGATGATTGACTGGTAATAGACGTGATATTTTGCATACTGATTCCTGGCGACGGCCGATGTGTCGGCTGAATGGCTGCAATAGAGCGCAAACTACGTCGGCAAGGCAGCGGTTGCTGACGGCCACCAGTGCCCGCTTCCGGGTAAGCCAAATCGTGGCACGCATCACCCACTTGAGGATATTGCAGCTCTCAATT
>JFJP01002136.1_pt1 | contig 13946 bp, 14 predicted proteins | sample 431651 | NCBI WGS metagenome assembly JFJP01 (sample SAMN02602958, study PRJNA72255) | Microbial mat metagenome, whole genome shotgun sequencing project. | biome: fresh water; feature: sink hole; material: water; isolation source: purple microbial (photo- and chemosynthetic) mats found in... | reverse complement strand
CAGTCTACAACGAACAACGCTCACATCCGGCACTGGGTAAGTTGCTACCTAAATCGTATCGGCAACAGGTAGAAAACTTTACATCCTTAATATCCACTTGACGGGGTACTACACTGCCAGCCATCGCTATTGCAACAGAACCATAAATCAACCACAATTTATGCTGCTGCAAAGGTTTAGAAGTAGGTCAAACCCAATGCCGCCTTGACCTCATCCGCGGTTTTTGCCGCCACCTCACGCGCCCTCGCAGTGCCCTCCTTCAGTATCTGCAAAATATGCCCACGATCCTTCGCCAACTCCTCACGCCGCCCCCGGATCGGCGCCAGCAAGTCCTGCAAGCAAGCCTCCAAACGTGCCTTCACCAAACTATCTCCTAAACCGCCGCGCACATAATGTGCCTTCATCTTTGCTAAACCCACCTGATCCGGGTCGAACGCATCCAGGTAAAGGAAAGCTACATTGCCCTCAAGATGTCCAGGATCCTTCACGCGCAAATGCAACGGATCGGTATAGACCTTTTTCACTGCCGCCCGTATTTCATCGGCAGTCGCTCCCAGGTTGATCGTATTGCCCAGCGACTTGCTCATCTTCGCCTTGCCGTCGATGCCCGGCAAACGCCCGATCTCCGGCACCAACGCCTTCGCCTCGACCAGAATATCGCGGCCGGCGATACGGTTGAAACGCCGCACGATTTCATTGGTTTGCTCTACCATCGGAATCTGGTCCTCGCCAACCGGCACAATCGCCGCTTTGAACGCGGTGATATCGGCAGCTTGGCTGGCAGGGTATGTCAGGAAGCCGGCTGGAATGTCGCGCTCAAAACCTCGCAGGCGAATTTCTTCCTTGACCGTCGGATTGCGCTCCAGACGAGCCACGGTCACCAGATTAAGGTAATAAAAAGTCAACTCTGCCAACTCGGGAATTTGCGATTGGATCAGGATCGTCGACCCGGCAGGATCTATACCGACCGCCAAGTAATCGAGCGCCACTTCCACCACGTTGCGATGCACCTTGTTAGTGTCGTCCATGTTGTCGGTCAGGGCCTGGGCATCGGCCAGCATGATGAACTGCCGATAGTTATTCTGATAAGCCACGCGATTGCGCAAGCTGCCGACGAAATGGCCAAGATGCAAGGGGCCTGTCGGACGATCGCCGGTCAACATAACGACAGAACCCGGGGCAATCGTCGCAGCCGAACTCGTTGACAAACTCATTAAAACTCCTTTAGCTGTATCTCAAAAATCTTATATTGTGCCACCAGGCAAACAAAAAGCCGCCGGCAATATGTCGCCGGCGGCTTTCAAACTGAATTTAGCTGAGATTTAATGTGCTCTGCTTTGCTCGACTTGTTCGATGCCTGCCAGAATCCAGCCGTCCTGGCCTGCTGTTGGCTTCGACAAATTCCAGACCTCGGCGAACGGCGCGGCAACGCTGACGCCATCCTCCTTGATCATGCCGGTGAAGCGAACGCTTGCCAAATATTCATTGTCGAGAGTCTCGATTCCGAGCAGTTCGGCTCCCAGCGTGACGACATCGGTATGGTTTTCTGAGGCGCCGCGCTCTTGCAATTGCACATACAATTCGGCAAACATTTCTGGCGTTGTGAATTCACGGATATCGTTGCTGTCAGCCTTGTCCCAAGCCTCCTGCAAGCGTAGGAAGTAAATCTTGGAGTGGCGCAGGAAACTAACCGTATCAAAATCCGCAGGCACCCCAAAGATTGCATCAAATGCGTTACGCTGTATTGGTTGCTCGATGTGCAAAGCAATTTCCGGCGTGAAGCTGGATGGCGCCGGCGTGGCGAAGGCTGGCTGCATGCTGTTGTTTCCGGTAATACCATTACCAATTTTGCGACGGACCAGCTTGTAGATGAACATCGCGGCAAATACGAACAGTGCGATCAACAATATGTTGCTGATTATGCTTGCCATCGTGCCGCCCAAGCCCATGCTGGACAACAACGCACCGATCCCTAAACCGAGCAATGCTCCGCCAAGCATGCCTTTCCACATACTCGGCTTGGCTGCGGCAGCAGCAGCTGCAGGTTTAGCGGCATTGATTGCCTGGTTTTTCGTTGGTGCGGCTTGGCGGTTCATGCTTTGAGACCTCTTGCCGAACGAGCCACCACCGCCCATACGTTTGGCTTCTACGGTTGAGATTCCGGCTGACAGCGTCATGGCGACGACGATCAGTGCGACAAATAATTTTTTCATACTTTCTCCTGAGATTGAATGCCATGCCGGACATGGCTATACTTGTGTATTGCTAATTTTTAAAGCGGGACCATCCAGACCATCGCGCTGACACGGCTCGGAAAAAAGCTCATCAGCATGTCACATTGTGCAGAAATCAACACGCTAGTCATCGCAATTGATACATAGATTTGCAAGCGGGCTCGTTAGAAATTAAAGATTACATACTATACCAAAACTGGCAGGTTGTAGAGCAGCCTTACTGTCTGGAATGAAGCGCCACAGACTAGTGTGCAGGAGCGCCAGCACAAGGCCCACGCCCATCTACCGAAAACGGGAATTTATACGCACTATCCGTATTTTTTCTGCTGAAGACGATGGCGTCCTGGCCGATGGATTGACACGTTCACTATGTCAGTCCGGCTATGCCACACGACTTTGTGATGAACGACGTGGCGGCGGGTTCGGCGTTGTCGACGCAGGATTTCGATTTCCTGATCCTCGATCTGAGGCTACCGAAGGTGAGCAGCTTGGAAGTGCTACACCGTTTGCGCGCCAAGAATTCGCGGTTGCCGGTGCTGATCCTGACCGCCGCCGATTAGCTTGAACAATTCGTGAAAGAATTAGGTCTCGGTGCCGACGTGTCAATTCTGGAATGAAGATATACCAAATGGCGCGTTAAACGTGTACCAATTTGGGTTAAGAAATAGAGCTGTTCAGGCCCTGAATTCTTCTATTTTAACTCCACATTTCACTGCGAATCAAGCGGATTCCGCTAGGTCGACAAGACCTTGTCGACAGTTGCTTGAGAAGTCGCAGAAAACTGCTCCGGGTGTAGTTCGTTCAGGAAGAACTGAGGAAGAACTTAGCGATCTCTTCCGGATCATCTTGACGCGCGTAGACACCACCAGTCATGTCTATCCGTTGCAACGGATAGACGCCGTTGAGGCAATAGCCGAGCGGTAGCAGGGTGCACGTAAAAGCCGTTTCGCCGGCTGGCAGCATGCCGGTGCTCAGGTCCAGATAGGGTGCGCAAGGCGCCGTGATTGAGGCGAATCTGATTACCGGCGTGAACCGTATCCCTCACGTACCCGTTGTCTTGCGGAACGGCTTTCAGCAGTTTTTCGAACAGCAATATATTCAACGCTTGTGCAATCTTGATTCGAGAGACGCTGCCGGAACGTGGCCGCAACGTACTGTATGGGATCAGCAACAGATAGGATAACCAGTTGGCATGCTCGGTTCCCATCAGGAACAGCCAGCATGCATTGTAGATTTGTGGTGGACATACGCGCTCTTTATCGAAGAGAGATAAGCGAAGTATAAATTTGATTTCACCCCGGATAAAACGATAAATACTGATCGTCGCGTCAGCCGAACGATGCGTGTCGTTGGAGCACTAATAGAAGCCAGAACTCATGATGCCCGATACGCCGGAATCATTGCCGGAGCTGGCGGATGTCACACTCGTCATCTAGGTGGATGGCTATGAAGCCGCCACCGCCGATATTTCTGCAGCAGGGATTCGCCGCCGCTTGCGCATAACCGACCGCCACTGTGGCATCGATCGCGTTACCGTCTATCTTCAGGATATCGACACCGCGATCTGCGAAGCCAGGTGCTACGAAGTCACCACCATGCCATTCTTCGCCTCGGCCGCCGGCGCAGAAATCCCCAATGCATTGCCCAGTAAGCCAAGCACTGGGGCCAATGCGGCTAACAAATCGCAATAAGAAAAATATGAGATATTTTCCTCAAAGTATTAGATTTCGACCAATAAGTAATACGCATACTCTCTCCCTTTATTATTGTTATCGGACAACACGTTTGTCCGTACTGTCGAAAGTGGCGCATGAGCCAAATGCGAGCCGGAAGACTGTCGTCTGTCGTCGCAGGAAGGTGTGCGAAAAGTATTGCACTGCCTTGCCGGTCCAGCATATTTTTTACGCATGCAGACGCATAATTTTTGGATATACAATACAGCGGCGTTTGCAGAAAAATGCGACAGTGCTTGCATAAATTACTGTTTTTTTATACAGTTTTACATGAAACTTTAGCTTAGGCTCCAGATTCCTTACCATTTTTGCCGAAAGAATAGCTATGGACGATCAGAAATTCGCACCCAATCCGGATAAAAGTAGGGCTCTTGCCGCAGCCTTGGCTCAAATCGAGAAACAATTTGGCAAAGGTTCGGTCATGCGCATGGAGGACGGCGCCGTGGTCGAAGAAGTGCAAGTGGTCTCGACTGGCTCGCTAGGTCTGGATATCGCTCTCGGTGTCGGTGGTCTGCCACGTGGCCGGGTAGTCGAAATCTACGGCCCAGAATCGTCCGGTAAAACTACGCTGACGTTGCAAACTATCGCTGAAATGCAAAAGCTCGGCGGCACATGCGCGTTCATAGATGCGGAACATGCGCTGGACGTCGGCTATGCACAGAAATTGGGCATCAATCTGTCCGAGCTGCTGATCTCGCAACCGGATACCGGCGAGCAAGCGCTGGAAATCACCGATGCGCTAGTGCGCTCGGGTGGCATTGATCTGATCGTGGTTGACTCGGTTGCTGCGCTGACGCCACGCGCTGAAATTGAAGGTGACATGGGTGATTCTTTGCCAGGCCTGCAAGCACGTCTGATGTCGCAAGCGCTGCGTAAGCTGACCGGCAGCATCAACCGCACCAACACGCTGGTCATCTTTATTAATCAGATCCGCATGAAAATCGGCGTTATGTTTGGCAATCCGGAAACCACCACCGGCGGTAACGCGTTGAAGTTCTACGCTTCGGTGCGTCTGGATATACGCCGCACCGGCTCGATCAAGTCCGGCGACGAAGTCATCGGCAACGAAACCAAGGTCAAGGTTGTCAAGAACAAAATCGCGCCGCCATTCAAGGAAGCGCACTTCGATATCTTGTATGGCGAGGGCACATCTCGCGAAGGTGAAATCCTTAGTATCGGTTCCGATGCCAAGATCGTTGAAAAGTCGGGCGCTTGGTACAGCTACAACGGCGCACGCATTGGACAAGGCAAGGACAATGCTCGTGCCTACCTGAAAGAATGGCCGGAACTGGCGCGTGAAATCGAGAACAAGGTACGCGCTTCGCTGGGTGTACCAGGGCTCGGCGTCATCAAGACGGACTGCGGCGACAAAGCCGAAAAAGCTGCAGCCAAGCCCAGTAAAGCCAGCGCCGTTGCAGCAAAATCGGAAGAGCCGTTTTAAGTGACAAGTTGGCACGTGCCAATGCCATAGATTTGTCATCCCCGCGAACGCGGGAATGACAAATCGCCGAGATGGGGATGCAGAATTGTATCCTCCTATTGAGACGCAATAGCGGTTCGAAATGATTAATGGCCAAACTGCACATCAGCCTGAAAGGCAGAGCTCTGCGCTATCTATCGGCGCGTGAGCAAAGCCGCCTGGAGTTGTCGCGTAAATTGTCGCGGTACGCGCAGGAAGGCGACGACATCGAAGCATTGCTCGATACGCTGGAAGCCGCAAAACTGTTGTCCCAACTACGCTTCTCCGAATCTTTGATCCACCGTCGCGCCCATCGCTACGGCGACAGCCGCATCCTCTTCGAACTGCAAAGTCACGGTATTGACGCTAACGCATTGGTCGATATCAAGGCCGACCTTGCCAGTGGCGAAATCGCCCGCGCCCGCGCAGTGTGGCTCAAGAAATTTAACCAGTCGCCAGCCGATACCGCCGAGCGTGCCAAACAAATACGCTTTTTGCTGCAACGCGGTTTTTCCCACCGGGCTATCCAGGCCGTGGTAAAGGACGGTGCCGATGAGGTTGAGTATGGCAATCACTACGATACAGAGTGAGTCAAGCTGCATCCAGTCATAACTGTCTAGGCGGCTTTTGGTAACTGTTTTGCAAGACCAGATCAAAATCGGCAATGTGACATAAGCTGTGCTACAATTTTCAAGCTTTTTGCAAACCGCAGGCGCGGCAGTTGCCATAAAAGCTGTGGCAGCGATACGCAAATTAGTTCACCGATATGTCTCTGACACTCTCTATTCCCCGCCGAGCGCTGAAGCACACCCGCGTGATTCACATCAAAGCTTTTGTGCGCGGTAACGGCTTGTGGGATACCGACGCCTACGTTATCGATATCAAATCCGCTGACCTTTATTTTCCTTATGGTAACTTTCGGGTAGGCGCGTTATTGCATAATTTGTGGTTGCGGCTGACGCTTGATCGCCAGTTCATCGATGTTGAAGCGAATTCCGCAGCCGTGCCGTATCCCGGCTATTGCAACACGATCGATCCTGATTATAAAAAGCTGGTTGGCTCGAGCCTGGTCAAGAGTTCTCGGCACGCGCTCAAGGAGCGTATCGGCAGCACAGTTCTGCTGTACCCATCTGACCAAATTGGCGCAGATATTTCCGATCATCGCATCGCAGGCTTTTTGGCAGCCAGGTAAATCGTTCGAATGTTTCAGACTGCTGGCCGAGCAGAAAAAGTTGCCCTAACTCGATCGTTGTCATACCTTATTTAGTAAAAATGCAGTTGTCGTCAAATATTATCCGAAGTGGGCAATCAGCCCTTCATTTGTAGTTGATTCCTAATCTAATTTATCCAACCAAGTAGTCTCATTTAATTAAGTGCCAGAAGGAAATCTCGTATGAAGATCCATGAGTATCAGGGTAAAGAAATTCTCCGTGAGTTTGGAGTGACAACACCGCGTGGCATTCCGTGCCTGAACGTCGAAGAGGCGGTTAAGGCGGCTGAAACTCTCGGCGGTTCAGTTTGGGTCGTCAAAGCTCAGATTTACGCTGGTGGACGCGGTAAGGGAGGCGGCGTGAAGGTTGCCAAGTCGTTGGAACAAGTGCGCGAATACGCCAACCAGATTCTGGGCATGCAGTTGGTAACGCATCAAACAGGACCAGAAGGCCAAAAAGTACGCCGCCTGCTGATCGAAGAAGGCGCCGACATCAAGCAAGAAATGTACGTCAGTATGGTGACCGACCGAGTTACTCAACGCGTGGTGCTGATGGCATCTAGCGAAGGCGGCATGGACATCGAAGAAGTTGCAGCCAGCCATCCAGAAAAAATTCATCAAGTGGTGATTGATCCGGCTACCGGTCTGACCGACGTCGAAGCAGATAGCATCTCGACAAAGATCGGCGTACCAGCCAGTTCCATTGCTGACGTCCGCAAGCAATTGCAGGGCCTGTATAAAGCCTACTGGGATACCGATTCGTCGCTGGCAGAAATCAACCCGCTGATCGTCACCGGTTCCGGCAAAGTCATCGCACTGGACGCCAAATTCAATTTCGACGTCAACGCATTGTTCCGCCATCCGGAAATCGGCGCTTACCGAGATCTGGACGAAGAAGATCCAGCTGAAATTGAAGCCTCTAAGTTCGACCTGGCCTACATCTCGCTCGACGGCAATATCGGCTGCCTGGTGAACGGCGCTGGCCTGGCCATGGCCACCATGGACACCATCAAGCTGTTCGGCGGCGAGCCAGCCAATTTTCTCGACGTCGGCGGCGGTGCCACAGCAGAGAAGGTTACTGAAGCGTTCAAGATCATGTTGAAGAATCCAGGCCTGAAAGCCATCCTGGTCAACATTTTCGGTGGCATCATGCGCTGCGACGTGATCGCCGCAGGCGTCATTACTGCATCCAAAGCCGTTTCGCTACAAGTACCGCTGGTGGTCCGCATGAAGGGTACCAACGAAGAAATTGGCAAGAAAATGCTGGCCGATTCCGGCCTGCCGATCATCTCGGCAGATAGCATGGAAGAGGCGGCTCAGAAGGTTGTTGCTGCGGCCAACGGTAAATAATTTAAACGGCAAATTAGATAGTGTCATGCCCGCGAATGCGAAAATCCATTTACGGAATTACTAGTGACATTGACATCATGTCGAGCAAGTTGCGAGGTACTTTGTATATCGGCGTTGCCTCAAATTTGATTCAACGAACCTCGCAGCACAAAGAAGTTTTTGTCGATGGTTTCTGCGAGAAACATGGATTGAAAGTCTTGGTTTGGTACGAGATTCATGAAGACATGACCTAGGAAATCAAGCGCGAAAAGCAGCTAAAAAATGGATGATGATGTGTAAAATTCATTTAATCTAAACAATCTAATACGAACTGGCAAGATTTATATCCCGCTTTATCGAACTAACATGGATTCCCTTGTGTGCGGGAATGACGGATTAAAAAGGAATCGTATGAGTATCTTAATCAACAAAGACACCAAAGTTATCACCCAAGGCATTACCGGCAAGACCGGCCAATTTCACACTCGCGCTTGCCGCGATTACGCAAACGGCAAGAACGCATTTGTCGCTGGCGTGAACCCGAAGAAAGCCGGCGAAGATTTCGAAGGCATCCCGATTTTCGCCAACGTTTCCGAAGCCAAGGCCGCCACTGGCGCCAACGTCTCGGTTATCTACGTACCACCAGCAGGCGCAGCAGCGGCAATCTGGGAAGCCGTCGAAGCCGAACTCGATTTGGCCATCTGCATCACCGAAGGCATTCCAGTGCGCGACATGCTGGCACTGAAAGACCGCATGGTAAAAGCCGGCAGCAAGACCCTGCTGCTCGGACCTAACTGCCCAGGTCTGATCACGCCAGATGAAATCAAGATCGGCATCATGCCAGGCCACATCCACAGGCAGGGCCGTATCGGCGTGGTTTCGCGCTCCGGTACCCTGACTTACGAAGCAGTCAGTCAATTGACCGCACTGAGCCTGGGCCAATCTTCGGCAGTCGGTATCGGCGGCGACCCTATCAACGGCTTGAAGCACATCGACATCATGAAGATGTTCAACGACGATCCAGAAACCGATGCCGTCATCATGATTGGCGAAATCGGTGGTCCGGATGAAGCCAATGCCGGTTACTGGATCAAGGACAACATGAGGAAACCGGTGGTTAGCTTCATCGCTGGTGTTACTGCTCCTCCAGGTAAGCGCATGGGCCACGCTGGTGCGTTGATCTCAGGTGGTGCTGACACCGCACAAGCCAAGCTGGATATCATGGAGGCATGTGGCATCACCGTAACCAAGAATCCATCGGAAATGGCACGCCTGTTGAAGGCTTTGTTGTAATCGTTAGCTGACGCGACAAGCGCGTCAAAGATAACTATAAATGTCGCGTGACTAATGTACCGAAAAGCGCGCTTGGACCGGCCATAAATGGCGTGTTAAAGGTGTACCAATCCTAGTTTGTTAATCAAATAAACTCAATGTACTTCTGCGCTACCAGCAACCGCTATTGCAACAGAACCACCGCAGGCTGTCATTCGCGGCACACAACCCGGGTTTCGTTGCATTTTATTTCTCTAAAACCGCTGGCAGCGCCACAATAGAGCCATTTCATACCAAGGAGAACGCCATTAACGATATCAGACTCGGATGTCAGGATGTACAGTGTCAGGTGGACCGCAAAATGGGATTTTTCATGCACCTAGCAGTTTATTTTGTTATCAATAGCGCTCTGGTGTTGCTCAATGCCTTGCGTAATTCTGGTTGGCCATGGGTGCTTGGTCCGTTTATGGGGAGGCGGATTGCTATTTTACGGACCTGCAGTATTCTTGAATGCTCCCCGGAGCGAAATGGAAACGGCAAATGAGGTGAATGTTTGAACGCGAACCAGATAAAAAAAATCGATTTCTCCCGTATAAAACTGGCTCCTTAAAACAGTTTTTCTGGTAAACGTCGTGCTGCTAGCACGGCGCCTGTTGCGCATCTTGTTCATCAATCTCGATATCGACATCATCTGCGCCGTGGTCGTCACTTACGTGATGCGCATCAGCTACAACTTCCTATCGAATTTGGTGTTTTCACTTTGCATCGGTTTGACGATAATGGTGCTGATAAGAACCGGCCGCGTTGTGTTCTGACGTCATTCAAAAACACGCAAAGCGCATTTCAAGGACTTTATAGTGGTGGTGGCAGGCATCGCCGAATTCGTCGGCATTTATCTGGAAGCCAGAGTTGCTCGACCTGATTATCCTGACCGTTTCAGTCTACATCGGTGCTACGCTGTTTTTTTGAATCGGGACACGCTAGCCGAATCGCGCAAATAAGAGGCAACCTAAAGGCGCGCGCCACGGCAATTGGAAAACAGGCATTATAAGCACAATTTCAGATGCTGCAGGCTCAGATTGAGCCGCACATGCTGTTCAACACACTCTGGCGACTTCGCAAAGCCTGATTGCCATTGACGCATCACAGGCGCAATAGATTCTGGACCAGTTGATTCATTTCCTGCACGCCTCACTCTCCTTTTCGCACATTGCGCAGACTACATCGGCGCAGCAATTCAGCCTGATGGAAACCTATCCGAAGCTGATGTCCCTGCGCATGAGGAGCCGTATCAGTTTCGACCTGCATTTGCCAGTCAAACTGAGCGATACCGTGATTATGCCGATGCTGCTGCTCGAGGTCAACGGTACCGGCCTCGGCCCGAGCGCGCAACTAAATTTGCAACCTACCAACCATGCCAGCCATATCGGCTTCAGCAATATCCACAAACGCCTGCAAGCACTTTACGGTTCGCGCATCAGCCTGACTGTGAAACAGAAACTGCCGCATGGCTTTATCACCCAACTTCAACTACCCATTTTTCTATGACAACATCATCCAATTTTCGCCACCTGGTTGCCGAAGACGAGCCGATCATGGCGGCTGCGTTGCGGAAGGCATTGCAACGCCTGTGGCCGGAACTGCAGAGCGTCGCTAGCGACGACAACGGTCAGGATACGGTCGAGCAAACTCTCAAACAAAGGCCGGACATCCTATTCCTCGATATCAAGATGCCTTACAAAACCGGACTCGGAACAGCCTAGAAATTAGCCGAGGAGTGGCGTGACAACCAGGCGTTTCCTCGGATCGTGTTTGTCACTGCCTACGATGAATACGCGGTCAACGCTTTTTAGCATGCTGACGCCGATTATGTCCTGAAGTCTATCAGCGATGTCCGTCTGGACAAAACCATCAGCCGCCTGTATCAGCGACTGTAACAAAATGGAGATAAAAGTTCCGCGCTGGAGTAACTGATCAGCCAACTGCATAACATTCGGCTCAAGTCGAGCGCCGATCTGCTCACCGTGATCCGCGCCGCGGTCGGCAACCAGATCCGCATGATCCCGATCATCGATGTGATTTACTTCGAAAATACATCAATATCGTTACCGCCGACAACGAATCGTTGATCCGCATCAACCTCAAAGATTTACGCAGTAATAGATCGACAGCAGTCGATTCTGGCAAGTACACCGCGGTACCGTCGTCAATCATCAGTAATCAATACATCCAGATGGCGGGCTGCGACGACAGCGGCAAGCTCTCTATAAACTGTACGGCCGCAGCGAGACGTTAGCGCGTGAGCCGCGTATTTGCCGATTTGTTACGACAGATGTAAGCCTCGATCAGGAGCCATAAGCATCGGCTGACGATCGACAAATGATTCGATTTACGTAAATCTTTGATAATTATTCGGTTTGGCTCGTGCTATCCTGAAACAGCGACACCGACCTCCATCGATCATGAAACCGCAGTTCCACAAAATCCGTCCGGCCACGCCTGAAACTGCTCTTGCTAAGGTAGAATGAGGTACATTAATACGAAATTCAGCAAAGCGTATAAACCAATTATCCATGAGCACTGACCACACCAACGGCGATACCCGACCCGCATCAACCTCGTCCAATTTCCTGCGCGATATCGTCGAAACCGATCTGACTGTCGGTACCTACGCCGATCGTAAGGATAGCCAGGGGCAGCCATTGCCGCCAGTCGTCACCCGTTTCCCGCCGGAGCCGAACGGCTACCTGCACATTGGCCACGCCAAGTCGGTCTACGTCAACTTTGGCCTAGCCCGCGATTACGCCGGCCGCTGCCATTTACGTTTCGACGACACCAATCCTGAAAAAGAAGAGCAGGAATACGTCGACACTATCATCGACAGCGTACGTTGGTTGGGCTTCGACTGGAAAGACAATAGCGGCGAGCACCTGTACTTCGCCAGCAACTACTTCGATAAGCTGTACGAGATGGCGGAATACCTAATTACCGCCGGCCTGGCCTATATCGACAGTCAAAGCGCTGAAGAGATGGCCGCAAATCGCGGCAATTTCGGTGAAGCTGGCAAGAATTCGCCGTTCCGCGAGCGTCCGGTAGTTGAATCGCTGGATTTGTTCCACCGCATGAAGGCAGGAGAGTTCAGGGATGGCGCCCATGTCTTGCGCGCCAAGATCGACATGGCCTCGCCCAACATGAACCTGCGCGATCCGGCCATTTACCGAATTCGCCATGCCCATCACCACCGCACCGGAGACCAGTGGTGCATCTATCCGATGTACGACTACACGCATCCGATTTCCGATGCGTTGGAAAACATTTCGCACTCGATCTGCACCCTGGAATTTCAGGATCACCGGCCGTTCTATGAATGGGTTCTGGAGCACCTTAGCGCTGCTGGCTTTCTGCAAAAACCGGTGCCACACCAATACGAATTTTCGCGACTCAACGTCACTTACGTCATCACTAGCAAACGCAAGCTGCGCCAGCTGGTGGACGAACGCATCGTCGACGGCTGGGACGATCCTCGGATGTCAACCCTGGTTGGTATCCGTCGCCGCGGCTTCACGCCGGAATCGCTGCAACTGTTCTGCGAACGCACCGGCGTCACCAAATCGAATGGCTGGATCGAAATGAGCTTGCTGGAAGGCGCATTGCGTGAAGACCTCGATCCCAAAGCGCCGCGCGCCAATGCCGTGCTGCGGCCGCTAAAGCTGGTCATCGATAATTTTCCGGAAAACGAAGCTGTAGATTGCCACGCTCCGGTCTATCCGCCCACGCACCCGGAATATGCGACTGCATTGCGCCACTTCCCGATCAGCAAAACGCTGTGGATCGAACAAGAAGACTTCATGGAAACCCCGGTCAAGGGCTATTTTCGCCTGTTCCCGCCAAGCGCCTACAAAGCTGATAGCCGCGTGCGCCTGCGCCACGGTTACGTGATCGAATGCACCGGCTTTGATAAAGATGCTGATGGTAAAGTCATCGCAGTCCATTGTACCTATTTCCCGGACAGCAAGAGCGGCACCGAAGGCAGCGCTAACTATAAGGTCAAGGGCAACATCCATTGGGTCAGCGCCGCCCATGCGTTGGAAGCCGAGGTACGCTTGTACGACCGTCTATTCACTGATTCGCATCCGGATGCTGGCGGCAAGGACTTCAAAGCTGTGCTGAATCCGAACGCCAAGGAAGTCATCACTGCCTATCTGGAACCAGGCCTGAAGGACGCCAAACCAGAAGACCGCTATCAATTTGAGCGACACGGCTACTTCGTTGCAGATCGGATCGATTCGAAGCCCGGCAAGCCGGTCTTCAATCGGATAGTTACGTTAAAGGATAGCTGGATAAAATAAGCAACATTTAATTTTCCGCGCAAAAAATGAATAAAGATGCTACGCCGATCACACCCGGCGCGACGTCTTTATTCATTTGAAGCATGGTTTTGCATTATTCGATTCATAGATGACAAGATCATCATCAGAGAGATCCCATACTCAAGAAGGTGGCTGACGTGGACCAAGCTGTGATACAAGTAGAGATACCGGTACAGGACAGGACATCTAATGGTCAAATAACGTTGCTTATTGACAGAATCCTGATAAAGCGCGTCGGCGCTATACGGGCCTGTAAATAGATTTGTGTAAATATGCACGGTCCAATCTGATATTTGAAGGAGATTGACCGATGGACATTTCGCTAGACCGGGGTAAATT
>JFJP01041125.1_pt1 | contig 13947 bp, 9 predicted proteins | sample 431651 | NCBI WGS metagenome assembly JFJP01 (sample SAMN02602958, study PRJNA72255) | Microbial mat metagenome, whole genome shotgun sequencing project. | biome: fresh water; feature: sink hole; material: water; isolation source: purple microbial (photo- and chemosynthetic) mats found in... | reverse complement strand
TTTAAAACCCGTTTTCCTGAATCTTCGGAAAAGCAACTCATGCGGATCGCCAAAATCTCCACTTTTGTATTTGGCCTCATCACCATTGGAATTGCTATGTTGGTTCCTTTTATGGGTGGAGCCAAGGAAGTGGTGTTAAGTGTGGCAGCTTTAACGGGTGCTCCAATGTATTTGCCTCTGATTTGGTCGCTGTTTTCGAAAAAACAAACCGGGAAAACAGTTTTGGCAACAACAATAATTTCATTGGCAATAACACTTTCCTTCAAATTTCTAATTCCTGCGTTAATCGATTTTAGCTTGTCGAGAGCGGGCGAAATGATTCTGGGAGTATCAGTTCCTGCAATTTTCATTTTAGTTTCTGAAATCTATTTGCGATTAGCCAAAGCAGATGGGTTGGAATATGACAGGTTTCAGCAATCGGTACAGCAAAAGATTGTTGTCGAAAATACGCATGATTCAACTGTTGAATCATCAGGAGGAAACATTCAAGGTTTGAGAATGATTGCCATCGGAATTTTAGCCACCGGATTGATTATTGGTGTGTTGGGAATAATGGCTCCCAACGGGAAAATCTATGTTTTGGGCATGGCTTTTCTTTTACTGCTGATTGGATTACGAATACTATTCAAAACACTCAAATAGAATAATTTATATTTTATGAGACAAGAAATTTTATCCTCTGAAAAACGGGGAAATACGTTAGTTATGCTCCAATCCGACCTGGTTGTGGTTGGTGGAGGAATGGCCGGAACCTGCGCTGCAATTACCGCTGCGCGCAACGGAATTAAAGTGATTCTGGTTCAGGACAGACCGGTGCTGGGTGGAAATGGATCAAGTGAGGTACGGCTTTGGATTTTGGGAGCTACTTCGCATCTGGGCAACAACAACCGCTGGAGTCGCGAAGGTGGGGTAATTGATGAAATTCTGGTCGAAAACCTTTACCGTAACAAAGAGGGTAACGCTATTGTTTTCGACACTATCTTGCTCGAAAAGGTAAAGGAAGAACAGAATATCACGCTGTTGCTGAATACAATGGTTTTTGATCTGGAGAAAAAGGATGAGGCAAATATTTCTACCCTTAAAGCTTTTTGCAGCCAGAATTCAACGGAATACATTTTGAGCGCCCCTTTATTTTGCGATGCTTCAGGAGATGGAATTGTTGGATTTAAAGCTGGCGCTTCATTTCGCATGGGTGCTGAATTTAAATCTGAATTTGGTGAAGGATTCACTCCAACTGCTGAATACGGAGAACTTTTGGGACACACCATGTATTTCTACAGCAAGGATGCCGGCAAACCGATAAAATATGTTGCGCCTTCGTTTGCGTTAAAGGATATTACTAAAATACCGAAATTCAAAAGTATTAAAACCGGCCAGATGGGTTGTAATTTCTGGTGGTTTGAGTTTGGCGGAAGAGGAGATACCATTCACGACACCGAAGAAATTAAATGGGAACTATGGAGCGTGATTTACGGAGTTTGGGATTACATTAAAAACTCCGGAAAATTTCCTGAATCCGAAAATCTGACGCTCGAATGGGTGGGTACAATTCCAGGCAAACGCGAAAGCCGTCGATTTGAAGGACCATATATGCTCAAACAGCAGGACATCGTTGAGCAAAAACATTTTTACGATGCTGTTTCATTCGGTGGCTGGGCTATCGACTTGCATCCGGCAGACGGTGTTTTCTCCGAACTTCCCAGTTGTAACCAGTATCATTCGAAAGGAATTTACGAAATTCCATACCGATGTTTCATCAGCAAAGACATTCAAAACCTATTCATCGCCGGACGTCTGATCAGCGCATCGCATGTAGCCTTCGGTTCGACCAGGGTTATGGCTACTGCTGCTCATGGTGGGCAGGTGGTTGGTATGGCCGCAGTATTGTGCAGCCAATCAGGAATAAAGCCTGCTGATTTTATTGACCCAGACAAGTAAAAATCTGGCTGCTTCGGCAAATATTGAAACTTCAAGTGAGTTGATGTTCGATCAGCTTCCGTTCGATGGCGAATGGTTCGATTTGAAAACCGCTGCAGGTCAGCTTTTGCCACTAAAAAAGGATGTTCAGTATAGCTTTGAAGTTTCGGTCGATGCCAGTTCGTCCACTGTTTTGGAGGCTGAATTGCAGATCAGTTCCAAAGTTTTCAATTACACTCCTGATGTTTTGCTTGAAAAAATAAGCATTGAACTGGTACCGGGGGTTCAAACAGTAAAGATCCCTTTTACAGCCACACTTGCAGAAGATCAATATGCCTTTTTGATTTTCAGGCAGAATCCTGCAGTAAAAATCCGTTGCAGCGAAAAGCGTATCTCCGGAATTGTTTCTGTTTTCAATAAAACCAATCCTGCTGTTAACAACTACGGCAAACAAACCCCTCCTGAAAATAGCGGTTTCGATTCGTTCGAATTCTGGTGCCCCGATCGCCGTCCAAAAGGACAAAACCTAGCTATGACGATTTCACCTGCATTGACTTGCTATTCTGCAGAAAATATCGTCAATGGATTAACACGTCCTTACATTCAACCGAATGCCTGGGTGGCTGATTGGCAAGACACCAATCCGTCGTTGACTCTAAAATGGGATGAGCCGAAAAACATTCAATCGGTAACTCTCTTCCTCGATACCGATTTTGATCATCCGATGGAATCTTCTCAAATGGGTCATCCGGAAGATGTAATTCCTTTTTGCATTCAGAAATACAAAATACTGGATGAAAATGGAAATCTCCTTTTTGAAAAAACAGATAATCATCAGACTATCAACCGTTGGATACCCGAAAATGGCATCCTGACGAAACTCTTGAAATTCGAATTCGAACATGCGAATTCGAATGTACCTGCGTCAATTTTTGAAATATATATTGATTAATCTTCCTAAATTTAACTTTTAAAAACTATGAAAAAAGTCTTTTCGCTACTCATTTTGTTGCTCTCTTTTGCGGTGCTGTTTGCACAGGAAAAGAGTGTTGCCGGACGTGTGACCGACGAAAACTCGGAGGCAATTCCTGGTGTAACTGTAGTTGTTAAAGGTACCACTAAGGGTACTATTACTGATTTTAACGGAAATTTTAAAATCTCTGTTCCCATTGGGAAAACCGTAGTTCAATTTTCTTTTGTCGGTTTCGAGAGTCAGGAGCTGGATGTAAGTAATACAAGTACAGTAAACCTTAAACTGAAACAATCGACCATTGGATTGGATGAGGTTGTTGCAGTAGGTTATGGAACACAAAAAAAGGTAACCATGTCAGGATCAGTAACTACTGTAACTTCAAAAGAGTTATTGAAAGCACCTGTAGCTAACATGGCAGTAGCTTTAATTGGCCGGACACCAGGATTAACCACTTATCAGAAAAGCGGTCAGCCGGGTGCAGATGGGGTTACGCTTCGTATCCGGGGAATGGGAACAACGAACAATACTGACCCCTTAATTCTGGTGGATGGTGTTGAAAGGGATTTTACCCAACTTGATGCAAACGAAATTGAAAGTTTTTCTATTTTAAAAGATGCTTCCTCTACTGCTGTTTATGGTGTTCGCGGTGCAAACGGTGTAATCATTGTTATTACGAAAAAGGGGGTACAGGGTCCTGCTAAAATAAGCATTACTTCCAATTTATCGATTCAGCAGCCGACCCGTCTGCCTTCGAAATATTCTTCGGTTGATTTTGCCCGCCTTTATAACGAGGCCCAGTTGAATGATAACCCGCTTGCGACACCTACTTTTTCCGCGTCGGATTTGGAAAAATACGCGAGTGGAGTTGATCCTATTGAATACCCAAATACCGATTGGAAAAAGGTAGCCATTAAACCTCTGGCACTTCAGCAACAGCATAATATAACGATTAGCGGAGGTACGAAAAAGACCAGGTATTTTACCTCAATCGGATATTTTACCCAGAACGGGTTAATGAAAGATATGGCAAAAGAAGTTGAAGGACGCGCCTTAAATACAAATTATAATTATGACCGGTTTAACCTCAGGTCAAATGTTGATGTGGATGTTACCAACACAACCAAAATCGGCGTTATGGTTAGTGGTGTGATTCAGAATACCGCCACGCCTAATTTTGATTGGGGGTCAGTGCTTGGATCTTCACCTGTCTCTTATCCTATCATTTATGATCATAAGTTAGTCGTTGGAACCAGATATGTGGCAAAAGGAAGTGTGATGGCAGTTAATTTTGGTTCTCAGGAGAATAATTCCAACAAAATTGCCCTTACAATGACTTTTAACCAGAAACTGGATTTTATTACCAAAGGTCTTTTAGCCAGGGGATTGGTGTCATACGACAGTTATTACCTGCAAGGTGTAAACCGTGGTCAGAGTGCTGGGCAATACAGTGTTGTATATCAGCCCGATGCAAGTGGCAATATCGTGCAGCAACTAGTCCATGATGACAGATCATTGCTAGTTACTGTTGGCGCGCCAACCTACAGCAGGAATCGGAGTACTCACTCAGAAGCGGCTATTGAATACAAAAACTCATTTGGCAGTCACCATGTCGGTGGGTTGGCGTTAGTAACATTAGACAAAAAGTGGTACACCGCCTCAACATATATTTCTATACCACAAACTTACAGTGGCGTTGTAGGTCGTTTAACTTATGACTATAATTTGAAATACATTGCCGAAATAAATCTTGGGTATAATGGTTCTGAAAATTTCCCTGCCAACCATCGTTTTGCCTTGTTCCCCGCTGTTTCTATAGGTTGGAATGTATCAGAAGAGGCATTTATAAAAAATATAATCAGTCCGGATATCTTAAATAAACTAAAGATCAGGGGCTCGTATGGGATTGTAGGAAATGATGCTACCGGAGGTCGTCGTTTTATGTATTTAGACGCTGAATATACTTCGGGTGGTGGTGCTATGTTTGGAAACTCTACTTCGACTGCTTATTCAGGATATATTGAGGGTAAATTAGGGAATCCATTGGTAACATGGGAAACGGCTACCAAACAAAATCTTGGTTTTGAATTGGCTATGTTTAAAAACAGGTTCACGCTAAATGCGGATATATTTAAAGAAGATAGAAAGGATATACTATCTACGCGCAACTCCTTGCCAATCCATATTGCAACAGTAACACAAGATGTGTTCAACCTCGGACGGGTCAAAAATCACGGATTCGAGCTCGAAGCAAAATGGCAACAGGATATTGGTAAATTCAATTATTTTATTGGTGGAAATTATTCTTTTGCAAGAAACCAGATTATTAATATCGATGAAGTAATGGATCCAAATAATCCAAATACCTGGAGGACTGGTCGTCGGATCGGAGAAAACTTCGGATTAATTGCAGATGGATTCTTTAACAACAAGGATGAAGTGACGCGCGGGCCGGTTATGGGTGTCCCAACTCCTGGAGAAGCTCGTTATATCGACGTAAACGGAGACGGAATAGTAACAGTGAAGGATGTAACACCGATCGGGAATCCTGAATTTCCGGAAATAAACTATGGATTCAGTTTCGGTGGTGGATACAAAGGTTTTGATATATCATTCCTGTTTCAGGGAACTGAAAACACTTCCAAAATATTGTCCGGCAGGTTTCAGCAACCATTCGCCGGACAGGAGGGTATTATGTTGGCAGAGGTGCTTCAGGAGCGATGGGCCCCTGATAATATGATGAATGCATCCAGACCCAAACTGACCCTAAACTATGCAAACCCAACAAGTTATTTAGCCTCTACGATGTGGATGAGGGATGGTTCCTATTTGCGTCTCCGAAACGTTGAAATTTCATATCGTTTTGAAGGTAAACAAATCAAAAAAGTATTAAGAATTGAAGGTTTACGATTATATGTAAATGGTCAGAACCTGATCACCTGGGATAAATTAAAATATATTGACCCTGAAGGAGACACGAATAACAACTGGACTTATCCGCAGTTGAAGATCTTTAATTTAGGATTGAAAGTTGATTTTTAACTTATATATCATAATAGTATGAAAAATTTTAGTATATTAATCGCAACTTTATTAATGCTGTCGATCACTTCGTGCAGCGACAAAATGGAGTTTCCACAAGCTGCAACTTTTAATTTGGAATCTGTATTCTCTAAATACTCCAATGCTGAAAAGATGCTTTTTGATATGTATAACTATCCAATTCCAATGAATTTTGATACGCGTGCTTTTGGATCGGCTGGTACCCGTATGGCAGGAGGAACATTTGCAAGCGCGTTGACCGATGAAGGCCAACCACTTGACATTCAACAGGGATACCAGGTGCAACGTTATTATAACGGAAATGTAGAGCCGAGTACCTGTGCTTCCTGGTCCAGTGCTTACAAGGGAGAAGATGACTATTCGCTTAAATGGAAGACAATCCGAAAGGCTTATGTGTTGATTGACAATATAGACAAAGTCCCGAATTCAACTTTTCCAACGAATGACGGTATATCACCGGAAGATAAAAAAGAGCGTATTAAAGCAGAATCCAAGCTGATGATTGCCCTGGTATATTTCGAAATGCTGAAACGTTATGGAGGAGTACCTATAATAAAAGGGGCTTATTCAGCCGTTGCCGATTATGAATCTATGAAAGTAAAAAGATCTACTTTTCAGGAGACCTATGATTTTACCATTAATTTACTGGACGAGGTGATGACCAAATATGCAGATAAATTGCCTGCCAATTTAGCATTTTCTACAAATGGAAACGTGGAATATGGTCGGTTTCCGATGAGTTTTGCTTATGCGTTGAAGGCCAGAGTTCAGTTATACGCTGCCAGTCCTCTGTTTAACACAGACCGTCCCTATTCTACAGCGTTGGGCTCCAATTCCAATCTGATTTGTTTTATGAATTACGACAAAGAGCGTTGGAAGAAAGCGGCAGATGCTGCCACGGCAGCTATCAATTATTGCCTTGCAAACGGATATAAGGTCGTAGACGATCCAACCATGCGGGCTAATGCCATGAATTACACGGTGGCCAATATTGAATACCCAGTAAAAGGTAACACAGAGGTGATTTGGGGTATTTCGCAGGCACCAGGCATCAATTGGGGTTACTATAATTCTGTACGAGGGTCCACTATATATGGATATGGAGCTAATTTGGTCCCTCTAAATCAAGTGGAACGTTACGAATTAAAAGCTGCAACATCAGGACAATATAAATCATGGGATACTCCTCAATCATTTAATATAGATGCGGTTCCAGCAGGTTCTACAGCCATTCAGGGTGCTAAAATTGTTGCCATTGCTGCACGCAAACCTTATGAAGGCCTTGATCCGCGAATGGAAGCCTCAATCGTTTTTAACGGTCTAATTGATTACTCTACCCTTTTCGTAATTGATTTTGCAGATGCCTATACCGATAATGGAGTGGCTTTTGCCAGCCGAAACGGGGCATATTCAAAAGCGAAACAGGGCACAACAATTGTTCAATATGTTCGAAAGTTTGAGCGCGGATACGAGACACAGTTGAACTCGTGCCGACCGTTGAATATCTATATGCGAATGGCTGAATTGTATCTGATTCGTGCAGAAGCCCTGAATGAATACAATGGACCCCAACAGCAGATTTATGATGACTTAAATTTTATCAGAACCCGTTCTGGTATGCCCAATGTGAAAACTGGTGTAATGCAGGACGAGATGCGTGACATCATCGCACACGAACGTTGCGTTGAGATGTTTTGTGAAGATCAACGCTGGTTCGACTTGCGAAGAACCCTGAAATCGGAACAAAAAATTCCGGTCAACATCTACAGACCGCTAATACGAAAATGGTACCATACAACCACCGATAACTGGCCTTATAAAATTACATACGATAAGCAGCTCTACAGTACGCGCGTTTGGTTCAATAAGTGGTATATGAATCCGTTCCCTTCTCAGGAGGTTGATAAAGGATATGGACTGATTCAAAATCCGGGTTGGTGATAACTATCATAACTAAAAACATAAACTATTATGAAAATGACAGTTCTAAAATATAATAAGGGTAATTTTTTCAGAAATTCGCTGATAATTATCTGTTGGGCTTTCCTGATAGTGGGAAGTGCCGCTGCACAGAATATTAGTGTCAAAGGGGTTGTTGAAGATGAATCAGGCAAAGTTATAAGCGGTGCCTTGATAACATTCGGGAATAAAACTGCCACAACCGATAATATGGGACAGTTCGATTTAGATGCCAGTGTAGGTCAGTTGATTACTGTCAGCAAATTTGGCTTTCAGACCCGAAAGGTTAGGACAGCTTTGAGATTGACCGTAACACTTACTCCTGACTCCAGGAGCAGGAATGTGGAAATGCTATATGAAAATCGACCGGCACAGGAAGTTACCTCTTCTATTTCTACCCTTGAGGGTAAAGCAATTTCAGGAAATTCAGTTTTGGCTTTTGGGAATGCGTTATACGGACGAATCCCAGGATTGAATGTGTTGCAGGCTGACGGTGAACCTGGAGATGACTATCCCACTTTCTTCATCAGGGGCGCACATTCGTTTACAGGATCAAACGCTCCAATAGTATTGGTTGACGGATTTGAGCGTGACTTTAACACCTTAACTGTAAATGAAGTTGAGAGCGTTTCTGTATTGAAAGATGCAGCAGCTACTGCGCTTTATGGAATGGATGGGGCAAACGGAATCATTCTTGTAACTACTAAACGAGGATTTTCGAATAACGAAAAGGCGTCAGTGGAATTTAAACTTGAATACGGAGTGAAGACACCAACCCGGTTACCAAAACTTTACGGCTCATATGATTATGCCCGTTTTTACAATATGGCACAGAAGAATGACGGTGTAACAAACCTGCTTTATAGTGATACCCAATTGGAAGGATATCGATTGAAAACAGATTCAATGCTTTATCCCGATGTAAATTGGTTTGATCAGACTATTCGGGAATTTTCTCCTACAAAGACTTATACAGTAGATTTTCGTGGAGGAAACCAGGTTGCCAAATACTATGTGACCGTTGGAATGGAAAACGATGAAGGTATTTTCAAGAATGCAAATCAAGATTTATATAACGCAAACAGAAAACTCGATCGGATCAATTTTCGTTCAAATTTGGATATAAATGTTACCAAACGACTCTCAATTCGCATGGACCTTGCCGGACGTCTTGAAAACGTAAACTATCCGACAAACAGTTCCGCTGCTATTTTTAATAACCTATTTACTTATCACCCCAACACTGCTCCAATTTTTGTAGCGCCGGGTGTTTATGGTGGTACGAATACTTACCGGAATAATCCTGTTGCCTACTTGAAAGAAGCAGGTTATGGTGTGACGCACCGACGCCTTTTTCAATCAAATATCATTGGCAAATATGATTTTTCGGATTTGGTCAAAGGTTTGGCATTGGGTATCAGAACAACATTTGACAATTTCTATACAGTATCGGATGGTTATACGAAAACATACGCGGTAACCGAAGTTTTAGGCCGGAATACTGATGGAACTCTTAATCTAAGTGCTCCTTATGGGATCAATAGTAACCTGGTTTCGACTGGTCCTACTGATAATGCGCAAAAACGTTCAAATAACCTGGAGTTTTTTGGTGAATTCAAACGTACATTTGGTAAACACAATTTGGAAGCCATAGCCATGTATCATCAGGATAATTATGTGGTTTCATCAGACTTCCCTGCCAGGCGTATGGGCGTTTCAGGAAAAATATCATATGGATATAATCAGAAATATTTTGTTGATCTGGCAGCACAGTACGGGGCTTCAGAAGCCTTCAAACGCGGAAGCAGATTTGGACTTTTCCCGGCTATTTCGGGTGCATGGGTGGTTTCATCAGAAAATTTCATGAAAAACTTCACTCCTGTTTCTTATCTGAAACTGAGAGCTTCAACAGGTTTGGTAGGCAATCAGAGGGTTGGTGGTACACGTTTTGGCTACAGAACTCTTTACAATACAAATGGCACGGAGATGCCTATCGGTAATACCAATCTCACCTGGGAAAAATCATTCAAAACTGACATCGGACTCGATGCAACACTTTTCAAAGAGGTGCAATTGATGTTCAATTATTTCAGCGAATTTCGCGATGATATCCTGAACTCGGGAGATGCATTGATGCCGAGTTATTTCGGAAACTCATTCGGATATACCAATTATGGACAGACGAGTTCAAAAGGATTCGAAGCGGGTATTTCCAAAAGTCACCAGTCAGCTGATTGGGGATATAGTATAGGTTTCAATGCAGCACTGATCCGGAATAAGGTAGAGAGAATGCGTGAGGTCACTCAGGAATACGCTTATCTTTACAAACAGGGATTGCCTATTGGACAACGTTTTGGATTGGTAGCCTTGGGGTTATTCCAGTCACAGGATGAAATAGATCATGCGCCTTATCAATCATTTGGTAAAGTGATTCCCGGTAGCATTCGCTACCAGGATACCAACAACGATAAAGTCATTGATAGTAAAGACTATGTTGCTATCGGTCAGGATCAGTCTATTCCGGAGTGGGAAATGAGCCTTAATCTTGGTTTTAATTTCAAAGGCTTCTACCTGGATGCAAATTTTCAGGGACAGGTTGGTCGTGATGTAAATCTGCGTGGTGCAACTTATAGTACGGCTCCGCTCTATGCGGGAAAGAATGTAACCACTTTTGTTAAGAACCCATGGACTCCGGAAACGGCGGCAACAGCAGACTACCCCAGTCTTACATTAGAAAATGCCGTAAACAATTTCCAGAATTCGACTTACTGGTTTCGTAACGGCGATTTTATTCGTCTGCGAACGCTGGAGGTAGGTTACAATATACCTAAAAGTCTGATTAGTAAACTTAAAATGAGCGCTGCGAATATCTATTTGAGAGGGATGAATGTCTTTACACTCGATCACCTCGGTTACTTCGACCCGGAAGTTTTAGAGGGTTATCCGGTCATGAAATCTTACAACCTTGGTGTCAACTTTAAATTTTAATACAAACTGATTATGAAACTGATAAATAAATTAGGTGTCTTACTGTTTGCAACCGTTGCCTTTTCATCCTGCCAGAAATATCTGGATCCCTGGGAATACACGTTGCTTACAGAAAAGCAGGCATTCACTGTAGCCAGCTATATGGATGCTATGCCAAATTCGGCTTATGGTATCCTTTCAGAAAATTTTACCGGGATATATATGCCGAATGCTACCGATGAGGCAGAAAATGTAAATGAATTGGATGCTACTCAGGCATTCAACAGCGGCTCATGGAATAAATTCAATAACCCCGATGATTACTGGGCGAACGCCTTTAAGGGGATTCGGGTTATAGACGATTTTTTGAATGGTACCGATACAACTTCCTGGAGTGAGTTTCAGTATTCTAATCCTACTTTGTATAATACCCGGCTTAAATCCCTGTGCCGCGACCGTGGTGAGATGCGTTTTCTGCGTGCCTTTTTCTATTTTGAGTTAATGAAACGTTACGGTGATGTCCCTTTAATTAAAGATAAGGTCGATTTGACAACTGTCGATATTTCGAAGTACCCACGTATGCCTGTAGATTCGATTATTGAATTTATCGCCAAAGAAATAGATATTTGCACGAGTCGCGGAGCATATGCGCTTACCCAAACTCAAAAAGATGAATTGATGAAAAACAATAAAAAGGCGCTTCCTTCTCCTTACCGGGATACAATAGCCGTTTACTATGCAAGCACTGGCACTGATGCAGCACGTCAGGGACGGGCCACATTAGGTTCAGCACTGGCATTGAAGGCAAAAGCGTTGGTATATGCAGCCAGTCCGCAATTCAATCCTACAGGCAATGTGGAAAAGTGGAAAAGAGCGGCTCTGGCATGTAATGATGTAATGAAACTTCCCGCTAAATATTATAGCCTTCAATCAACCTATGCTGCTTTATTCCAGATGAAAACAGTCTGGAGCAATGAATTCTTGTTTGCCCGCAAATTCGGTGTTTTCAATTCCTTCGAAGTAGCCAATTTCCCGGTTTCTATTCCTGGTGGAAAGACGGGCACTTGTCCTACTGCAGATTTAGTAGATGATCATGAGATGTTGATAATAACCGCGACCCTCGGCTTAAACTAAACATTTTGACCAACTTGGATAAGTTTAATGCGGTTACTCCGATAGAGTGCTGGACAGGTGGTAGTGCTGGTCCCAATGTGTTTCTGGGTACTAAAACTGGATATTACCTTAAAAAGTATGTAAATCAAGCGCTTGACCTGACAAAAGGCCAAACCGGTGCAAAAATCCTGTCAGTTATGCGTTTAGGCGAATTCTACCTTTTCTATGCGGAAGCAATGAATGAAGCATACGGTCCTGATGCCGACCCGATGGGATACGGAATGACGGCACTGGCTGCCATTAATAAAATCCGCAACGGACGTACTGACGTTAAAATGCCCTCCTTGCTACCCGGTTTAACCAAAGATGAATTTCGCCAAAAATTAATGCATGAGCGGAGGATTGAACTGGCTTTCGAAAATGTTCAAGGTAAGTGATGTGCCACTGACGTTTAGCTACCAAAATAAAGTAGTGGAAAAACGAGTATTTGATGCGACTAAAATGTATTTGTATCCGATTCCTCAAACCGAAATCGAAAAGGCTTCAGGGGTGCTTACTCAAAATCCAAACTGGTAAATCGTATAAAATTTTTAATTATGAAACTATCATATCTCAGAACATCAACGCTGTTCGTCCTTTCTTTTTTTCTCTTCGTTTCGTGTGAAGAAAAGCTTCAAACGGAATTTGGCACTTCAAATATTTACTTTTCCAATATCAGTCCAGTTATGTCCTGTTTTGTTGGTTGGTATTTATCGCAGCGGAATTGTAGATAATCTTCAGGAGATTACTGTTACACTGGCAATAGACAGTGCCTACCTTCAATCTCTGATTGTTACTGCACAAACTGCTTTGCCGGCTAATATGACTGACATGATGACCAAATACAAGAGTTCAAAAGCATTTGGAAGCAGTATGTTTAGTGTCCCTGCTACTGTGGTTATTCCCCACGGAGAAAGAAAGGCGATAGTTCCCGTAACGATTCGAAAATCGCGGGTAAAGCTTTATGACAATGCTTATTTCAATTACACCCCGGCTGATTTTAAAAACACAAATATCATTAAAAATCGTATGATGTTATTACCTATAAAAATAACGGCTACATCGGAGCTTCCCATTCTTGAAGCCCAGCAACGTTGTACTCTCCAAATTACAAAATCCCTTGTAATTTTGTAGGAGCAAAACTCAGAATTGAGGAATAACGATTAATTGCAAGGAAAATCATCACTTAACCGACCCGAGTTGGTTAAATGATGATTTACTTGACTGATAAAAAGAGACTAATTCAATTTAATATTGAATTTAATGAGCTTATTTTTTTAATTGAATATTGTTTAATATGAAAGTATCATTCATTAAAAGTTTGGCAATCACTTTCATTATGTTCATTTGTAATGGTGTAAAATCTCAACCTCCATCAAAGGACTATCAGCTCTTATTCGAAGATAATTTTACAGGAACGAAACTCAACGAATCAGACTGGAATTATCGTTTAGGTCCACGAACGGGTGTTGGTATTGACGGACTAAATTTGAAGGAAAATGTATATCTGGAAGACGGTGCTTTGCATATTGCCGTAAAACAGGAAATGATCAAAGGGAAACTGGAAAATACGGGCGGAGGGATTATTAGCAAACATCAGTTTGGTTATGGTTATTATGAAACTTTATCCAAACCATTTATGGCGGGTCGCGGTATCCATTCGGCTTTTTGGCAGGCAGGTGGTAGTGTGCCGAATAACAGGATTTTCGAAATTGATTCATATGAAATTGATTCCAAATCACCAATGGGATGTAACAACCTTTATGTGCATAATGCGCCATTGCCATTTAAAGAAGTCCCATGGCCTTGCCGTGCAAATGTGCCGTTCTCATTCAGAGAAGATGGCTGGTTTCTTGATGCTTATGAATATACTCCTGAGGGAGTTGTTTTTTATGATAATGGTAAAGTAGTTGCTAAAG
>JFJP01030606.1_pt1 | contig 13948 bp, 9 predicted proteins | sample 431651 | NCBI WGS metagenome assembly JFJP01 (sample SAMN02602958, study PRJNA72255) | Microbial mat metagenome, whole genome shotgun sequencing project. | biome: fresh water; feature: sink hole; material: water; isolation source: purple microbial (photo- and chemosynthetic) mats found in... | reverse complement strand
ATGTGGCCACCTTCGATTTTGAAAACGTCCCGGCGGCGGCAGCCCGGATTTTGACGCAGCAGACCGTGGTGTATCCCCCCGCCGAGGCGCTGGCGGTTGCCCAGGATCGGCTGGCGGAAAAAACCCTGTTCTGGGAACTGGGGATTCCCACGCCGGCCTTCGCTACCGTGGACAGCCTGGCGGAACTGCGCGAGGCGGTGGTGCGAGTGGAACTGCCGGCGGTGCTGAAAACCCGCCGGCTGGGCTATGACGGCAAGGGTCAGCGGGTGTTGCGCAATGAAGCGGACCTCGAACCGGCCTGGCAGGCGTTGGGTCATGCTCCGCTGCTGCTGGAGAGCTTCGTACCGTTTGAGCGGGAGGCGTCGGTGCTGGCGGTGCGCGGGCGCAGCGGTGAAACGGCGTTCTATCCGCTGGTGGAAAATCAGCACCGCGACGGCATTCTGCGGCTGTCACAAGCGCCATTTCATGCCCCGGAACTGGAGCGGGAAGGCTTCGATTACGCTCGCCAGTTGTTGGAGCGACTGAACTACGTCGGGGTGCTGGCCGTCGAGTTTTTTGTCCGGGAGGGGCGGTTAATCGCTAATGAAATGGCCCCCCGGGTTCACAACTCCGGGCATTGGACCATTGAAGGAGCGGAAACCAGCCAGTTTGAGAATCATCTGCGGGCGATTCTGGGTCTGCCGCTGGGTTCTACTGCCGCTATCGGCTATGCCGCGATGCTGAACTGTATCGGTGACGTGCCCGAACCGGCAGCAGTGCTGGCGGTGCCGGGGGCGCATTACCACCATTACGGCAAGGCTCCCCGGCCAGGTCGCAAAGTCGGACACCTCACCCTGCGGGCCGATGATCCGGCTGCGCTGCGGGCCGGGCTGGAGCGACTGGCGCCGTTGACGGACTTTCGGGACGGTTAATCCTCGCAAGGAGATAACCCTTAAGTAGGCGCAGATGACTCATCCGCCCGTCCCGGGTTGCGCCATAGCACTTCGACGCCGCCCTCGTCGCGGGCAAGAATCCGGCACAGGACAAACAGCAGATCCGACAGCCGATTCAGATAGATCTGCACCGCCTCGCCAACCTCTTCTTCCCGCGCCAGCGACACCACCCGCCGTTCGGCGCGACGACACACCGCCCGAGCAATATGGCAATCTGCTGCTGCCCGTCCGCCGCCGGGCAAAATAAACTCCTTGAGCGGCGGCAGATGGGCGTTGAACGCATTCAGCGCCGCTTCCAGCTTCTCGACATCTTCGGGCTGCACCGCCTGGTGACCGGGAATGCTTAACTCCCCGCCTAAATCAAAGAGTTTGTGCTGCACCTCCTGCAAGCAGGCCCGCATCGCTTCGCGCAGATCATGCGCCAGCACCCGCCCAACCGTGCAATTCAACTCATCCACTTCGCCAATCGCCTCAATCCGCAGGCAGTCCTTGGCCACCCGTTCGCCGGTGCCCAGTCCAGTGGTGCCGGCATCGCCGGTGCGGGTATAGATTTTGGAAAGCCGGTTACCCATTTTCGCTCCTTATCGCTAGACCGTTTACATCGGTGGGGATGGTTTATGCGAACCATCGCTATCGTTGGAATTGTACGCTGCCTGATGGGGTCGAGCGTTGCTTCCCGGTCATTTTCAGTCAATCACCCGCGCTGGTTGCTGCAAAGAGAATGCCTTGTTTGTCTGGATTTGCAGATTTAGTTAATAACCTGTTATTTTTCAATTTATTATATGTTTTAATGAAAACTAGATAAGTGTTTGAATTTTAAATAATAACTTTTTAATTGGCCTATGATTGATACGGGGTATCGTTCGCGTTTTTTTCCTGGATGAGACCAATTTTCGATTTTGCTGGATTAAATTATTTAATTTATTGTTTTTAATAAAGTTTTTACTTTTTTGCCATAAAAACAGATTTTGAGATTAAGTATTTGATTAAATAGTTAAAAATTTTAAAATATCACTGATTAAAACCCAGCACTCAACCCTGCCAAAAAGATTTATTTTGCAATTAAGTACTTGCAAAAGATTTCCTCCCCGTGTTCTTATAGTTCCGTGCTGTCTTGCAGCATGTTCCCTGCCATAGGTCAGATTGCAACGCTGACTCGGGAACGTCAGGCGACACCGGAGCCGGGCTGGCAAGCCCTTGCCGGAGTTGCTTAGGTCGGGTTTGCGGCAACCGGAGTCATCCGGGACTCATCCAGGAATGATGAATCGCCGCCCAAGGATCAGGCCCATCGAGCGCTTAACTGTTCGTACTGATACGACGGAGGTTTTTATGGAATTTACCGGATGCGTTAGGGATCAATTGGCTTTGACCCTTAATTCAATCCTGCTGGGCGCGGTCCTGTTGATGCCCGCAGTAACGCTGGCGCAATCACCTACCACGGGTGACGACCAACCCGCCCAAACCCTGACGGTGGCCATTGCCGACACTGTCGTCAATGCGGACTCCACCATAACCCCCCCCGCCCATCAGCGGAAAGTCGCACGGCTTGCCCAGCACATCCAGGATCGCTACCAGGTTCCTGGCTATCGGGCCGACGCCATTGTCCGCGAAGCTATCGACAATGGTGCCCGCCATCAGATCGCGCCGGAACTGATCCTGGCGATTATCGCGGTTGAATCCACGTTCAAGGAACGGGCGGTCAGCCGCCGCGGCGCACGCGGTCTGATGCAGGTCATGCCTGGTTCGCACCGCGGCAAGGTCAGAGAAATCGGTGGTTCCCACCAGTTGTTCGATCCGGCTAAAAATATCCATGTCGGTTCCCGGATTCTGGTCAATTACATCGATGACCATGATGGCAACCTGCGCCGGGCATTGCTGGGCTACAACGGCAGTTTCAGTTCGCGCTCCTCCTTCCCCGAACGGGTCATGCGCATTTACCGCGACCTGCAACGGGTCACCACCGAAGGTTGATGCCGGACGCGAATTTCGCCAACACCGGGGCATCCATCCCCGGTCGTCTGAATCCCTAACCCTCATGCAGTAACCGCATCCTGCGCAGATTGCCGGTTTCTGGCTCATAATAAGTAATGAGTCCGACTACCGGTTGTTCTAACCCTCATGCGCCATTTCCCTCCCGACCCCGCCACACTGGCCGCTCAGTTCACCGGCATTGACCGGCAGTTGCCGCCCGTAGAACGCTGGAATCCGCCGTTCAGCGGCGACATGGATCTCCACATCGCCCGCGATGGCGTTTGGCGGCACAACGGCGATCCCATTCAGCGTGAAGCCTTGGTGAAGCTGTTTGCCTCGATCCTGCGTCGCGACGACGACGGTCATTATTATCTGGTGACTCCAGTTGAAAAATGGCGGATCCGGGTCGATGATGCCCCCTTTGTCGCGGTGCGGGTCGATGCATCCGGATCAGGTTGCGATCAAGTCCTGACCTTCACCACTAATCTCGGCGATACCGTCATTGCCGGACCTGAGCATCCGCTGACCGTCATCTACCGGGTTCCCGGCGGCGAACCCTCACCCTATATCCACATTCGTGGCCAGTTGCTGGCGCTGCTCAGCCGGGCGGTGTTTGTGGAACTGGCCGAACTCGGCGAAGAACGCGCGACATCGGCAGGACGCGACTATGGCGTCTGGAGTCTGGGTCAGTTCTTCTGCCTGGGCCAGCTCGATCCCGACCTCGATCTCGACCAATAACCACGACGACCACCATGCACGATCATCCATTGCTGTCCCTGTTGCGGGTTCTGGTCCTGCTGCCTTCCTACGCTCTGGTGCTACTGATTCGCCTGATCAAATGGCTAGTGGCGCCGCCGGTCTTGCTGATCCAGATGCTGGTGGGTGTTCCGCTGGTGCGGCTGCGCGTCCGGCAACCTTCACAGCCACGCTTTATTCCGCTTCCAGACTCCGAACTGCCTGACCCCGCCTGGATTGCCTTGACCGACGCCGCTGAAGCGCTGGCCGCTGATGGATTTAGCCACTACGGCGATTTCCGTTGCGACGAACTGGTTCAGGGCGCAACGCTCTGGCTGCGGCTGCTAGGGCAACCGGAGCAGGGTGGCGGCGCACTGGCCGCGTATGTCGAGTTCAACGCCGGCACTCGTCCTGCCCGACAGTTCGTTGAATTTTCAACCGAATTTATGGATGGCCGGGTGCTGGTCACCAATAATCTCGATTTGCCCTACAGCCTGCCGGCCCCGACTTATCTGGCGCGGGTGCAATTAAAGGATGTCTGGGATCCACGCGCGCTTGGGGTTCTGCACCGTGATCTGGTGGCGGCCTTGCCACAGGCGGTGAGTTTGTCCAGGGTCAAGCGGGCGGTTCATGATCCGGCCGGTTTGCTGGCTGACAGCTATGCCCGTGAAATCCGGGCGCTGATTGAGCAAGGCTGGTTATGGCGGGCGGGCGACGCGGTCCGGTTGACCTGGCGCGGTGCAGTTCATGGCGTCTGGCGACAGGCCTGGCCACTGGCTGGCCTGCATTTGCGGGCTGCCGACCGCCGCTCTCGGCAATTGCTGATCGAACATGGCCTTGATGCCACCGCATTCGCCGGAGCCGCTGCCGACATCATGATTGACTGCGAGCCACTTCCGGTGGGAGTCGGCGCGATCACGACCTGCCGCGCGGGCTACAAGCAGGTCCAGTTGTTTGCTCAGAGCATTGACCCGAGCGCGATACTGGAAGCGATTACGGTGGAACTCGAACGCGATGTGGCGGGTGCAATAAGGCCATGTGAATTCCGCTACTCCTTCCACCGTGACGCTGTCCAGCCCGAACGGCGAATTCGCCGGCTGTGCAGTTTTGACATTCTGCTCGATCCAATCGCCCGGAGCATGGCGGTCACGGCGATGGATCGGGAATTTGAACAGGTCACAGATGAAGCTGAATGGGCTGATCTAACCGCTGCTGTGGCAAACCAACCGTCCTTGCGGCCTGGGCCATCGCTGAAAGATCTGGACACGATCATGCCGACGGCGTTGCGGGCGCTCAATGTCGAAACGACAACGACAACGAAGCGGATTCGGCTTCGCTGTATCTGGATGAAGACGGCAACGCCTATTGGCAAGTAGTGGTCTGGACCCCCAACGGCACGCCCTCGCATGTCGTGCTTAACGCGAGGACTGGTTTGATCATTAAGCACGGTGGGTTCTGATCATCAACAACAGCCAGGGCCTTATCAAATGGGGTCTCATCAGATTAGGCCTCATCAAAATTGGGCCTCATTAAACCGATGAACAAAAAACCTAGCCTGTGGCGGATCATCATCAGTGGTGGTGGCGCTGATGCCGCGCCCAAACCGGCGCTGCGGCGGCTGTTGCCACCACTGGCAGCCATGGTGGCGCTTTTAATGGGCGGCGCGGGCGCGCTGCTCTGGCAACAGCAGTGGCGTCAGTTGAGCAACGCGGTCACCACCGAGGCTGCCGTAGTCAGCCGCGAGTTCCGGGTCGACCTTGAGAATCAGGCAGCCGGTCTCTCCATGGCCTTGCCGGTCATTGCCGCCGATGCGGCCGTGCAACAAGCTCTGCGCGAGGGCGACGCCGCCCGCCTCCTGGCAACCTGGCAGCCGATCTTTGAGACCCTGCGCCGGGAAAACCGCCTTACCCACTTTTACTTTTTCGACAAGAACCGGGTCTGCCTGCTGCGGGTTCACCAACCGGAGAAACACGGCGACCTAATCAATCGCTTCACTGCCCTTGAGGCTGAACGAACCGGTAAAATCGCCTCGGGCATCGAACTAGGCCCGCTGGGCACATTCACCCTGCGGGCAGTGCAGCCGGTCTTTGAGGACGGCGTCCGCGTTGGCTATGTCGAGTTCGGTAAGGAAATCGAAGAGATCATCCAGGCCCGACAGACTCCCAGCCTTGAACTGGCCGTGGTGATCCGCAAGAAATACCTTAATCGGCAGGTTTGGGAAGAGGGGATGCGCTTTCTGCATCGGGAGGCAGACTGGGACCGCCTGCCGGATAGCGTGGTGATTTACGCTTCCCAAGCCTCCCTGCCTCAAGCCTTCGCGCCGTTGGCGGGTCATGACGCGGCTGGCATTCCCCACCGTGAAACGGACCGGGAGATCGCCTTCGATGGCAAGGATTGGCGGGTGTTCGCGATGCCTTTACAGGATGTTGCCGGCCATGAGGTCGGGGATCTGCTGATCATGCGCGATATCACCGCGGCCAATGCAGCTTTTACCCGCCTGCTGACCTGGGGTGGGACGGTCAGCGGCGTCCTGCTGACACTGTTGCTGGGCTTCATTCTGGTGCTGCTCCGTCGCACCGATGCCGGGATTTACGCTCAACAGGCGGCGCTGCAAAACGCCTGGCAATTCCAGAAGGATTTGATGGATGCCATTCCTTCTCCGCTCTTTTACAAAGACGCCCAAGGCGTCTATCTCGGCGGCAACAAAGCCTTTGAGTGCTACCTGGGACGGCCACTGGAGCAAATCATTGGCAAGACCGTGTATGACCTCTCACCGACTGACTTGGCCAAGATTTATGACCAGGCCGACCGCACCTTGCTGAACCACCCCGGCGTGCAAAGCTACGAAGCGTCGGTGGTCTATGCCGATGGAACCCATCACGACGTCATCTTTAATAAGGCGACGTTTACCAATGCCGAAGGCCAGGTGATGGGGCTGATTGGGATCGTTGTCGACATCACTGAGCGCAAGCGCGCCGAAGAAAAACTCCGCCTGGCCGCCAGCGTGTTCAGCCATGCTCGTGAAGGGATTCTGATCACCGCGGCTGATGGCACGATCATCGAGGTCAATGATGCCTTCAGCCGCATCACCGGTTATAGCCGCGCCGAAGTGATTGGACAAACCCCGCGAATTCTCAAATCCGGCCTGCAGAACCAGGCGTTCTACGCCGCCCTGTGGCGCGACTTGATCGAGAAGGGCCACTGGTACGGTGAACTCTGGAATCGACGTAAAAATGGGACGCTTTTTGCCGAGATCCAAACCATCAGCAACGTGTGCGATGAGCAAGGCCATACCCGGGAATATGTGGCGCTGTTCTCCGACATCACCGCCCTCAAGGAACATGAAAGTCAGCTCGAACACATCGCCCATTACGACACGCTGACCACGTTGCCCAACCGGGTGTTACTGGCCGACCGGTTACGCCAGGCCATGGCGCAGACCCAGCGGCGCCAGCAATCGCTGGCCGTCGCCTTTCTCGATCTGGATGGCTTCAAGGCCATCAACGACACCCATGGCCATGAAGCCGGCGACCAGTTGCTGATCGCAGTCGCTGCCGCCATGAAACAGGCCGTGCGCGAAGGCGACACCATCGCCCGCATTGGCGGCGATGAATTCGTCGCCCTACTCAACGATCTGGGCGACCTTGAAACGAGCAGTCCGCTGCTCACCCGGCTGTTGACCGCTGCCGCCCAGCCGGTGCAATTTGGCGATGTGGTTCTCCAGGTGTCAGCCAGCCTGGGCGTCACCTTCTATCCTCAGGCGGAAGATCTCGATGCCGATCAACTGCAACGCCAAGCCGATCAGGCCATGTATCAGGCCAAACTGGCCGGCAAAAATCGCTACCACGTCTTCGATGCCGAACAGGATCGCAACATCCGCAGTCACCATGAAAGCCGGGAGCATATCCGCCGCGCCTTGATCCAGCGCGAATTCCTCCTGCACTATCAGCCCAAGGTCAACATGCGAACCGGGACGGTAATTGGCGCTGAGGCGCTGATTCGCTGGCAACACCCGGAACGGGGCCTGCTGCTGCCGGCGTCATTCCTGTCGGTGATCGAAGATCATCCGCTGGCGGTGGAACTTGGTGAGTGGGTGATCGAAACGGCCCTGACCCAGATCGAAACCTGGCAGGCGGTCGGCCTGAACCTCCCGGTGAGTGTTAATGTCAGCGCCCGCCAGTTGCAGCAAGCCGACTTCTTTGAACGTCTCTGCGCACTGCTGGCGGCCCATCCCCACGTCAAACCGTCCCGCCTTGAACTGGAGGTGCTGGAAACCAGCGCACTGGAAGACCTGGCCCGGGTTTCCCAGGTCATCACCGCCTGCCGCAAGATCGGAGTGAAATTTGCTCTGGATGATTTCGGCACCGGGTATTCCTCGCTGACCTACCTGAAACGCCTGCCCGTCACCGTGATCAAGATCGACCAAAGCTTCGTGCGTGACCTGCTTGAAGACCCGGAGAGTCTGGCCATCCTGGTGGGGATGCTCGATTTGGCGACGGCCTTTCGCCACCAAGCCATTGCCCAAGGGGTGGAAACGCTTGAACACGGCGAAATGCTGCTGCAGTGCGGCTGCGAACTGGCCCAGGGCTACGGCATCGCGCTGCCCATGCCGGCGCGCGACGTGCCCGGCTGGTTAGCCACTTGGCGTCCCAATCCGCGCTGGGCTACACGGTCGGCGGTGCGTCGTGATGATTTGCCGGTCCTCTTTGCCGGGGTTGAGCATCGCGCCTGGGTGGTCGCCATTGAAAACCATCTCAAGGGCCAGCGTGAAGCCCCGCCGCCATTGGATGTTCTCCAATGCCGTTTCGGCCAGTGGCTGGAGACGGAGAGTCTGGTTCGTCACGGGGTGCAGCAGTTTGCCTTGGCCGTGATCGCCACCTTGCACCAGCAGATGCATTTTCTGGCGGTAGATCTGCTGGAACTCCACGCCCGGGGCTGGCGCCATGAGGCATTGGAGAAACTCGCTACACTCCATGCTCTGCAAGAACGGTTGCAGGAGCGTCTGGACAGTTTGCTTCAGGCTCGGTATTAACCGGTGCAAGAGCCGCCGGTAGTCATCCCGCGCCGCACTCCGCTAGACTGGATCCAAGACTCATCAGTTATTCACCGAGAGGAGTAAAAGTCATGTTGGAAGGTTTTTCCGCATTTGTCATCGCGCTGGCCGTTCTGGCGATCATTCTGGTGTTTCTGGGCGTCAAGTCAGTGCCGCAGGGCATGGAATACACCATTGAACGCTTTGGCCGCTACACCGAAACCATGACCCCGGGCCTGAATTTCATCGTGCCGATCATTGACCGCATTGGTCGTAAAATCAACATGATGGAAACAGTGCTGGATGTCCCTTCGCAGGAAATCATCACCAAGGACAACGCCATTGTCCAGGTGGATGGCGTGGTGTTCTATCAGGTGCTGGACGCCGCCAAGGCCGCCTATGAAGTCAATCAACTGGAATTTGCCGTTCTCAACCTGACCATGACCAACCTGCGGACGGTGATGGGGTCAATGGACCTCGACGAACTGCTGTCGAAACGCGATGAAATTAATGCCCGTCTGCTGATGGTGGTCGATGAGGCGACCACCCCGTGGGGCTTGAAAGTGATCCGGATCGAGATCAAGGATATTTCGCCGCCCAAGGATTTGGTCGATTCGATGGCCCGGCAAATGAAGGCCGAGCGCGACAAGCGGGCCACCATTCTCACCGCTGAAGGCGAACGGCAAGGATCGATTCTGGCCGCCGAGGGCAAAAAGCAGGCGGTGATTCTGGAGGCGGAAGGGCGCAAGGAATCCGCGTTCCGCGATGCCGAGGCGCGTGAACGACTGGCCCAGGCCGAGGCCCGCGCGACCTTGATGGTGTCCGAGGCGATTGGCAAAGGCGGCGGTCAGGCGATCAACTATTTCGTCGCCCAGAAGTACGTTGAAGCCATTGCCAAACTGGCGTCAGCGCCGAATCAGAAGGTGCTGTTGATGCCGCTGGATGTTTCGGGGCTGGTGGGGACCCTGGCCGGGGTGGCGGAACTGGCGCAGGAAGCGCTGAGCAAGACCGGAACTCGCTCATGAGCGCGTGGCTATTGGAGCCAGCTTACTGGAACTGGTGGTTGCTGGGCGTGGCGCTCATGGCGATTGAAGCCATTGCTCCCGGCTTTTTCTTCCTGTGGATGGGCGTTGCGGCGCTGCTGGTCGGCTTGCTGCTGACTCTGCTGCCGATGGCCTGGACGTATCAGGTGCTGCTGTTCGCGTTGTTGTCGGTCGGCTCGATCGTGGCTTGGCGGCTGCGCTTGCGACGGCATCCGACCCAAACCCAGGATTCGCTGCTTAACCGCCGTGGTCATCAATATGTGGGGCGGGTGTTTACCCTGGAAGCGCCCGTGGTTAATGGTTACGGCAAAATCCGGGTGAACGATTCCACCTGGAAAGTGGCGGTCGATCAGGATTGTCCCGCCGGCGCCAAGCTGCGGATCGTCGGCGCGGACGGGGTGATCCTGAAGGGAGTGGTGGAAGAAGGTTAGCGATCGATCACATGGCACTGCGGGACTCTATCGCTTCAAAATTAAACAGTTGGTTTTTTTATAACCTCTCAGGCTGAGTACGCGTGCCGCTTTGGCGTCAATGAATGGAGCCTCATTACCGCCCAGCCGCTGCTGGCCTTACCGGGCGGCGATTATGAACTACCGACCCCGACCTGGGTCTGGGCGGCCATCCTGCCCCTGGTATTGATCGAAATCATTAGCGCCATTGATACCGTAGGCTGTGGAATCGTCATCGACAAAATGAACCATGCCAAATGGCAGCGGCCGGATTTACCGATGATCGGACGCCTGTTGAACAGTCAGGGTATCTATAATCTGTTGAGCGGCCTGACCGGCACATTAACCACCGGCATCTCTTCCGCCAACCTGGGCCTGGTCCATGTCACCGGCGTAACCACCCGGCGGGCTGGCGTAGTCACCGGCCTGTTGCTGATTGCGGTCGCCTTCCTGCCCCGGATTGCGACCCTGATCATCCTGGTGCCGCCGGCGGTGGCCGGGGCGATTCTGCTCTATACCGCGGCCTATATGATGGTGTCCGGCGCTGAACTGATCATGTCCCGGATGCTCAACACTCGCCGCCGAGCGACGGTCGGCTTCAGTCTGGTGGCCGGCTTTGCGGTGTTCATCGTCCCCGAACTGACCACCGGTCTGCCCCGTGAACTGGAACCTATGCTGGGTTCGGGTTTGATTGTCGGCGTCGTGGTCGCCATTACGTTGAATCTGCTGTTTCGGATCGGCATTTCCCGGCGCTGCCAAGTATTGCTGACCGAACCGCGGCCGGGACCGCAGGCGACCCGCTTCCTCGAGGAATGCGGCGCAGACTGGGGAGCGCGACGGGAGGTCATCACCCGGGCGAGTGTGGGGATCGGCGAGGCGCTGGAGACGCTGCATGCGGCGGGGGGCATCGACGGACCGTACTCAGCCACCCCCGTCTGGCTCCCACGCTCCAGCGTGGGAGCCAGACCAGACGCTCCAGCGTCGTGCTTCACTGAATCGCTGTGATGCCGGGAGCTTAGGAACGAGAACCGGAAGCCATTGATTGCGCCTTGCCTTAAACCACAGAAACGTGCTCAAGTCCGGTAATATCCCGTCTAACAAACCGGGACTCCCTCACATGACCACCCGCAACATTCATCATTCTGATTCTGGATTTCGGCTCCCAGTACACCCAGCTCATCGCCCGCCGGGTGCGCGAAATCGGGGTGTACTGCGAAATTCAGCCCTGGGACGCCGATCCCGCCGCGATCCGTGCGTTCCATCCGCACGGCATCATTTTGTCCGGCAGCCCGGAATCGACCACCCTGGCCGATGGGCCGCGCGCCCCGCAGATCATCTTTGACCTGAAGGTTCCGCTGCTCGGCATCTGCTACGGGATGCAGACCCTGGCAATGCAACTGGGCGGACTGGTCGAATCGTCGGATCACCGCGAATTTGGCTATGCCCAAGTGCGCGCCCACGGCCATTCCGCCCTGCTCCGTAACATCGAAGATCACGCCAGCCCCGAGGGCTACGGCCTGCTCGATGTGTGGATGAGCCACGGCGACCGGGTCACGCTGTTGCCGACCGGCTTTACCCGCATCGCCAGTACCGCCACCTGTCCGGTCGCCGGGATTGCCAACGACGAACAGCGCTGGTACGGCTTGCAGTTTCACCCCGAAGTCACCCATACCCGCCAGGGCGAGCGGATTCTGCGCCGCTTCGTGCTGGACATCTGCGGCTGCCAGTCGCTCTGGACCACCGGCAACATCATCGAGGACAGCATCGTCGCGGTTCGCTCCCAGGTCGGCGATGATGAAGTGCTGCTGGGCCTGTCCGGCGGCGTGGATTCCTCAGTGGTCGCGGCCTTGCTGCACCGGGCGATTGGCCCGCAACTGACCTGCGTCTTCGTCGATACCGGCCTGCTGCGGCTGCACGAAGGCGATCAAGTGATGACCACCTTTGGCCGGCATCTGGGGGTGCGGGTGATCCGGGTCGATGCCGAAGCGCGGTTTCTGGCGGCGCTGGCCGGCGTCACCGATCCCGAGCAGAAGCGCAAAATCATCGGCGGGCTGTTCGTGGCGATTTTCGAGGAGGAAGCCGCCAGGCTGGCCAATGTCAAATGGCTGGCCCAAGGCACCATTTACCCGGATGTGATCGAATCGGCGGGGGCAAAAACCGGCAAGGCCCACGTCATCAAGTCGCATCACAACGTCGGCGGGCTGCCAGCGGGAATGCGGCTAAAGCTGGTCGAGCCGCTGCGGGAGCTGTTCAAGGACGAGGTGCGGCGGTTGGGCGTGGAACTGGGCCTGCCGTTCGAGATGGTCTACCGCCATCCGTTTCCGGGGCCGGGACTGGGGGTGCGGATTCTCGGCGAGGTGCGCAAGGACTACGCCGATCTGCTGCGCCGGGCCGATCATATTTTCATCGACGAACTGCGCCGGGCCAATCTGTATGACCAGACCAGCCAGGCGTTCGCGGTGTTTCTGCCGGTCAAGTCGGTTGGGGTCATGGGCGACGGTCGCCGCTATGATTACGTCATCGCGCTGCGGGCGGTGGAAACGGTGGATTTTATGACCGCCCACTGGGCGCATCTGCCCTACGACTTTCTGGATCGGGTCTCGCGGCGGATCATCAATGAAGTCGCCGGGATTTCGCGGGTGGTCTACGACATCTCCGGCAAACCGCCCGCGACCATTGAATGGGAATAAGCCGCCGCCATGCCTGAATCCCCCGATCAGTCCTTGTCGAATCCCGCCGGTTTATCCGATGCCGAACGGGGCCTGATGGCCTTGGGCGGGCTGGATGACCTGCACGAGGCGATCAGCATTTTCGATCACCCCGAATTGCTGGATTTTCCGCCCGACCTGCTGCGGGTCGGACTGCCGTTCGCGGAACTGATCGGCTACAACGCCCGGCGCGGCGAATACGGTCCCGGCGATCCCGACACGCAAACCGCTGAGCGGGTGCGGCGGGCGCAGGAGTTTCAGGGGCATCGCTTCGAGCGCACCCGTCCCGACGGCACCGTGCTGGAAATTCGCGGCGAGCCGATTGATGGCGGCGGTTTCATTACCGTTTACGAGGACATTACCGCTCGCAAACAGGCCGAAGCGGCCTTGCGCGCCAGCTATGAACAACTGGAGGCGCGGGTTCACGAACGCACTGCTGAACTGCTGGCGCTGAATGTGCAACTGGAGCGGGAAAGCGCGGATCGCCAACGGATCGCCGCCGCCCTGCGCGAAAGCGAGAATCGCATCCGGCTGATCACCGACACCGTGCCGGTGCTGATCGCCTATCTCGATACCGACCGGCGCTACCAGTTCGTCAATCAAAAACACGCTGAATGGTTTGGCGTGGCGACGCAAGCCTTTTTGGGACGGACTTTCGGCGAGATGCTGAATGCCGCGCTGGCCGAATGTCTGCTGACCCATGTTGATGCGGCGCTGAAGGGTCAGAGTACCCATGTCGAATATGAACTGACCACGCCGGTGGAGCGGATGTACGTCCGTTCCTACTTCATTCCCCATGCGCCGCGTCCCACTGAAGCGGATCCGGTTGTTGGCTGTTTCATGCTCAGCGAAGATCTGACCGAGTATCGGCAAACGCAAATGGCGCTCAATCAGGCGCAGAAACTGAAAGCGGTTGGCCAGCTCACCGGCGGCATCGCCCATGATTTCAATAATCTGCTGACCGTAGTGCTGGGCAGCCTGGCCGGTCTGGAGGACGGGCTGCGCAACAGTCCCGAACTGTACAAGACCGCCCACACCGCAATGAACGCCGCCCGGCGCGGCGCGGATCTGACCCGGC
>JFJP01007221.1_pt1 | contig 13948 bp, 16 predicted proteins | sample 431651 | NCBI WGS metagenome assembly JFJP01 (sample SAMN02602958, study PRJNA72255) | Microbial mat metagenome, whole genome shotgun sequencing project. | biome: fresh water; feature: sink hole; material: water; isolation source: purple microbial (photo- and chemosynthetic) mats found in... | reverse complement strand
CGCCTGATGCGCTTTTTCACTCGCACTTCCACGCTGGCCATGAGCAGGTCAGCCAGTTCGTCTTCAACACGCTTGATGTCGCGTGACTTTTCTTTTTTGGGCTTTTGCGGCGTGAGCGCAAACTCCGCGCCCAGCTTTTTGGCCAGGCTTTCAGCCTCGCGCACCGACAGTTTTTTGGCGGCAATCTGGTTGGCTGCCGTGACTTGGGTGGCCTTGTCCAGCGTGAGCAGGGCACGGGCGTGGCCCATGTCCACATCGCCCGCCATCAGCATGGTTTGCACGGGCTCGGCCAGGTTGAGCAGGCGCAGCAGGTTGCTGCCCGCGCTGCGCGAACGGCCCACGGCTTGGGCAGCTTGCTCATGCGTCAAGCCAAATTCCTTGATCAGGCGCTGCAGGCCCTGGGCTTCTTCCAGCGGGTTCAGGTCTTCGCGCTGGATGTTTTCGATCAGCGCCATGGCGGCGGCCGATTCATTGGGCACGTTGCGTACCAGCACGGGCACGGTATCCAGTCCTGCCAGCCGGGCCGCTCGGAAGCGGCGCTCGCCCGCGATGATTTCGTACACCGGGCGCGCCCCGCGCTCGGCCACGGCCTGACCTTGGCCGGTTTGCAGTTGCGCCAACCGGGCCAGCCCCTCGGCCTCGGCCAGGGGCCGAACCAGGATGGGCTGCATGATGCCCTGGGCCTTGATGCTCTCGGCCAGTTCGTACAACGCACCTTCGTCCATGCGGGTGCGGGGCTGGTAGGTGCCGGGCACCAGGTCGCCCAGCGACAAGGCGCTGGGCGTATCGGCCGGGGCGGGGCTGCCATCGGCCGGGGTGTCGCCAAACGTGGTGCCCAGCTTGGGGCCCAGCAGCGCTTCCAGACCACGGCCGAGTCCTTTGGGTTTGGGGGTTGCCATGTAGAGCCTTGCTGAAGGTCAGAGTTGTTCAGGGGAATAGCCGGATTCGCGCTGGTGACGTACCCGCGCCACTTGCACCACGCCTGCCAGTTCGTCGAAGCGGTACTGTGCCAAGTAACCCGTATGACCACGCTTGATGATCAATTCGCGCAACCCGCCGCTCACGGGGCGTCCGATACCTGGCTGGTGTGTCAACACATCCAAGGCATCAGTCACAAAGGCCAGCCATTGCGCTGCCAGCGGGTCCTGGGTGTTGCACAAGAAATCCTGCAATCGTTCGAGATCGCCCAAGGCTTGTGGGGACAGTCGCAAACGGTAACGGTTCATCGAATCGGCTTCGGCGCGGGTCTGGCTGCTGCAGGGTCTGTCGACCGGGCATGCAAATAGGTTTTGACGTCGTCCCAGTCGTAGCCCAACCCGCTGGCCTCCATGTCGGCCAAGGCATCGGCAGCATCTTTGGCGAATTGGGCTTGCAAGTGGGCGCGCTCGGCCGCCTCTGCCAGCGTCTTGACCATGTAGGCATGACTGCTCAGCCCTTGCTTGCGGGCATCCTCATCGATGGCGGCTTTCAGCTCGGCCGACAATTTCAGGCTGGTGGCAACGGTGGGGGGCATGGCAGACTCCGGGCAGGTAGTCAAACGCGACTACCTGGGCAGTCTAGCAGCTGCCTCAACCATGCATAACCCTGCGGCCAGTCGCCCAGCCCAGACTCGGCGTTGATGTGGCCGGCGCTCCCCAGGTCTTGAAGCGAACTGCCCCAGGCCTGGGCGAAACTGGCGGCGCGCTCAAAGCTGCAATACGGATCGTTGTGGCTGGCCACCAGCACACTGGAGAAGGGCAGGCGTTGCAGGGCAATGGGCTGCCACGTGGGCAACGACGGGGCGAGGTCGGACCGCTCCACATCGCCCGGCGCCACCAGCAAGGCGGCTTTCACGCGGTGGGTGTTGTGGCTGACGCTGGCCCAGGCTGCCACCTGAATACAGCCCAGGCTGTGCGCCACCAGCACGGGGGATTGGGCACAGGCCAGCACGGCTTCTTCGAGCTGGATGAGCCAGTCGCCGCGCAAGGGCTTCATCCAATCGTGCTGCTCCACACGCTGGTGGCCGTGCAACACGTCCCACCGGCTTTGCCAATGCTCGGGGCCGCTGTTTTGCCAGCCGGGCAGGGTCAGCACGGGGGATGTGGCTGCAATATCAGGCATAGCAAAGAATTCAATACAGGCAAGCGCCAGAGCACATTTTTATTAAAAATGATCTCGCAGTCAGGCCGCTCGGTTGCGCTCGACCAGCTCTTGGGCAAAAGCCACAAACGCCTGGCTGCCTTTGGCTGTCGGGTCGAACACCACACCGGGCAAGCCGTAGCTGGGGGCCTCAGCCAGGCGCACGTTGCGGGGGATGACGGTGTTGAACACCTTGTCGCCAAAATGCCCCTTGAGCTGGTCGCTCACCTGCTGTTGCAGGGTGATGCGCGGGTCAAACATCACGCGCAGCAGGCCGATGATCTTCAGGTCTCGATTCAGGTTGGCATGCACTTGCTTGATGGTGTTGACCAGGTCGGTCAGGCCTTCCAGCGCGAAGTATTCGCACTGCATGGGCACGATCACGCCGTGCGCCGAGCACAGGCCGTTGAGGGTGAGCAAACTCAATGACGGCGGGCAGTCGATCAGAACAAAGTCGTACTCGGCATCAACCACCGCCAGCGCAGCTTTCAGTCGCTTTTCGCGGCGCTCCAGGTCCACCAGTTCCACCTCGGCCCCGGCCAGTTCGCGGTTGGCACCCAGGATGTCGTAGCCACATTTGTCGCTGCGCACGCGGGCCTCGGCCACCGTGGCCGATTCGAGCAGCACGTCATACACCGTGTGTGGCAGTTGGCGCTTGTCCACGCCCGAACCCATGGTGGCGTTGCCCTGGGGGTCCAAATCGACCATCAGCACGCGCTGGCCCACCTGCGCCAAACCAGCAGCCAGGTTGACGGTGGTGGTGGTTTTTCCCACCCCGCCTTTTTGGTTGGCAATGCAAAAAATGTGGGCCATGGTGGTGAAGAGAAGGCAGGCTTACTTGGACAGCGCGAGTTTGAGGCCAAACCCGATGAGGAACACCCCGGCCAGCTTCTCCAGCCCGCTGGCGATGCGGGGGCTGGCGCGCAGGCGCTCGGCCAGATGGTAGGTGAGCAGAGTGACGCCGAGCCCGTACAGAAAGGTCAAAGCGGCAATGGTGGCCGCCATGGCACCAAAGGTGATCAAGCCCTGATGCCGCGCGGGGTCCACAAACAAGGGAAAGAAGGCCATGTAAAACACAATGGCTTTGGGGTTGAGCAGGGTGATGCCCAGCGCCTGTTGAAAATATTGGCGGGGGCGGATGTTCAAAATGGGCGCGGCACCGGGTTTGGCCGTCAGCATCTTCCAGCCCAGCCAGGCCAGATAGGCAGCACCCAGCCATTGCACTGCACTGAACGCGGCAGGATAGGCCGTCAGCAACGCGGCCACACCGGCCACGGCCAGCCACATCAACACCTGGTCACCGGCGATCACGCCGAAGGTAGCGGCCAAACCCCCACGGATGCCCCCTTTGCCGGTGGAGGTGATCAACGCGAGGTTGCCAGGGCCAGGAATGGCCAGGAACAACACGATGGTGGCCACAAATGCGCCGTAGTCTGCAATGCCGAACATGGGGGTGGGATTTGGGTGAGGAGGGGGGTGAGTTTACGGGAGGGACTTGTGCGTTGGCTTACGAGGGGTGGGCGGGGATGGGCGCTTTGCGTCATGCGCGGCTTTTGTGGGGACGGGGCGTGGTGGGCGCGTGGACTCCGGCCTTGCTCGCGGGCGAACGCTTGGGGTTTTCAGCTGTTGTTTCGTTAACACCGTGCTGGTTGTTCTGCTCTGTGGCAACCGCGAATGGAGGCCTGCGCTCACGCGCCCACCACACCCCGTTGGCTGGCATCAGGGCACCCCCACACAAGACCGAACGCAAAAAATCAATAGGGGCTACAGCGGTTTTACCGGCGGTTCCACCCACGCGTCACTCACAGGGGGTGGATGGGGCGGATGGGCGCAGGCCCTCATTCGCGGTTGCCACAGAAATCGCTCACGCAAGCAGCGTTAACGAAGCAATCTCAAAGCCACACAAAAAGCCGCCCGCGAGCAGGGCCGGAGAACAGCCGCCACGCCCACCCCCTGGCGCGAAGTCTCAGCGTGAACCCGCAGCTCCAACAAACTCAACCAGCAAGAGCTCTCACCCGCATCCACACCAAACACCGCTCCACATCCAACCCCGGAACCACCAACGGTTCCACGTGAAACACTTCCACACCCGAGCCCAAAGCCGCCAGTTCATCCGCCGGATGCTTGCCCTTCATCGCCATCCACACCGCCCCCGGCTTCAGCGCCTTGACCGACCAGGTGGTGAAATCCACCAGTGACGCGAACGCCCGTGACGTGACCACGTCAAAGTCGCCATCCACCGACTCCACCCGTGCGTGCAGTCCCTTCAGGTTGGGCAAACGCAAAGCAACAGCCACCTGCTGGATGAAGGCTGCCTTCTTGTTCACCGTGTCCACACAGGTCACATGGAACTGAGGCAAACAAATGGCCAGCACCACGCCGGGCAGGCCGCCACCAGAACCCACGTCCAGCACCCGTACCGGCGCAGAATCGGCCTGTGTTGGCAAGGACCGCGCATACATCTGCAAGGGGCGCACCGCCGTCAAGCTGTCAATGAGGTGGTGGCTCAGCATCTCTGCCGGGTCGCGCAGCGAGGTGAGGTTGTAGACCTTGTTCCACTTTGCCAGCCAGTCCATGTAGGCCAGCAGTTGATCCAACTGGGCTTCACCCAAGTCCAAAGACAAAGTCTGGGCAGCCTGAAAAAGGCGGGCTCGGGCCTCCGTCGTCATGCACCCACCTTTTCAGACACCGGGCTGGCGTTGGGCAAGGTCAGCCCTTTGAAGCCCCCTTTTTTCAAATGGATCATCAGCAACGAAACAGTGGCCGGGGTGATGCCCGTCATGCGCGAAGCCAGGCCCAGCGTTTCTGGCCGGTGTTTGGCCAGGCGCTGGCGGGCCTCCATGCTGAGTGCGGTGACCTGCATGTAGTCCAAGTCGGGTGGCAACTTGAGGTTGTCGTAATGGGCGGCGCGCTCCACGTCGCCCTTTTGGCGATCGATGTAGCCCGAGTATTTGGCGGCAATTTCCACCTGCTCCACCACTTGGTCCAGCAAATCGTCGCCCAGTGTTTCACGTGAAACAACCGTGGCTTCGGCGTGTTTACCGCCGTCCATGCCCATCAGATCGGCGTAACCCACGCCGGGTCGGCGCAGCAGATCGAACAGGTTGTATTCGTGCTCGATGGCTTTGCCCAGCACACGTACCGACTCGGCGGCGGGCAGATTGCGCGGGTTCACCCAAGTAGCCTTCATGCGCTCTGTTTCACGTGAAACAGCATCGCGCTTTTTGCAGAATGCGGTCCAGCGCTCGTTGTCCACCAGCCCCAATGCACGCCCCGCTTCGGTGAGGCGCATGTCGGCGTTGTCTTCGCGCAGCTGCAAGCGGAATTCAGCGCGGCTGGTGAACATGCGGTAGGGCTCGGTCACGCCTTTGGAAATCAGGTCATCCACCAACACACCCAGATAGGCCTCGTCGCGGGCGGGCAGCCAGGTATCTGCGGCGTAAGTCACGGCACCGGCAGAGCTGGCCGCATCGTTGCCGCCGCCCAGACGACGGGCCTGCAAACCCGCGTTCAACCCGGCAAACAAACCTTGCGCGGCCGCCTCTTCGTAGCCTGTGGTGCCATTGATTTGCCCGGCAAAAAACAGCCCGTTGATCTGCTTGGTCTCAAAGCTGCTTTTCAGTGAGCGGGGGTCGAAGTAGTCGTACTCAATGGCATAGCCGGGTCGCAAAATGTGCGCGTTTTCCAGGCCCGGCATGCTGCGTACAAGTGCGTACTGAATGTCGAACGGCAGGCTGGTGCTGATGCCGTTGGGGTACACCTCGTGGGTGGTCAGGCCCTCAGGTTCCAGAAAAATCTGATGGCTGTCTTTGTCCGCAAAGCGGTTGATTTTGTCTTCCACGCTGGGGCAGTAGCGCGGGCCCACACCCTCGATCTTGCCGGTGAACATGGGGCTGCGGTCAAAGCCACTGCGGATGATGTCGTGCGTGCGTTGGTTGGTGTGCGTGATCCAGCACGGCACTTGCTGCGGGTGCATCCGCGCATGGCCCATGAAGCTGAACACGGGCACGGGCTGGTGAGCGTTCATGCCGCCGGGCACACCGTCACCGGGCTGTTCGGAGCATTTGCTGTAGTCGATGCTGCGACCGTCAATGCGCGGGGGCGTGCCGGTTTTCAGGCGGCCTTGCGGTAGCTTCAGCTCTTTCAACCGGGCCGACAAGCTCACGGCCGGCGGATCGCCCGCACGGCCGGCGGCGTAGTTGTTCAGGCCCACGTGGATCTTGCCGTCGAGGAACGTGGCGGAACTGAATGCCCACCTGCGTCACGGCACCCACCACACGGTCGTTCACGCCGTCGCTCTCCACCATCAGGTCGTCCACAGCCTGCTGGAACAACCAAAGGTTGGGCTGGTTCTCCAGGCGGTGGCGGATGGCAGCCTTGTACAGAATGCGGTCGGCCTGCGCACGGGTGGCGCGCACGGCGGGGCCTTTGCTGCTGTTCAGAATCCGGAACTGAATGCCCGCCTCGTCGGTGGCAATGCCCATGGCCCCACCCAACGCGTCCACCTCTTTCACCAGGTGGCCTTTGCCAATGCCCCCGATGCTGGGGTTGCAGCTCATTTGCCCCAAGGTTTCAATGTTGTGGCTCAACAGCAGGGTTTTGCAGCCCATGCGGGCAGCGGCCAGCGCGGCCTCGGTGCCGGCGTGGCCACCGCCAACCACAATCACGTCAAATTCTTCGGGGTACAACATGGCGCATCACTGAATAAGGTTGGCCCCGGTGCCGCAGGGCGCGGTGCAAGCAAGCTGAATGCTGCAAAATGAGAAGCAGGAGATCGACAGCCAGAAAGCCGTCAGCCCACCGCTGATTTTATCGATCCTGTTCCACGTGAAACAACCTTGGTCTCCATAGCCCCTGAGGCACGCCCCATGAACTGCCGCCCCGGTTGTGCCGCTTGCTGTATCGCACCGTCCATCAGCACACCCATCCCCCAGCCGGACGGCAGCGCAGCCCGGCCCAAACCGGCTGGCGTGGCGTGCTCTCAACTCGATGCCGATGGTCGCTGCCAACTGTTCGGCCGACCCGAGCGCCCCGCGGTATGTGCATCGTTGCGCCCAGCGCCCGAGATGTGTGGCGACAACCGCGCACACGCGCTGTATTACCTGCACACACTGGAAGCCGCCACACGCTTCTAGAATGATTTAACCGCTGCCCCCCCCCGCCTGCCCATCCACCGTCTGCACAAGCTCCCCCCATGACCACTGCCACGCCACCACCACTGCCTTTGCCCGAATGGCAAACCCTGCTGGAGCTGTACCCCTCGTTGTCACACGCACTGACCACACCGGCCGACACCACACCACCGGCGCTGCCCGTGATGTCGGCACCGGCGGGCACGGTGCTGTTCCGCGAGACAGAGGCTTGCCAGGGCTTCCCGCTGGTGCTGGAAGGCGAAGTGCGGGTCAGCCGCACATCCACACAGGGCCGCGAGCTGGAGCTGTACCGCGTGGTGCCGGGAGAGATGTGCCTGGTCTCGTCTGCTTGCCTGTTTGTGGGGCAAGCCTTCACCGCCCGAGGTGTGACCACCCTGCCTACGCGCCTGGCACTGATGCCAGCACCTGTGTTCCGCCAGGCCATGGGCTCGGAGCTGTTTCGCGATTTTGTGCTGGGTCTGTTTGCTGCACGCATGGCCGACTTGACCGGGCTGATCGAGGCCGTGGCATTCCAACGGCTCGACAGCCGGTTGGCGGCCACCTTGCTCGGCCACGGCAGCCAGGTGCGCGCCACCCACCAGACGCTGGCCGACGAGTTGGGAACGGTGCGTGAAATCGTTACTCGCCTGCTGCATCGGTTTGAACGCTCAGGGTGGGTGGAGTTGTCACGCGAATGCATCACCATCCGCGACAGCGTGGCCCTGCGCCAGGTCGCTGCCCACGGCACACGCGGCTGAACGACCCGTGCGTGGTTGGGGGGGCTCACGGTGACACCGGTCACATACAAAACAGGTCTGCGGGTTTCCAATGCGTGTCGCGACGTGCAAGGTCCTTTGCCCTGGCACACCCTCTGTTCACATTGACTGAAAGACTCTGACCATGACCAAAAACGTTGGTGGCATCGACAAAATTCTTCGCATCGTCGTCGGCCTGGTGCTGATTGGTGCCACGGTGATGGGCCTGTTGCCCGTGTGGGGTTACATCGGTATCGTGCCCGTGGCCACCGGCCTCATGGGTTGGTGCCCGTTCTACCCTTTGCTGGGCATGAACACCTGCCCCATGAAAAAGCCCGACTGAGCTTTCAGCAGTCCAAAAAAGCCCATGAACAGGCCCGTCCTGTCATGGGCTTTTTTGTAGCTTCAAACGCAATACCGGTAAAGGCTGGGTGCCTATTTGGCATCAAAACGCATCGGCGTAGCGCGCCAACTCCCAGTCGCTCACGTGCTGGGCATGGGCGTCCCACTCCTCGCGCTTGAGCGCCAGAAACTGCTGGCAAAACGCATCTCCCACGGCGTGGCGCAGGGGAGCATCGGCCTCCAGCGCGGCCAGCGCGGCGTACAGGTCGCGCGGGAGACGGGGCGGCATGGGCTGACCCTCGGCAAAACGTTGGTACAGGTCTTCATCACAGGCCTGCGGCACAGGCAGCGCGGGGTGGTCCATGCCATCGAGCCCGGCGGCCAACGTGGCAGCCAGGGCCGCATAGATGTTGCAGCTCGGATCAGGCATGCGCCACTCCATCCGCCCTGCCACCGTGCGAACCAGGCAGGTGCGGTTGTTTGGCCCCATGGCTTTCCACACCGGTGACCACGTGGTTCCACTGGCACTGTGGCTGGCAGCCAGGCGTTTGTAGCTGTTGACGGTGGGTGCACAGAGGGCAGCCAGCGCATCGGCGTGCAACAACAGGCCATTGGCAAACCGAAGGCCCGTTTCGCTCAGGCCCATCCCGCTGGCGGGTGCAGCGGGATCAGCCATCACGGCGCAGCCTTTCGCATCGGTCAGGCTCAAGTGAAAGTGCAAGCCGCTGCCGGGCGCACCCGCCAGCGGCTTGGACATGCATGAAAACACCAGCCCATGGCGCTCGGCCACGGCGTGCGCTGCCAGCTTGAACAGCTGGTAACGGTCAGCGGCGGCCAGCGCATCGTCGTGCCGGTAGTTGATTTCGTACTGGCCGGTGGCGTCTTCGTGGTCCATCTGCTGCAGCTCAAAGCCCAGTTGCACCAACGTGCTGCGCAAGTCTTCCAGCAGGGCCTGGTTGCGGTGCATGCTCTTCAGGTCGTAGCTGGGCTTGGCCAAGGCGTCGGCGCGGTCACCCACCTGCCAGCGGCCGTCGTCCGCCTTTTTCAGCAGAAAGAACTCCGGTTCAATGCCCACCCAGAGGGTGAGGCCGCGCTCAGCCAGACGCGCCACCTGGCGCTTGAGCACTTGGCGCGAACACGTCTCCAGCGGCTCGCCACCAGCAAAACCGTCGCACACCGCGTGGGCAACGCCGGGCATGAAGGGCAGAGCTTGCAGGCTGTGGGGCAATACTCGCCCGTAATACTCGCTGCGCTCGCCCATGCGCGGCAGGCCCGTGCCCCAGATGCTGGGCCCGGCAAAGCCCGCGCCCGACGCCACCAGGTCAGGCAAGTGCTCCAGCGGCACCAGTTTGCCTTTGGCCACACCATGGATGTCGGTGAACTGGGTCAACACGGAATGGATGCCCTGGCTGCGCAGGGCGGCTGCCCGCTCTTGAAGGGGCTGTGACAGATCAACACCCATGGTGAAACTCCAATTTTTATAGCTTCCCGCCTCCAGAATGCCCATGGCCTCTTCAAACACCGCGTCTTCAATGGTCAGCGGGAACAGGAAGCGGATCACGTTGCCGTACACGCCGCAAGTCAGCAGCAACAGCCCGGCTTTGAGCGCAGCGGTCTGAACGCGCTTGGTTTTGTCGGCATCGGGGGCACCGGTGGTGGGGTTGGCAAACTCGCAGGCCACCATCGCGCCCAGGCCGCGCACATCGGCCATGAAGGGACGACTCTCGGCCCAAGCTTGAAGGCGCGTGACCAGTCGCTCACCCAACACGGCGGCGCGTTCGCACAGCTTTTCTTCGGCCATCACGTCCAGCACCGCATGCGCGGCGGCCACCGCCAGCGGATTGCCCGCGTAGGTGCCGCCCAGGCCGCCGGGGTTGGGCGAATCCATGATGGCCAGCTTGCCCGACACGGCCGAAAGAGTGGTGCCGCCCGCCATGCTCTTGGCCATGGTGATGAGGTCGGGCTGAAGCCCTAAGTGTTCACACGCAAACATCTTGCCCGTGCGGGCAAAGCCGGTTTGCACTTCGTCGGCAATCAGCACGATGCCGTGCTGGTCGCACAACTGGCGCAGCCATTGCGCGGCCTCGGCCTGGATGGGGTTGAAGCCACCTTCGCCCTGCACCGGCTCGAAAATGATGGCCGCCACGCGGGTGGGCTCGATGTCGCACTTGAACAGTTGTTCCATCGCCTTCTTGGTGTCGTCCAGCGACGCGCAGTGGCATGGGAAAGGTACGTGGTACACCTCGGGCGCAAACGGGCCGAAGCCCGCCTTGTAAGGCTGCACCTTGCCGGTCAGGCCCACGGCAAACAGGCTGCGCCCGTGGAAGGCCGCGCCAAAGGCGATGACGCCGCCGCGCCCGGTGGCGTATCGGGCGATCTTGATGGCGTTTTCCACCGCCTCGGCACCGGTGGAGAAAAACGCCGTCTTGGCTGGGCCATCCACCGGCACGATGTCGTTGATGCGCTCGGCCAGGCTCACGTACTCGGCATACGGCACCACTTGGTAGCAACTGTGGGTGAAGCGCTGCAACTGCGCCGCAATGGCCGCCTGCACCTTGGGGTGCACGTGCCCCGTGTTGAGCACCGCAATGCCCCCGGCAAAGTCAATGAAGCGGCGACCCTCGATGTCCCAGAACTCGGCGTTTTTGGCGTGGCTGATGAAGAAGTCGCCCATGACCCCCACGCCGCGCGGCGTGGCCGCCAGGCGGCGGGCGTGCCAGGCGGCATTGGTGTGGGGATTGGTGTTTTCCGAAAATTTTGTACCCATTTTCTACCTCATTTCTTTCGAAAGTTTATTCAATTTTCTCAACAAGCTCACGAATGTTTGGAACTTGCTTATCTAACTGGGATTGGTTGACAACAATAGTTTTTCCAGAAACTGTTTGTCGCCCCGAAGTCAGCACTGAAATGGGAATACCCAATGCATTTGAAACAACTGATGCGGTATTTGCATCATTGATCTCATGCTGAAACATAGCTTTGAAGGTTTTTTTACTTACAGGCGTTGGAGCACCTGACGGATGGATACAAAAAGCGTTCGGCTTTGTTTGCCAAACACCCCAAATTTCATCCCCAATTTCATCTACAACAGTTTTAAAGGCAGACGCAGACGTACTGTTCATCTGGGTCAACCTGTTTCCAACGTACATGTATATTTCAGGAACACGTAGTCGAAACTGTTCATTATTGATTGCAAACTCTGATCGTGGATCAGTGGAAAGTCTCTGAACCCCGTAAACCAGCGACAAAACGGCCTTGACCGCCCTCTTGGAGGAGCCATCAGCCGAGAACGGAATGATCAACCGGTCAGACGCGCTCAAGGCCAGTTCCGTATAAATTGAAAAACTGGGGTTGCAATCAATAAACACACATGAATCTTCATGATTCCATGATGTTTTTATGTCGTGAATCAAATCTGCAACCCACAAATGCACGGTGCGCCACGCATCTGCCGGGCCGGGCAAAGTTGCCCTGGCAACCTTTGATGCTTGTGTTTCGAGTTGTTCATCTCCCACTATCAAATAAAGATTATTTGGCACCTGTGAATTTATGGATGCAACATGGGTCAAATAAGTTGCACCGGTTCTTGGTGACAGATATGGGCTGGCAATTCGATTTTCCAAATATCCCGATATTGTTTTACGATTTGATTGAACATGAATTTCATTCAACTTCGTTTCGCCGTCTTGCATACCCCCCAAAAGCATTGTCGATGAATTTGCTTGAGGGCACATATCAACAACTAATACCGTTTTATTAGGATTTTGCCGGGCGTATTCGCATGACATTTGAAAAGTCAAATAACTCTTCCCTACGCCTCCTTTGTTATTCCAAACCGCATAAATTGCCATGTTATTTATCTCCTGTGATGAGTAGTCTTATCGTATATGAAGGTGCTGCATTACTGTTAAACAAATTCAATCCAGCGGATCCGTCAAGATATTTTGGTAATCCAAGGTGTAGGTGAATGCATGAACCAGTCAATCATTGACCAACACGCCCTGCACGCAGGCCGCCTCAGACAGGCGGACCACCCACATCACCACCTTCATCTTCAAAGTCCTCGGCAAACCGGCGCTGCATGTCGGCCAGGGTGGGCATGCCCGCTTTTTCAAGGGTGATGCACAGGCCCATTGCGCCCAGAATGGCCAGCAGCGACGACACCGTCACGTCCTGCCCATGCTCCAGCTTGTGCAGCACCGTGCGGCTGCGGCCCGCCTTGGCAGCTATATCCACCGCCGACAGCTTGTGGTCAACGCGGTGGCGGGCAATGGCCAGCCCCAGGTCAGAAATGAGTTTGATTTTGTCCATGATGGTGGACATTTTTAGGTTTTTCAGTTGAATGTCCACGAAAAAGGACATCACTAGCGATGGGTATGCGATGCAGAAGCGACCTCTTCACGCCACACCAACCGCCTTGGCGACTTTTCGATGGCGCTCGCGGCTGATGGTGCTGGGGGAGCGGTTGAGCACGGCGGCGATGTCGCGCAGGCTGTGGTTCTGCTGCAGCAGGCTGGCCATGGTCACACGGTCTTCGGGTTGGAGTTGCTGGTAGCACCGGGGTGATGTTTGCATCTGCTGACCTTACGGGGTTTGCAGGTGTTGCACTTCACTTTTGAATCCGCCACCTTTCTCAAGGTATGGGCGCACATCGAACCACCGGTGGTGTCCGGTGTTGAACCAAAGCTCCAGTGAAAAATTGTCTTGGGGCCGAACGCGTACAACTGAGTTCACATTAATAATGCCTATTCACAATAAAGCAGATAAAAATAAATGCAAAGTCTATTTATTCAGCAAATCTTCCGAATGCACCTCCCACTCTTCTCTTGTGTCTATTTTCTTTTTTCCCTGGATATCATCTAGCGCTAACTTAGCAGTTTTCTCTGCGTATTGCCATATTATTGGCAAAGCCACTTGAACCGAAACGTGAGGATTCATTAGGACTGTCGTCGTCGGGAGATTGTAGGTTCTAATCACATCACTTAAACCAAGCGATTGATAATTTAGAATTTTTCCAAAAAGTATTCCTCCATCTCGACTTTCAAAAATTGAAGCCCTCCACAATCTTTCAGCGTCATTATATGCAGACACTGCCCGATCTAGGAATGTCAGTGCCTGAGGATTTATATTTGAGCTTTCTTGTTTAAAGATGCCCAACTCTTTTGCTGGATCAGCAATCATAGATTGATAATTTTTATATGAAATTCCAGCGCTTACAGCGCCGGCGATTCCAGAAAATGCTGCCTTGAGTCGTTTGAACGAATTAGCATCATGACTATTGACAGACTTAAGCGCAGCGATCTCTTGCAGACACGAAAATCTTTTCTCCTTGTCATCAATTGAATTGCAGGCCTCCAGTAAAGTATTATTCTGCGCAAAAGCACCAAAACTCAAAAGCAATGAAGATGCCACCAAAATTCGAGCGGTCTTTTTATTCAAGATGCAACTCCCTGTTGGCCAACGGTATTTGGCGTGATAACACATAAAACAGCATCAATTGAAGATATTAATTGTCACATCCCGGACGATCATAAGGACGCTTATGAAAGAGATGAGGATGGGAAGCGTACCAGTCTTTCATGGTCTGCAACGGCGTTTTGC
>JFJP01027339.1_pt1 | contig 13949 bp, 12 predicted proteins | sample 431651 | NCBI WGS metagenome assembly JFJP01 (sample SAMN02602958, study PRJNA72255) | Microbial mat metagenome, whole genome shotgun sequencing project. | biome: fresh water; feature: sink hole; material: water; isolation source: purple microbial (photo- and chemosynthetic) mats found in... | reverse complement strand
TTAATTGTTGTTTACTTTAAATTTTTTTTTATCTCTTAGGTAGAAAAGATATCCTGTGAGAAAAAGAATACATCTTTATCTTTATCATTTTTTAGATCATTTACACAACTTTATCACAAATGAAATTAATATATAACCTTTTTTAAAATCATAAAATTTACGTTTTGATAAGACTTATAGTGTTATTTGACATAGCAACAGTTGTAACAAGTTTCTTGAAGATTTTGCAAATCACTATCTTAATATTCGGTAAAGCATCTTTTATGTATTTAATCAAAGCAGGAATCAACTTATCAGGGATTTCCTTATCATGAGGAGCAGCTTCCATTACAGACTTTTTTTAACACATTCATAAATGAAAAAATTGTGAAAATTTTAGCAAAATCATTGAAAATTGGAAAAAATTGAAAACCTGATAGGAGTATAATGCAGCGATTTTAAATAGATAACCAGTTTCTTGTTTTAACACTTCATTCAATTTCGGGATAATGGTTTGCATAGCCCAATCAGTTTTGAAAATTTCCACAAGAGTTTTTAGTTTAGCTGTGCCAATCTCTCTAACTGCAGATGCTCTGTCTTTTAAATAATGCATAAACAGAGGTTCCATATATTTGTTAAACATTTCCACTTGCTGTTTTAGAAATTTTCAAATTAATTTTTTAAATAAAAGCTAAAAATAAATAAATATAGACTCTGAAATGTTGAGCAATCTTCACAACGCCTTCCAAAGTTTCAAGTCTAACCCTCCATTTGTTATCCTCAGAAGCATTTTTCAAGCTGGGACTTAATAAAGGGATTATCTCTACACCAATCTCCAAAATGAAGTTGATGGAACATTTAATCACACTAAATTTATATATATTAAAAAAAAGGATTAGAATGACAAGATTACCTGCTACGAACTTGAGGATTTTCATCAGAAAATAGCTCAGTTAAATTACCCATTAATTTTTGATAACAAATGTCTTTGTTTATTTTCACGATTTCAGCAATAACATCAATCGTATGGGCTATTAAAAAATTAAAAAACGTTTTAATGAATGAAAAAAAAAATAATGAAATTTACCTCTAACTTGATCATTGGGATCTTTGGCCAAAGCTTGAATTGGCTGGATTAAAACGCCAATCTTCTCAACAGAAAGAGTTTTAATAAATTGGCTGAGACTTGCAATGGCTGCTATCTTCACTTCATTTTCATCATCTTTCAATAAGGTTTGAAAGTTAGGAATCAATGAACTTTCGGTTATTTCTTTCCCATAGACTTCAACAAGCTAAAAATTTTCAAAGCTTTTAATAAAATTTAATTGCTTAATTGGGCTTTTACTTGCGGAAAATTTTTAGCTAAAGACAATCTGACTCTCCAAGCTTTGTCTTCAGTGGCTGCAATTATAACTAAAGGAAGAAAATAAGAGATAATTCTATCGAGACATTACTTTGAACAATATGGGTTTTGTTCTCGTCCTTCGTTAAACATTCAATTACTGTTTTGAGATTATCCAAACAAATAACTCGAACTGCATCCTATTTTTTTCAAAAGAAATTTAAAAATAAATATTAAAAAATAATAAACCTGCTCATCATTGGCTAATTGCTTAAAAATTGCAATTAATTCTGACATAAGAAATTCTTTTTCGATTGTTTTGCAAAAATCCTTTAAAAAATTTCCCAATAAGTCTTTATATAATATTAAAAATTATTAAGAATTAACTCCTATTTTTGCTGCTATTGCTCTTTTAACCATTGGAGTTTCCTCAGCGCTCAATTCAGAAAATTTCCTTTTTTTATATAAAAAAATTAATTAATTAATATTGAATTTTTATAAACTGTCTGATTTTTTCCTTAACGGTTCCAGCTCTTGGGTAAATATGGCACATCAAATGAATAGATGACACTCTGCAAGTGAAGTTTGCATCATTATTGGCTAATTTCATTACCTATAATTTCAAATTCATTAAAAGATATATATAATCATTAAAAAAATAAAAATTTAAGCTTTATTTTGTGAAATCATACCATTGGAATGTATTTGTTTAAAATATCATTATCGCTCAATGTTTTGCTCATCATATTTAACGATTGAACAGCCTATAAAATAAAACTATTTATAAAAAAATTAAGGAATTTTTTATACTCTGTCTCGGACAACAGTCTCTTCCACTCCAGATAAAATTTCCAGAGAAGGAATCAAAAGAGATTGATTACCTGGTAAGAAGACACTTTATTTTTAAGAAAATAAATGAATTTTAATGAAAATTAAAAAAAATTTACGCTAAACTTCCCAATTCTTCAGCAATTGCAAATAAGACCTCATCATCTTCCTTTTTGATTAATCCTGTTAAAGAATAAAGTAAAAAAACATTAATATTAGAGAGATTAAAGGTTTTTTTCATTTTTTTACCCTCTAAAAATGGCAATAATTGGTTTTTGACATCATCAGGACTCATAAGGGTAGCGACAATTTTTAAACGATGAATAGCATTGACTCTGATTGAAATTTCATCATTTTCCATCTCTTCTTTAAGGAGATTAAAAGGGCTAACTTGATCATTCATTTCGAGGAATTTTTACAAAAATCAATAAACTAATGAAGATTTTTTCAAAATCTGAATATATTTTTTTTATTTATAAACAATTGAATAAAAAAAATTTAAATTTTTTTTTATCAAACAAATTTTAATTTTCATAAATTTTTCTTATAAATACACAATTTTCTTTATTTTAATTTTTTTTCTAATTTTCTTTGTTTTTGTTTTTTTAATTTATTGGTTGAAGTGTTTTTCTTTTTTTCAGTTCTGCCTCCCATGTCGTATGTTTCGGAAAATCGAAATTCCTTGTTTGTACACTGTTTATCAAATGAAATGGCTCCTTATTCATCAGCATTAAGTCTTCAAATTGGTGATCTAATCGAATTTTACCAAACTTAGATGGTCTCATTAGAAACTCCTTAAATTTAACCTTCGTTTTTTCTAAATGCTCTGTAAAAGGTTTAGGATAAGAAGTTAAAGGAGCTTCTTCGAAATTTCCCCCAATATATTTAGTTTTTAATCCTTTGTATCCTATAACATTATTTTAATTTTATTCATTATTTTGATGTTTTTTACCTTTCGGATAAAAAAAAACTCTATCTGGTTGTATAGCCTTGAATAATTCCCATTCTGTAAGACCTTGATTTCTCAAAACAGGGACTGAACTAAATTCTTTATTAAGATAGGCTGGACCTAAAATAAACACAAAACATGTTTAAAAAATGAATTATTTTAGATTAGTTTGATCACTTTTCCATTTGGAACGAAATCGCGATTTCATTTCTTCATAGACTTGATCTTTGGAAGTGATTTGTACAATTTTGCTTTTTAGGGGAGTCTCTTTTTTTAAACTGTTTTTATTTTTTGTGTATTTGATTTTATTAAATTCTTCTTGATCCTTTTGTTTGACAAGTCTGATTTCGTTAAATAAACTTTCCATTGTGGACATGGAAAATAATTCCAAAAATTTTTAAGAAAAAATTAAACAAAAAAACGTTTTATAAAAAAAATTCGTATTATTATTTTTATTATGAAAATTTTTTTTTTTAATCAGATTTTCTGGTATCTGCCCATCAAAGCTCCGTCAGTCCTATAAGAAGTAATAAATTTTGTTAATAATATTTTAGAATAAGGCATCAATTACTGGAATAATTGTGGAATATCAGTATAATCATTTTTTTTTTCTTCCATTTTTTTCAAATATTTCTCCTCAATTTTTTGATCATCTGAGTATTTCAGAATTTTTTCAACTGAAAATCTTTTGAATTCACTTTATTTAAAAGAAATAAAAAGATTCTCCTTTGAAAATATTTTTTTGAACTGTGATTGAATCGCCAAATTTAAACGAATATTTATATTTCCTGTTGTTTCAGAGTCGATTGGAAACCTATTTATAAAGGTTTCAGCATTCTAATTAAATAGAAAAGCCCAATTTCTTCAGAAATAATTTAAAAAATACTTGATCTGTTCTGAAATAAGTCATTGCAATTTTTTTCAAATCTTTTAATTTAATAGATCCACCTGAAAAAAAAATTCAATAGAAAAAGAGAAAAATAAATAAATTTGAAACCCAAATAAAATGAATTTATTTCATCTTGTATTGTTTCTTTCGGTTTCCATGTCTTGACAATGATTTCTTGATATCCTGGAGTCTTTGGAATCTCACAAAATCCATATGCTTCAACTTTATTCCTACCCCAAGAATCAGAAGAATTGACTTGAAAAAAAATAATAGGCCATCTTGTCATTGCTAAACAAAACAAAAATGAACCAAATTTTCAGATAAAGTCTTTAACTATAGCTCTCTTCGACAGCCAATTGCCAATCAAAGGGAAAGCAGAAATGATATACAATAGTTTGAGTTCCGTCATCATTTTTTTGCAAAAGACTGGATGCTGATTGAGTGATTGAATTTCTTGTAGAAAAATTGAAAAAGCCTTCTTATTAATAAATATTTTTTGATTTTTTACCCTCGGTTCAATTCCTCAATTGTTTCTTGATCTGAAGAGTTTATCACATTATCGTATTCAAATTTCCACCAAGGTGGCAAAACTAATTCATATTTGATGTAACTATGTTTTTTTTTCAATAATAAATGTTAAAAAAATTGAAAATAAAACATATCACTAGCTTCAAATCCATCTGCTGAAACAATTTCACCTATTATATTGATTCTATTCAAATGAGCTGAGGTGATTTCATCTCTAGGAATAAATAAAAAACCATTTCCAACTAAATTTTGTTTCATATTAATTTCTCTAATAAGAGGAGCAAAGTAAAGGATGAATGATATTGTATCGAAGAAAAAAGAACTTATCCATAAAATTGTGGTAGTTTTTCAGTAGCTGTTTTTTATATTCAATTTGATTTTGGTCAATTTCGTTCATATTCTCCATTTTCTCCTTTGTTTTTTTTAATTACTTTTATTAAAAATTTGAATTTTTTTTTAAAAAAAATAAAAATGATTGAAAAGTCAAACTTAATAAAGCTTTATTTAATTTTTTTCCTCAAAAAAAATGATCCAAAGAACAAAAATAGTGTCTGATTCTTTCTTTGGAGCCAAATTGTTTTATTTCTCATTCACCTTTATGATAATTGGCACAATGATTGCCTATGATAAAAATATTTTATTTATTGATTTGCAGCACTATGATTTTTTATTTCCTGCCATTTTTTTTTCAATAATTTTGATTTCAAGTTATCTTTTTCTGACTACTGGTGATTATCCAGGCTATTTAGAAACAGCGTCCAATATAAATTTAGATAGATCAATTGTTGCAATAAACATTGATAATGAGACTCAAAACATGAATTCAGAAAAAAAATATGAGGAAATAATAGAAAAAAATATGAGAAATGAAGAGGAATTAAAAAGAGACGATGAAAAAATGAGCCAAAAACCAGAAATAAAAGAAAATCTGACACATGAACCTTTTACATACTGTGAGATATGTAAAAAAGAAAACTATATCCGGATAAAGCATTGTGATAAATGTGAAAGATGTGTTCATAAATTTGATCATCACTGCTTTTGGATTGGTTCTTTAAAAACTAAAACTTTCTTTATATTTCATTCATTTGTGAAGGAGCATGTGTTGGAGAATTAAACCATGGAAAATTTTGGACATTTTTATTCTTTCAAACCCTTACATCCATGCTAGGATTCTTTATTGTAAAAACTATTTTATTAAAAGCTCTATATATTTATAAAAACTTTTGATGAATAAAGTGTTTTGATGCACTTGATAATTATGATTATTACAATCGTGTTGTTGAAAACAATAAAATCGTAAAGGTTTATTCAAGTGAATATGGTTGTTTTTTCTTATCGGCTGCGATTGCTTTTTTTTTCATAATTTTCACTGTAACTTATTTATTTCTTTATATCAAATGATTTAGAGTTTTAGTTCTTAGGGAATTTTGCTTGGATATCATAGCTATCTGATTTGCACTAACCAAACAACTTGGGAACAAAATAAAAGAGATAGAATTACTTATATTAAGGATTATCCTAAAAATATTTATCCATTTAGTGAAGGGGTCATAAAAAATATTAAAATGGTTTTTTTTCATGAAAACAAGATCAGGTTTTTTTTTATGAATTTTATTAATATGAAATTGTTAATATTAAGAACATGGAAACCAAAAGATTTAGAAACTTTGAATCAAACAGAAAGAAATGGGTTTAATTATTGTGACAATGAATTTTATTCATGTTGTTAATTTTAATCATTAAAATTTGATCAGAAAATGACTGAAAATTCAAAAAAAATTAAAAATACAAAGATTAAAAAATATAAATTACTTTCTTCTTTAATCAGAATGAATGCGTTATTAATATGTATAATCTCTTTATTCCTTTTTCTCAAATCGCTTCGAGCAGTCTCTGAAATTTATATAGCAGACAGAACTTACCCAGCAGGTAATGGATCTTTACAGAGTCCATTCAACAGCTTGATAGAGGGATTTTCAAAAATTTCAACTCTCAATGAAACAACTTTCTATTTCATAATCCTTTCAAATTTTTTAACAGTTGTTGACAGCGATATCGATTCAAAAAAAAGTCAATTGATAGTCTATGATTCAAACAGATATAAATTATTTTATCCTGTTTTAAATCAAAAATTTGATATAACAGTCATTCCTTTTAAATGCTATCCATATTTATTAAATGACACTGAAGGTTGCCTTGATAAAATAACTATTTCTTTGAAAACTGAAAGAGCTTTTTTTGTGATATCCAATGAATTGAATTTTATTAATATTATTTTAGATGGAATTGATCTTCCTCTGGGTCCGATAAGCGATGCTTGTTATATTTCTTCAGAATGCTGCAATGTTTCATCTTATTCAAATAGTTCATTGGATCCTCGGTGCTATCTTCAAAGTAAACTTTTGAATAGAACAAGCTTAAAATTTTTAGATTATTCATTATTTATGATAATCAATGAAAAAAGCAAATTAACCCTCTTAAATACAGAAATTAATAATTTTTATGCCATTAATCTTACAAATAGCTATGGATTTATGTTTTGGAATGATGTGTCCAATTCCCAAAACGTCTCAATAATCATTGATAACTCATCTATAAATAATTGTTATTTTATTAACGGATTGATCAAAGGAAGCTATATTGCAATAGTAATTAAGTCGAGCATGATTAAAACCTATAATAATTGCAGTATTGGAGAACTTTCGACAAGTAAAATGAATTTCATCTTTGATTTAACAAATTCCATCATTATCATGAAAAATTCGCAAATCAATCAATGTTCAATGCTTTTGACTATAAAAAACGCTCAACTTAATATATCAAATTCAAGTTTTACTGATGCCTTTGATATGCCTGTTTCTTTGAGTGGCACTTCTGTGTTTTTTTATTCAGACTCCAGCATAATTTTTTTCGAAAATGTGTCAATCGAGAACAATTCCTTACAAAAAACAATCCAAAAATCGTTTTTTTATTTGAAAACCAATTCTTTTTTTTCATTCAAAGGCTCATTTTTTGGCAATTCTCTATTAAATAATAATCTCATCATAACCGCTTTAACTAAAAATGAAATTAATATCAGTAGTTCTTCTCTTTACAATATAACAGGGTTTACGTCGAATAGCTACCTGTTTTATGCTTTTACTGATAATAACATATTAATAGAAAATTCAAGTTTTATTCTTGTAAATTTTGCAGGTGGTGGTATTTTTAATCTTGGTAGCAATAATGCTTTAAAAATAATGAATATCACAATGAAAAGCTTTACTGCAAACCTTGATGTTTTATCTTCTGGCATTCTATGCTATTTTTCAGATAAAAACAATATTTCAATGTATAATTCTTACATTTTTGATATCAATATAACACAAGGAAAAGGAAAAGGTGGCCTTTTTAATTCAATTAAATCCATGAATATATTGAATGTAACGAACTCAACGTTTTCAAATGTGTATGTGTATGGCATTATTCAAGGTGGAGTTATTTATGCAGAAAATTCAATTGTAATATTTTTAAATTCTTGTGATTTTATCAATATATTATCAAATTCCTTGGGAGGAGTGCTTTTTATAAAATCACAAGGTTTTGTCACTATTTTTTCATGTTTCTTCAATGTTTCCACTGCGAATAGTGGTGCAATTTTATATGCATTAAAAAGTTCTGTATTAATTCTTGATGAAATCTTAAGTTATAACACTTTAGCAACAGATTTAGGTGGAATTATGGCATTGGGATCTGTCAATTTATCTTTAAGCAATAGCATTTTTCACAATTCTGTAGGGTATCTAGGAGTAGGAGGGATGTATTTTTCTTCATATATCATCATTATATTGTTTTCTAACGTTTACATGAATAATATGACAAGTTTTTTTGGTCCAGCAGGAAGTATTTACCTAGATTCGAACATAATAGCCAATTTCACGAATTTAATTATTGAAAATTCAAGAACGATGCAAGATTTTCAGCCATCAGGCTCAATTCATATAATAAAAGCAAATTTTTTGATTTTTATGAATTGCAGCTTTATGAACAGTTATTCATTGAATGATAATGGAGGAGTGGCTTTTATTGGAAACGAGAATAATGTCACATTTCATCAAAGTTTTTTTTTCAATGCATCAGCTTTTAGAATGGGTGGTAGTTTTTCATTAGATTCAAATAATGTATTGAATTTTTCTCAATGCGAATTCCATTTTGGTAAAAGCGAATCCGGAGGCTCTATTTACTCCACTGGGTACAATCTTATTTTTATCAATTTATCAAGAATGACCAATAATTTAGGGATGTTTGGTGGATCAATTTATTCAAATTTAAATGATCATTTTATTTTTTATCATACAGTTTTTGAGTTTAATGTTGCAGATAATGGTGGTGACTTATATATTTTTCAGTCCAATAACATTGAAATAGAAAACTGCAATTTTACGAACTCATATGCACATAGTTCTGGAGGCTCTTTCTTTTTATACAATCTAAACACTGTCAGAATTGTAAATGCATTGTTTTCCAATATCTCAAGCTTGAAAGAAGGAGGTGTTTTCGAACTTTTTTCCTTGAATAATTTGACTTTTATTGAGATTGTTGCATTAAATATCTCCATTGTGACCGAAGCGGGTTTCATAGATCTTCAATATTCGAATGATGTTTCATTTGTTAACCTTTATTTTGAAGAATTTTCCTCTTCAAGTGCTGGATTTCTGAGAGCTTTTCAACGAAATTCCATCAAGTTCGACAAAGCTTCTTTTAAAAATGGAGTTGCTTTCAATGGAGCTGGACTGTTTTCAATTTATTCTTGGAATTACATCTCATTTAACAACGCAACTCTTTATAATATCACAAGTTTTTCTGTTGCAGGGGTCATATTAATGGATTATCAAAACAATTGTCATATTAATGACTCGAATTTCTCTTTTATTAGCTCTTCCTTGAAAGCAGGCAGCTTTTTAATTAATAATGAAAATAACATCTTTATTGAAAATTCCAGTTTTCATTCAATACAAACCTCAGCTTTTTCAGGTGGACTGCTCTACGCGAAATATTCCAATCAAATTTTATTGAAAAAACTTAAAATAAGTTCTATAAAAGCAGAAGACTCTGGAGGAATTCTTTATATCCAGCTCTTGAATACTGTAAGTTTCATTGATTCTGAGGTTTCAAGTTCTTCTGCTGGGATTAATGGTGGAGGATTAATATTTGCTCATTTATCAAATAAGATTTTGATAGAAAATGACAACATTTTCAATATAAGCGCAAAATCAGCAGGAGGTATTTTTAATCTCCAATCCACAAATCAGCTACATGTGAAGAATGTGAAATGTGAAAGGGTTGGAATTACAAAAGATTATGGTGGTGTGTTATATTTAGGACAAAATAATGTGTTTCAGAGCGTGAATTGTAGTTTTAAAGATATTAAGTTTGGGAATTATGCATTTTTTGGGATTTTTGTTTATGCTATTGAGAGCAATCGGCTTAGTTTAGAAAATAGTTCTATTGAGAGTTTGAATAAATCTTATGCAAATTCTATTTTATTTGTTTCTTCTGACCGAAATACTTTCTTTTATAAAAGAATTGAAATCAATATCAGTTTTTGTTTATGTTTATTCTATTTCACAGGTAGTCAATTAAATTTTTCCTCTATTTATTTGAAGGAAAATATAGAAGTTAAAGTATTGTTCATTCTTGAGAATTCAACTTTAAATGTAGATAATTCTCGTTTTGCGATGAAAATTCATTATAATTTCATTATTTCAACTTCTTCCAATATTTCATTTCAAGATTTTTCCATTGATTCTTTTGTAAATAAAACTAACAAAATGAACGATATTCCTTCTTTCTTCGTATTTGCTCCTATTAATCAAAGAATTCTTTTCAATATGGTTTATTGTAACATTTTATTGAAAAAAGGAGAGATCTTATTAAAGAATTCAACAAATGTTTCAGGGTTTAAGATAATTAGCGGAATTTTCAAGTTAATTGAATGTATGATTGTTGGGTTTCTTTCAAATTCATCAACTGACACTATAAATATAGAAAATATTGACTATTTATTGGTTAAAAAATCTATTTTTTTGTTGAATAGAGGAATATCAAAAAACGGCAGTGTTTTTCACATAGTAAATGATTTAAATATAATTATAAGTCGAATAAAAGTTGAGAGAACGAATTTTATGTCAAATTCAGCTCAAAACAATGGAGGTTGTTTTTATATTATAACAAACAAAATTAATAGTACAAATAATAATAATTCAGTTTATAATTTTTCAAGGAGCAATTTTCAAAGGAATTTCGCAAACAATGGTGGTTGTTTTTACATGACTAATTCCATAAATCTGACTTTAGAGTATTGCAATTTCAATAAAAACCAAGCTAAAACTCCAATGCAATTAAATTCTTCCACTGCAAAAGGAGGTGTTCTTTTTCTAGAAAATGAAAATGTATTGAAGATTGCTTCTATTTCACTAAAAAACAATTCATTTTTGAACAATAAAGCTGATATTGGAGGCGTTGTTTTCCATAAAGGAATAATTATGCTCTCTAATTTCTCCAACAAACAAATTGAAAATAAAGCTAAATTTTACGGTGATTTTTCTGCTTCTGAAATCCAATCACTTTTTTTTGTTGACGACATTTTACAAGAACTTTCTGATTATAAAGTCTACACCAAATCCTTTACCAATATCATCAGCGGGATGTCTTATCCCACTTGTTTATCCTATATAGCTGGAAAAGACTCATACTCCCAATTGGCTTTAATGGGCGATACAAACTATATCTCTTCAATAACTATCAAAAATTCATTAAATAACCCTATCTCCTTGAACTTCACCTCGGTTTTCGGCTTCATCTGTCTTTCAGGTCCTTTTACAAGAGACTCCCTTCCGATTTCCACAAAAAAAAACTATCGTATTTCCTTTGAAAACTACTATGAAAGCTCTTTATTATTCCTTAATATCAAATATAGATCTTGTATTAGAGGCGAAAGATTAGCTGATAATTTCTCATGTGTTGAATGTCTTCGAGGAGAATATCTCTTTGACAGCAATTCAGAACAGCCATTGCCTTATTGTTTAATTTGTTCTGAGAATAAACCTTTCTATTGCTTTGGGGGAAATCGATTAACTCCAAAACCAGGTTATTGGAGACAAAACTCACGGTCACTTAATTTCATTGAATGCGCTGATTATAATTGTTTGGGAGACCCACGAAATTTTTTAGAATTATCTACAGAATATAATGAGCTTTATTCAATGGGTTTATGTGCTGGAGGATATAGAGGTATTCTTTGTAATGAATGTGCTGACGGGTTCGGAAAAGTAGGTGATGATTTATGTGAAGATTGTAAAAATTTCAATTATTTTGGGAATATTCTTTTCTTCACGCTATCAAAGATAATAGTTTCATTGTTCTGTATACATTTCATCTTTAATATGGGGCTGGATCTTTATGAAAAAGATTTTACAAAGAAAAAAAATGTGATGATTTCTAGCATTTTGAAAATATGGATAAATCATATAGAAATTATGGCCAGCATCCTTTTTTTCCCAATTAATTGGTCAAATATTGTTAAGAACTCCTTAAAATATCTCTTTCTAGTCTCTTTAAAAATCGGAGACTCCCTGCCTCATGAATGTTTGAAAAATACTATTAATTCTGATAAAAAACTGATGTTTTTTAAGCTGATACTAACAGTTTTTTATCCATTTGTTTTGATTTTTTTGAACTTCTTCTATATTTTATTTCTTTCCCGCTGCAAAAAGTCCAGAAATCATACAGGATTCTTATTTTTCTATAGAACGAGCAAATATCCTTTCGTTCATTGTCTTCCAATGATTTGTCTTTCGATCCTCCTATTATGTTACTCTGATATAATGAAAGTTTGTTTAGAAATGATACAATTTCGAAATATTGGAGATTCAGAGAATCCTGATTATAGACTAGTTGCTGATGGAAGTGTAGTTTTTGACAGTTCTGAATATAGATTTTGGTTTTTCAGACTGGATTTACCTTTAATTATTTGCTATGGAATTGCATTTCCTGTGTCTATTTTTACTTATTTATTCTATTGTTATAAGACCAAGGATCTTTTCCGTCAAAGAATTCTATTCTATTTCAGCTTTTTTTATTACAGTTATGATAGCAAGTATTTGTTTTGGGAAATCATCATTGTATTAAGAAAAGCAATACTCGTTTTTATTCAATTGTACTCATTTTCATCGACAAATTATAAAGATCTATACCCAATGAACTCAATGTTAACAGTTCTTTTGATTGCAGTTGGATTACAGACATATTTCAAGCCTTATAAGCAAGATTTTAATGAACTAAATCAAATAGAATTCGGCTCTTTGATGTCACTTGTCACAACATTCTATTTAGGAATTTTCTATTCGATGCCTCGTGTTCTGGAAATCACAACACCTTTCTATTATCATTATATCTTTATTATTTGTGGAGGGATGATAAACATTTTATTCATCATAAAGGTCATTTATGCTCTGATCAAACAATTTAAAAACAAGAAAAATGAGAATGCACATACAATAAAAAACGATTCTAATATCACTTTTGATTCAAAAACTTCAATGGCCAAATTAATTGCAAGCAAACTTGATGTTTTGACTAATATTGAAAGAAAAAGTTTTAAGATTAGCAAGAGAAGTTTGAAGATTATGAACGAGGAGAATAATAACGATGATAATGCAGAAATGAAAAAACGCAACTGTTCAGAGACTGAAGAAAAAAATGAAATGGGAATATCACAATCTTTTTTCCCAACTATCAAGCCTTTAACCATAATTATGGAGCAAGTTTCTGAGGAGAAAATTCATAAGACTTTTAAGGAGAGTATTGCAAAAAAAAAGAATCTTTCAAAGAAAATTAATAAGGCTTCTCTTTATAAATTTTTAAAGAATGATATAATTTTGAATTCCTCCAACAAAATAATAGAGAATAATAAAAAAATTGAGGAGGAATTAAGAAAAAATCAGGGTGATATTGAGGAGAAGAAAAATAAAATGATATATGAGTTTTATGAAGAAAGTGATATGCAGATAAATGCCCAATTTAATCCTATTAATCACAGTAAAGTTTTTCTTGATGAGACTCCTAATTTTTATGATGCTTGTCTGAATAATGGAAAAGTTTTCATCAGTGATGATTTTTTCGAATTGAAATCATCGTGTTCTTTATATGGGGATGTGAAATCTGTTATTTTTGTCAAATTTATTTTGATTTTTACCGCTTTTGATTTGGAAATCGTTGATTTTGAAATCAATATTAAGAGACATGAAGGTAATTAATAAACTATTATAATTAATTATTTTTTAAAAAATTAGATTTGATTGTTAGCATCAATCCAGAGAAAAAAACATCACAAAATTCACAAGAAAAAACAATAGAAATTTTTTTTCTGGCCTTTAATGTCATTGATAATG
>JFJP01005701.1_pt1 | contig 13949 bp, 12 predicted proteins | sample 431651 | NCBI WGS metagenome assembly JFJP01 (sample SAMN02602958, study PRJNA72255) | Microbial mat metagenome, whole genome shotgun sequencing project. | biome: fresh water; feature: sink hole; material: water; isolation source: purple microbial (photo- and chemosynthetic) mats found in... | reverse complement strand
GTGAAGATGCAGGTGCCGTTGCCGTACTCGTGGGCGTCGATCATGTCCATGGCTTCTTGCAGCGTCTTGACGCGCACCACGCCCAGCACCGGGCCGAAGATTTCTTCCTGGTAAATCACCATGCCGGGTTTGACGTTATCAAACAGGCAGGGGCCGAGGAAGTAGCCGGCCTCATGGCCTTCCACTTTCACGCCACGGCCGTCCACCACCAGCGTGGCGCCTTCTTTCACACCCTGGTCGACATAGCCTTTGACCTTTTCGAAATGCGGCTTGGTGACCAGCGGGCCCATGTCGGAGCTGGCATCAAAGCCTGAGCCGACTTTCATCTTGGCAATTTCGACCTTCAGGGCGGAGACCACCGCATCGGCGGTGGCATCACCCACAGCCACCACCAGCGGAATGGCCATGCAGCGTTCACCGCACGAGCCGTAGGCTGCGCCCATGAGCGCATTGACCGCGTTGGCAATGTCGGCATCGGGCATGACCACCGCGTGGTTCTTGGCGCCGCCCAATGCCTGCACCCGCTTGCCATGGGCGCAGCCGGTGCTGTAGATGTATTCGGCAATGGGGGTGGATCCCACGAAGCTCACAGCTTTGACGCGCGGGTCGGTCAGAAGCGTGTCCACCGCTTCCTTGTCACCGTTGACTACGTTCAGCACGCCAGGCGGCAATCCGGCTTCCAGCGCCAGTTCGGCAATGCGCAGGGTGCTGGTCGGGTCGCGCTCAGAGGGCTTCAAGATAAAGCAGTTGCCACATGCCACGGCCATGGGCCACATCCACAGCGGCACCATGGCAGGGAAGTTAAACGGTGTGATACCGGCGGTGACGCCCAGGGCCTGGAACTCGGACCATGAGTCGATGGCGGGGCCGACGTTTTTGCTGTGCTCGCCCTTGAGCAACTCGGGCGCATACGAGGCGTATTCCACGTTCTCAATACCGCGTTGCAATTCACCCAGTGAGTCAGCGAGCACCTTGCCGTGCTCCGCGGTGATCATGGCGCAGAGTTCGTCGGCATGCTTTTCCAGCAAGACCTTGAGGTTGCCCATGACGCGGGCGCGCTTGAGCGGTGGTGTATTACGCCAGGCGGGGAATGCGGCTTGCGCATTGGTGATGGCTTCCTCAACCGTGGCTTTGCTGGCCAACAGCACGCGCTTTTCAGCCTTGCCGGTGGCGGGGTTGAACACGTCTTGAGCGCGTGTTCCTGTGGTGACAGACTTGCCGCCGATGAGGTGGCCAACGAGAGGAAGCGCAGTGGTCATGGTGTTTCTATTTCGACAGTAAAAAGTGCCTTTAGCCCCCGTGCAATAGGCACGGAGAGCTATCAAAATGGTAGCGATGTGTTGGCGATCAAGCGGTCTCGTTGAGCGCTTCGCCCAGCGCATTGACCAGGCTGTCCACTTCGGCCTCGGTAGTGATGAAGGGCGGCGCCAGCGCAATGCAATCACCTGCGTAGCGCACGTAAAAGCCTTTGTCCAGGCAGCGCATGGCCACTTCATAGGGTCGCTTGGCGGGCTCACCGGGCACGGCGGCCAGTGTGAAGCCTGCTGAAAGACCCAGGTTACGGATATCGGTGATGTGTTTGGCGCCGCGCAGGCTGTGCACGGCTTTCTCAAAATATGGGGCCAGTGTGGCCACGCGCTCCACCATGTTTTCTTTGACCAGAACGTCCAGCGCTGCAATGCCTGCTGCGCACGCCACCGGGTGGGCGGAATAGGTGTAGCCGTGCGGGAACTCCAGCATGTAATCTGCACCGCCTTGTGCCATGAAGGTGTCGTAAATCTCTTTTTTGGCTACCACGCAGCCCAAAGGCTGGGCACCGTTGGTGATCTGCTTGGCAGCGTTCAGGATGTCGGGCACCACGCCAAAGTAGGCGGCGCCGGTGTACGCACCCAAACGGCCAAAGCCGGTAATCACTTCATCAAAAATCAGCAGGATGTTGTTGGCCGTGCAGATCTCGCGCAGGCGCTGCAGGTAGCCCACCGGTGGCACCACCACACCGGCTGAGCCGGACATGGGCTCCACAATCACGGCGGCAATGTTGGATGCATCGTGCAGGGCAATCAGGCGCAGCAGTTCGTCGGCCATGTCGCCGCCTTTTTCGGGCAGGCCCTTGCTAAACGCGTTGGATGCCAGTTGGGTGTGGGCCAGGTGGTCGGCCTCAATGCCTTGGCCGAACGTCTTGCGGTTGGCAGGCAGGCCGCCCACCGAGATACCGCCGAAGTTCACACCGTGGTAACCCTTTTCGCGGCCGATCAGGCGGGTTTTGCTGCCCATGCCTTTGGCGCGCCAGTAGGCGCGGGCCATCTTGAGGGCGGTATCCGCCGACTCGGAGCCGGAGCCGGTGTAGAACACATAGTCCAGCCCCTGGGGGGTGAGCTCCACAATCTTGTTGGACAGCTCAAACGACAGCGGGTGGCCGAACTGGAAGGCAGGCGAGTAGTCCATGGTGGCCATTTGCTTGCTCACTGCCTCGGTGATCTCGCTGCGGCCATGGCCCAGGCCCGCGCACCACAGGCCGGAGAGGCCGTCAAACACCTTTTTGCCGTTGGAATCGGTGTAGTAAGCGCCCTGGGCGCTCACCATCATGCGGGGATTGGCTTTGAAGTCGCGGTTGCCGGTAAAGGCCATCCAGTGGGATTCCAGCCAGGCACGGTCTTGCGGGTAGGGCGAGGTGCTGGTGACAGGTTGGCTGGGGTGTTCGCTGAGTTTCATGGGAGTGTCTCCAAAAGAGTGCCCGATTCTGGCGGGCTCTGTTACTCTTATAAAGCTACAAATATCACTATTCAGTTGCCAGTTTATGCAAGTAAAAACCAAGACACGGGCTATGCTGGGTCAGATCAGCGACATGGACTTGCGCCTGCTGCGCGTGTTTCGCACCGTGGTGGACTGCGGTGGCATGGCGGCGGCCGAGTTGGAGCTCAATATCGGCACCTCCACCGTGAGCCGCCACGTCAAGGACCTGGAAACACGCCTGGGCCTGACCCTGTGCCGCCGCGGGCGTGCGGGTTTTGCGTTGACGCCCGAGGGTGAACAGATTTACGCGCAGACCACGCACCTGCTGGCCGCTACCGACGCGTTTCGCACCAGCGTGGACGAGATTCACCAGCGCATGGGGGGGCAGTTGCACGTGGCGGTGTTTGATAAAACTGCCAGCAACCCGGCATGCCACATTGCGCAGGCCATAGCCAGTTTTACCGTGCAGGCTCCGGATGTGGCGTTGAACCTTCATGTGGCTACATTGACCGCGATTGAGCGGGGTGTGCTGGACGGGCAGTTTCAGATCGGCATCATCCCTGGGCACCGCAGCTCCGATGCGCTGGAGTACACCGCGCTGTTTGAGGAGGCCATGTCCGTGTATTGCGGCAGCGCGCATCCTTTGTTCGGGCAAACGACTGCAGAGCTGGGCTGGGACTGGTTGCGCGACCAGCGCTTTGCCGGGCTGGGTTACCACTCGCCCAATATGGAAGTGACGCAGGCCAGGCGACTGCCGCGCAGCGCCACCGGGTTTGACCAGGAGTCCATTGCCACCTTGATTTTGTCGGGCGGTTTTCTGGGTTTTTTGCCTGACCACTACGCGCAGCACTTCGTGCAGCGGGGTCAGATGCGTGCGGTGCAGCCCGAAGAGCTGCGCTACGACTGCGAGTTTTTTGCCATCACCCGCCGTTCACCGCAGCCGAGCCGGGCGACGCAGTTGTTTCAGGCGTGCTTGAGGGCTGCCCATGGGGCAGAAGATTTTTCCATGCCGTAAAAGCCAAACTGCATGGCTGGCTGGCGACCGGCAATCAGCTCGGCCATGGCTTTGCCGGAACCGGCGCCGTGTGTCCAGCCCAGTGTTCCGTGGCCGGCATTCACCCACAGTTTGCCGACTTTGGTTCTTCCGATAAACGGAATATTGGTGGGCGTGGCCGGGCGCAGGCCAGTCCAGTAATTGGGGTTGCCGCCTTCTTCCACACTGCGGGTGTCGCACACGCCGGGGAAAACGGTTTCCACCCGGCGCGCCAGCATGGCGCAGCGGGCGCGGGCCAGGCTGCCGTCCAAATCGAGGCTATAGCCACCCACCTCAATGGTGCCGGCAATGCGCAGCTCATCGCCCAAGCGGCTCATGGCGCATTTCACCGAGTCGTCAATGAAGCTGACTTTGGGGGCCAGCTCCGGCTTGAGAATTTTGAACGTGGCGCTATACCCTTTGCCGGGGTAGATGGGTAGGTTCACACCCACGGTGCGCAAGAGCGGCGCAGTGTACGAGCCCATGGCCACCACAAAGTGGTCGGATTGCAGGGTGCGTGCCAGACCGGACACGCGGTCGCGCACGCTCACCGTCTCAATGTCTGCACCGCGCTGGTTGAGCGACAGGACATCGTGGTTCCACAAGAACTGCACACCCTTGGCAGCGCAGCGCTTGGCCAGCTCCTGGGTGAAGACGCGGGCGTCGCCGCTCTCATCACTGGCGGTGTAGGTGCCGCCCACGATGTGGTCACTAAATTGCTGGAACGCAGGTTCGATTTTGAGAAGTTCTTCTTTGCTGACCACGCGGCGGTTGACACCATACTTGGCCATCAGCGCGGCGGAGGCAGCGGCAGAGTCAAAAGATTTCTGGTCGATGTAGTAGTGGGCAATGCCCTTTTCCATGCGGTTGAATTCGATGCCGGTAGCAGCCACCACTTCTTTCAGCGCGGTGTGGCTGTAAGACCCCAGGGCCACCAACTGCTGCACATTGCGCTCAAAAGCGGCATCATTGCAGTTGGCCAGAAACTCCAGGCCCCAGCGGTACTGATGAAAACCTTCACCAAACGGCAGTTGCGGGCGGAACAGCAAGGGCGCTTCTTTGCTGAACATCCACTTCAAGGCCTTGAGCGGGGCTTCGCGGTTAGCCCATGGCTCACAGTAGCTCACTGAAATTTGCGCCGCGTTGGCAAAGCTGGTTTCCAGTGCTGCATCGGCCTGCCGGTCGACCACAGTCACCTCGTGGCCGCGCTCTACGAGATGCCATGCTGTGCTGATGCCAATGATGCCTGCGCCGAGGATAGTGATTTTCATGGGCGCAAGTGTCGTGGAAAGCCCGGATCTACAAAAGTAGAATTCACCAAATTGCAAAAACATTAGCCGATCTAATAACTGCGACACAGGGAAAACCCATGCGTACTTTCGATGCCGACGCCCTGGAGTGCCTGGCTGCCATTGTGGAAGAGGGTGGTTTCGAGCGCGCAGCGGTGCGCTTGTCCATCACCCAGTCGGCCGTGTCGCAGCGACTTCGCTCGCTGGAAGCCCAGGTGGGCACGGTGCTGCTGGTCCGCAGCCGCCCGGTCAAACCGACTTCGGCCGGGCGGCTGCTGATTAAACACGCCATGCAGTTGCGCCTGTTGCGGGCCGATCTGGACACCGACCTGCAGGACCTCACCCCTGGCGTGGGCGCAGTGCGTGACGAAGAGCGGGTGTCCATCGCCGTGAATGCCGACAGCATCGCGACCTGGGCCTTACCTGCATTGGATGCATTGGTAAGTGAAGGCTTACCGCTGGAAATCATCACGGATGATCAGGACTTCACCCATGAGTGGCTGCGTGAGGGGCAGGTGCTGGGCTGCGTCACCACGCTCAAGCAAGCGTTGCGGGGCTGCAAGGTATTGCCACTGGGGGCTATGCAGTATGTGGCGGTGGCCAGCCCAGCCTATGCCCAGGCCCACTGCCCGCAAGGGCTCAACGCCCACAATTTCCGCCAGATTCCCTTCATTGCCTTCAACCGCAAGGACGATCTGCAGGCCGAGTTTGTGGGCCGGGCGTTGCGCTTGCGGCGCGTTACATTGGCCCAGCGATTTGTACCCAGCTCCGAAGGCCAGGTACGGGCAGCGCTGGCCGGCTGGGGTGCCACGGTGGTGCCGGAGCTGCAGGTCCGCCATTTGCTGGCCTCCGGGGGGCTGGTGAATCTGGCACCGGCAACGACTTTGCCCGTCAGCCTGTACTGGCACTGCTGGAACTTGAACTCAGTGGTGATTGACCGACTCACCGCCGCCCTGGCCTCTGCTGCGACGAAAGTACTGGCCGAAGAAAAAAAGACCAAATAGTCGCAAAACATCCCGTAAATGCAAAATAAGACGTATCCGAATAAAATATGGGCATGAAAACTGCCGTCACCCCCAAAGTTTCTTTCAAAGCCCAGATGTTGCAGGCGCGAGAGGACGCAATCATCCGCACCGTGAATGGCCTGCTGGCCGAAAAGGGCTTTGAAGCCATGACAGTGGATGAGGTGGCTGCCAGTGTGGGGATCGCCAAGGCCAGCCTGTATAAGCACTTCCCTAGCAAGGAAGACCTGGCCTGCGCAGCCATGGTGCGTGTGATGCAAAGGGCGCAGGATTTTCTGGCCACCTTACCCGCCAACGCAGCACCCTTGGACAATTTGCGGGCGGTGGTGCGCTGGACCATGGCACTCAAGCTTGGCGGTGAAATGCCTTCGCTGCCCAGCCAGAACTCCAGCCTGCGCGCCACCCTGATGGGAAGCAAAGACTATATGGATGGTCTGATGGAAGTCAGCGACCGCCTGGGCGAATGGATCGAGTCAGCCCAGGCCAAGGGTTCCATCAACCCGGCGTTGCCCGCCATTGCAGTGCTTTACACCTTGTATGCAAGGGCGTGTGACCCGGTGCTGGAGTTCTTGAAGATGGGAGGCCAGCATGACAACGACCAAATCCTAGACTTGGTCATGTCTACCTGCTTTGATGGCCTGAATACCCGCTAACTGGTCGGATTAACGCACCAGCAGCACTGGCACCTTGCAATGGGCCAGCACTTCGGTGGCTACCGAGCCCATCACCAGTTTGACCAGCGAGCCGTGGCCGTGGGAGCCCATGACCACCAGGTCGAATTTGCCCTGCTCGGCCAATTTAGAGATTGCCTCACCGGCGTGGCCTACCTTCCAGGCACTTTTGGCATCAATGCCGTGGCGCTGTAAAAATTTGGAAATGGGTGCGAGCACTTTTTCGCTCTCTTCCAGGTAGTACTGCTCCACTATCTCCTTGCCAACCGCGGCGCGTGCGCGTGGTGGCAAGGCGGGTTGCGCCGTGAACACTGTGTAGTCGTGGTCCTTGGTAAATAGGGTGTCGTGTGTCGCTAAATAGGCCAGCATTTTTTTGCTGTAAGCGCTGCCGTCAACGGCGAGAAGAATCTTCATGGGTAGCTCCTTTAACTGATCGAGAGTGTAACTTTGCCACTTGGGCTGGAGTCCCCAGGAACGATAAGGTCACCCGGAGAGGCTTTGGTTGCTATTAACAATATAGCGACGAGCGCAGGTTGGACGAGGGCTACAGCCCGATTTCTATCAAAATATCAGGAATAAACGTAGCCTGCTCATTTTTACGCGCATAGCCTAAGGGGTTCGCCACCACGCGGCAGCCGTTGTGCACGTAGTCGCTGGGCGCATGCAGGTGCCCATGTAGCCATAGAGGGGTGTGCACCAGCAAATCGTCCAGTGCATTGCAAAACCCCGCCGTGCCGGGAGTCGTGCCATAGCGCGGGTCGGCGCTGCGCAGGCTGGGTGCGAAATGGGTGACGACCACCGTCGTGCCGTCAAACGGCACTGCCAATGCTCCGCGGAGCCACTGCTGGCACGCCAGTCCCTGCTCGCGCAAAGGCCCGGCCAGAAAAGCATCGCCGTGGCGGGTGGTGAGCGTTTTTTTCAGGTAATAGTTAGCGGCACGCCCGGCCTTGTCGCGGCGCTCGGGTCCCAGCGCGTCAAAGTCGGTCCACAAGGTGGTGCCCACAAAACGCACGCCACCCAAAACTAGCATTTCGCGTTCCAGCCAAAGCAGACCCAGCCGCTTGCAGGTGTCTTGCAGCCGGGCATGGGCCGCGTCAAAGTCCATGGTGTCGTATTCGTGGTTGCCGGGTACAAAAATCACAGGCGTGGGCCAGCCCTGCGCGGTGGAGAACTGGCCCAGCCCGAAATCGGTGTCTGTTAATTGCGAGCCCTGCTGGTAAGAGCCCACATCACCGGCCAACACCAGCACATCGGCTCCGGGCGCCGGTATGGCGCGCCAGTGGGGGTGGGCCTCCAGATGGAGGTCGGACATCAGCTGGATCTTCATCCCGAAAACACCTTCTCACCCATGGCCATGATCTGCGCCCGCAACCAGGCGTGGGGGCTGGAGCCATCTTGTCGTTGATGCCACAGCGCGTCGACCTGGATGGGAGGCACAGCGAAAGGCAATTCGCGTTGTACCAGTTGGTCGGCATAGCCGGTCACCCGCAAAAAATGGCGCGGCAACACGGTGAGCAGGTCGGAATGCGCCACCACCTTGCCCGCTGTGAAAAACTGGTTGACTGTGAGCACCACGGGACGGGTACGGTGCAAGAGGGCCAGCGCCTCGTCAATGAAACCGAACGCGCGGCCGGAAAAGCTCACCAGCATATGGCGGGCTGTGCAGTAACGTTCCAGCGTCAAAGGTCCACCGGCCAGAGGGTGGTCTTTGCGCATGACGCACACATAGTCCCCCGCAAACAACCGGTGGTGCAAATAAGAAACCACCTCGCCCGACTGCGCCCGCGCTGTCAGGTCGGCCAGCACGGCTGGAAAGTGGCCAATCGCCAAGTCGGCCAGGCCCTCTTCGAGCAGGCGGCGCGGGTCGCGTGTGGTGAGAGGCACCACGCGCAATGTCACGCCCGGGGCTTCACGCGTGATCACATCCAACAGGCCGGGCATGAGCTCTGCGGCCGTGGCATCCGCCATGGTCAGCACAAAAGCGGTCGTAGCATGAGCGGGGTCAAAAACCTGAGGATCCAACGCGGTCTGCAGTTTGTGCAGTGCTTCCTGCACGGCAGGCCAGATTTCCAGTCCGCGCGCCGTGGGCTCCAGCGTACGCCCCTTGCGCACCAGCAGCTCGTCACCCAGTGCGTCACGAAGCCGACGCAGGGCATTGCTCACTGCAGGCTGGGTCAGTGCCAGGTGGTGGGCAGCGCGTGTCAGGCTGCGCTCGGACATCACCACGTCGAACACTTTGAGCAGGTTGAGGTCAAACGTACGCAGATTGAGGGGTGACATATTTAATTATAGATTTAATGAATACAACACATCATCAACATAAAGTTGAGTCGTATTGGTGTTTACCCTAGTATCGCGCCTTGGATACCGCGTTTTGCGATTCATCTACCTGTCCAAGGAGCCCGTTATGTCAAGCGTAATCCCCTCGGTGCTGGTCACCCCATCCGGCCCTGAATCACGTGCAAAAGCACCAGTGGTGCCCACGGATGTTGCCACGCGGGAGGCAGAAGCATCCCGCACGCTCGCGGGCATGCTGCTCGCGGCGGTGATGGCTGCCTTGTTGGTTGCGGCTGATCAGGTCATTGACACCTGGGCAGATGGCCACTTGTTGGCGGGCTGGGTTGCTTTGTGGACTGTGGCATTTGCCGCCCTTGCTTTGCTTGCACCGCCACTGCGGCAAATGAGCAGCTTTGTCGCTGGGATGTATAGCCGGTGGGCACGTGCCGCAGCGTTGCGCCGCCAGGAAGAGCAAATGTGGGAATACGCCCACAAGGACCCGCGTCTCATGGCTGAGCTCCAGGTTGCCTGGAAACGTGAGCGCAATGAGCCCTTGCCCTACGAGTTGGACACCTTGCGCGCCAAAGCACGCTAATCGCAGCTTGCAGCAATAAAAAAAGCCACCGCATGCGGTGGCTTTTGCTTTTGTGCAAACCGGGGTCAGGCTGCGAGGCGCTGTTCCAGTTTCGTTTTCGTCTCTTCGAGTTCCTTGGGCAAATGGTAGGCCAGTTGCGTGAACAGCTCAGAGTGCAAGGCAATCTCGGCCTTCCAATCGGTTTTGTTCATGCTGGTCACGGAGTCAAACTGGGCTTGGCTGAAGTCCAGGCCGGTCCAGTTGATTTCTGAATACGCGGGGCTCACGCCAAAGCCGTTGTCCGCGCCGGTGGCTTTGCCTTCGATGCGGTCGATCATCCACTTCAAAACGCGCATGTTCTCACCATAGCCGGGCCAGACGAACTTGCCGTCGTCACCCTTGCGGAACCAGTTGGTGGTGTAGATGCGGGGCAACTTCGCGCCGGACTTTGCCAGCTTGTCGCCCATGGCGAGCCAGTGCTGGAAGTAGTCGCTCATGTTGTAGCCCATGAACGGCAGCATGGCGAAGGGGTCACGGCGCACCACACCGGCCTGGCCGGTCGCGGCAGCAGTGGTCTCAGAGCCCATGGTCGCAGCCATGTACACACCTTCCACCCAGTTACGGGCTTCAGTCACCAGTGGCACGGTGGTGGAGCGGCGCCCGCCGAAGATGAAGGCGTCAATAGCCACGCCGTTGGCATCGTCCCACTGGGGGTCCAGAGCAGGGTTGTTCGTGGCGGCCACGGTAAAGCGGGCGTTGGGGTGGGCGGCTTTGGCACCGGTTTCCTTGGCAATTGCGGGCGTCCAGTCCTTGCCCTGCCAGTCGATCAGGTGTGCGGGCATGCCCACGGTGTCTTTCTCCATGCCTTCCCACCAGACATCGCCGTCATCGGTGAGGGCTACGTTGGTGAAAATCACGTCTTTGTCCAGGCTGGCCATGCAGTTGGGGTTGGTCAGCGTGTTGGTACCGGGAGCCACGCCAAAGTAGCCCGCTTCGGGGTTGATGGCGTACAGCTTGCCGTCAGAGTGAGGCTTGATCCAGGCAATGTCGTCACCGATGGTGGTCACCTTCCAGCCTTCAAAGCCCTCTGGAGGCACCAGCATGGAGAAATTGGTTTTGCCGCAGGCGCTGGGGAAGGCCGCAGCCACGTGGTACTTTTTGCCTTGCGGGTTGGTTACGCCCAGAATCAGCATATGTTCAGCCAGCCAGCCCTGGTCACGGCCCATGTTGGAGGCAATGCGCAGCGCAAAACACTTTTTGCCCAGCAGCGCGTTGCCACCGTAGCCGGAGCCGTAGGACCAGATTTCGCGGGTCTCAGGGTAGTGCACGATGTATTTGGTTTTGTTGCATGGCCACTTCACGTCGGCCTGGCCCGCCGCCAGCGGTGCGCCCACGGTATGCACACAGGGCACAAACGGGCCGTCCACACCAATCACGTCAAACACGGCCTTGCCCATGCGGGTCATGATCTTCTGGTTAACCGCAACATAAGGGCTGTCGGTCAACTCAATGCCGATGTGGGCAATGTGCGAACCCAGGGGTCCCATGGAGAACGGCACCACATACATAGTGCGGCCTTTCATGCAACCGTCAAAGAGCGGCTGAAGGGTGGCGCGCATCTCGGCCGGGGCCATCCAGTTGTTGGTGGGGCCGGCGTTTTCCTTCTTCTCGGAGCAGATGTAGGTGCGGTCTTCAACGCGGGCCACATCGGTGGGGTCGGAGCAGGCCAGAAAGCTGTTGGGGCGCTTGGCGGGGTTGAGTTTTTTGAACGTGCCACCATCGACCAGCAACTGGCACAGGCGCTGGTATTCCTCTTGCGACCCGTCACACCAATAAATGGTGTCGGGCTTGGTCAAAGCGGCCATGTCAGCCACCCAGGCGATCAACCTGGCGTTTTTGACATAGCTGGGGGTGTTCAGGTTCAGACCCTGCATTACCGGTGAGTTCATGAAAAAGCTCCTAAGTTTGAAAATGTCTTTTCAAAACCTGAGCATCTCCGGCTTTGAAAAAGCATCTTTCCCGGAGTCGGCGCATCCCTGTTGAGCTCAGCCGGGATGGCCATTTTAAGAACTGGTACTGCAGTTACATGTCGGTTACATGCAAAAGATATGCAAAACTTGCATGAGTTTATGCATTAAAGCGGGCACCGGATTGGCGCCCGAAAACAGCAATCACGCCATGGAGACGGCAATAAAAGCGAGCAGAAAAATCAGCACGGCACCGGCAATAGGGATCACCACCGGGATCATCGGAACAATGGCCTCAACAGGATCGACATCGTGGCTATCGTTGTGGTGAGCGGGAGCGGACATGGCTATTTCCTTGGTTGCTAATGTGTCAGTCTGGCTCGGATTCTAACTACATGGTGTGAGTCACGATCGAGAACACTTCATGCGGGCTTGCATGGGTTTTTTGCAATAAAACAGGTCGCAGCGTCAACCGGGCGGTGGTGTGGCGCGTAATTGGTGGTATCTCATGACAGCTTTTAGCACCCCATCCATGCACCAAGCAACCATTCAGGTCCCTGAAAAAGGCACTTACAAGTGGCAGCTTTTCAATTACTGGTCAGACAACTACCGCCAGACCCGTGAGGACCACTCCGCCTACATTGCCCTGAATTTCGCGGGTGCGCTGGATGCATGCCGGACCAAGCTGCATGCCCTCGTGCAGCGCCACAAGCAACTGGGCAACACAACTTCGGGCCAAGAGCGCCATGCCCGCGCCATCGCCCGTCTACAAAAAACCATGACCGGCGCTGCCATGTCCTATGAAAGCTGTTTCAAGCCTCACTGAGTCACAACACGCAGTACTTCCTCAGCGTAGGCTTCCAGTTTTTTGGTCCCGATACCGCTGATTCCCTGCAGGTCCTGCAGTGATTCAGGTGCCCGCTGAGCAATCGCAGCCAGCGTGGCGTCGTGGAAAATCACGTAGGCTGGCAGGTTGTGTTCCTTGGCCACTTCGGCTCGCCAGGCCTTCAGCGCCGAATACCGCATCAAAGCATCACTGTCCAGTGCCACCGGTGCCTTCACCATTGCCCCCAACCGGGCACTGCGCTTGGATTTGCGCGCAACCGGGGTGGATACTGATTCACGCAGCCGCACCCCCACATCCCCCTTGAGTACCGCGCGCGACTCTGCGGTGAGTTGCAGGGTATTGAATGCCTGGGCGTCCACCGCCAGCGCGCCCATGGCAATCAGCTGGCGCAGCACACCGCGCAGTTGCAGCTCGCTGAAATCCGCGCCAATGCCAAAAGTGCTCAAGGCCTGGTGCCCATGCTGGGTGACCTTTTCTGTGGCCTTGCCGCGCAAGATGTCCATCAGGTGACCGGCGCCGAAACTGATGCCGCTCATTTGTTGGATTCGGTAAATGGTGCTCAATAACTTGCGCGCCGCATCGGTACCGTCCCATACGGCAGGTGGGTTCAGGCAGTTGTCACAATTCCCGCAGGGCTGGCTGGCCTCTCCGAAATATGCCAGCAACCGCACGCGGCGGCAGTCAGTGGCCTCGGCCAGGCCCAAGAGCGCATCGAGCTTGCCGCGCATAACCTGCTTGAACTCTTCGCCAGCCGGGCTCTCATCAATCATGCGGCGCTGGTTCACCACGTCCTGCAGGCCGTAACACATCCAGGCATCAGCGGCCTCGCCATCGCGACCAGCGCGGCCGGTTTCCTGGTAGTAACCTTCGATGTTCTTGGGCATGTCCAGATGCGCCACAAAGCGCACATCAGGCTTGTCAATGCCCATGCCAAAGGCGATGGTCGCCACCATCACAATGCCCTCCATGCGCAAAAACTGGTCCTGATTGGCCCGGCGCACCCTGGCATCCAGCCCGGCGTGGTAAGGCAGCGCCGCAATGCCTTCGTCGCACAGCAACGCTGCTATGTCTTCCACCTTTTTGCGCGACTGGCAATACACAATGCCTGCGTCGCCCAAGTGTTCGTCGCGGATAAAACGCAGCAACTGCTGGGTGGCCTCACGCTTTTCAACAATCGTGTAGCGAATATTGGGCCGGTCAAAACTACTGACAAACACCCGGGCATCCTGCAACTGCAGCCGCTCGACGATGTCGGCTCGCGTCAGCGCATCCGCCGTGGCGGTGAGTGCCAGACGCGGCACGCTGGGGTAGCGCTCATACAGCAAGGTCAGCGCCCGGTACTCTGGCCGGAAATCGTGGCCCCACTGGCTCACGCAATGCACCTCGTCAATGGCAAACAGGCTCAGCAGCCCGCGCTCATGCAGCGAGTCAAGCTGCGCCAGAAAACGCGGTGTGGTGATGCGCTCGGGCGCAGCGTAGAGCAGGGTGATGTCGCCGCGCAGCAGGCTGCGCTCCACCTGCATGGCTTCTTCGCTG
>JFJP01022088.1_pt1 | contig 13950 bp, 11 predicted proteins | sample 431651 | NCBI WGS metagenome assembly JFJP01 (sample SAMN02602958, study PRJNA72255) | Microbial mat metagenome, whole genome shotgun sequencing project. | biome: fresh water; feature: sink hole; material: water; isolation source: purple microbial (photo- and chemosynthetic) mats found in... | reverse complement strand
GACGGCAATTTCACAGGACAATGGTATGATTATTATGAGCGTGCGCTTTCCTGCATGGAAGGCGAATGCTATCCTGCCGCGCTTGCCGATCTGGAAGAAAGCATCTGTCGCCGAAGCGATGACCGCCGCATGGCGCGCAGCCTCGGTATGCACTTTGTTGATTATTTTCCCCATCGTGAAAAAGGTCTGATTCATTATCTGATGGGAGAAGATGCGGCAGCCGAGTCGGAACTGGAACTTTCGATTCGCCAGTATCCCTCTGCAAAAGCATTGTTTTATTTGGATAAAGTCCGCAAACGCATCATGGAGAAAAGCAGGGGGCAGGGGGCAGGGGGCAGGGGGCAGGTTTGTGTTCCGCGTCTTGTCGTTTGGGGGTCAGGGGTCAGGGGTCAGGGGTCAGAGGACTCACCGCTGACCTCTCACCCCTCACCCCTCACCCCTGACCTCGAAATATATACCGCTGCCGATCCCGTTGTAATTTCCGGCATCGCGGAGGATGAGCAGTATGTTTCCGAAATTATGCTCAATAATCGCCCCGTATTTATGGAATCAAGCGGAAAAAGCGTGTCTTTCCGGAAAGAGATTCTGCTGGCAGAGGGAAAGCACAGAATTGACATCAGCGCCAAAAACCTGCTCGGCGGCACAGCAGAACGCCGGATAATCTTGCATGCGGACAGAGCGGGTCCCGTCATAACGCTTACGGCAGCGGATGCCGAGAACGGCATACAGGGGCGGATTTACGATGAATCCGGCGAAATTTTCCTTACAGCCGACGGCAAAGAATTTCCGGTTCCGAAAGGAAAGAACGTGCCGTTTTCCATAGCGGTCCAAGCCGGAACAGCGTATATGCTGCTCTCGGCAAAAGATAAATTGGGAAATCAGACAGAAGCCGAAGTCAGCATTGAATCGCCGGCTGAGGAAAATCTGCTGATGGCAGATGCCGGCACTTATGTTTTTGAAACAGCGGAAAAAAACGCCTATCCGAAAATTATTTTAGATGAATGGCAGGACAGGGAAAGGGTTTTTCTGGAACATATTCAGATCAAAGGAAAAGTCAGAAGCGAAAATCTCATCCGCTCTCTGAATATCAATGATATGCCATTGATACAGGATCCGGGAACTGTTGTTTACTTCAGTTATGTTATGCGGCTTGAAGAAGGCGAAAACCGCATCCGCATCATTGCCGAAGATGAATCGGGCAGTGCAAAAAGCAAAGTCATAGCGATCACAAGAGAAATTCCCGAAGCCTTCAAAATGAAATACCGTTACTGTCTTGCCCTGCATCCCTTTGATCTTCTTTCTATAACAGAAAAACAGGCGGCTGAGACAGAAGCAAATCTTTTTCAGCATTTTTTTTCAAAACAGTTCAATGACCGCAAGCGTTTTCAGATAATGATGCGGAAAGACGGGGAATCTGTAAAGCGAATTTTCAATTCGCCTGAGAGCGATTTGAATCTGATTTTAGCCGGGCGCTCTACTTCTGTAAAGCGAATTTCCGATTCGCTTCAAATCGCCGATGCAAAAACAGATCGGAACCGCTCTGCACAAATCCGTCCCGATGCCGCCGTATTGGGCAATCTGTATAAAACCCGAAACGGAATTGAAATCGCCGCACGGTTTGTTGACATTCAAAGCGGAGAAATTCTTGCAATAGAAGACGCTTACAGCGAGACAGCCGATCATGCGGCGTTGGCGTCCCTGTCTGAAACATTGGCAGAAAAATTCCACAGAAAATTCCCGATGATGGATGCCGGTATCACGCAGATTCAAGCTGACAACTGCATGATAAAACCGGAAAAACGGAGGACTGAAACGGGGCAGATAAAAATGAAATGGCCGCTGATTGTGTATCGTCAGACAGTTCCGATGCCCCGCGCCGGCGCTGATGCGGAAATAATCGGGGATGCCCGGATTGACGGAATCAGCGATGAATATTACCGGATAAAAATGACAGCCCCCCGGGAGATTGCCAATATCGGAATTAACGAGGGAGATAGGATCATAACCCGATGAAAAAGAAACTCACACATAAACAAGAACGGGAGATTCTGAATGAATGTATTGTTTACAGACGATGCGAGAAACTGTCCCGGCAGTACCGGAACCTGATTTACACAACGGTTCAGAAAACATTTATCTATAAAAACGCACCGTTGTCAAAAGAAGAACTTGAAGAGGTTCAGCAGGATGTTTTTGTCCGGCTCTTTGACGACGATTGCAGAAGGCTGAGACAGTACAAAGAAGGCGGGGGCAGGAATCTTGCGGGATGGATTATTCTGATTGCCAACCGGACAGCACTGAATCATCTCAGGAGCAAAGACCCCCACGCTGTTGTGAGCCGACAATATCTGATGCTGTTTGAAGACATCAGAGAGGAATTTGACATCGGGCAGGAAGTCAACCGTCTGGAAGCCCGTCAGAAGCTGATGAAAATCATAGAGGCGTTAAAACAACTGGCGCCCCTTGAAAAAAAAGTTTTCACTCTCCACTATCTTGAAGACCTCTCTCTGTCGGAAATCGCTGTCCGCCTGAACAGGGAAATCGGAAATATTTACACTATCAAATCCAGAGCCGTCAAAAGACTGAAAGAGTTTGTGGGGGAGTGATGCGTAAAAACAACCGCGAAAGCGTGAACCACGAAAGCACGAAATATACGAAGAACACGAAAGCGTGAACCACGAAAGCACGAAATTTAGGAAATACACGAAAGCTATTTCGTGTTCTTCGTATCTTTCGTGCTTTCGTGGTTGTTTTCGCTGCTGCTGATTGTAAGAAATTTTTATTTCCTGTGTATTCTCTAAATACAAACTAAGGAGGTATCATAATGACAAATTTATGCTTGGATATTGATATTCTTGCTGCATATATTGACGGCTCACTCAGCGACGATGAAAAAAAAGCGGCTGAAACGCATATTGCATCCTGTGACGAATGTATGGAAGAATTTGTGCTGGCAACGCTTTTGCTCAATGATGAAGAATTGGCGGAATACGAACCCGAATATTCACAGATGTCTCGGCAGACGGATGCACAGACAGCTTTGCACGAAGCCGGAGACACAATCAGAACAAAAATTTCGGACTGGCTTGCGGCATTATCGCCGCCCGAATGGCTGTTACCGCAAAACAGCCTTTCTTTTGTCCGAGGTTCAAAAGACAGAACAGATGCGCCATGTTCCATATTTGTAAGAAAAAGCATTAATGAATTGCAGGCTGAAATGTATATCGAAAAAAATGAAGACAGCCTTTCTTCGGAGCAGTGGCGTCTGTGGATTAAAGTTTTTAAAAACAGTGAAGCTGCAAAAAACGTCAGTCTCACGCTGATGAGAGAAGACGGGCTGCCATACGCACGCTTTCTGAATTACGGATATGTGCTTTTTGACAGACAGCCCTACGGTTCCTACAGCCTCACTGTGGAGCAGGCTGCTGACCTTAAATCGGAAAAAACGGAACCGTTTGAAAAAAATGTTCCCTACCGTTTTGAGATCAACAATGCAGGTTTCTATGAAAAATAATACGATTTATCTTGAAGCTGCCGGTGATAAAAACCGTCTGAAAATCGGCATTTATACGCCGAAAGACGTGATCTGGCATTATGAGGACCTGCCCGCGCATGAAGACAAGATCAGACAGACTGCCGTTTCAATGGCGGAAACCCTCAACCGCGCAAGCCGCAAGGGATGTTCCGGCGGGCATGAGTTCGAGCGTCTCAAATCTGTGGGGCGGATGCTCTGCGACGAACTGCTGCCGTTGGAAATCAAAGAAAAACTCAGAAAATCCGATGCCGAATATCTTATCTTAAAATTAGACGACCGTTTGGTGCATATTCCCTGGGAACTGCTCTGTGTGGATGAAAAATTTCTCTGCCAGCGTTTCAATATGGGACGGTTGGTAAAGACACACCAGAAAATCGCCGAAGGGAATGAGCGGAATCTGAGCAGTCCTTTAAGCTTATGGATAGTGGCAAATCCCAGAGGCGATCTTGAAATTGCGGGTTCCGAAGGCTTGAAGATTTTTCAGAACACAGCCGCTCTGAATCAGGAACAGAATCTGATTCTTCCCTGCCTGGATGCGGAAATCACGCCTGATGAAGTCAAAGAGAAAATAAAAAGCTATGATTTTGTTCATTTTGCAGGTCACGGAGACTACAGATCGCAGACAGACCCCGGCGGTGCCGCACAAAGCGGATGGAAGCTGTCCGGCGGGAATTTTACAGTAAATGACATAGACAGAATGGCAGGCGGCGCGGCAATGCCGGCATTTATCTTTTCAAATGCCTGTCAGTCTGCCCGGACCGAGGAATGGCATCGGAACTCGGCACCCGAATCAGCCCGCCCGGCTGAAAACAGACAGACAGATGCGGGAGAAGGCTCTTTCGGATTGGCAAACGCGTTTCTGCGCGCCGGCGTCAAGCATTATCTGGGGACATTCTGGGAGATCATGGACGAACCCGGGAGTCATTTTGCCGATGAATTTTATTCGCTTCTGTATGCGGGAGAGCCTGTGGGCAAAGCCGTCAGACAGGCAAGATGCAATCTGATTGAAAAATACGGGCCCGATACCTGCTGGGCAAGTTATATTCTTTACGGGGACCCCAGGACAAATTATTTCAGCCCGAACATGGGAAAAGCTTCAATCATTCCTCGTGAATCCGAACCTTCTGTGAGTCGGAGTACGCCTACAAGGGGTTCTTTTTTCAACTACGGACTCAATTCGGGCAGATTGAAAGAATTTCAGTATATGCTTGCTGCGGGTTTGGCGACAGTGCTGCTGGTATGCGCCATATTAGCAGGCAATTACATTGTCCGCCGGATCAGCCTTTACGAGCAGATAAAAATTCAGGAACTTCTCATCACGCAGGCAGAAAAAAAGCAGCAGAAAACCGAAGCCCTGTTTAATGAACTGATAAAAATTACAAAACCGGCACCCGCTTCCGAAACACAGGATTCCGGGACATTAACGCTGGCAATGGTTTTTGACTCGCAGATTTCTCTTTCGGATCAGAAAACAGAAAATCTTGCCGCCTTTGCCGTTCAGAGTCAGTTGATCGCTTATTCACGTTTTAAAATATTGGAAAGAAAATCTTTTGATAAAATCTTGCTGGAACTGATTTGGGAAAAACCCGAACATCTGAATCTGCTCATGCCGAATCTCCTTATTTTTCTTGAAGTTTATGACGAAGACAGACACCCGCTGGTGCTGATGCGCTTAGTGGATAAAAATACAGGGATTGTGATTGACAACCTTTTTGAAACATTGGAAAACGGAAAGCCTGTTTTTGCACAGAAAGAAAAGCTTTCTGAAAATCTTCTGGAAACGCTGAAAAAACATTACCCGCTCCGGGGTGAGGTTGCAGAAATTGCAGACGCCGGGGTTATGCTGAACATCGGAGACCGCGCCGGCGTCCGTATCGGACAATGGTTTAAGGTCATCGGCACAGACACGCTGCTGAAAGCGGTGTCAGTTGAAACAGATACCTGTATGACGACATTGAAAAAAGGTGATGCGCCGCCGCAGAAAGGCGCGGAGATTATTGAGAATTGAGAATTGAGAATTGAGAATTGAGAAATTTAATCCTCCTTTGACAGCCCTGATTTCAAAGGGGGAGTTTTTTTCTGCCTGCAACCCTGTCAATTCTCAATTCTCAATTCTCAATCAAATAATTTTCACATCCCCGACAAGAAAAGGCAGACAGCGCACTCCCACGCTTTTTTTCTTCACCCAGATTCGGCTCATGGGAATGGTTTCTCCTTCCGGATTGACAAGATTCGGAAGTTCTTCCATATAAGAAATATCGCTGACTTTGAACTCATAATAGAAGGCATTGCCGCTGTAAGGGTCCGCCACCAAAACAATCTTCTCGGCATCTGTGGGATGTCGCAGGGGAGACCCGGAAAAAGAAACATGATTCTGCTTTAATTCTTCCAAATTGTAAGGCTTTTTTTTCCTGTATATCTGAATCTCAAATTTTTTAGCTTCCTGAAGAAAATTTATAATCGGCATCTTTATAAACTCCTTTTATTTCTCACTTCTCACTTTCTCGGCATTCACTTCCTCAAAATTCAGAATATCCATATAGTCCCATTCCCGATAAGCCAGAACATAAATATGTTTGACGCTCGCCAGTTGTATCAGCTCTTCATCAAAGCGCAGAGAGGCAAATATCGGCACTGTCTGCTTTCCGCCGTATTCGGGAAACAACTGCTTAAAAATTTCTATTTTATCAATAAATTTATATAGATATTCTGCATTCGGCGAACTTTTGGTTTCCACGGCAAACACTCTGTCATCGCTTACGGCAATCACATCAAATTCGCCTGCCAGATTCAGCGGCTTGTTCTTTCGTTTGCGGCTGATCATAAAGTCTGTCACCTCGCAGTCGAAATATTTTGTGATAACCGGACGCACCGCTGGGGCAACAATGTCTTCCACTATCGTTCCCATTTTGTTTGCCAGATCGCCCCACTGCCTGTTCATCATCCGGCGATCCTGACGCATTTCGTCTTTGAAATCGCTCATCTCTTTTTTGAAATCGCTCATCTCTTTTTTGAAATCGCTCATCTCTTTTTTGAAATCCTGCATTTCACGGCTGAGTCTGTTTAACGAAGTATCAGTCTGAACAATAAAGCGGCCGAGGATTGACTCCAAACTGTCAACCCGTTCTTCAAGCAAGGGTTCGTCATACATAAGTTTCACCTTCTGTTTAATTGAGGGATCGGGTTTTTTTCAAGAAACTGACATCATGCCGTAAGCATTATCTTTATATCTCTTTTGACCAATCAAAACAAGCAAAATCTGATTCGGATAAGTTAATATGCGGAAATTAAAAGATATATCCTCAAAATGTTTCGACAGGCTCAACAACCGATGCCTGAGCGGAGCCGAAGGAACAGGCTCAACAACCTTGTTTCGACAGGCTCAACAACCGTCGAAGAGATTGCAACCAGCGAAGAATCTCTGTAGAACGGGTTATAAAACCCGTTTTACTTTATGAATCTCTGTAGAACGGGTTTAAAACCCGTTTTACTTTTGTTTCGACAGGCTCAACAACCGGCGAAGAGACTGCATTTTCCGAAAAAAATATTGACATTCGCATTTTTATGTTTATTCTTTCCGTAAATAATTTCAGGTGTTGTAAAACTTAACAGGGAATCCCGTGAAAATCGGGAGCGGGCCCGCCGCTTTCATCGGGGACAAATCTCACAAAAAATTGAGAATTGAAAATTGAGAATTGAGAATTGAAAATTGAGAAATGCCTCAATTCTCACTTAAAAGCCGGGAAGGTGTGAGTATGAGGATGATCCGAGAGCCAGAATACCTGCCTGAATGAAAAAAATACGCCGACCTTCGCGGACTGAGGGCAGGTGATCAGATTTCGAGGATAAAAAAGGGACATCCCCGGATCGAATTTATTTCGGTCCGGGGATTTTTTTTAACAATACTTAATAAGGATAGGAGTTACGCAGTTGAATCCTGCTTTTTTTTAACCGCAGAGAGCGCATTTTTAACCGCAAAGTTTCGCAAAGGAAAACGCAGAGTTCCGCAAAGATATGTTTAAAACTTTGCGTAACTTTGCGGGAACTTTGCGAAACTTTGCGGTTCATTTTTACGATGAGGAAATTCCATAAGCGTAACTCCTAAAGGAATAACATGAAATCCGCATTGACGATTCTGGCTGTTATATGCCTGAGCCTTTCGCCTGCCTTTTCCTATCCTGTCAGCCTGACAGATGTGCAGGGACATACTGTTATCATTGAAAAAAGACCGGAACGTGCCATTTCGCTTGTGCCGGGCATCACGGAAATTATCTTCCGGCTCGGCGCGGGCGATGCTGTCAGGGGCGTCACTCATCACGATACCTATCCGCCTGAAACCTCTGAGAAAGAGATTGTGGGCGGATTTTTTTCACCGTCTGCGGAAAAGATTGAGCAGGCTGCCCCGGATATACTTTTTGTCTCCGATATTCATAAAGACATCATTGCCCGCTTCAAAGACAAATGCCGGGTGATTCACCTGAAAACAGATGCGGTTTCAAGTCTTTATGCACATATCGTTCTGCTGGGAAAAATTTTCGACAGAGCAGATAAAGCAAATAAGCTTGTTGAAGAAATCAAATCCGATTTTGACATGATTGCCCGAAAAACGGCAAAAATTCCTGAATCTGAAAAAAAACGGGTGATCCGGCTCATGGGCGGCGACACGGTGATGACGTCCGGCGATGATTCTTTTCAGAATGAATACATCCGCCTTGCCGGAGGAATCCCCCCGAATTTAAACAAAAAAGGTCAGATTGTTCCGATAACTGAAGAAGAATGGACAGCATTCAATCCGCAGGTGATTTACGGCTGCGAGGGGGACAGGAAAACGGCTGAAAAATTTTTCAGTAAGCCCGGATGGAAAGATGCGGATGCTGTCAAAAACGGAAGAATTTTTTATCTTCCCTGTGATCTGACATGCAGGCTTTCAAGCCACGCCGGATATTTTACCGCATGGCTTGGGTCCCTGATTTACAGCGATGAATTTGCGAATGATAAAAATCAGATTATCCAAGATCACATCATCAAATCGGTTCCAGTTTCCCTGAACTTGGCTTATATAAAAGATATTCGGGTGGTTCATAGCTATGTATATGATTTTATACATAAAAGTCTGATGATAGAATTGAATTTGCCGATGGCGGTTGTGTCCACGCTGGAAGGCACCCGGGAAGGCATCCGTTTTCTGGGAAACAGCTATTCTCCGCCCCCGGCATGGCAGATTTATCATCGGCTCGAATTAAAAGAATCAAGAAAAAAACTCTGCAATATTCTGAAAATAAAAGAAAATGACAGCAGTTTTCTCTTTACCGGCGCGGACATGGACCATCTGGCAATAAAAAAACAGACATTCAAAGATATGGAAGTTTATGCGTTGGTGACTGCCGGCGTCAAATCCAATGCAGTACGAATGTCGAAAGATACCGGACTGTTTTATGAACCCGGAACCATCAACATGATTCTGCTCACCAATATGAAACTGAGTCATCAGGCAATGACTCGGGCAATTATTTCCGCAACCGAGGCGAAAACAGCCGCGCTTTGGGACACGGACATCCGCAGCACCTATACGCCCCTGTTGCACCCGGCAACAGGAACCGGCACGGACAACATCATTGTGGCGCAGGGAACCGGCGTCAGCATTGAGAATACCGGCGGACATACCAAAATGGGCGAACTGATTGCCAAAGCCGTTTACGAAGCGGTTCAGGATGCGGTTTACAAGCAGAACGGATTGGTAGGAAAACGGGATATTTTTGAACGCCTGAAAGAAAGAAAACTCAGTTTGTCCGATTTGTTTTCTTTGGAAGGGTGTGAATGCGATATGAAAAAAGGTGAACTTGCAGCCGCAATGGAAGAATTTCTGCTTGACCCGAATTATGCGGCATTTATCGAATCGGCGTTTGCCATCAGCGATGACTATGAACAGGGGTTGATTAAAAATCTGAATTTTTTCAGGATGTTCTGCGATCAGGTGGCGGAAAATATTGCCGGGCATAAGATAGAAAAAATGCAGGATTTTACTTCTGCCGAGCCTGTTCCAGTAGCGATAAAAATGGCATTTAATGCGGTGTTAAACGGTATTTTGGGCAGGCGGATGAATTAAATAAAAACGTATCTTCAAAAACAGGGAGCGAAGCTATGTTTTTGCCTGTGTTCGTGCTAATACGGATTCGCTTTCAAAAACGGTGTTCTCCGTGTCTGATTTCAGCCGGAAGCTTTTCAGGCGCCCGGCTGAAATCAGACGCGATTTATCTGTTTTTAGCCGGGTGTTTTCAGCCGGGCGCTGTACGGTCTGAATCTGTTTTAAGCCGGGCCGATCTTTGAAAGCGAATTGGTATAAGAAATGCTTGAATATCAGCCGATGTTCTGATATTTATTCATTTTTAACATAATAGAAAGGCACTGTACCCTTCAATCCGAAGTTCGGATATGAGAAGAAATTCAGAGAGAAAAATGCTTTTTGCAGCTATAAACAAGAGGAGAAAAAATATGTTTAACATGAAGAAATTTTTTGAAATACTGCTTATTGTCTCGGTTGTGTCGGGACTGCCGGGTTCGGCATATCCCAAAAGCCTTTTTGAACTGAGCGATGCCATATCTGCCTTGAAAGTTGTTGCCGGATATGACACTGCCTATCTGAATGCGGACTTGGACGGAAACGGCAAAACCGGATTGGAAGATGTGATTTGTCTGTTGCAGTTCATTGCGGATCTGCGCTGCAAAGAGACTTCTCTGGCGAAATTTTCATGCGATCCGCCGCAGCCCCAGGGCGGATATACAGGACCGATAACCATACAGTTTAAGGCAGATGCTTCCCCGTTTCCCGAAGGACCTGTCAAATATTATGAGTGGTATGCGGACGGCAAATCTATCTCGTCAGGCTCGTCGGACCTATTGACAGAAAAGATTTTTGAAGGAGAAAAAGATTGGTGGTGGGTTTCGCCCATTGTAAAAATAAAATTAAAAGTGATTACATGGGATATGTGTGAATATGAATCCGAACAAATGCTTATCATCAAAGCAGACAGCAGGTAGGCGGGGTTGAAAAACATAACCCGACCTACCGGAAAGCTGAAAAAAAATAGCCTGACCTGTCTTCTATTTGCTGAAATTTTTTTCGTTGAACAGAATACCAATTCGCTGTCAAAAAACGGTGTTCTCCGTGTCTGTTTTAAGCTTCGGCGCTTTTCAAGCGGTTTGAGCGATTTGAAAAATCGCTTTACGATTTGCGATCTGACGGTGTTCTCCGTATCTGTTTCAAGCCGGGCGATTTTCAAGCGGTCTGAGCGATTTGAGTCTGTTTTTAGCCGGGCGCTTTACGAGCTGAAAAGACCGATCTTTGAAAACGAATTGGTATAAGAACAACTTTTCCCTTTAGAAAAGGGGGAAATGCCGTGCTTACGTCGGACTCATGTTCACTTATTTAAAATTTTTTTCGTTGAACAGAATATCTCTCAGCCATTTTACGCCGAATTTTAAAAGCGATATTTCATCTGTTCTGATTTTTTCAAGCGTCTCCTTGTCAACCGTATAGCGTTTCAGAAAAGAACTCTCAAAAACAAACTCTCTGAATTTGTCAATATTGTAGCTCACCATGAAAAACATCTGTTTGCTCTGATCCGTCAGTTTGATGTTCGGCGGAAACGAGCGTTTCCTCACCAGCAAATCTGTCCATTCCGCATTGATTTCATCACTGATATCAACACCCTGATCTTTGCGCCATTCCCGGACCGTCCATTTCTTTTTTTCCTCAAAACCCAGACAGTGGGGTTCATGCACAAGAAAGTAGAACTCATCGTCATCCGCACCTTCCTTGTGGCTCAGGAATGCGCTTCCCAAAGGATAATAGCGGCAGGTGGTGGGTCTGTCTTTATAAACAAAGCATCCGTCATCGCGCACAAAAGGACAGGACTGCAAGTCATCATCCAAAAGCTTTAATATCACCACCGGCAGGTCGGTTTTTTCCAAGAGCTGGGGTTCTGTATAGATTGCCAGAAATTCCTCAGATGAGAGTTGCAGGCGGTTTTTGAGCCGGATAATATCATAAGGCGTCAGGATAATGTTGATGCCTCTGCAACACTTGGTGAAACATTTTACGCCTTTGTGGCATTCAAAATTAAGGTCGCTGTCGGGGCCCAGTTTTACCGGATCAATTCTTGCCTTTTCTTCGGATAAAGTCATTTCTTTTCCTTTTCGTATTAATAAATTGTAGTTATTTTCCTATCTTTCGTCCTTTCGTGGTAAAAATTCAGTGTGCATTCGTGGCGAAAATTTGAACCGCGAAAACACGAAATCCTTGAAAGTACGAAAGCATGAAAGAGAATTTCGTGTTTTTCCTATCTTTCGTCCTTTCGTGGTAAAAATTCAGTGTGCATTCGTGGCGAAAAAATATTTCTCACTTCTCACTTCTCACTTCTCAATTCTTGCAGCCGATCCGGATTCCAGCCAATCAAGCCGGCCCATGAATTGCCATCCTCCCCACGAAATTACATTTTCAGGATTCCAATTAGTCAAACCTGTCCATGAATTGCCGTCATAGAGATAAACACCGTTTTCACCGAAATCGGTCGCAAGTTTGTCTCCATACACGATTATATTCTCAGGATTCCAGCCGGTCAAACCCTTCCATGAATTGCCGTCATAGAGATAAAGACCGTAAGAACCGAAAGTTGCGACAAGTTTATCTCTGTATTCGGTCACATCTTCCGCTTGACCTGAAAATTCTGTCCACACTGTACCGTTATATATCCAAATGGCGTTATCGCCGAAATCTGCCGCGAGATTGTCTCCATACACGATCAGATTTTCCGGATTCCAGCCGGTCAACTCCCCACGAAATTACATTTTCAGGATTCCAATTAGTCAAACCTGTCCATGAATTGCCGTCATAGAGATAAACACCGTTTTCACCGAAATCTGCGGCGAACTTGCCCTTCCATGCAGTCATGTTTTCTGCATTCCAGCCTGTGAGTCCTGCCCATGAATTGCCGTCATATATCCACAGACCTTGGTTGTCGAAATCTGCTACGAGTTCATCAGGTTTTGCTATGACTGTTACCGTCACATAAGCACTGCTTTTGTCTCCGTCCGCATCGCTTACAGTGAAGGTTACATTATAAACCCCTGCTTTTGGAAAAGTTACACTTCCCGGGTCTTTTTTATCAGAACTTTCAATCCCGCCCCCGAAATCCCACAAATAGGTTAAAGGCAAATCTCCGGCTGTAACTGTTCCCAGAAAGTTGAAAGATTCTCCCTCAGTGATTATTATATCTGAAGTCGGGGCATCTATAATGGCTGAAGGTTGGGAGTCAATCGTTTCCATTAGAAAATCCATTCCATTTTTGCTCTCGAGTTCATCCCCGCTGGTTATCGTTTCACTTTCGGAGTTGTAACCGGCGGCGCTGACTGTTATCGTAATTTCTATGTTTGGATCAGCATGAGGAATAACATAAACCCCATCTGATAATATATGAGGCTTATAGTCGGGGACGGTACTGATTTGCACATTTGAAATCGGCTTGCCGGAAGAATCTGCCACCCGACCGCTGATGCTTATACTTTGAAAGTTGCCGCTTCCTTCAGGCGTATATACACGAAGATCATACGAGGTGCCTGAGTTAAAAGACTCATTTGTCTTATTCCGAAGTTTTACATAGTAAAAGCCATCAGACGGGGATTCCCATTCAATCTCAGCAGTCTTCCCTTCGCCTCCGCCATCTGGTTCTCGCGGTATTGTTTTTCCGTCATCGCCATAAATTTCAATAATAAAATCGCAATGCTGTTGAATACCTTTCACTTCATAAGGAATTGCCTGAATCGTATAAGTTTTTCCCTGTTTTCCGTAGAATCTTACCCAGTCTTCATCGTCGGCTTCATAAAAATTGTGGTGCTGGGGATTTATGTCATCTGCAACAATAGAACTTGCATTGAGACAGTCATCATCTCCGTCGCCATCTTCATAAATATCAGGTCCCGATGCCTGATAAACAAGGAACGGATTTGCACAAAGAGATTTGTTATCTTCCTTGTCTATGGCATAGACAGCTATATGATAAGCGCCGAAGATTTCAAAACCCTCATATTTAAACTCATATTTGTCGTTATTGTCGTTAGTTAATTTCAGGTCTATTGTTATCGGCGCAGAGACCGGAAAAAAGAAGTTTCCCACATTATAACCCGGCGGTGTTATGACAGCCTGAACTTTTTGGACAGCCGTGATGCCGGCGACATCCGCACTTATTATCGCAGAAGTCCCTCCTCCTGTTAAAACTTCATCAGGGATACCCTTAACCAGCAGTTCATTGCCTGAAATCTTAATGCCAAAGCCGATGCTGTAATCCATGGCCAATTTGCCGTCCGAGTCCTCGCTTTTTCCATCGCCGTTATCATCCAACTGCGCTTCCTGAGCGCCG
>JFJP01000326.1_pt1 | contig 13954 bp, 5 predicted proteins | sample 431651 | NCBI WGS metagenome assembly JFJP01 (sample SAMN02602958, study PRJNA72255) | Microbial mat metagenome, whole genome shotgun sequencing project. | biome: fresh water; feature: sink hole; material: water; isolation source: purple microbial (photo- and chemosynthetic) mats found in... | reverse complement strand
CAGATCGAGCTGCGGGTGGTGGCGGCCCTGGCCCAGGATCCCATCCTGCTGGGGGCCTTTGAGAAGGGCGAGGATATCCACCGCCGCACGGCCTCCGAGGTGATGGGCGTGCCCATGAACGAGGTGACCTCCGAGCAGCGCAGCGCCGCCAAGACCGTGAACTTCGGCCTGCTCTACGGCCAGGGCGCCTTCGCCCTGGCGGCCCAGTTGGGCATCAGCCAGAAGGAGGCCAAGGCCTTCATCGAGCGCTACTTCGAGCGCATGCCCGCCGTGGCCGCCTGGATCGAAGGCACCAAGGCTCAGGCCCTGACCGAGGGGCTGGTGCGCACGGCCTGGGGTCGCTTCCGCCCCATCCCCGAGCTGGAGAGCCCCAACAAACAGCTCCAGGCCCAAGGCCTGCGGGTGGCCGTCAATACGGTGGTGCAGGGTACCGCCGCGGATCTCATGCGCCGCGCCATGGTGCGTTTGCACCACAGCCTTATGGAGGCAAGACTCAAGACCCGCCTGTTGCTCCAGGTTCACGACGAACTATTGCTGGAGGCCCCGCCGGAGGAAGTGGAGCAAGCTTCGATCCTTCTGCGGGAAGCCATGGAAGGCGCCGATGACCTCGCACCCATCGGCGTCAAATTGGCGGCGGAAGTGCGCAGCGGCAGGAGTTGGTTGGAAGCGAAATAGCCCCAGAAATAATGACGGTGAGGGTTGATTCATCCGTATACTGATGGGTAATTTCCGTCATTTTTCGGTGAGGTTCCCTCCTGGAACCAAAGCCTACAGGAGCTTCCATGCATCCCTTGCGGGCGCTTCCACTAGTTTCGGCCTTGGCCTGTTCGATCTGCGTTCAGGGCCAGACCCCGCCGCCGACCCTCAGTGCTCTGGCCCCCGCCAAGGCGGGCGAGCCCATTCACTTTCGTTTCCAGGCTCCTGCGGGGGTGCAGTGGGCCATGGTTTTCTACCGTGCCATGGGTGAGGGTGAATTTCGCAGCATGGCCCTGCACCCGGATTCCGGTGGCCTCACCGCGGTCCTGCCTGCCAACGAAATTGGCGGCCAGCGTGTGGAGTACTACCTCGCTTACCGCGGATCCGATGGTGTGAAGTACGTGCCCGAGGATGCGCCAGGGACGATGGCGAGCCTGGAGCTGAAGGCGGATCCGAATTCAGTCGCGGCGGGTTCCAAGGCCAAACACAAGGTGCCGTTCCGGGTCGAGGCGAGCCTGGAACAGCAGATCTACCACTCCCAGAAAGTGGACAACGAACGCACCTTCTTCAGCAGCGGCCAGGTGGCGCTGGGCTATGAGATGGAAGCGGGCGAGCACCGCCTGAGCGTGAACACACGCGTGGCCTATCAGGACCAGCCCATGCCGGGGCAGTCCCACTGGTCCATGGGCGAGCTGCGGGGACTCTACGCCTATGGGGACCACCGGGTGCAACTCGGAGACATGGCGCTCCAGGAATCGGAATTCACAGTGGGTGGAGCCGGGCGGCGCGGCCTGGACTACCTGTACGACGATCACACCTTCTACGCTCACGCCTTCGCGGTGAATACCCAGCAGCTGGGGGGATTCCGAGGCTTGGCCTGGCCGGTGAAGGGGACCGAACTCTTTGGGGGAGCGGTGGGCTACGCCTGGCTGCAGGGGCGGGTGAAGTCCAAGCTGGTCTTCCTCACCGGGCAGGATGACCCGTCCCAGGGCGTCAACATCGGCGCCGCGCCCTTCATGACTCGGCGAGAGGGCACCACTGCAGCCTTGACGCTGGAGGCCGCCCTCCTGGACTACCGGCTGAGCCTGAATGGGGAGTATGCCCGCACCGATTACGACCGGGATCTGGATGATGCCGAGGGCAAGATCCAGGACCAGGCTTGGCGCCTGGGGGGTGCTTGGAACGAGAGGAGCTACAGCCTTCGGGCGTCGTATCGTCAAATTGGGCGGGATTTCGGGACGCTGGGCTATGCCGTGATGGAAGGAGATCGCCGAGGGATGGATGGTGGCTTCTCCCTGAACCTAAATCCTTCTTGGTCCCTGAATGCCAGCGTCACTTCGGAGCGCAACAATCCCGATGCGGATCCTCTGGAATCAAGGGCCCGCAACGATGTACAGAGCCTGGACGCGCAGTGGATGGCAAGGGAGGGGCTCACCCTGAAGGCCGGTCTGAGCCGCGCTGAACAGGAAGCGGCCAATCCCCAAGGGGCGCTGGTTCCCTTTGCCAACAGTAAGCGAGGAGGAGTCTTCGCTGGGCTGGACTGGGCGCTTGGAGCCAAGGGGGCCCTTGCCTTTAGCGTGCAGTTCGACAAGCTGGAGGGCACCGGGGATTCCACCTCCACCGGGCGCAGCACCACCTTGATGCTGGGGGGCGCTTTCCAGGAGCCGGATCGGGTGCGGCTCGCGCCGACCTTCTCCTATTCCAAAAGCACAGATGATCTGACGGGCCTCGACTCCAAGGTCGCCAGCGCCTTCCTGAACGCTGATATCACGCTGCTGCGCAAGTTGCTGAACCTGGGCCTGAACGGTGGCTACAACCGCCTGGAGGCCCCCGGTATGGAGGCGATGACGAGCACCAACGCGGATGCCTCCCTGCAGTTCTTCCTGACGCCTTATCTGGAACGGAAATTCCATCGGGGACAGGCAATCCTGGCCCTGCGCTTCCGCTACACCCGCGTCCAGACCCTTCCGGAAGCCGATCGCCGGGCCTCCCTGACGCTCAACTTCTCGTTCTGAGCGGAGCTCTCATGCGTCCACTGCTGTTTGTTCTCCTCTTCCTTGCCGCGCCCATCCTCCAGGCTCAGGCCATGCTCGGTGTGAACCCAGCCCGGCCCAGACCGGGGGAACCCGCGCTCTTCACCCTCTCGGGGGTCGTTCCCTTCTCCGTGAGCTGGGATTTTGGGGATGGCACGCCTGCTTCCCCTGGGGGTGCCGTGGCCACCCATACCTTCGCGAGGGCGGGTTCCTTCATTACCCGGGCCACCTACGCCCTGAGTTCAACGTCGGGCATTACCAGCACGGTCCAGCGGGCGGTATTCGTGGGCATCACAGGTCCGAGCGCACCCTTCAGCATCTCCTACTTGGCCCTGCGCTGGGAGGACGGAACCCTGCGGCGCACGGTGAACCAGGGCGACGCGACTCTGGCAGTCTATGCCGACCTCAAGTACGAGGGCACCGGGCTCCTGCAGGGCCAATGGCTGGTGGATGGCGTGCCGCTGCGCAGCTTTTCCAGGCAGTTGACCTTTGCCAATCGCGTGACCCTCACCAGCGGCAAGGTCACACCCGGTCGGGCTTCCCTGGCGCTGCCCACCAACATTCCAGGCGAACACACGGTGACGCTGCAGGTCTTCCAGCCCCTGTTGGCCTTCGAGGTTCCGGTGATCCGCTACTTCGTCAGCCTGGGCCCCGATCCCGAGGGGCCCGTGTTGCGCAGCGTGATGCCCCGGCGGGTCCGCGCCGGTGAGGAGGCAGAACTGGTGCTCTCCGGGGAGCGCCTGCGGCAGGACATGGAACTGCACCTGGGCCGTGACCTGGGCGTGGTGGGACCTATTCGGATGGCGGGTCCCGAACAGGCGCTGGTCAAGGTCTTCGTGGCCCCAACTGCCCGGCCCGGGGTGCGCCAGCTGCGCAGTTCCCGGGAGAAGGCGGCTCCCATGGGCTCGGCCAGCCTCGAGATCCTGCCCGCAGCAAAGAAGAGACACCCGAATAGCAAGTAAAGGCCAAGGAAATCAGAGTCGGTTTTCCTGTACGAGGTGATTCATGCGTGCCCTGTTCATGCCCTTCATGCTCGTTGCTGCCCTGCCCCAGATCCAGCGGGCGCCCCTTGTGGTGGCCCAGGCCATTCAGATCACCACTCCCCGTCCCCGGGTGGATGCCCCCACAGTCTTCAAGCTCTCCGGCGCCGCCGCTGGTGTGACCTGGGACTTTGGTGACGGTAGTGCGCCCCAGTCGAGTGGCAGCGGGATCTCCCACACCTATCGGCGGGCGGGCACCTTCACGGTGAAGGCCACTTCCGGCATCAGCACGCTGCAGCAGAGCGTGACTATCGTGGAGCCTCGGCGGGTGATCGTGACGCCCACCGCTCCCGCCCCTGGAAGAGTCGTGAACCTTAGGCTGGAGGAGCCCTTCGGCAAGACCTGCCTCTGGCATTTCGGAGACGGTACCCAGCCCGTTCAGGGGGGCGCCAGCGTCAGCCACGCCTTTGCCAAGGCGGGAGCGTACGCCATCAGCGTTCGGGATGAAGGTGTCGAACCCGTCCGGGAATTCAAGCTGGATCTGTCGGTGGGAACGCAGGGGCCTAGTGCGCCCTTCGGTGTGTCCTACCTGACCCTTCGCTGGGAGGACGGTACGGCGGAGCGCTCCGTGCATCAGGGCGAAACGGGGCTGGTGGCCTACGCCGACTTGAAGTTCGAGGGCACGGGTCAGCTCCAGGCGGAGTGGCTGGTGGATGGGCAGGTGCAGCGTGCGGTGAGCCAGCAGCTGGGCTTTGCCAAACTGACCACTCTGCAGAGCGGCCAGACCTTGGCCTCACCCCTTTCCACCCAGGTGCGAGGAGCCCGCTCGGATGGGCGACATACCTTAGCCACTGCCGTTGCGGGCGAATTCCAGATCGCCCTGCCCACTAATATTCCTGGGGAGCACAAGGTCACCCTCAAGGTGCTCCAGCCTCGACTGGCCTTCCCGGTGCCCGTGATCCGCTACTTCGTGAACCTCGGGAAGGATGGTTCGGGGCCAGTGGTGCAGAGCCTGAGCCCAGCCAATGCGAAGCCCGGCGAAGAGGTGGAGCTCATCCTTACGGGCACGGGCTTCAGCGCCGACATGAACCTGAACCTGGGGAAGGATGTGGCGGTCCTGGGGGCACCCCGGATTCTCTCGCCAGAAAAGGCCGTGGTGAAGGTCTTCATCGCCCCCACGGCCCAGGTGGGCACCCGATTGCTCCAGGCCCGCAAGGGTACGGGCGGCTACGCGGGTTCGGCCCATCTGGAGATCGTCCCCATCGGCAAACGGCTGGGCGCACCCCTGATCAAGCCCGGGGGCACGATGCCCGCGCTTGCTCCCGGTGGGCTGAACGCGCCCATTGCGGTGCCGCCCACCGGCACCGTACCACCTTCCCAGCCCATGCAGGGCACCCTGCCGGGAGGCAAGGCGCCCCTGGGTCAACTCACGAAAGTGGAGCCTCTCAAGCCCCTTGGCCCCCTGAACCCCATGTCGGCGGGGGACAAGGGCAAGCAGACCTTGGGATCCCTTCGCCCCGGGGTACTCCGGGCTCCGGCGGTGGATCTGGTGAAGATCCCCAAGGCCACGCCGGGCTTTTCCCGAGTCGCTGGTTTCGGAAGCGCCAAGGGCATCGGTCGCATCGCCGATGTGCGTGCGGCGGCGCGCAAGGAGAAGGTGCTGGGCTGCACCGAGGGGCAGAAACTCAAGCTCTCCCAGGTCATTCTGGGCACACCCAGCTTCTCGCTCATCGGGGTCAACACCAGTGGCGAATTCCAGAGCGACAAGCTGCCGGTGCTCCGGGACGCCACGCGGTTCACCTGGAAGGAAAAGAATCCGGGCACGTCGGAGTACTTCGAAGTGAGGTTCTACAACGCAAAGAGCGGGAACCTCCTCAAGAGCGTTCGCCTTCCGGGCAACCAGAACACCTTCGATGTGACGCCCGCCTTTGTGCAGGAGATTGGCCGCCTGGGCCTGCTTCAGAACGTCCAGACGCTGGCGCCCGCGGCCGGTAGCCATGGAATGCCCAAGGCTTCTGAACGGATCACTACCTCCAAGCCCGCCGGCACCGCCAAGTCCATTGAGTCTAAGCGGATCGGAGTGGCGCAGCCGAAAACGAGTGTTTCGGCCAAGGTCGGTATTGCCCCCTCGACTCCCGTGCCCTCCGTGGCACCGGATCCCGTCATTCCGGTTCCCATGCAACAGAAGGCGGACCTAGTCTGGCAAGTGGTGGGCTTCCGCAGCTATCCCTGCCTCTCGCCTGAAGAACTGGCGGCCCAGGTGCTGGCGCCCAAGGTGCTAGTGCCCGAATTGCACTTGAACCCTGGTGGCAAGCCTGCTGCGCCGGGTGCTCTGGGCGGCCTTTCCGGTACCTTGAGTCCAGTCCCAGCGGCCACCCAGCCCACGCTGCTGAATGCTGCCAACCTCATGGCTGCCGACCCGAAGACCCCAAGTGCCCGCGCGGGGGTTGCCCGCAGCAAGTCGGGCGTGTCTACCCTGCCTTCCGCCGCGAAGAATCCGCCCACCCTGGGAAAGGGGGTGGCCTCCCAGGGCGTGGTCCCCACCGCGGTTGCCGAGCTTCCCAAGATCTATCAGACCGTGGTGGCTGAAGTCTCTCGCTCCGAGGTGTGGCCACTCAAACTGCCGACGACGCCCCAGGGCGTGAACGCCAAGAGCTGCACCATTGGGCAGAACGATCCCAAGGTCGTGCTGGAACCGAACAAGAAGGCCAACGATGCGGGCGGTGGCTTCGGCTTGTCCTCCATCTTCAAGCCGAGCCAGGCAGCAGGAGGTCCCAAGGGGACCGCCTCCAAGCCCAAGTCCGTCTTGGACGAGAACACCTATACCTTCGACGAAATCTACCTCCACGGAAGCTTTGATCTGGGTGGGAAGGTGCCCTACCGCCTCATTCCCTCCTCGGTGAACAACCCCGCCCTGGAGGCTGTGGGCCAGGCCGCCGCTGCGATCAATGGCAGCATGGGCAATGTGCCCAGCGGCCCCTTCGGCGGCTCGCACTCGAGCGGGAGCCCGTCTTCCAGCAGTGGCACGGTCGGCTCGACCGTGAACCAGGTCACCTTCAAGAATGTGTTTGTGGATTGGGGTGATGGCACCCTGGAGCCCTTCCGGGCCAAGCCCCTGGATACGCTCTTCACAAACGCCACCGAATTCAGCAGCACCTACCAGGTTTTCCCCGGAGAGTACCACCACAGCTACAACCGCCCCTCCACCTACCGGGTGAAGGTCTTCGTACTTTCGGACGAGGACATGGTCCGGGAAGGCATTGTGGGCGAGGTGGCCCAGGGCCTTACGCCCACCCAGTCCTTCCAGGGCGTCTTCACGCGCCTATCCGGCACCATGAATGCGGCCAAGGGCAACCTTGTCAGCGCCTCGGGCGCGAAGTCTCTGCGCACCCAGCCGGGCAAGGACAAGCCCCAGGTCGCACTGGCCAAGGTGTCCGCTCCGGCCTTCGGCAGCCATGTGGGGGAATTCCTGGATACTCGGCCCAGCGCCGCCCAGGCCCTGGAACGGGCCTACGTGGTGTACTGCCATGATCTCATCGTGAAGGATCGGGAGGATCCCTGCGCCAATCTGCCGGTGCGCCTGGTTTCCGCCGAACTGGAATATCCGAAGGACGAGCCCGCCGCAAAGTTGGGCAAGGTTCAGACCATGGGGGGCGTGCCCCAGACCGCCCAGGCGGCTCAGAAGACCCAGCTGGCGCCTTCCGCCAAGCCCCATGCCATGAGTTCCCAGCTTGCGGGAGGCTCCGGCAAGCCCGGGCTGGCGAATCAGACCGCGACATCCCTGAGAGCCCCGGTACCGGGCGCGGCTCCGGCTGTCGGCGGGCCCTCGCTCATGGGCCACGGGCCTCTGCCGAGCACCACTTCCTGCAATCTTTTCTATTCGGCCATCACGCGAGTGAAGTACTACGGCCAAGGCACGGTGCGGGTGGTCTGGAAGGTGGACGAGCGGCAGGTGGGTTCCCGGGAAATTCCGGTGAAATCCCCCAAGCGCGTGGGCCTCACGGCCGACGAGGCGAAGACCTGCAAGACCCCGCTGCTGGGTGAACTGACCCTGAACTCGCCCGCCCTGCCGGTGGATTCTCTCGGACGCCACATCACCACCGTGGAGGCCTATGTGCTTCCCGACAAGAGCGGCGATCTCGATATGGAGGATCTGACGAGCTTGGTGAGCCTGGTCGCGGGCAATGCCCTCCCCGTCCCCATGTCGCCCCGTCTGGCCCACACGTTAGCGGACGCCCAGGGCAGGGCCGGAGTCGGCAAGCCACCGGTCCGTCTCGGCATGCTGAATCCCAGCCAGGCGCCCGGGCAGGCGGCCTTCATCCCGCTCAACCTGGGAGGAGGTGGAACTCCCAGCCTGCAGCGGAGTCCCAACGGGGCCCTGCTTGGAGCGCTTCAGATGCAGCCTCCCTACCGGGTGGAGACCCAGGCGGCCTACGAGGTGAAGGCCACCCACGGCGACAAGATCTGCAATCTCTTCTTCCCGACCAAAGGCGGCAACTTTGCAGTCACCAACCTGGGCTCCTCGCTGAAGCTCACACCCGACGGTGCGCTGCAGCGGGCCAGCGGCAAGGGCTTGCTGGTCTTTGGGCTGAAGGCGGGCACCGCCCCGGATACGGTGGCGCCCTATCCGCTTGATATCACCTTCAGCGACTGGAAGGTGGATGGCATCACTGTGGCCAAGGGCCAGCTCAAGCTCGATCCCAACCAGCCCTACGATGGCCCCGGCGTCAACGGCAAGCTCCTGAAGGTGCGTGGGGAAATCGCGGACAAGAATGCCTTGCAGGACATGTTCGCCACCCTGAGCCTGAGCCCCACCGATACCAGCATGGTGCTTACTTCCGATGGCACCCGCAGGCCGGTCTGGGAGGCGGAAGCACCGGTCACGACCCGGGGCGATTGGATCGCCAAGGGGCTGAAGCTGGAAACCACCGTGCTGGGGCCGACGCCCTGGGCCTTCTCTGCGGAGAATGTGACCCTCGATCTTTCCAGCGTGGAGGGCACCGATCCCAAGGGCGGGAAGGCGCCCGACTGGGTGGGCGTGAGTCTGGGCAAGGTCTTCTTGATCCCCGCCACCCTGGGCATCCAGGGCGGCGAATGGACCAAGGCGCTGCCCCAACCCACCGATTGGACCATCGAGGGCCTGGGTGTAAATGGCAAGGCGGATGTGGGCCCCTGGCATGCCGCCTATCGGGAGGGCCATCTCGCCATCGGCACCATCCATTTCAAGGCCAAGAACGGCCAGTACGGAGCCACCTACAAGGATGTGGAAATCCGCTCGCCCTGGTTCAAGGATCCCGTCAAGGGCGATGCCTCCTGGGTCCGCATGGAGAGTGGCACCTACATGCTGAACCTGGACAAGCTCCATGTGGACAAGCGGCCCACCCTGGCGGGTGGTCCCATGGCCCTGGAACCCCTGGATCTCCAGTTCACGCGGATCAAGGAAGGCGGCCTGCTCATGCAGGGGCGGGCGCGGATTTCCCTTCGGGCGGAAAACAAGCCCCTGGCCACCTTCAATGTGGATCGAGTGGGTTTCGGCCTCGATGGCCTGATGTATTTCGGGGATGAGGGGGCGCGCACGGCCAAAGTGACCCTCAATCGCGCCAGTTCGTTGGGGCTGACCCCGGCGGATCTGCAAGAGGTTCTGCTCACAGGCGGGGCTGCAAAGAGTGATCCCCTAGCTCTGAAGGTGAGTGCGAAACTCCGCCTTTCCGAGAATCCGGTCATTCCAGGAGCGCCGGTCAACATGAACTTCGCGCTCAAAGGCTCCGGCGCGGCAGGCACCTTCACTGCGCCAGAGGTGAAGGTGGATCCCTTCAGCCTGGATGTGGCGTTCCCTCTGGGATCGCCCTCGCTGAAGGCCAAGATCAATACGAACTACCAGCCCGGCGGAACCGCGGCGGGGGCTCCGGCCATGGCCGGCAACCGCTTCAGCGGCGAAGTGGATCTGAGCATGTTTGGTGGCACGCCGGTGAAGGCCCAGTTTGTGCTGGGCTATGAGCAGGGCAAGGACTACTTTGCCACCCGCGTGGATGTGCCGGTGGGGCCCAGCGGCACGCCGATCATCCCCGAGATCATCCACCTCTACCGGTTGAGTGGCGGCTTCGCCTACAACTTCGGCATGGATGTGTTCAAGGACGGCGGCTCCATCGTGAACGCCAAGCCTGACTTCAAGGGCGAAACGCTCTTCATGGCCGGGGCCCGGGTGGGTTCTGGGGATGGTTTCATCTACACCTTGGACGGCCAGCTGGTGGTAAGAAGTTCCGGTGCCGCTCGCATGGATTTTGGGGCTTGGCTGCTGGCACGCAACCCCTCGGGGAATGCGCCTCTGCGGGGGTGTCTGGAATGGAGCGGCGGCAACTTCGATGGCCGTATTTGGGGGGGCTTCAGTTTCCTGGGTGATACGGTGGCCCTCGAACTCGGTTCAAGCGAAGCCTCCGCCGCCTGCAGCATCCACATGGGTGGCGGCAACTGGCGCATTTACGCAGGAGACCGCAACGGGCAGCGGATCGTGGGGCGCCTGCTGGGTACCACGGCCAATGCCTATTTGATGCTGGGCAATGAGGTCGGCCTGGCGGTGGGCGGCGGCACCAGCTGGTATCTGGGCGCCGGGGTCGGCGTGAAGGCCTACGCCAAGGGCTGGATGGACATGGGCCTGCAGATCACTCCGCAACCCAAGATCATCGGTGACTTTGGGGCGGGGCTTGAGGCGGGAGTCTGTGCCTTCGGGGCTTGCGTTACAGCGGGAGTGAGTGCCAATGTGCACGCAGAAGCCCTGCCTATTGCTGTTTCCGCCTCCTGCTGTGTGGATCTGCCGTGGCCGCTGGGTGATATCTGTTTCTCCGTGAAGATGTGAGGTCGAGATGCGCGCACTGCTGCTGATCGGATTGAGTGTCGCCCTTTCGGCCCAGGTGCCCGCGCGTCGGGCTGCGCCGGACGGGGCCCTGCTGGTGGCCTCCGAGGGGGGCGGCCAGGTGCGTCTGCTCATCTGGCCCCCCTCGAAGGCACCGCTTCCTGCCGGAGGCTGGCGCGTAGAGGCTGGCGATGGCAAGACGCTGCTGCCGGTTCTGAAGGCCGGGGATCCAGAGGCCATGAAGGGGCTGCTCCCCCAGGACGCCCTCGAGATGGGCCGGATGCACGGTGAGATCGCCGCGGAGAAGGACGAAGGCAAGCGCCGCATGCTCCTCCTGAATGCCCTGGTGGAAGCCGGCAACCACCCCGAACTGGGCCGGGCCTTTGGCCTCGCCTGCACCCTGACGGGCCAGCCCCTGGGGCGCCGAGCCTACGCCGTGGTCGGCCTGGATGCTTCCGGCAAGGCGGTGGGACCGAGACTGGTGAGCGGGGAAGTGGAGGCGGGTCAGGCTTCGCCGCTGCCTCAGGCCCCCCTAGGACTCCGGGCCGAGGCCGGGAAGGAGGCCGTGCGGCTCTTCTGGTCTCCCGTGGATGGCGGTGACATCCCCGTGGTGGACTACCGGATCCAGCGAGGCGAGCAGATCCTCACCCCCAAGCCCAATATCTTGGGGATCTGGGATCCTGTGAAACCCGCTTTCGAGGATCGCGAGGCCCCGGGCGATCAGGCCAGCGAATACCGAGTCTGGGCCGTGGATGTTTTTGGCCGGCCCGGTCCCGACGCTGCGGTGGGCGTGTTCTTTCCGGATCCCGCCACCCTGCGCCCTCCCGCCGGGCTCACGGTGCGTTCCGAGGCCGGGGTGAACCTACTCACCTTCAAACCCAGCCCCACGCGTCGCAGCGCGGGGATCCTGGTGGAGCGGGCTTTCCTCCCCAACGGGCCCTTCGAGCTGATCACCGCCCGACCCCTGGCGCCCGCCACCGTTAATTTCTCCGATGGCTCCATAGGCGGTGGGGCGACGTACCACTACCGTCTGCGGGCCGTGGATGCCGATGGCAACGTGGGGGACCCCGGGGCGTCAGCTTATGTGATCGCCCGCTCCAAGGAGCGGCCTTCTGCACCCGCTGGATTGGAAGTGAAGGCCACCCCTTTGGGGAATGTGCTCACCTGGAAAATCGCTGAAATGCCCCTGGCTGGCTATCTGGTTGAGCGGCGGCTGGGAGAGGGCGTCTGGACTCGGCTGGGCAAGGAACTGGCCCAGGGTGGAAAACTCGAGGATCTGCTGACGGAGGATGTGAGTGGAACCCTCAGCTACCGCGCCTCGGCCATCACGCTCGACAACCTGACCAGTGATCCCAGCGAAGTGGTGAGCGTGGTGCGGGAAAACCTGGCCGCGCCTCAGCCGCCCGTGTTGCAAGGGGTCGATGGCGCCGATGGCAAGGTGGTGCTGCGCTTCCGCCCTGCGGCGCCGGAAGAACGCACCGCCCAGTTCCTGGTGCTGCGCTCCATGCGGAAATTGGACGATGCGAAAATCGAGCGCTACGGCATGGAACTTGTGATTGGCGATCCCCTGCCGGCCACGGCCCGGGACTTCACGGATGTCTGGGTGGATCCCGGAGCAACCTATCGTTACCGTCTGGCGGCCGTTTCTCCCGAAGGTGTGCGAAGTCCCCTCGCTCCAGGTGTGGAGACCCGCGTGAGTCCACCCCCCATCCCGGAACCTCCCGTGCCGGTCCTTCGCCTGGTAGAGACTCCCTTCCGGCATGTGCAGGTCCAGCTCGGGGCGATCCCCGAGGGCTTCCGCGCCTTCCTGCACCGAAAGGCCCCCGGTGAAAAGAGCTGGTCCGAAGTGCAAGGACCCTTTCGGGAACTTGAAGTGGTGGATCCACGTCCAGTGCGGGGCCGCGTCGAGTATCGCATCCACCTGGAGGATCTGGGTGGACTCACGGGTCGCTCGGGGCAACCCGCTGTCCTGGAGATCCAATAACGGTTTGCCCCAGGGTTCGGGGGACTTGTCCCCCGGACCCTGGCTTGGGGTCGGAATTGTCACTAGCCTGTGAACATGGCGAAGCGAGATCCGAAGTGGCTGTGGTACTGGGGCGCCTGGGCGCTTCTGGCGCTCTACATGGCCTCCTGGGACATTTCCATGTCCAAGAAGCCCGAGGTGGGGCACCTCCTGCTCATGAACGCCCTCCAGAATCTGGCCTGGGGACTGGTTGGATTGGTGCTGGTCCGCCTGGCGGACCGTCACCCCATCGAGTCCTTTGCCCTGCGGGAGTGGCGCACTTGGGGCCTGCATCTAGCGACAAGCATCCTTGCGGCGGCGATGGGGCTCTTCCTCGCCTACCTGATCAACCTTGCTTTCTATGCTCAGGCTTGGAAGACCGAATCCTCTTCGCCCGGCTACTTTGCGCGGTTGCCCTACTTCTACCGCAACTATTTCCACACCAACCTGCTGTTCATGTGGGCCCTGCTGGGTGCGCTCCACGGCCACCGCATCTACCGTAAGTTCAGGGCTCGTGAACTGGAGGCGGCCCGGCTGGAGGCCCGCTTCGCGGAGGCCCAGAACCAGGCGCTGCGCATGCAGCTGCAGCCCCATTTCCTCTTCAATACCTTGAACTCCGTCTCGGCCCTGATCCACGCCAACCCGGATGGGGCTGATCGCATGATCGGCCGCCTGGGGGATTTCCTGCGGATGACCCTGGATGCCGCACCGGAACAGCTTGTGCCCCTGCGCAAGGAACTGGCCTTCATCGAGGCCTACTTGGCCATAGAGCGGGTGCGGTTCCAGGAACGTCTACAGGTCCGGGTGGAGATTCCTCTGGAGCTGATGGCGGCCCGGGTGCCGAGCTTCATCCTTCAGCCCTTGGTGGAAAATGCCCTGAAGCACGGGCTGTCGGATCGCTCCCAGGGGGGCACGCTCATCGTCCGGGCACGCAGGGATTCGGAATTCCTGGTGCTGGAGGTGCAGGACGACGGTGAAGGCTTTGTGGCGGGGCGGGAGGGCGTGGGCCTATCCAATGTGCGTGCCCGCCTAAGCCTGCTCTACAAGGGGGCGTATCACATCGATATTCTGGGCGCACCGGGCCGGGGAACCCTCGTGGTGCTCCGTTTCCCGATGGATCTGCCGGAGAACGTGGAGACGCCATGACCCTTCGGGCCTTGATCGTGGATGATGAGCAGCTTGCCCGGCAACGGATCATCCATCTCCTGCAGAAGGAGGCGGATTTTGAGGTCGTGGGCGAGTGCGAGAATGGTGTCGAGGCGGTGAAGGCCATTGAGGACCTGAATCCTGATCTGGTCTTCCTGGATATCCAGATGCCCGAACTGGATGGGTTTGGGGTCATCGATGCCATCGGTACCGAGCGGATGCCCACCACGTTGTTTGTGACGGCTTT
>JFJP01039275.1_pt1 | contig 13957 bp, 6 predicted proteins | sample 431651 | NCBI WGS metagenome assembly JFJP01 (sample SAMN02602958, study PRJNA72255) | Microbial mat metagenome, whole genome shotgun sequencing project. | biome: fresh water; feature: sink hole; material: water; isolation source: purple microbial (photo- and chemosynthetic) mats found in... | reverse complement strand
AAGTAACCTTGACTCATATACTGAGTGAGTTAATGGTTTCTGAACATAAACATGTTTTCCCATTGTCATTGCTGTGGCGGCAATGATAGCATGAGTATGGTCAGCTGTTGCAACTATAACCGCATCAATTGATTTTCCCATTTCATCATACATCTTTCGCCAGTCCCAGTAAGCTTTAGCATCAGGATTTGCGTCAAATACAGGTTTTGAATAACCCCAGTCAACATCGCAGAGAGCAACAATATTCTCTGTTGGTTTAACTGCTCTAAGGTTTGAATTACCCATACCTCCGATACCAACAACAGCTATATTCAGCTTGTCACTGGGAGCCTTATGTCCAAGGCCACTTACAGCAGAGCTCGGGATTATAGTCAGACCTGCGGCAACAGCGCCGGTTGTTCCGATGAAGGACCGGCGTGTAATGTGTTTTGAATTTTCTTTCATTGTCAGGTAGATTAAGATTTTTATTGATCTATAAAATTAATAATTATATAATAAGTATGAACTTATAACAATATATTTTAAAACATATACAGGAACCTAGAGTTCCCTGATCCATATATTCCTGTAAGCTACAGGATTACCGTGATCCTGCAGAGCAACACTGCCAGGACCATGTTTTTTGATAAAATATTCAGGTATACCTATATATTCTGTTGGTCCCCTTAAAACAACATTATTCTGAACAAGAACACCATTATGCAAAACAGTAATTCTGGGAGGAGTTACATAAACAGTTGAGTCATTACCAAAAGTAGGAGCTGTAAAAATAATGTCGTAGGTCTGCCATTCACCCGGTTTTTTACATGCATTTACCAAAGGAGGATACTGCTTATAAAGACTTGCAGCCTGACCGTTACGATAAGTGCGGTTATTGTAACTGTCTAATACCTGTACTTCATAGAGTTCCTGAAGAAAGACGCCGCTGTTTCCCCTGCCCTGGCTCTCACCTGACACATCAGATGGTGTTTTCCATTCAATATGCAACTGACAGTTGCCAAATTTACGTTTTGATTTTATATAACCTGCACCCCTGACACTGATAAGTTCACCATCTTTAACAATCCATTTTGACGGGTTGCCCTGCATGTCGGACCATTCTGAGCTAACATCAGTACCATTAAATAATACTATTGCATCAGAAGGGGCTTCTGCATTAGCGGTTCCGGGCTGAATAATTTTCACTTCAGGCTCCCATACCTCTGTCATTCCGGGTCTCATCTTCTCTAGTTCAGGATACTTTTTTTCCGTAGTTGCGGTTTGCTGAGCCTGTCCAAAACTTAAAGAGCAGATAAAAACCATTAAGATGATAGTAATAAGTTTTTTCATATTTGTCTCTGTGATTAAATTAGTTAAAAAAGTAAATTTTATTTAAAGGTTGATGTTATCGCAAATATAAGTTACCATTTTCTAAAAACCTAATGAGATTTTACATACAGACTAATAAATAGCATTGACAATCTATCCAACAAATTCAATAAAAATCAGCTAAAAACCACTGTTAAGAAAAGTTAATTTTAATTCTGTTTTAATTTTGTTTTAATTTTGTTTTTAAATAAAATCATACTAGTTTTGATTGTTAAATGAATAACAATAGATTTATCGACTGAAAATAAGATATGGTCTGCAAATTTTCGAAAGATGTTTTTCCTGTTTATACAATTATTTATATACCCTAATTAACTAACTTAAAGAATCCAACTATGGGAACCTTGCGAAATTCTGTTTTTCTATGGAGGGGAAGTTTGTTATCACTTCTTCTTTTCTGCTTTACTATCGGTCTGGCCAGCGCACAGGAAAGAACCGTTAAAGGTAAAGTTACCGCTGTTGCTGAGGGAGCACTCCCCGGCGTTAACGTTGTTGTTCAGGGAACTGTAACAGGAGTAATGACTGATGTTTCAGGCAACTACTCTATCACAGTACCTGGTCCTGATGCAATTTTGGTTTTTTCATCTATTGGTTACACACCTCAATCAGTAACCGTTGGCGCACGTTCAACAATTGATGTTGCACTTGAATCTGCTGTAAGTGCATTGGGTGAAGTTGTGGTAGTAGGATACGGAACTCAGAAAAAGCGCGAGGTTACAAGCTCTATTACAAGCGTAAAATCTGAGGAATTCACAAAAGGAAACGTCAGTAATCCTGTTCAGCTAATCCAGGGTAAAGTAGCCGGATTATCAATCAGTAAAGCCGGAGGCAACCCGAATGAAGGATTCAACATGCGTTTGAGGGGCTTAAGTACAATCGGAGCCAACACCGGACCACTTGTTGTTATTGACGGTGTTATCGGAGGTTCACTTGAAAACGTAGATCCAAATGACATTGAATCAATAAACGTTCTTAAGGACGGATCTGCTGCTGCAATTTACGGAACCAGAGGTTCAAGCGGGGTTATTCTTGTAGCAACAAAACAGGGTAAAAAAGGCACTTCCGTAGTTGAATACAATACTTACTTCACTGCAGAAATGATTGCCAAGCATACCGATGTTATGAATGCTACCGAATGGCGTGCCATGAAGGCTGAGACCGGACTCGGAACTGACTTTGGTGCAGATACAGACTGGTTTAAAGAAACATCTCAGACAGGCTATTCTCAGGTTCATAATCTTTCAATGTCAGGAGGAACAGCAACAACAACTTACAGGGCATCAGTCAACTACCGTGATACTGAAGGTGTAATGCGTACTTCAGGATACCAACAGATGAACGGCAGGATTAACGTTACACAGAAAGCAATGAATGACAAGCTCACACTAGATCTGAACCTTGGAGCTACCAATAAAGAATCACAGCTGGGCTTTTCTGATGCGTTTAAATTTGCTACAATTTTCAATCCGACTGCTCCTATTAAAATGGAAGGTGACCCTGCTTATGCAAAATGGGACTACTATTTTAACCAGACTCTCTTCGATTATTTTAACCCGGTACAGATTCTGGAACAAAATAAGCACGACGGAACAGACAGGTTAACAAACGTTTCTTTAAAAGGTACTTTCGAACTTGCAAAAGGATTAAATATTGATGCATTTTATGCTACACAGAACAGTACTTCGATGAGAAGCCGTTATTACGATCAGAACAGTTTCTGGGTTGGAAGCAATACAAACGGTATGACAGACAAGAGTTTAAATAGCTCTTTCTCTCAGCTTTTTGAATCAACCTTAAAGTATAATGGTGAAATAAGCTCTTCATTAAGCCTTAACGCAATGGGTGGTTATTCATACCAGGATTTTACATACGAAGGCTTTAATGTTCATGGCGGTAATTATCTGTCAGACGCGTTTACTTATAATAATCTAGGCGCAGCTCTTGATTTCAAAAATGGTATCGGAACTGCAGGCAGTTACAAGAATTCTCATAAACTAATTGCATTCTTTGGTCGTGTAAACCTGAATATCAACAGCACCTGGTTTGTAACAGCCAGTGCGAGATATGAAGGATCTTCAAGGTTTGGTGCTGATCACAGATGGGGTTTATTCCCTGCTATCGGTGGTGGTGTTGACCTGGCAAGTATGATCAATGTTGATTTTATTGATAACCTTAAACTGCGTGCCAACTACGGTCTTACAGGAAACATGCCTGGTGAGAGCTATTTATCACTCCTCCGTCTGGGCCCACAGGGTAACTTCTTTTATAACGGGAAATTTGGTCCTGCCTATGCTCCTGTAAGCAATGCAAATGCTGACTTAAGATGGGAGAAAAAAGGTGAAATAGACCTTGGATTTGATTTTTCACTGTTTAAGTCAAAATTATCAGGTTCGTTTGACTTCTATACAAGAACAACGACTGACCTTCTGTTCAATTATGAAGTTCCAGTTCCGCCAAACCTCTACAGCCAGGCTTTAGTAAACCTTGGAGAGATTAAGAGCAGCGGCCTTGAATTGTCACTTAACTGGAATGCAGTTCAGACTGCCGACTTCGCATACTCAGTATCATTTACTCCTTCTTATAATCTTGAGAACACACTTGTTTCTCTCTCAGGAACATATAATGGAGCTGAATTGAAATATGGTATTCGTGATCTGGAGAATATGGGTTCACCAGGACAGAATCAGGTTCCACTTATCAGAGCAGAAGAAGGTAAACCAATTGGTCAGTTACTGGCATATAAATTCGTGGAAATAGATGGAGGCGGAAACCTCATCCTTGAAGACATTAATGGAGATAATAAAATTGATGCCACCGACCGTACAATTGTTGGAAACGGCTTACCAAAGTTAGTTTTCGGTTTTGGTAATAATGTAACCTATAAAAACTTTGATGTTAATATATTCTTCCGTGGTGTTTTCGGTCACGATCTGATCAACTCATTCCGTGCTTTCTATGAGGTACCCAATGTAATAGGTTCATACAACCTTCCAAAATCGGCGATTGATATGAGAAATGCCAGTACAGGTACGCTTCTTAACAACTCATCAGGTGTAACATCAAGCCTGCATGTTGAAAACGCTTCTTTTCTTGCGCTTGATAACATGAGTTTGGGTTATAGTTTTGATATGTCAAAAACGAAAGCTTTCAGCAAAATCAGGTTGTATGTTGCAGGTAATAACCTGGCTTATATTACCAAATATAAGGGTGTAGATCCAAACCCAAGATATGGTGATGCTTCAGAATCATTGAGCACAGAAGGCAGCTTTGGCGCTAACCCGCTTGCTCCCGGTATCGACAGAAGAGCAACATGGTCAAGAACCAGATCAGTGTCTGTTGGTGCAAACATTGTTTTTTAAATGAGAAATAGAATAAGATATGAAAACAAAAGAAAGAAATAAAATGAAAAGATCATTATTTCATATAGGAGCTATGGCGGTTGTATTGATTGCTTTCTCTGTCAGTCAGTCGTGTACCAAGCTCGATGAAGAACTTTATAGTTCGGTTACGCCTTCCAATTTCTTTAAAACGGAAGCTGAATTTATCTCTGCACTCGGAGCTGCATATACCCAATTCGGAGGTTTTGCTGCCGGCGATCCTCAGGCTCTTCAGGTTATGACTACTGATCAGTTAACTGCTCCTACAAGAGGTCAGGACTGGGATGATGGTGGTAACTGGAGAAGACTTCACCTGCACTCATGGACTAAAGAAGATGGTGTAATGAGTGGCGGATGGAACTTTGGATTTAATGGAGTGAACACTGCCAATCGTCTGATCTACCAGTTCCAGTCACTTGTTACAAGCGGACAGGTAAAGCAAGACGTAGCAGATGCTTATATCGCTGAATTACAGACTGTAAGAGGATTTTTCTACTGGCAGTTGATCGACATGTATGGCAATGTTCCTCTTGTTACTGATTTTGCCAAGGCTGAGGCAACACCAAAAACAGAAACCAGAAAAGCAGTATTTGACTTTATTGTTGCTGATCTTGAAACTGCTGTAGCTAAATTACCCAAAGCAGTTGATGGAACTACATATGGAAGAATGAATTATTATGCAGGAAAGACACTTCTCGCTAAATTGTATCTGAATGCACAGGTATATACAGGCACACCACAGTGGGACAAGGCAATTGCAGCTTGTGATGAGGTTATTAATTCAGGAAAATATTCACTTGAAAGTAATTTCTTTGCAAACTTTAATGTAAATAATTCAGGATCAAAAGAATTCATCTTTGCAATCCCTTATGATAAAGTCTTCTATACAGGATTCAACCTGGTTATGCAGACTCTTAGTTATCTTAATCAGGCAACCTATAACCTTTCAGCACAACCATGGAATGGATTCTGTTCACTCGAAGAATTTTACAATTCATATAGTGATGCCGATTTAAGAAAAGGTGAGGTTGGAACTCTTACAGCTCCGGCTGTAAAACGTGGTACTTTCCTTGCAGGATATCAGTATTCAAGTGCAGGAAAAATTCTTGAAGATGACGGATTTGAAGCTCCTAACCTTACACGTACACCTGCTCCTCTTCTCGGTGACCCTGACGGCAAGAAATTTAACTTCGGAAGCATGGGTTCGGGGCAACCACAGATTAATGAACTTGGACCACAGGCTTTACGTCAGGCTGGCGTGAGGGTTGGTAAATGGGAATTTGAAATGGGCGGTTTGCCAGACATGAGCAATGATTATGCTGTCTTCCGTTATGGTGATGTCCTCCTTATGAAAGCTGAAGCTACATGGAGAAAAGACAATAAAAACGCTACCAATGCTGCTGCTCTTGCACTTGTTAATCAGATCAGAGCTCGTGCCAGTGTTGCTGATATTACTTCACTTGATGGCAAATTAAGCTTTGACCTTGCCGGAGCATCTGTACCAGGTGGCGAATTATTTAACGAACTTGGTCGTGAGCTTGCTTTTGAGAAAAGCAGACGTCAGGAACTGATTCGCTGGGGAGTATATACCGATGTTTCAAAATGGGCGCTTCCGGCTTACAATCCCGGAGATGCTGTAGTATCCGGTGCACATACAACCCTCTTCCCTGTTCACAAGGATAAACTTGCAGCTAACCCAAATCTGACTCAGAATCCGGGTTATAACTAATAATCAATTATAGTCTTAAAGAGAGCAGGCAATAAGTATATTTGCCTGCTCTTTTTTTTCTTAAAGTTTTAAAATTATTTTTAAACTTTGTTTTAAAGTAAGATTGATTTGTTTTGTATGTGTATTAAGGGATACAAATTCTTTCCTGCAGCTATCCTGCTGTGCATTTCCGTTTTGAGCTGGTCCTGCAAAAATGATCAGCAAAAATCAGGAAAAGATCCTCTGTTTACACTCCTGGGCAGCAATCAGACCAATATAAAATTTATCAATCAGCTTGAATACACTGAGCAGCTGAACACATATACATACAGAAACTTTTACAATGGGGCAGGTGTAGGTCTGGGCGATTTTAATAATGACGGATTACCAGACATTTATTTTTGCGGTAACCTTGCCGATAATAAACTCTATATAAATAAAGGCAGCTTCAGATTTGAAGATATCACCGAACAATCAGGAACTTCATGCCCCGGGGTATGGTCCACAGGAGTGAGTATAGCAGATATAAACGCTGATGGGTGGCCTGATATATATGTTTGCAAATCAGGTGCGCCAGAGGGGTCAAACAGATCTAACGAACTGTTTATCAATAACGGGGATTTGACTTTCTCTGAAAAAGCAAAAGAATATGGACTTGCAGAGACAGGATTATCGAACCATGCGTCATTTTTCGACTTTGACAGGGACGGAGACCTTGATTGTTATTTACTTAACAACTCATTTCAGTCAGTCAGCGAATTTGATATAAGAAAAGATCAGCGCGAGGTAAGGGATACGCTTGGAGGGAATAAACTATTTCGTAATGATGAAGGATATTTTAAAGATGTCAGCAAGGAGGCTGGCATTTATGGAAGTAAAATAGGATTTGGTCTTGGTGTGAGCGTGGGCGATGTAAACCGCGATGGCTGGATGGATATTTATGTGTCGAATGATTTCTTTGAACGCGATTACCTTTATATTAATAACAGAAATGGCACTTTTACAGAATCTCTTGAAGGCCAAATGAGAGAGATCAGTCTTGGTGCCATGGGAGCCGATGTTGCTGATATCAATAACGATTCTTATCCCGATATCTTTGCCACTGAAATGACACCTGAAGATAATGCCAGACTGAAGACAAAAGCAATGTTTGAAGACTGGGACAGATATCAGATGAAAATTAAAAATGGTTATTATCATCAGTTTGCAAGAAATGTCCTTCAGCTGAATAACCGTAATAATTCGTTCAGTGAAATAGGGAGACTGAGCGGAGTGAGTACGACTGACTGGAGCTGGGGCGCACTGATAATGGACCTTGACAATGACGGGTGGAAAGATATTTTTGTGGCAAATGGTATATACAAGGATCTGCTCGACCGCGATTACCTCGACATATACTCCAATCCTTCTGTAATGAGATCTATGATAAAAACAGAGGAGAAAGCAATCCTGAGAATTATCGATCTTATTCCATCGGTGAAAGTCCCTAATTATGCTTTTCACAATAACGGCGATCTCTCCTTCACAAACTTCTCAGATTTATGGGGCCTCAGTACTCCATCGTTTTCCAATGGCGCAACTTATGGAGACCTTGATAATGACGGAGATCTTGATCTTGTAGTTAATAATGTGAATATGGCACCGTTCATCTACAGGAACGAATCAAATCAAATTGACGGAAATAACTTCCTCGGGATAACACTCAATGGTGCTGGTAAAAATACCCAATCCATAGGTGCTGCTGTTACATTATACTATGGGGGCAAATTAAACTATCAGGAGGCCGTACCTGCCAGAGGTTTTATGTCCTCTGTGGATAACCGCCTTCATTTTGGACTTGGCTCTTCTTCCCTGATTGATTCACTAGTAGTAAACTGGCCCGATGGAAAATGCACAATTATAGAGAATGTTGCAGCAAATCAGTTTTTAAAACTCGATCAGAGTATTACAGAGGACAGGTGCCCGATGGCATATGAAAAGCAGGATTCAGTCATATTCCTGAGAGAAAAAATAATAAAGGGACTTGATTTTACTCATCTTGAAAACCAATTTTCAGATTTTGAACGGGATAAACTGCTTTTCCGTATGCTCTCAAATGAAGGCCCGCATATAGCAGTTGGAGATGTAAATAACGACAGCCTTGATGATATTTTTATCTGCGGTGCAAAAGATTCTCCCGGGGCAATGTTCTCACAGGATAAAAAAGGAAGCTTTACAAAAACTAATTCAGATATTTTTGAAGCAGATAAGATCTCAGAAGATACTGATTGTGTATTCTTTGATGCTGACAATGATAATGACTCTGATTTATATGTAGCCAGTGGCGGGAATGAATTTCCTTCAAGTTCGTCTGCACTAAGCGACCGTCTATATATCAACGATGGCAAGGGAAGATTTGTAAAATCTGCTCAGATCCTGCCTGCCGGTAAATACGAAAGCACTTCATGTGTTCAGCCTGCTGATTTTGATAATGACGGAGATATTGATCTTTTCGTTGGCACAAGATTAATACCTTTTAGTTACGGCCTGCCGGTTAACGGATACCTCCTGGAAAATGACGGACATGGCAATTTCAGGAATATTACCGAAAAAGCAGCTTCCGGTTTAATTAATATGGGAATGATAACGGATATGGTTTGGGCTGATGTTGACAACGATACTGATATGGATATGATAATTGTTGGTGACTGGATGCCTGTTAGAATTTTCATTAATGAAAGTAATCATTTCACAGACAAATCAGAACAATTCAAATTATCCAATACAGAAGGCTGGTGGAATACTATTTTTGCAAAGGATTTAAACGGTGATGGAAAAACTGATTTCATTCTGGGAAACCATGGTTTGAATTCCCGTTTTAAAGCTTCCGTTCCAAAACCTGTAACAATGTATGTAAATGATTTTGACCTTAATGGGAGTATTGAACAGATAATCTGTGCATACAACGGTGAGAAATCATACCCGCTGGTTATGAAAGATGATCTTATAAAACAGGTTCCTTCGCTCAGCATAAAATACAAAAAATACGATGACTATAAAGATCAGACTGTTGAGGATATTTTCCCGGCAGATATCCTGCTCAAAACGGTCAGGCTGAATGCTAAGCTTATGGAGAGCATTGTATTGATCAATTCGGGAAATGGAAGTTTCACAATTACACCTCTTCCTGTTGAAGCGCAGTTCTCTCCTGTTTATGCAATAATTGCTGATGATTTCAATAAAGACGGGACATGTGACCTTATCCTGGGGGGAAATAATTACAAAACCAAGCCTGAATCAGGAATATATGATGCCAGTTATGGCCTCTTTCTCAAGGGTTTATCAAATGGCAAATTTGAATCGGTATCTTCTGTCAATTCAGGTTTATTAATTAAGGGAGCTGTCAGGGATATTGAAATGATAAATATAAACGGCAAACCGATTATCGGAGTTGCGCTAAATAATGATAAATTACAACTCTATAAATACTAGTACATTATTATGAAGACAAAACTACTATGGATCTTACCGGCTGTGATTATTGCAGGACTTTTTTCTGGCTGTACACCAAAAGCAAAATATGAAAGATTGCTTAAGAAAGAGCTTGCCAGCGGAGTAAGATATGACTCTCTTTTTATGGGATTATACCTTGGCATGCCTGAGAAGGAATTTTATACTCGTTGCTGGAATCTCAACGGACAGGGAATTATCAAACAGAGTCCCCGCAACATGTCAGTTGAATACAAGATGAAAGACGAACTAAATTACCCCGGGACCATGGATTTTTATCCTGAATTTGTGGATGGAAAAATTTATGAAATGCCAGTCCGGTTTATATATAACGGTTGGGCTCCATGGAATGCGAAACTGTCGTCTGACAGTCTGCAACTAGATGTATTAGAATGGTTTGAGAAGATGTATGGTCCGGGATTCTTCGATGTTAAACACTCAGTGAGAGGAACAGCATTTGTGAAGATAAACGGAAACAGGAGAATATCCATATTCAAGGAAGATGATATGTATGTATGGGCTGTTTATACCGACATGCTTGTAAAAAAAGAGGTATCGGATACTACATCAAAAGTCGGGGATATTCAAAAGGACATATCTAAAAAGCTGGAAAAACAGGATGATAAGTAAAATAAAGTTCATAAAAATTATAATAAGGATCTTTTTTCTTTTTATTTCAATACTGACAATTTCCTGCAATAACCTGACAACAGGAGATAGCAGAAATAAATTATTTACTCTATTGCCTTCTGGCAAAACCAATGCTGATTTTATTAATCATCTCGACTATGAAACTCAGCTGAGGAACAAATTCAACATCTACACCTTCAGAAATTTTTATAACGGTGCCGGTGTGGCACTGGGCGATATAAATAATGATGGTCTTATCGACATCTTCATGATGTCGAATATGGAGACAAATGTTCTTTATCTGAATAAAGGAAATCTTGAGTTTGAGGATATTTCTGTTAGTTCAGGTATTCAGGGTAAAGGCTGGTCAACAGGAGTAAGTATGACCGATGTTAACGGTGATGGATATGTTGACATTTATGTCTGTAAATCAGGTAATGCCAGCGGGGAACAGAGCAGGAACGAGCTATATATTAACAATGGCAATCTCACATTTACCGAGAAGGCTAAGGAATACGGTATTGATGAACAGGGCAATTCTACACAGGGAGTATTCTTTGACTATGACAAGGACAATGATCTTGATATGTACCTGTTAAAGAACTTTCCAAAAGCTATTGGAAGTTTTAACCAAAAAGAGAATCAACGGTCTGTGAGAGATTCCCTCGGGGGACATAAACTTTTCAGAAATGACGGAAACATCTTTACCGACGTTAGTGAAGAGGCAGGCATATATGGAAGTATGATTGCATTCGGTCTTGGTGTTACTGTAGGAGATATTGATCAGGATGGATGGATGGATATTTATGTATCGAATGATTTTTTTGAGCGCGATTACATTTATCTCAATAATCAGGATGGCACTTTCAGGGAAAATCTAACAAATATGATGCGATCGACCTCAGCAGCCTCAATGGGCGGAGATATGGCAGATATTAATAATGATCATTATCCCGAGATATTTGCAACGGATATGATCCCTGAGCATAATGACCGTCTAAAAACAAAAACCACATTTGATAACTGGGATAGCTATTCTTCAAGTGTAAGCAATGGTTATCACCACCAGTTCACAAGGAACATGCTTCAGTTGAATAACACTGACGGTACTTTTAGTGAAATTGGCAGGTTTGCCGGGCTTTACGCAACCGACTGGTCATGGGGTGCGCTTATAACCGACTTCGATAATGATGGGTTAAAAGACATTTTTGTAGCTAACGGGATTTATAAGGACCTCACTGATCAGGACTATATTCAGTTTTTTTCAAACCGTGATATGGTTATGTCCATCGTCTCGGGCAACAATGTGGATTACCGAAAGCTTATTGATGCCATACCCTCTGTCAAAATTCCAAGTTATGCTTTTAAAAACCTCGACAGCTCAAGATTCCGTAATGTAGCATATGAGTGGGGTCTTGGAAATCCCGGTTTCTCAAATGGAGCCGCATATGGAGATCTGGATAATGACGGGGACCTTGATCTGGTAGTTAATAACGTAAATATGCCTATGTATATTTACCGTAATGAAACAAGCAATAAAATACCTGACAATCACTATCTTAAGGTGGTTCTTAATGGAATACCCGGTAATACATCGGCCATTGGTGCCAAAATAACTGTCAGGCATAAAGGAACACAAATATATCTGGAACAGATGCCCATGCGTGGTTACTTATCAACTGTCGATCCCAGGCCAAATCTGGGATTGGGGCCTCTGACGATTGTAGATTCCCTGATTGTTGAATGGCCTGACGACCGGGTTACTGTTATGAAAGATGTAAAGTCTGATCAGACTTTGATTATAAATCAGGAAGATGCATCTGCAAAAAATCTAAGACAGACCAAATCTTCAGCAGATCCTATAGGCTATTTTAATGATATCAGCAATGAGAAAAGAATAGATTTTGTTCACAGAGAGAATCTTTTTGATGACTTTAAACGGGATCCGCTGCTATATCATATGATGTCAACAGAGGGGCCCGGGATGTGCAGTGGTGATGTAAACGGAGACGGGCTTGAAGATATATTTATTGGAGGAGCCAAAGATCAGCCTGGAGAATTAATGATACAAAACAGAAACGGATCATTTACATCTGCTGATAAGGCTCTTTTTGAAGCGGATAAGATATCGGAGGATACCGAATGCGCAATGTTCGATGCAGATAATGATGGTGATATTGACCTTTACGTAGCCAGTGGAGGCAATGAACTGCCTTCGAGTTCCTCTGCTCTGAGTGACCGTTTGTATTTAAACAACGGAAAAGGACGCTTCACAAAATCTGATCAGGTTCTCCCGGCAGGAAAATATGAGAGCACATCTTGCGTAAGCGCAGAAGATTTTGATAATGACGGGGTAATGGAGCTATTTGTTGGCATTCGTCTCAAACCATTTGAATATGGGGTACCTGTAAATGGTTATCTGCTTGAAAACGATGGTAAAGGTAAATTTTCAAATGTTACACAGCAAATTGCCCCAGAACTACTGAACATTGGATTGATACGTGACATGCTCTGGGAGGATGTTGACAATGATGGAGATAAGGATATTATACTTGCGGGTGAGTGGATGGCTTTGAAAATATTTATCAATGAGAATGGTGCATTCAGGGAATTAAAAGATGCTTTTTTCTCATTAAAAACAAACGGTTGGTGGAGCACTCTTGCTTCCGGAGATTTTGATGGTGATGGAGATATTGATATTATTGCCGGAAATCATGGATTGAATTCCAGGTTTAAAGCTTCGCCTAATAAACCCGTAAGCATGTACGTTAATGATTTCGATCTGAATGGAACCATAGAGCAAATAATTTGTACCTATGATGGAGAAAAATCTTATCCGCTTGCCCTGAAACATGATCTGACCAAACAGATTCCTGTACTGGAAACAAAATATTCAACTTATGAAATGTATAAAGATCAACAGATTACAGATCTTTTTCCTCCGGAACAGTTCAGAAACTCAATTCAGTTAGATGCTTTCCTTCTGGAAACATCGCTCTTTCTTAATGATGGCTCCGGACATTTTATTAAAGGACCATTACCAATAGAAGTGCAGTACTCTTCGGTATATTCAATTGAATCAGGTGATTATAACAAAGATGGGTTTGTTGATCTGGTGATTGGCGGTAATCTTTTCAATGTAAAACCAGAGGTTGGAAGGTATGATGCCAATTATGGCCAGTTCTTACTTGGTGATGGAAAAGGAGGCTTCAAATATTTAGCTCCCAAATATTCAGGATTAAGGCTGGAGGGTGAAGTAAGGGATTTCATAGAAATTGAAACTGCAAAAGGAAAGATACTGGTTGTAGCCAGAAGTAATGATCCTGTTCAGGTTTTCAGTGTATTGGCCAGATAGTCTGTTATCTCGCAAAGGCGCTAAGACGCT
>JFJP01039274.1_pt1 | contig 13958 bp, 22 predicted proteins | sample 431651 | NCBI WGS metagenome assembly JFJP01 (sample SAMN02602958, study PRJNA72255) | Microbial mat metagenome, whole genome shotgun sequencing project. | biome: fresh water; feature: sink hole; material: water; isolation source: purple microbial (photo- and chemosynthetic) mats found in... | reverse complement strand
CCCCAAAACCCCAAAACCCCAAAACCCCAAAACCCCAATTTGTTGAAATTAAAACGCTTATTTCTCCTGAAGCTGAGTATCAGCAATACCTTCAACGTCTAATATGATTGAGACTCCAGCTAAGATCCATCTATGTGGAGGTGCCTTTGTTCTTAACTAAGCAGTGAACACATAAGTTGCTGATCTTTGGTCAGTCTTGTAAACTGGGCACTAATAAATTGTCTTATCTTCTTTTTGACCATCAGGAATAAGAAGTGCTTTACACAAAGTAATTGGAACGACTGAATAAGGTCTCTTTGCATAAGATTCTTCAAGTTGACCAACAGCTGGATCCCATCTTGCTCCGTCCACGTGGAATCCGAAAGTGTATGCTCCTTCTTTGAGGGGAGGTAAGGTGTCAATTTCTTCATAGAATTTCTTTGTGATTTCTGTTTTGATGTAAAGTTTGTTCAATTCGTATCCTTGCTCTCTTGAAGAAACTTGCTTAATAGCGGTCAAGAATGATTGAGGATTGAAAAGTCTGCTTAAAAACACTACTTTTGGAATTTCAAGTGGATCATCTTTCCAAACATTGATCTGTTCAAGTCTTCTCTTTAAGTTAAACATCCATGAAGTCAAACCTCTTGTTGAGGGATACGCAAGTTTAGCCCATTGAGCTGGGACTCTATCAAGGAACATCGAATCAATTAAAGCTTCAAGCTGATCTGTCATTGTCAATTCTCCTTTGAAAGCTAGAATCAAATCAGCGACTGATCTTTGCATCTCTTCAATTAAAACTGCCATATATTCACATTCTTGTACGAAAACATTTTGATATGGTTTTCTGTCTTCTCCAAGTTTGGAGCAAATGTCTTCAACATTTGGTTTGTTACCATCGATGTTGACTTCATTGTTTAATCTCTCAATATACTCCATTGCTTTATCATTCTTTGTGAATGCTCCACCACCACCTTCTTCATCATCTCCTGCCTCTACTGGCATTAGTTCTTGCATGGTCTTCATTAAAATGTTGCATCTTGTTGTTGCATAATCAGTCTCAGCATTTGGATGCATACCGAATGCAAGAGGAGTTTCTGGAGGTAACTACTGTTCAATATACTCAATGTATTTCTCATAGGGAAGTGCTGGAGGAACTTTGAACGAGATGTTTTTGCCATCGACGTAAGGTAAAAGTTCAGCTTCATCTAATAGTTGTTCAGTTAGAAGGTAATCAAGATAACTCATACAGAGTTTTCTATCAATGTCATCAACAATGTGACCTCCATACATAATTTCTCCAAAAATGTATTTCAAATCGTCCCAAGGAACTTTACCTTGTGTTCTTTCCATATAGTTATTGAGGACTTTGGCTGAGTCTCTTAAATCTCCAATTGAAAATGGATAGAACATGTTCCATCCTTTCGGACCGAACTTTCTTCTTTCAAGCAAAACTGAATGGAAATAGCATAATCCGAACAAAATAGTTTTGATCTTTGGTTCCTTTTCTTCGATTTCTTCTTTTGAGAAGAATGTAAATGCTCTCTTCATATTGGCTTTCAATCCTGTTGGTGGCTCATTTGTCAGTTTAATAGATCTTTCTAAGATACCAATTGGGATTCCTTCTGATGGTTCTGCAGAGAGATAAATTCTGAAGCTTGGATGAGATCCTTCTAATGCCATATCATCTAACTTCTTTTCAAGAATGATCAACCATTTAGGCATTAAATGAATGTTTTGTAAAAAGATCCAATGTCCTTCTTTATGGGCAATTTCTAATTTATTCATAGCAACTACATCTTGACCTTGCCCAAGAGCAATATTATGGAAAGCTTTTGAAAGATCAATGTTAAGTTTCTTAGCACAAGCTTCAACATCTTTAACTGGATTTGCTCCAGGACTCAATATGAAGAAGATTGGAGTAACAGTTGTAGAGTTGAGATAAGATGAGAAGAGAATCTATTCAAAGTTAAGAGCTGAATCATTATTGACAAACTCATTTCCATTTGGAAGCGTTCTAGCAATGAAGTTACCAAGTCCAATAGTCAGTCTATCAGGTCTGAGACATCTTAAGACAAGTAATTTCTAAAAAGGCATTGATTCAAGTCGTTTCCACTCAAGAGGAAGCTTTTCGATTTCAGGAGTGAGATCATTATACCAATCTTTGAATCTTCCAGGATTATCTTTGAGATCCTTTGCAAATGTTTCGAATTCTGGAAGATCAATTAGTTTTTGGATTGCATTCCAAGCAATATCAGGGAGCCAGTCTGGTAATGGGTTGTTTTCGAGCTTCATTGGGCAATAGATCAAGAAATCTAACTCACCTTTAGTCCAAGGGAAGATCAAAACTTTCTTTTGCATCAATCTGAAAGTAATTTGAGTTTGCAAGATCTGTTTATGTCTTTCGAAGAGACCTCTTGCTACCCATTGGTAAATTGTGATTCTAATTGATTCTCAAAGAGCAAGCACTCTCTTTTCATCTTCTTCAAATTCTTCAGTCTTTTCAAAGGCTTTGAAGAAGAATTTAGTGAATGATTCTAATGAATACTGATACATATGATCAACAACACATAAGGAGATCAATAAGAAGTAGAGCATAGAACCTTCAGCGGCAACTCTTCTATAAACATTTCTTGAAATATTGATCTTCTCTTCAGTGACAACTGCAATTTTTTGTTTTTCAAAGATTTCTTTCGATGTTTACTTGGTTTTCTCTAAAGATTCAATTAAAGCCTTGTTCTAAAGAATAGTTGTTGGATCAGCATTTGATAAATTATTGAGTAATTCTTCTTCAAGTCTTGCAAGTTCAATCATGAATTCATTTTGCTCCTTCACAAGCTAAGATTTCAACTGCTCAAGTTCAGGCTTTTCTTCTTACACTACTAATGCTAGCAATTGATCTTCGAGTCCTGATTCCGTGACAATAAAGTTAATGATTGTGCATTGAGCTGCTGTTTCTGGTTTATAATGAGGATTTGAAAGTTTAGTTTGGATGAAAAGTTTGAATTTAGGATCATAATCAATTTCTTCTGTTCCTAGTTTGATAAAAAGATTGTTCTTTCCTCGCTTGATGATTGATCAGGAAAGTAGGGGATCAAGCATTGAATCAATTTCTTCTCCCACTCCTTCAATTAAGAGAGTTAATCCCATTTGAACAGCACTTTCAACTTCATTCATCCATTTCTTTTGTCCAATTTGGATAACTTTAAGTGAAGCTCCAACTCTCTCTCAGATCCATTTAATACCCTAGAGCTAAGGATCGATTATTAAAGGCCATCTTGAACATGAAGTAAACACAGCAGCATTTTCAAGTGAGACTCTATCTGCAGGAAGTCCTTCTTTCTTCCACATTGCTTGATCTGATAAATTGGCTAAGATGTATAGAGGATCAACACCATCAGTGAATGGAATCTTTTTCTATTTTATGTCTTCAAGCCAGTTAAGTTTCCAAAGTTTTTCTCTAAATACTGCATTAAATGGCCCTATATAAGAAACAAATGCCGCACTTAAAAGAGCATTTCCAATCATTGTAATTCCTTCTTGTCCTAAAGTAATGACATTTTCACTCCATCACTTGTTCTCATCAGCCAGTCCATTGACAAGTCTTTCTGCCAAATCAAGTTGATCCTAAAATGCTCTTGCTTCAGCTTCGACCTTCTCTTTGGTCAAAATTGCATCGTCTAATTTAGCTTGAAGATCTGCTACCTTTGCATTAATCTCTGCAACAGCATCTTTCACAACCTTTAATTTGACCTCTGCAGTCTTCACTTCACCTTCAGCTTCTGCTGCCTTATCCATCAAAGGCTTAACCTTTTTATAAATTCTATTGTACTCAAGAATGTTATTCGCCCATTTACACAAGTTAGCCGCAGCTGAGGAGATAGTGATCATTTTCTCATAATTAAAATCTGCCTTAGAAGTAAATTGTTTAACCATTTCGATTTTCCAATCATCAATTTCTTCTCCTCTGAACGCCTTAACTTCATCAACGAACTTCATTGGGTTATTCATCATCTTTTGAGCATTTTACCATTGGTGATTCTTCTTTTCTGACTTAAGCAAAATCAAAGTGACTGTTGATACATCAACAATTGCCGGAAGAGGCTTGGCAAATCCTTTCATTTCTCCAATAGAGGCTTTATTTAAGCAATCAACAGCTTCTTGAGCTCGCTTCATAGCGGGTAGGGCTTCTTCAAGCTCTTTATCAGCAACTCCTTTAATTTGAGCGGCATTGTTGGCAAGATGAGTTGTTTGTTCTTCTTCGAGATTTGCCTTTTCTTATTCTCCTGCAGCAATGTTACTCTCATGTGTCACGACAGCGATCATTTTATTAGTGTCTTCTTGCATTTATCTTACAATAACCATCTTATCTTCAAGCTGTTGCTTGAGTTTCTCAACTTCAGTTCTTGTGCTTTCCATTGTTGATAAACCTATTTTCAATCAGTTTTGCTGATTAAGGAGAGCATCTACTTTTCTTTTAAGGAATGATTTATAAAAGTTAATCAACTCTAAGAATGAAGTTGGAGTCGTATAATTGTGTCTTCTTTCTTTTGCTAAATAATCTTTGTTTGCGGCTTCAATTGAAGTATGAACATGTGCCATGTGAAGTCCAATAGCTTCTCTGATTTCTTCAGTAGGAACTTCTATGTCGTTCAAAAATCATGAAGCTACTCCAATTAAGGCGTCTTGAGGCCATTCGTGGTACCAATCAATCTGAGTGCATGAAATAATTGCGGGGAACTTTCTGGATCTGAATCTGAACTAATCACCAACTGGCGAGAAGCATAAAGCAATATGTAAATTTCTTCTAGTTTTATCAAGGAAGAACTCAAAAAGTTGATCAGGAGTATCAAGGTAACCTGCAGACTTTGCTTCATTTCTTATTTTACCAAGCACAGCGTCTTTCTCTTCCTTGGGGAACATATCAGGAACCCAACCTGATGAAAGCATATCATTGATGTAAACGAGGAATTTTTCATTTGTTATTTAAGAATCTGTTAAGATAAAGAGAATTGAGGCTCCAGCAACTCCAGCCTTGGTGTACATTCCTTCAAGATCGATTCTTAACTCATTCATTCCGTAAGTTGCATTAGGCATAATTCTCATAACATCATACTCTAAGATGAAAGCGGCAAGTTTTGTTAAGGATTGTTTCCCTGAACCTCCAACTCCTACCAATAAAGCATTTCCAGAAGGTTGGTCGATGATTCTAGCAACTCAGCAAACATGTTCCATTGCCTACTAGAAAAGCACTAGATTCATTGCTTAAACATTTTCATTGTACTCAAAGAGTTTATCTTCCAAAACCTTTTTAAGTTCGGCAATGTCTGTAATTTCAACGTAATTCTTTTCTTGTCCTTTACAAGCTGCAATAAATGAAGTGACAATATTTGGTTCCTTAAAGAGCTCATCATTATTTAGTTCAAGAGCTTTAGCCCCATCCTTACAAGCCTATTAGAAGATTTCAATGTCTTTGTCGAATAATAGTCTATCGAGGTAAACTCTATTGCATTCATGAACCCACAATCTTGCAAGTTTTTCTGGTTAAGCTTTATAATGAATAGGATTTGAGAGCATCAAGTTTTTGATGATTTTAGAAAAGTCTCTTAAGTTAAACTAGTAATGGAATTTCTTGGCAGTAGGTCTTAGCATTGGGTCTTTAACCATTCATTTGAATAGACCTGTTGTTGCTTTGATAAATCTTTCAGTATATTTAGCAACAATTGGGTCAAATCTGGCTAAATGAGCATCTAAAATTTGATAGAAAATTGTTGTTAGTACTTCATCTGTAGGGACATCACACGCAACAACTGAGTAATGTCTTTGCAGTCTAGAATCAACAAAGAAAGAACCGGACTTAGGATTCATGCAAGCGACAAAAAGACAATCAACTAGGTAAAGTTTCTCTTCTAAAGCCTATCTATTGTAAAGAAGACCATTAAAGTCAATGATTTGTCTCAATAAGGCAATAGGACTTTGCGTTCCATATTTGTCAACTCTTGGCATGTTCAGATCATCCATAAAGTAGATAAGTTGAGAATTTGGAGGAGGACCATAATTCTTTCCAAATCATTTGTCAACATAGTTCTACATGTTTTGTTGCAATGAAAGAGAATCAGTGTAAGAGTTAAAGTTTATAGATGCTGTTCTAATCTTTTCTTTATCAACATATCTAAAGTAATCTTTTACGTATGTTGTTTTGGCTGTTCCTGCTGTTCCTACGAACAGAATTGGTTTTGATCTCTCAATATGAAGATCTAGCAAGAATTTATTTTTAACTGTCTCTGTTGTTGGAACGACAATAGATTCGAAGAGCTCTGATTCTTCATATCTGTAATTAGAAACTGAAGTACTCCAGTTCACCCATTGACCTTTAAGAATATCAAAATGGAATTGGAAACATTGATCCTTAGAATCAGGGAATTTGATTGTCTTAATGTTTGATTTTAAAGCATTTGAAAATTTAGCTTTTCCATCCTCTGAAAGAACTGCTCCAAATGACCACATTAAGGCAAAGATGAAAATTGCTTCGTAAATTATCTTTAGCTTTTCTTCATCTTCAGCTTTGTATTTTCAGATTAGTTCCATTTTTTCTTTGGACTGTTTAATGTCCCAGAACAAGTAATCAATGATCGTGGTCAAAGTTTGAATATAAGAAATCGGAACCATCGGAGCAATAGTTTCTTCATTTTTCATATTATCTAAAAAGTTGTCTGAAATGTAATTTCTCAAACAAATATCAAATACTGTTCTGACAATTTCATCTTCATTCTTTCCGGATTTTTTGAATTGATCCATCCAAGAATTCACGTAAGGAGTCCATCCAATGTCTGCATCGTTAATGAACAATACTCCTCCTCTGGAGACTGTTGCTGGAGTAGCATTTCTCAAGTTGGATACTTCTAACAAAAGTCTCATTGAAGCTGTTAAAGGAATTCTCTCTTGAGACACAAGGGTGAGTACTTTATTATCATCCATTACAGTGTTACAAGATTCAATCCACTCAGGATCGATGTCTCCATCAAGAACAATCCATTTATTTTCATGAGTTTCCTTAAAAGGTGGATTGCATCAATTCATATTTCTCATGATGACAGAGAGAACTCCGTCTCTCCATTCTTTTGTCTTTGGATTCATGAATCCGAAAAGCTCATCTGAAGAAACTGCTTTAGGATCAATAATTTCATAAATGGAATCTCTTCCAAGTCTCTTTTCAGCTTCGGCTAAAATTTTCCAAACTTTCGTCTTGGAGTTTCCAGTTGTTCCAATAATAAAGCAAGAATGTCTGACTTCAAGAATTTCTTTCAAGTTGACGCATTTCTTTACGAATCCATCTTCTGCTTAAAGACCAGCTTTAATCGTTTCAATAGTGACAGCTTCATTTAGTTGAGGATCAAGCTTTGTTGGAATCTCAATATTGGGGAATAAATCTCTAATAAGTCCCATGAAGATCTATACATCATCAAATATAATCTTAGGCAAGTTAAAATCTCTTAAAGCTCTCATTAAAATCCAATCCTCAATTAAATCAGGATCAGCTCTCTTTAGCTTACCTGCCTGTCTTAGCACAGATTTGACTGCTCTGAGACCCCAATCATAATGGGTTTGTTTTGAAAGTAGTGACTTACAAAGCTCATAAAGAGTCATAAATTTCTTTGAAAGTTCTTTTGCTGTATTGAAACCTTCTGACATAAGCATGTTTTCACAAATAAGAATGATATCTGGGACAACCATTGCACAAGATCTGAACAAAGCTTTCAAATTTTCTGGAAGTTCTGTTCTTCCTGCATATCCAGGGTTCATTGTGATGAAAATTCCTGATGTCTTTACAATGTAAATTTCTTCTTCCTAGAAAATGAATTTCCATTTCTTTGGATCTCCTTTGAAATCTTTAAGAGCATCAAGACAAATTTTAATTTGAGTTGAGACGACTGACAAGACTTCAATTGCAATTCTATTAAACTCGTCGAAGCAACCCCAAGCACCGGTCTAAGACAGACCCATGAAGATTTGAGCCATTGATTCGTAGTTCATTTGATCTGAACAATTGAAAACCATGACAGGTAACCCAAGGGCTCTTCCAAGATCCTTTGTTGTTTCTGTCTTGCCTGTACCGGCAGGACCTGCTGGAGCTCCTCCCATTGTTAGATTTAGGGCCTGAGTCAATGTGATGTAGCATCTATCTGTCAAAGGTGTAATGACAAGTCTACCACAGTTTCCTACGTATTCATAAGAATATTTAGTTTGCCAATCTGCAATTTCTGGGTAACAAATTGGTTTTTCATCTCCTTTCATTTTGTCAAATTTGAATTTAAGTTGAGATTACCAAGCAAACGCCTACATATCTTAAATTTTTTCTCTGAAGAATCTATCAGTAACATCTCTTCCATGGACATCTATTGTGATAATCGTGATGATCTTAATTCTAAGTTCCATCGATAAATCATTTCTAACTCTGTTGACAAGATCATTGATTCTTGAAATTTACAATTCGAGGTAAGACTTCATTGCGGTTTCAGATCCACTTTCAACTTCATCAAATACCTTAATCATTTCCTCAGTATAGATAATTTAAGTACTAACAAGGGAAATTTAGGCGCAATAGTCTTCGAGCCAAATGTGTCTCTTCTTTTCAGTCTCCCAATAATCAGCTGTATGCTTAGCTTCAACAAGAATATCTTGCATCGTAATTCTCATCTTTTCTTGCACGTCATTCAAATAAGATTCAACTGCTCCTTGGAGTACAATGTCACTTGAATAAGGAACATACTCTGCTTCTTTTGAAAACATTCCTTTTGATCTCTTCCAAGGTCTTGGATCTTCTTTGTACCAGTCCATCGCTTTTAATCCATCGAAGCAGTCTCCAAGATAAGCACTCACTTTTTCAGGATTGTTTCCGTTTGATAGAATATCTAAAAGAGCTTGGTTGGAAACAAAGTAGAATCAAGGGAAGATCTTTTTCTTTTGTTCCAAATAGTCATTCAAACTCTTCTCGCACATTTCAATATCTGTGAAGAACTCTCAAAGATTTTCAATTCTTCCATCGACAGTGCATGCATTGATAACTAATGGGTCTTCAGATGCTTCTTACATCATTGTTTTCCAGTCCCCATCAACTTTAACAAATCTCTTGGTGTCATCTGGTAGCTGAGCTTTTATATCTTCAGAAGCAAGGAAGATTGGTTCAAATCTCTACCAATTCTTTTGAACTTTAATCCAGATACCAAGCATTGCATCAACTTTCTTCAAGTTCTATTGCCACTTTAGTACTCTGTCTTTGAATTCTTCAACATCTTTTGATGAAAGCATTGCCATTAGCTCCATTGAATGAGTTTCAACAAACTCAATAATTTCATCTAATTGTCCTAGAATGAAAGTATCTTTGTAATCAATAAAATCTAGTTTTTAGACATCCCAAATACCTTCAATCTTGTTCAAGTTTGTCTCAATTCTTGCTTCTTTAGTTGCTGAGTCTACAAGATCAGAAACCTCTTCAGAGTATTTGTAGAGCTCAAGTTTAATAAGATCTTCAAGACAAAATCCTGGAGAAGTAAAGTTGATATTCTTTTAAGTGATAGTCATTAATCTTCTCCAATGTCTATCCATCATGTATTTAGAGTGAAGTTCTGAAATCAAAGGAAGGATTGTTCCCATATTGACGACCCTTTGATTCATTGCAACAAATGCTCTCCATGACTTTATGTCTTTGTTTTGAGGATTAAGAGGATTTGTTTGTCTCTTTTGCATTTCTTTAATTTAAGCGAGGAGACTGTCTGTATCAATCTTATCCCATAATGTTGATCTCCATGAGGTGAACAAGAATTCGACAAAGGAAACAAGATCCCACATATATTTGAGCGAGACAAGTTCATTCTTGCATTCTTTGAGTTCCTTGTAGGTTGATTTATGAAGCTCAAACAAAGTTTCAAGATTGTTATAAGACTTTGCTTCATTTTCAAGAGAAATCATTTCATTATAGTATTGGCTAATCGTATTATAAGATTTATCAATGATTTCAGGAGTCACATTTTCAATATGGTAAGGGCATCCCTCTGTGAATCATTTTCTAAAGTTCTCAACTTTCTTCTTAAATCCATCAATTTCAACTTTGATGTTATCAGCCTAAATCTTTTGTAAAGGTAAAATTTGTTCTTTCACAGGTCCTAAGGCATTTTCAGAGACCTCAACAAGTCTTGTCTTCATATTTTCAAGATCAATTAATAAATCTTCTTCAGGGCTGACTCCGTGTTTCTTTAAAAGAACAACTGTCAATTTCATTGGATCGATTTCAGAAAATGTTTTGTCTTTAATCATCTTCACGTCTCAAAGATGAGTCATAACTTTCATCAAAAGATCTTTTTCGTACTAAGATTCGGCTGAATCTGGCACCTTTTTAATTCCTTCCTATACCTCTGTGATAAAGTTCTTGATGTTATTGATCTCTTTCAGAGTGTTGTTCAACAAGAAGTTTGTGTATTTCTTGATCCATGAGTTGATGATGTTTTGAATACCTGTTTTTAAAGGAGCTGAGTTAACTTTAAGCCATCCAATATCGTTTGTGGTTGTTAAGTCGTCAATCTTATGTTTGATTGTGAACAGATAAGAGATCTTTTCATCAAATTTGTCTAAAGAGGGCTTTTTGATTTGGACTCCCATTAGTACTTTATTAGCCATCCATTGGAAAGCTTCATCAATTTCATCTTCATTATTTTCTTCCTATTCTGCTCCTTCTTCAACCTGAGCATTCGCTTTCTTTTTCCTCATTCCTGCTGGCATTTCTCCAGAGTCAATGAACTTTTGGAAACTTTATTCGAGATCTTCTCTCCAAAGGAAGGAGAAATCTTCATACTGAGTAATGAATTTATTTGTTTCTCTTTGCATATCCTTTAAATAAAGAGTGATCTTTTAAAGAGAACCATAGACCATGAATTGATCTTTAATTTCTACCATGTAATCGAGTCCTCCTCCTGTTATTGTTCCATCAAGTCTGTTAATTTGTTAAGCAACATCAATAAAGTTATTAACAAAACCAAAAATTACATTGTAAATACAAAAGCCTTCTCCAGTCATTGGAGGAGAGAATGATAAATCATTGTTTTTAAGTTCTACTTTTACATCAAACATTGGTTGAAGATTGTGTCTCTTGTTAAACTCAATGCTAATTTGATCGGCAAGATAGTCAAGAGAGGAGCAAATTGCAGTAGTGATACCATCAATTACTAAGGTGTTAAGATAGTCAACATAGTCCATCCATTACCAACTCTTCTTTTCAATTTTAAGTGCATCAAAAGTGTCTTTCATCTTTTTATGAATCTCTTTACCATCGTCTTTGATTTTCTGAATTTTCGGCTCTACAGTAGCGGCGTGAGTTTGTTCAACTTCTTCTGGAGGGAAAGGCTTAGGTCTTCTTTCAAAGAGCTTCTTTTCAGCCCATTGTAACATGAAGTTTTACATTTCTTTGACATTTTCTTTCATCTTTTTGACAAGCAAGTCAACATCTCCGACAATGTCCATGTTGTAATTAATAAATTCATCAATCTCTTTTCAAACTCCATTCCATTTGAATTGAACGATACCTTGCTAAATCTCTTTATTGATCCTATCAATCTTCTTTGCTAAGAGAGGCTTCTCAACTGGAAGTAATGTAGCAAGAACATGATTGTACATTCCTACAATCAAATCCAGGTTTCCTGACTAAGTTCGATAAATATCAACCTTCTCATAAAGAGTCTCAGCTTTCTAAGGAACTCCATGTCCAAGTAATTTAAGGTACTTGACTTCTCATAGCAATCTTACAAGCAAAGGATCAAAGTTGACGTTCAAAAATCCGTCATCACCTTCTTTTAACGGAGCATCTCTTGTGAGAAGATACATGTCAAGTCTTCCATCGGTATTTTCATCAAGAATACTCTCCCAGACATCAATCTTTTGCTTTTCATACTCTCTCAGATTGTTGCACAAAGAGGTATAAAGCTTGTGAACATCTTTGTATTCCTCTCAATCTTGAATAGCTTAAGATAGCTAGGAAAGTTTATCCATTGGTTCTTTAATTCATTCATAAAGACCAGTTATCCAGTAAAGAGCTCCTCCAATTGGGGGCATGTTAGCTGAAATAGGAGCTCTTTCATCAACCTTGTCTACTAGAGCTTTTCCTTCAAGGAAGATGCTTTAAACAACCTTTAAGTCTTACTTGTAGAGCTCAAGAAGCACTATATGCTTTTTTTCTAGCTCATCCTAGATGATTGGTCTGTTAAGGACTCCTTCAAATGACTCAAGAAGTTTAAACTTTCCATTGATCGTATCGTTATCATCAAATCCTTGAGTTAAGACTGAAGCAAGTCTTCTTTCAAGCTCCTTTATTCTGCATCTAAACTTGTAGAAATCATCATCAAACTTTCTAATGCTGATGTCAATGATGTCGTAATCTACTGAAGTGAAAGCATTGACAGCTTGAGTGAACTCATGGAAGATCTCTCCAATAGTTAGTGTTAGTATTTTTCCTTTTGTTCCTCCGATTTCAATCTTTTAAAGCTTGTTAAACTGAATAATGGTAGATGTTAAGTGCATGATGTCCTAGCATCTTTCAGCAAAAGAGTCAATTCTTACAAAGAGAGCAGCCGCTGTAAGTTTCCATTGATTGTCAGCCTTTGCTTTATACTCATAGTAAGCTTCCTTGAATTTTGAGCAAACTTCAAGAGTTTGAGAAAGCATTTTGTGAGCTTCTGTGGTTTGGTCTCCGTTTATCATTCCGAAAATTGAAGATCCGTTGACAAACTTCTTAGCTTGATCAATGATTGCATTGCAGATCTCTCTAATTAGCACTACGAGCTTGCTGGGGGTGTTATAGTACTATGAATGATTCCATATGAGTAGTATGAGATGCATAATAGGAATGAATAAGTCAGGCAACTTCAAAAATTCTGCAGTTTCTCCTTAAAGATCCTAAAAGTAGGTTTTCAAAGTAGATAGGTATTTGAAATTGTCATTTGCCTCAGCTCTGGCAGTCTGAACGTCTTTTTGAAGTTTTCCAAATGGTCCTGTGTAAGTGCTCTTGTTTTGTTCAAGGAATTTGATTACTTTTTTGATAGAGTCTTGCTAAAGCTGGTCATGGATGAGATTAAGGTTTGTCTTTCTGTTTTCCCAAAATTCAATTTCTTTGAGAGGTCCAGGGTTGTTCCCGCCTTTGAGTTCGCCTTCAGGGTCTTGTTTGAGAACGTTCTTGATCTGTCATGTCCATGTGTTGATGGATCCTTCTAAGATATGAGCTTTGTCTTTGTTGGACTTGTTGCTATCAGTTGTGATGTCCTTAGCTGGAAGAGGCAACTGAGTCTTCCCTTTGATCTATCCATTTGTTACAGATACTTAGGCAAGGAAAGTGTTGAATTTATCCATCAAGTCCTTAAAGTTGATTGAAACAATCTCATTGTACTTAGTCTGATTTCAAGGTCCTGTGAGAACTGGCAAGAAAACATCATTAGTGATAGCTGCTAAGTTCTCAAGAACTTTCTTTGTGAGTTCAATGAAAGAAACTCTTCCTTGGACATCTTCATCTTGCAAAATTTCTCCAGAATTATCTGTTTTGAAGCAAAGTGCACACTTCGCTTTCATAGATGAGACTGAAGGGAGGCCTTACTAGAACGTCATCATGTCTGAGCCGTCTCTAAAGGCCATCAACATGTTCTAATGGCCGTACTTGATGAATCCTGATAAGATGTCTCTGAAGAAAAGGTTAAAATTTGAATTTCTTTTTGTCTTTATATGGAGGGAAGTACTTACTTGTTTTCTTTGTTCTCTTTGATCTTATTGATTTTGTCGTCTCCTAATCATTTATATCCAAACATGCTGCCAAATCGTTAAATGATGAACATTTCCGTTGGAATCTTGTCGTTTCAATCCATTTGTTGTCAAGGTTCCTAAGAAATAAAATTATTATTAGTTCAAAGATAGGGGTTTTGGGGTTTTGGGGTTTTGGGGTTTTGGGG
>JFJP01034813.1_pt1 | contig 13958 bp, 15 predicted proteins | sample 431651 | NCBI WGS metagenome assembly JFJP01 (sample SAMN02602958, study PRJNA72255) | Microbial mat metagenome, whole genome shotgun sequencing project. | biome: fresh water; feature: sink hole; material: water; isolation source: purple microbial (photo- and chemosynthetic) mats found in... | reverse complement strand
AGCGAAGCCATGATTCCTATTGAACCGAGGGATAATAACAGCGTGCCACGAAAACCTGTTGCCCGTGAAATTTCCGCCGGAGTTGCGCGTATGTGGACTGCCTTCAGGAGAGCTAGAAAACCTTTATCTACTAGGTAATAACCAATGTGAGCCAGACAATCGTCCTTGCCTGTGCCCAGGCAGGCGTCGGCAGATAATCGCAGCGCTTCCCTGGCTATGTTTTCTTCAGGGAGACAGGCTCTGATGGCGGTATTTTCAACGACATGCCGGTATCTGTCACGGGTAGAAAAATCCATTTTACCGTAGCAGTCTGACGGATCATTTCTCAGGATTCCCTCGACGACGCTGGTATTTTCTACAAGGATTTTCCAGTCGGTCGCTCCCAGGGAACGCAGTCCGCGAATACTGTTGCTTATGGAAACCTGGTCGGCAGCTTGTTGCCGCATCGCTGACTGGACGAGCTGTTCTATCGTGAGCCCTGCTTCTGAAAGCCGTTGCTCGATCCAGGTAAGGGGCAATGCCAGGGCTGCGCCTTTTCCCTGCAGCTTGCGCGCCAATTCAGCCACGAATGAACTGACCATAGGAGGATCGGAACGCGCCATGTCGGCTATCAGGATAACCAGGTTTTTTGGATCGGATTCTGCTGATATCGTCATCCTGTCAGCCCACGAATCGGCTTCGCTCTGCGCGCGCATCTCTGCTGATATCCGTACGGCTACCCGCCTGAGGTTCTCTATCAGGGCAAGGCGAAGCATGATGGGTATCGCCCACAGTTCGCCGAGAGTCAACACCGAGACCGACTGGTATGCATTGAGAAATCCAGGTATCGTATCCGGATCCACCAGACCGTCACCGTGAGAAATCCTTTCAAGGGCAATATCGTAGACGCGTGGAAGACCGGCGGATTGGCCCGAAGCAAGCCTTGGCAGTCCGCGGCTATAACCTTTTGGTAAATCCCGCTTGCTTGTGTAGACGTGCTCTTCAATCAGGTAGAAGTTGTCAAGAAGCCAGTCCGCAGCAGGAAATATTCGCCGCTTGGCTGTTGCTGCCTCGGTAAGCACCCGCCTCGTTTCATTGAGGACGGATTCATTTTCAATAAGCCTTGGAAGAAGCTTGTCGCGGTGGGATCGGGAGCGAATTATCTCATGTGTCGCGGCTATTACTTTGCTGTGGGCCTGCATCTGTTCAACGCTGAACAGCTCGGATCGCAGCGGCTCTTCCAGGCCTGGATTTGAGCGGGAGACGAGATTGTCTGTAAAAGTGCGGATTATTTTTTGTTTCAATCCGTTTGTCATCTGGCAGCTCCTCGAACGTCAGGATCGAGGTTGTACCTAACCAGAAACCCAGAACCTGGGGCTGAAAGTAAAGATACCCAGATATCTGAGCACGTAAACAATTACCACAAATACCACGACAATATTCAAAATGCTCTTAATTGCGGAACTCATTGGAATCAAGGTGTTGATTCCCCATAAAACCACTCCCACTACTACGAGGCCTATGACCAATTGCAAGAACAACATGTTGACTCCTTGAAACAGTGTTGAGAAAAAACTACATACTGGAACAGCAGGAGTCTGTTCGTTCGCATACATAAGCAGAATAAGTGACATGAATACCCGTGTATTGATTACACTAATGAGGCTCTATTTCAACGCGTGTAGGACTGGTGCATACACAGGTAATCAGAATTCCTACAAAAAGCATGGAACGCATCCTATAGCGAAAGACTTTCAGCTATAGTAATTTTATTCTGTATGCGACTCCCGACGGGACAAGGACGCTTCCTGGATGACATGGATCGGCAGGAGGAACCAGTATGACAAATCTTGGGGAAAACCGCCCCGACGATCCGCGGACCAACCGCTTGTTTTCGGTGCTTCCTGCAGATGAATATAATCGGCTGTCGACTCATCTGGAACTGGTGACGCTCGTACTCGGCAAGAGCCTGTCCGAATCCGGTGGGCACATGAATTGCGTTTTTTTCCCAACCACCGCAATAGTGTCGCTGCTCCACGTCATGGACGATGGCGCATCAGGCGAAATAGCCGTAGTGGGTAATGACGGCATCGTGGGAATATCGGTATTCATGGGAGGCGAGAGCACTCTCAACAGGGCTGTAGTCCAGAGTGAAGGACTGGCCTTCAAGTTGAGCGGGTCGATACTCCGGATGGAATTCAACCGGTCAGGGGTCCTGCAGCACCTGCTCCTGCGCTACACGATGGCGCTCCTGGCCCAGATGGCGCAAACCGCGGCTTGCAACCGGCATCACTCTGTTGACCAACAGCTATGCCGGTGGCTTCTTCTCAGCCTGGACAGACTGCCTTCTAACGAACTCATAATGACACAGGAATTGATAGCAAACATGCTCGGTGTCCGTCGTGAGGGAGTGACTGTCGCTGCAGGAAAACTGCATAAGGCGGGGCTCATAAATTACAGCAGGGGCCGCATCACCATTCTCGACAGAAAAGGTCTGGAAGCCAGGGTATGCGAATGTTACGAAGTGGTTAAAAAAGAATTTGCCCGGTTGCTCCCGGATATCGTCGATGAATAAACGCATGCGGTACTGCAAGACAGGCGGGAACATTCCCCCATGAGGCGTGCCCTGCAGGGCAGCCTGAAGAGCGTGTTCCCACCTGCCTATTGAATAATCGGTACTCTCTATATCCGCTCTGCTACGATTCTGTAACGTTCACGCAACGTATCGAGTGACGCTTCCAGTTCTTTGCTCTTCGTAAGGAAGATAAGGTCGTTGTACAGGCGGAAGCCTTTTTTGCCTCGTTCGGCGATGGAATCGTTTGCAGCTTTACCCGATACAGTGGGTATCGAAGGGAGCGCGTCGAGGTAGGCAAAATCACGGCGCCTGACGACACGGGGCAGTTCTTGCCTCAGATGTATCCTTGTATTGCGTCCCGACAGCAATGAATTTAGGAGTGCAAGATTTGCCTTCTCGGTTTCTAGCAAGCCTGCAAGTTCCGGCACGCCGGAAGCTTTTTGGAGCTGCGCAACCTGATCATTCTGGAACGAAAGTGCGATGCCCAGCAATTCATCGATACGTGTAATTTCATCCTTGGCGCGCTTGGCCAGGTAGTAGTCGATACCGACCGCGGCTTGATGGCCAGTCTCTATGCCGGTGATGACGTTCGGCCCCTTGATGATATCGCCAACCACGAACAGCCAAGGCAATGACGACTGGAAATACTCGTCAACCTTTACCCTCCTGCCGGCCATCTCCAGCGTTGCCGTATAAGGAGCAAAGACGTCGAACTCGGGTCCCTGGCCGATGGCTTCGATAACCTGAGCTCCTTTGTAGACTTCGATGTCATTCTTGTCAAACTCCGGGGCAAACTGTTTCTGGTCGTTGAAGACCCTGGTACAGCGGCTGACCTTGAGGCCGGTGATCGACCCGTTTTCGATGAGGATTTCCTCCGGACCATGGCCAGGGCGGAATACGATGCCTTCTTCAGTGCCTTCCTCTATTTCTTCGTCATCTGCCGGCATTATGTCGCGCGTTTCCAGGCATGTAACGGTGAGCTTTACTTCACCGAATTTCTTCTTCTGCATGCGCGCAAGGCTCCTGGCAATGTCCATGGCCACGTTGCCGCCGCCGATTACGACAATCTCTTTCTCGACGGGGAAGTCCTCGCCTTTGGTGATGCGGGCCAGAAGGTCAACCGCCTGGAAGACCATCTTGTGGTCAGTGCCAGGTACGCGGGTACTGCGGCCTCCGTGGAAGCCGGTAGCCATGATGACGACGTCGTAGTCTTTCTGCAGCTTGTCAAGCGGCAGGTCCTTGCCAACCGTGACGCCGGTCTTCAGTTCAGCTCCCAGGGAGACTATGAAGTCGATGTCCTTGTCGATAGACTCGTAGGGCAGGCGGTACTCGGGCATGCCGTAGCGCATCATGCCGCCGGCTTTGGGGTATTTCTCGAACATGGTTACTTTATAGCCCATCAGTACCAGGTAATACGCCGCGGAAAGACCCGCCGGGCCTGCCCCGACGACAGCTACTTTCTTGCCGCCCTGTTTGACTACCTTCTGCTCGACGAGCGCGCCGAGTGCGGACATCGGCAGCTGGTCCATCGCGTAGCGCTTGAGCCAGCGGATGGCTATGGGTTCGCCGCGCTGGCCTATGCTGCAGGCTGTCTCGCACGCGTGGGTACAGATACGTCCGCAGACATCGGGCAAGGGGTTTGTCTTGTACATCTGGCGGCCGGCTTCGGGCAGGTCGTCCTTCCAGATGGCTTCGATATACTCGGGAATGTTCATGTGGGCGGGGCAGGTAGCCGTACAGAGCCCGCACGATACGCAGCGGCTGGCTTCCTTTATAGCTTGTTCTTTTGAGAATCCCTTGACGATTTCAATGAAGGAATCGCCACGAGCTTTTGCCGATAGTTCCTCCATCTTGGCCCGTTCCAGGTCAAGGAAGTTGATTTTATCATCAGCGTGCCAGCCCTGGGGAAACTCCTCGCCGTGGATACCTTTTTCGTCGGGCAGAATGAAGAACGTGTTGGTGTCAGGGCTGATGTGCGTATATTCCCTGCTCATTGCAAGTGAATTTGTAGTACACACATCGACGCACAGGGCGCACCAGCAGCATCGGCCGTAGTCAATGGTAGGCCGGTATGGGGTCTTGCCTACATCGGCTTTTTTACCCTTTACCGGTACCATGCGTATGGCGTCGTTGTCACAAATCTCGGCGCAGGTGCCGCAGCCTATGCACTTGTCCAGGTCGTTGACGTGAAAACCCCGGTACCGGTCGGTCGCGGGCCGATAGTGCTTTGGTACGTCGATGGTATCCGGCTTTTCCGCAATATTCTTGAGCGCGGTAAAAGGCCTTAAAACGCTTCCTATAATGTCGATGGCCATCGGTTTCTCCTATCGATCCACTTCGGGTGGGCAGGCGTCCATGCTGAACATGATCTGCGACGCATCTTCTATGCGGGCACCGGTAAGCATGTGCTCCAGGATGTGAACGCCGTGCGTGACGCTTGCTCCGCGGACATGGACGCGATACGGGCGCACGCCGCCGTCGCTGACCATGTAGTACGCGTATTCGCCCTTGCTCGATTCTGTCCTCACGTACGCGTCGCCGGCGGGAACCCGCCATTTGAGCGGATTCGGCTGTTTGTTCCACACGGGGCCTTCGGGTATTTTGTCCAGAACCTGGCGTACGATGCGTATCGACTGCTCGATTTCCCTGCGCCTGACCATAAGGCGGCTGTAGGCGTCGCTGTCGGGCATGGTAGGCACTTCAAATTCTAGCTCGCTGTACACCTCGTACGGGTCGTCCTTGCGCACGTCGTGGGCAAAACCTGCGCCGCGCAGATCGGGGCCGGTTGCTCCCCATTCAAGCGCCTTGTCCTTTGGCAGGATTCCCGTTCCGATGGCACGGTTGTGGAGTATCTTGTTGTTGAAGAACACGTCGTCGTATTCCGGCAAGCGTGCTTCTATGTAATCCATGACGCTGCGCACGCGGTCCTTGAAGCCGTCAGGCAAGTCGCGCCTGACTCCACCTGGCATATTGTAGATGTGGTAGACACGGCCGCCGGTCAGCTCCTCGAACAGCTCAAGGACGCGGTCGCGGTCAGAGATGCTCCAGTTGGGCAGGGTATAGAGGCCTATGGTTCCGGCGTGTCCGCCGAAGGTAAAGAGGTGGCTGCCTATCCTGCTCAGTTCGAGTACCAGGACGCGTATGAACTGCGCACGGCGCGGCACTTCTATGTTTGCAATGGTCTCTATGGCGCGGGCGTAATTCTCTTCGTTGGGATCGGGGTCCGGTACGCAGATGCGCGCGACGATTGCGATGTTCTGGATGAAAAGACGCTCTTCCATCAGTTTCTCGAAGCCGCGGTGAAGGAAGCCCGCTTCTGTCTTGGCCTTTACAATCGTGTCTCCCTCTACCATCAGCTTGAGGGCAAAGTTGCCTTCGATGCCAGGGTGGTTGGGTCCAATGAACATGTTGTACGCATGGTTTTCCGGGGCATCGGCTCCCGGCATGATGTCGCGGCCGTCGTTTGCGGTGATTATGCTACTCATTGGACGCTCCCGGTCCAGCCTTTGAACCATGGTAGCCGCCGTCTATCATTTCGTCCCATGTTGGCTCGTAATCCTTGAAGGTAAAATGCTCGTGGGCAAAATCCCTGCTTGAAAAGTCCTTGCGCATCGGGGGCGGCCCTTTCCAGTCTGTCAGTATGTAGCGCTCCAGGTCCGTGTTACCCTGGAATACCACGCCGTAAAATTCGTGTATGTCGCGCTCGAAGAACGATGCCGGCAACCACAGGTCGGTGATGGTCGCCATGGAACCTGGTTCGCGCGGAATCCGCGTCCTGGCCGATACCATGCAATTGTCCCGGTAGCTCCAGAAGTGGTAGACGAGCTCGAACTGGGCCTCGGCTATCCAGTCGACGCAACTGATGGCTGACAGATGCTCAAACCCGACGCGCGATTTCATCGCGGCCGCAAACGAGTGAAACTCTTCGGCTTTTACCTTGCCTTCTATCCTGCGAACACTTTTGATAAAGAATCCAGTGTTGGCTGTTTCTGCTGTAATAGCCGCGACAAGAGCCTCGGCTTTTCGAGCTTCGCCAAGAGCGGCTGCCGGACGGGTGGAAGCTGGAGTGCTTGTGTGCGCGCTCATCGTGCAGCCTCCAGGACCTTGAAGTACTTTCCATCCGCCTGCACGTCGTGGTGCGTCTCAAGGCTGCCAAAAACGTGTTCCTGGTTCTTGCGGTAAAAATCATAGTTCTCGTAATAGTCTTTCCAGCTGTTGGCCTGGCCTTTGCCTATTTTGTCAATCAGCGAGTTGAAGCCGGTTATTATGGCTTCCGGTCTGGGCATGCACCCGGCGATGTAGAACTCGACGGGAAGGTAGCGGTCAAGGGCCTTGATGGTTGTGTAGCTGTTCCAGTACATGCCGCCGTTTATCGTGCAGCTGCCGAAGCCAACCACATACTTGGGCGCTACCATCTGCTCGTATATGAGTATCACGCGTTTGAGGGTCTTGACGCTCAGGTAACCGGTTATAAGCAGTATGTCTGCCTGCCTCGGCGTAACCATCGGCATGATGCCAAAACGCTCCATGTCGAAGCGGGAGGTCATGGTCGGCGGCAGCTCCACCGCGCCGCAGCCGGTGCAGTAGTGGAGCATCCACAGGCTCCGTTTCCTGAGATTTGCGAGCACCTTGTCCCAGGCGCTCCGTTGGGTCAGCTCTTTATCAGCCATATGGAAAGCCTCCCTTATATTCCGTTAACCATGATGAGGATCACGCCCAGGGCCGCCATCGGCAGGGGGAGCTTCCAGAAGAAGCGCAGGGCAGAATCGGTCTTGAATCGGCCGTATACCGCGTTGACGCCGATGACCAGGGAATAGAGGACAAACAGCTTGACGATATACTCGAGCCAGTTCGTAGCGCCACCCAAAAAAAGGTTCATGTAGATGGTCAGCTCCACAACGATGTTTATGAGGTGCTGGATGAACATCATGCCCAGGTATTTGCCGCCCATCTCGGTCATGGGTCCTGTGGCTATCTCGTGCGGGGCTATGACCACTTCAAAGGGTTTTTCGTTCATCATGCCCTGGATGCAGAACAGCGCAGCGATGCCCAGAAGAGGATTGGTGACGATGGCCCAGGTAGCAACGCCGCCCGACTGCTGGATCATCATCAGGTCATACATGCTCGTGGTGCCGTTCTTCATGGCCATACCTATGAAGGTGAGGACGAAAGTCACTTCGTAGCCGGCCAGCATCTGGAGAGCGCGGGCTATGCCGATGCTGCCGTTGGGGTTGGCAGTCTGGCCCACGCCGAGCGCCATACCCAGAGGAGCTACCAGGAGTATGTACATGATGACGATGTAGTCGCCAAACTGGCTGAAGTAGTGGAAACCTGGCACCGGGACAAAGTACATCGTCAGTATGGTGCCGCCTACGAGCATCATCATCGCCACGTCGTGCATGTATCCGTGGCTGACATTCGTCTTCTTTGACATCAGTTTGATAACGTCAAAGAAGGGCTGTATCCAGCTGGGGCCGACGCGGCGCTGTATGCGCGCCGTCAGCTTGCGGCCGTAACCGCCGAGCACCACCCCAAGGGCGAAGCTGACGAAGGGGTAGGCGATGATCCAGAGGATGAGGCCTATACCGGAGTTCATGGGACCTCCTTGAGGATCGCCAGGACTATCACGATGGCTGCGACGTAGTACGCCGCGTAGGTGTTTATCTGGCCAGTGAAGAACCTGCGCGTGTAGTCAGCTGCCGTATGTACAAAACGGCCCAGGTTGCGTTCAATTTTCTTTACTGGCGCCGCGTCGTACAGCTTGCCGAAGATGTGCTCGAAGGCGCTGTAGAAGTGGTAGTTGAAGTTGTACGCTACGTTCTTGTTGAGGAAGTGTCCCGCTGCATAGTTGTCGTATTGCGACACGATGCGCCGCTTGCCACCCAGCAGGAATATGATGCCGCCGACTGCGATGCACGACGTGAACACAGCCATGATGACCATCATGTTCAGGTCGCCTGCCACTTCCGCCACGCCGCCCAGGGTCCAGGCTATGGGTTCGATGCCGAGGCTGCCCTGAATCCTTGCTATCCACTGCAGGATCAGCCCGGGGAATACACCGGTGCCCAGGACTACAGCCATCAGTATCATGATGGGCAGGCGCATCAGCCAGCCCACTTCTTTTACCTTGTCATACCGTTCCGGCAGCTGGCCCAGGAACATGTTGTGTATCAGCTTGTACACCGACATGATGGTGCCGACCGTTGCTATGAAGGCTGCCAATGCTATGAAAGGATAACCGCCCAGTATCAGCGAGCGGTAGATGAACCACTTTGATACGAAGCCGTTCATCGGCGGGATGCCGGCCAGGCCTATGATGCCGAACAGCATGCCCAGGAAGGCAAGCGGCTGCTTGACTATGAGGCCGCCGAGCTTGTTCAGGTTGGTGGTACCCGTCCGGTATTCAACCGCGGCGATGCTGAAGATGATCAGCGCCACGTATGTCATGTAATTGAAAATGTGCATGAGGCCGCCGGCGGTACCCAGCGTCGAAGCGGTTGCCAGCCCCAGGAGCATGTAACCGCCCTGCCCGATGGAGTGCCAGGTTAACAGTCGCTTGGCGTCGTGCTGGAAGAGGGCCGTGTATGTAGGCAGGACCGCCGTCAGCGCGGCGAGTACCAGAAGCACCATGCGCAGGTTCAGGCGGGACGTCAAGGCTATCCTGTCGATTGCGCCTAGCCCGAAGACCGAGAACACGAACAGTATCAGCGCAAACAGCCCCATGCGGGTGGAGATGCTTGAAAGGTACGCTGTCATCGAAGACTCGGCCGAAGCGTAGGCAGAAGGAAGCCAGCCGTGCGCCGGATAGACGGCAGCCTCGATGAGGAAGGGTACCAGAACAAGCAGCGCTGAAATCAGGAGTATGCCGAAGTCAGCCCCGGCCATGTATGCGGTAATCGCGCTGAACTCGAAGCTGCCGGCAGCCTGCCGGATGAACAGCACGCCGCCCAGGAGGACCATGCCGGCTACTATCGCGTATACGAGGTAGCCGAGGGCCGCGGTTCTCGCGTCTTCCCTGCCTTGCTGCATCACGAAGTAGGTGGCCCAGCTCATTATCTCCCACATGATGAAGAACGTAAGCAAATCGCGCGACATCACGAGGCCGATCATGCCGAAAACCTTGAGGAACAGCCACCCGTAATACATCGGGTATGCAGCTGCATCACGGAGTGAGCCGAGGGTAAAAAAGCTGGTCAGTACGGTTATTCCAGCGATCATCAGGACAAACCACCACGAAAGGTCGGTCAGGCCCACGCTGAGCCCGGAACCGAAAACCGCCGGACCAACGTACACATCGCCGATTTCAGCCTTGGCGAGTACGGCAACCGCGGCAATCGCGACAAAGCCGAGCAGAGCCCAGGTCTTGAGTATGGCAGGAGATCGTTTTGCCGTGCCCTGGAGGAGGGCCGCAATGACGAACCCCGCGACCGGAAGCGCCAATAATGCCTGTGAATACATCATACCTTCCTATCAGTGCAGGGTCGCGAGCCCTGAGGCAATCGGACCGATCATGTGTGACAGAGTCGGCAGGAGCAGGGCTCCAAACACGACCAGCGCGGTGAACAATGCGACGGAAACAAGGGCAGGCCAGCTCATCTCGGCGCGCGCGACATTATCGCCCGACCGGGTAAAGAGGACGCGGAGTACGCGGAACAGGTAGATGGCTTCAAGTACGGTGCCCAGGAGTATCGCGGCTATGCCGAACCATGCCATGCCGCCACCGGAACCGGCTGCCGCGGTGAGTATCTGGAACTTGGTAAAAAAGCCAAAGAGGGGAGGCGCCCCTACGAGCGAGAGGGCCGCGAGCCCGAACAAAGCCGCCGATACCGGCATACGCCGTCCGAGCCCCGCGTAGTCTTCTGTCATCCGGCTGCCGGTGCGCACGATGAAGTAACCAGCTATGAGGAAGAGAGCCGACTTTGCGCCTGCGTGCATCAAAAGGTGCGCCAGCCCCGCCTGAGAACCGGCATCGGTACCCAGCGAGAAAGCGAAGAGCATGATGCCTATCTGGCTGATGCTGGAATAGGCCAGCATCCGCTTGAGGTCTTTCTGGCCAAAGGCAGAAAACTCGCCAACCAGTACACCGATGATGGCAATAGCCTGCAGCACGGGCAATATTTCCACCGCGGCAAAAACTGTCTGAAGCACGCGGAAACTAACTACCAGCGCCAGTTCTATGACGAAGCCCGACAGGATGGCGCTGATGGAACTGGGTGCGGACGAGTGGGCGTCGGGCAACCAGGTGTTGACCGGGAAAATTGCCGCTTCTACCCCCACGCCAAAGAGGAAGGTAACGGCAGCCAGCACCACGTAACCGCGGTCAGCCGACTGGAAGGCCAGTGCTATGTCGGCCATAGCAAGGCTTCCGGCAACGCGGTAGGCGAGGGCTATCGACACGAGCAGGAACGTGGAACCAATGGATCCCAGCACCATGTATTTGAACGACGCCTCGAGCGCCGCACCGGTCTGCTCCCACGATACCAGTATATAGGAAGAGATGCAGAGGATTTCAAAAAACACGAAAAGGTTGAATATGTCGCGCGTCAGCACAAGACCGAAAGCGGACGTCAGGAGTATCATCACCACCGCATAGTACCTGACCTCGTGGTGTCCCTTGTGCATGTACGTTGACGAATACAGCACGACGAGCGTAGCGCTTGCGGCCACGATGATTGCCATGCCGACACCCAGTGCGTCGAGGCTGAGCGGAATGCCCATCGGCGCTTTTATGGATGCCACCAGGATTGGCTGTGCTTTCAGAAGCGCAAATGGCAGCCAGGAAAAACCGAGGACAGTAAGCCCCAGCGATGTCAGCAGCGCCAGTGCCAGAGCTACCGCACGGTTGTTGATGAATATCATCAGGAAGGCCGCGGAGAGCGGTGCGATTATAAAAAGCATAGGGCTTACCATTTGAGCCCCCGCAGACGCGAAGCGTCGATGGTGCCGTATATCGCGTATATGCGCATCACCAGGGTGAGCATCAGGGCGGTCACGCCAAAGCCAATGACTATGGCCGTAAGTACCAACGCCTGTGGGACGGGATCTACCATGTTGGCGGCACTTTGACCCACTGTAAATATGGGAACCCTGCCGCCGTCTATGAAACCGAGCGTCACAAGGAGCAGGTTGATGCCTACGTCCGCGACGTTCAGTCCGATGACTATCCGAATCAGGTTGCGCTGGCTCAGCACGGCGTACAGGCCGATGATGATGAGCGCAAACGACGTTGCGTACAGAATCTGGGCCGTGCTTATCATGGGCGCCCCTCTTCCTTTGCTGTATCGTGGTGCGGAACTTCGGTGAGAGCCGCAACCACCGTTGTCAACTCGCTGGCAACCTTTATTCCCACCATCGCGTAGATGAACGGTATGAAGCCAGCGCTCAACAGCGTCATGAACTGGCCTTTGGGAAGGACATTGGCCAGGAACGACTGTTCCGGGCCAAAGAAACCCAAAGCGCCAAGACCTATGAAACCGAGTCCTGCCGCGCCTTCCAGCAACGACAGGAGCCGGTGCGGCATCCTGGCAGATTCGCCGGTCAGTATCAGGATGAAGATTGCCGTTGCAATCAGCACGCCGCCAGGAAATCCTCCACCGGGAGACAGGTGTCCATGTGCTACTATATAAACGCCAACAAGAACGATGAACGGCATCACGAACCTGCCGCCGTACTGCAGCACGAAGCCCCCGTCATCCTGGGCAAACATGTCGCTGAACACGTTGTCCCTGAAACCCGACGCCAGGAAGGCCACTCCCAGGGCGCTGACGAAGAGCACCGTCACTTCTCCCAGGGTGTCAAGGCCGCGGTACTGGACTACGATGGCGGTAACCACATTGGCCGAGCCGCTGACGCTTTCAGAAGTAGCGATGATATCCTTGCCAACCGTTTCAAGCGCAGATGGAACATCGGGAGCAAAGAGCCCGGGAACCAGGCTGAGCAAAAACAGCACGAAACCACCCACAAGTATGAGGCCCGTCAGCTTACGCATGGGGAACCTCCAGTATTTCGCGCACCGCGGCGCTGCTCTCGTCAGCGGTGTTTTTGGGAGCCTTGCCGTCGGCGCAGGCCGCGTTTTTGGTGCGGTACAATGCCAGAACGAACACTACGGTAGTCAATGCCGAACCAATCGCTGCCTCCGTTATGGCAACGTCAGGGGCGGCAAGAATTACAAACAGCAGCGATACGAACAGGCTGAGGGTCGACAGAAGTATGATGGCAGATGCCAGCGAACGGCTGAATACCGTGGCCAGAGCCATCATGACAAGCAGGATGCTTATGGCGAGCACAATCCAGGTTGTCATGCTTGTCCCTCCTTTTCTTTCAGGTCGTCGCGTACGCTGACCGGTGCCAGCGGGACGCCCGCCTTGTAGGCGCTTCTGCCTATCGTAGACGATGACACCGGTGTTGCCAGCGCGATGAATACGATCAACAGCACGGCTTTGGTAGCCAGCTGGGGTGCAAGGAAGGCGCTGCCCAGGAGGATGCTCATCGCCCCCAGCGTGGAGGCTTTGGTTCCCGCCTGCAGCCGGTTGTAGACGTCCGGCATGCGCAGGAGGCCAAGGCCGCCGAGTACCAGAAAGGCGCTTCCCAGCAGGATGAATACGTTGCCGACTATGGTCATTTCATCACCCCCACCAGGAAACGGGCTATCATCACCACTCCTATGAAGCCCAGAATCACGTTCACTATGGCTACATCCATGAAGAAAGCCGTGTCGGCCGCGATGCTGTATACAGCCAGGAAAGCCGTCGAGATTATTGCAAGAATGTCGGATGCAACGAGCCTGTCGAATGACGTCGGTCCTCTGAGCAGGCGTATGACCGTAAGCAGGGCGGCGATTCCGATAAGGATCATTGCGATAGAGAGGATCATTCCACGACCTCCTTCAGGGTACCCTCAAAGGTGCCCACTATGGCTTTGGTCGCCGCGTCTATATCCTTGCCCTGCACATCGATCCAGTGGATGAACATGCGGTCTTCCTTTACATCGAGTGTCAGGGTACCTGGCGTCAGCGTTATCGAATTGGCAAGCAGGAGTTTGCCCAGCGATGACTTCATCCCTGTCCTGACTTCGACGATGCCAGGACGTATCGGCAGCGATGGGTTGAGCACCCTGGCTGCCACGTCGATATTGGCCTTTACCAGTTCCCGCAGGAACAGCAAAAAATAAAGGATGGCATGGATGAAGGCTTTGGGAGACAGCTGTATCCCTGAAAACACTCCCCACAGGTTGCGTACTGCCAGAGCTACGATCAGCACTGCCACTCCACCTAAAAGGAGCTCATCCGATCGCAGGCTTGCTGTAAGCAGCACCCATACAATGGCCAAAGCCACTATGAGGAACGGCAAACCGCTTTTAAGTCTCATGGTACCTCCAACAAGAATTCAAACATCGATATAACGGT
>JFJP01015319.1_pt1 | contig 13958 bp, 10 predicted proteins | sample 431651 | NCBI WGS metagenome assembly JFJP01 (sample SAMN02602958, study PRJNA72255) | Microbial mat metagenome, whole genome shotgun sequencing project. | biome: fresh water; feature: sink hole; material: water; isolation source: purple microbial (photo- and chemosynthetic) mats found in... | reverse complement strand
TTCTTTGCCTTGTGGGTCATGCCCTTAATATTGAGCTTTTCTGTAGCAATTAGGCTATTACTGCGAACTATATTGCTACTTACTTGATGCATCCAATCTTGTCTCTGAATGCCAACCTTGCGGATTAGCATAGAGACTTTGCGCTGTGCTTTTTTGAACCGATTAGAAGCTTTAATCTTCTTTTTACGATTTGGCGATCATTTGCGACGCTTTTCCTTATTGGCTTTTTTGATATCCTTGGCAGCTTTTGCCAGGAATTTAGGAGCATCAATAATCGTGCCGTCACTCATCGCAATTGCATGATGTACTCCAAAATCTAAACCGATTGCGCCATCGCCAGCAACGCGGACTAACTCACAGTTCAGCGTAATTGATGCGTACCATTTCCCATTGCGATTAAGTATGGTGCAAGTACTAGGATTACCCCATTGCCTTGCTGACCCACGCATTTGGATCCTACCTAGATTAGACAAATCCAAATAGCCGTTTACACCATCAGTTAGGGCTTTCCACCCTGAACTAGCAGGATATGTCCATCCTGAATAATGGCGTATTGACTTGAATTTTGGATAGCCGCCTTTCTTGGTAAAGAATCTTTGATATGCAAAGTCAACTCGTTTTAGGGTTGCTTGCAATGCTTGCGATCCAAGTGCTTTGTACTCAACCCATACTTTTTTGAACTCTGGCAATCGGTTTTGTTGATCGAAATAGGTAACAGACTTATTTTCATGCTGATAACTATCTCTACGGTCTGCAAGTGCAGAATTATAGAGATAGCAGTGCATCCTTCTCCACTCATAGAGCATCTTCTCTTGAGCCGAGTTTGGATAAAGCCTAAATGCGGTGCGCCGTGTTACCATAGGTCTATTGTAACATATATAAGCTACATGAGAGAGAAGATTTTACGAGTTAGAATGAATCAAAATGAATGGGATATCCTACAAAGTTTGGCTGACAAAGAATCCCTGCCAATCCCTGAATATATCCGATTCCTGATTAGAAAACTGAATGAATCAGAGCATTGATTCGCTGTCGCTCAATTTATTTGCTGGTCGCTTTCATCCCCTCCTTGCTTTCCTACCGTGTACACACAAGTCATAAAACCCAGTCAAGTCAACAATTAATCGCCCCCTAGCCCCCAATTCTAAAACCCAGTCAAGTCAACAATTAATCGCCCCCTAGCCCCCAATTCTGGGGGAACAAGAAAATAAAATTCTTTCAAAGTCCCCCAGAATTGGGGGATTTAGGGGGCTTAGATCAATCAAAACGTGGACAGTTAGACTTGTGTGTACATGGCAGCCCTGCTTTCGGGGGCGGCGAGGAAGGGGAATTTCGCTCCGTTAGGTTAAAACCTGTGCGAAGCACAGGTTTTAAAATAAGAAGATGGAATATCTGTTTTTTGGTTTAGCGATCGCTTTAGTGATTGGCTTTGAGTTTGTGAATGGCTTTCATGACACGGCTAATGCTGTAGCGACTGTGATTTATACAAATACGCTAAAGCCAACCTATGCAGTTGTCCTATCGGGAATTTGTAATTTGCTGGGAGTCCTGACTTCAAGCGGCACGGTTGCCTTTGCAATTATTGCCCTGTTGCCTGTAGATCTAGTGGTGAATCGATCAACATCACAAAGTTTAGTCATGGCGATCGCTTTATTACTATCAGCAATTATTTGGAATTTAGGAACTTGGTATTTAGGATTGCCTGTATCTAGCACCCATACTTTAATTGGGGCAATTACTGGAGTTGGGATTGCTAATTCTGTGATAAATTCTTTCTCCTCAACAAATAGCTATTGGTGGGATGGCATCAATTGGCTGAAGATGCAGGAAATTTTGATTTCACTGGTAATTTCGCCATTGATTGGATTTGGCGGCGCAGCAATTTTATTTCTAATTGCTAAATATTTAGTCCGCCAAGAGGAATTTTATACTGCTCCAGAAGATAAGATTCCTTCGTTATGGATTCGCACTGTCTTGGTTTTGACCTGTTCGGGGGTGAGCTTTGCTCACGGGTCTAATGATGGACAGAAAGGGATGGGTTTAATGATGCTAATTTTAGTAGCGATTTTACCTAGCTTTTTTTCTTTGAATTTGAATACGAGTCCTCAAGCGATCGCGCAATTAGTCACCTCATCAAATTCCGTAATTCCCATCTTATCTTCGCAATTTCTGACAAATACTAGCCAAGAACCACCCCTAGCGAATAGTCGTGATTTGCTTAGTCAGTTTCTCAAACCGCAGGGACAAATAAATGAAAATATATGGCGATCGCTGGTTGTTGAGAGTCAAATTATTGCCGAAAAATTATCAATTAATAACAACTTGCTGGATATTGCCGAAAGCGATCGCCGCCAAATTAGAGATGATATTTATCTTGTCGCCAGTGCCATTAGCAAATTAGAAAAGCAACAATTATTAGCTAATTTTAAGCAAACAGAAATAATTATTAACTATCGCAATCAATTAGATCATCTCACCAAATTTATTCCCTATTGGATCAAAATCACAATTGCTTTGGCTCTCGGTTTAGGCACAATGATCGGATGGAAAAGAGTTGTCGTTACCGTGGGCGAAAAAATTGGCAAAGAGCATCTTAACTATGCCCAAGGAGCATCCGCCGAGCTAATCACGATGACGACAATTAATGCCGCCGATTATTTTGGATTGCCTGTCAGTACTACGCATATTCTTTCCTCAGGGATTGCTGGCTCGATGGTTGCCAACTGTTCAGGGGTGCAAATGGATACTTTAAAAACTCTTTTGTTAGCTTGGCTATTGACCTTACCAAGTTGTATTTTGCTTGGGTTTACAACTTACATGATTGGTTTATTTACACTTAAATCGACAGCCTTCTAAACCAATTAGGGTTGGTGTTCCTACCAAAGGTAGGAACACCAACCCTAATTAAATATAAATTGTCATCGTTGCGTTTAAAACTGCTAAATTTAATTAATGATTAAGATAAGGATGTAGTTAAAACTACATTTTTCTGCTGTTTTTTAGATCTTTGTAAAGCTAAGCCCCCCGTAAATCATATGCCTAAAAAGTCCACAGTTATTTCTCCCTCGATCCTTTCTGCTGACTTTAGCCGTTTGGGTGACGACATTCGTGCAGTTGATGCGGCGGGTGCAGATTGGATTCACGTTGATGTGATGGATGGTCACTTTGTGCCAAATATCACCATTGGTCCATTGATCGTTTCCGCGATTCGTCCCGTCACCACTAAAATTTTAGATGTGCATTTGATGATTACGGAGCCAGAAAGATATGTGGCTGACTTTGCCAAGGCTGGCGCAGATATCATCACCGTTCATGCAGAGCATACCGCTTGCCCTCATTTACATCGCAATCTTTGCCAAATCAAAGAACTCGGTAAATTAGCGGGTGTATCCCTCAATCCTTCCACACCTTTAAGCTTCATTGAATATGTTCTCGACCTGTGTGATTTAGTCTTGATCATGAGCGTTAACCCTGGATTTGGTGGTCAGAGCTTTATTCCTAACGTCATTCCTAAGATTGCGAAGTTACGTCAAATGTGTGACGATCGCGGACTTGATCCTTGGATCGAAGTTGATGGCGGTCTCAAGGCAAATAACACTTGGCAGGTTTTGGAAGCTGGTGCTAATGCGATCGTAGCTGGTTCGGCGGTATTTAATGCCCCTGACTATGCCAAAGCGATCGAGGGTATTCGCAACAGTAAGCGCCCTGAGTTGGTAACAGCATAAATTCAGCGCTTTGCGCTTAAACGAGCCATAAGAAAACCATTAAAAGTGTTGCTTTGCAATACTTTTAATGGTTTTCTTAAAAGAAGAAGCGGTGCATTGCACCGCTTCTTCTTTTATATTAGTAACTTTGGTGGAATCGATAAAAAGAGAATTCCGTTAGCAGTCCAAGGTTGAGCTTCTGGTAGCACTAAACCAATAATGCCAGCCTTTTTTAGCACTAAGACTCCCTTAGACTCTCCCCAGAGCAAAGTTTCTGCCCATGTAGTCAAGTCAGGCTCATGACCAATTATGCCTAGAGATGCCCTCGCAGGTTGGGGATGTTGACTGAGCCATTCTGTAGCCCACTGGAGCCATGTTTCCAAACTTCCTTCGGGGGCAAGTTCCGAGGATTGCTGCACAGGACTACTAAAGACATTCGTAAATATCTCGGCGGTCTGTTGGGCGCGAACTAAGGGGCTAGTTTGCAATAGGTCAAAGCGCAAGCCTAAATCATAGAGACGCTTAGCAACTTGTTTAGTTTTCTTTCGCCCTTCATCAGTCAGAGGACGCAGAGTATCATCCTCGTAATTCTCGCGATCTTCAGCAATACCATGACGAATTAAATAAAGGCTAGGCATTGACTAACAACCCTTCCAGAAGCCCTTCAAATAAAGCTTTACCGTCAGTACCGCCCAAAATTTCTTCAGCAGCACGTTCAGGATGGGGCATCATTCCCAGAACATTACCCTGCTTATTGCAAATCCCTGCAATGTTAGATATTGAGCCGTTAGGATTAGCATCATCGGTGATATTGCCGATCGCATCGCTATAACGGAATACAACTTGATGATTGTCTTCAAGTTCTTTGAGCGTATCCGCATCGGCGAAATAGCAGCCTTCACCGTGGGCGATCGGTAAAGAAATTACCTGTTGCTTTTGATATTTTTTGGTGAAAGCTAAATCATTACGCTCAACCCGCAAAGGTGCGCGATCGCAAATAAAGTGTAAATCGCGATTTCTGACTAATGCACCTTGTAATAAGCCTGATTCAGTCAAGATTTGAAATCCATTACAAATGCCTAATACATATTTCCCTTTGGCGGCGTGTTCTTGCAAAGATTTCATTACAGGCGCAAATCTGGCGATCGCCCCACAGCGTAGGTAATCACCGTAGCTAAATCCCCCTGGTACAACGATTACATCACAATCGCTAATATCGGTATCACTATGCCAGATTAATTTAGTGGGCTGTTGCAGAATTCCGCTAGTAACCGTGGCAACATCGCGATCGCAGTTGGAACCGGGGAATACGAGAATACCAAATTTCATATTGTCAATTCCTATATTTAATTCCTAGGCGATCGGGGTTAATTCAACGCGATAATTTTCGATGACAGGATTTGCCAATAGCTTATCGGCAGCTTCATCTAATTTTTGAGATGCTTCAGCTTCATTATCAGCATCAAGAATGATTTCTACATACTTACCGATGCGAACTGAGTCAACGTGGTAGTCCATTTGCTTAAGGGCTGACTGGACAGCCGTGCCTGCGGGATCGAGTACTGATGGACGGAGGGTAACAAATATACGGGCTTGGTACTTCATGCTTGCTGCGATCGTAATTAGGTCTAATTTTACAGCGTTCTGGGCTCAAAGGCGAACCGACAAAAATCTAAAAGTGTTACAAAGCAAGACTTTCAGATTTTTCTTCATAAAAGAGGGTTCGCGCCAGCGAACCCTCTTTAAATTAATTAATCCTCATCATCGAAATCATCGTCATCGTCATCATCGTCATCATCAAATTCCACATCATCATCCACTAGCTCATCGTCAAAGCTGCGACGACTCCGAGGCTTATCAATCACGCGGATTGGTTCAATGCGAGGCTCAATGATTTGATAATTACGAGCAGTATTGTCATCAATGATCACATCATCCGCTTCTTCGTTATAGCCAACATCTGGCTCATAGCCATTATCCACATCGACGACTGGCGTATCGTAAGCATTGAAGCCAGTACCCGCAGGAATCAGACGACCGATAATTACGTTCTCTTTCAGACCACGCAACCAGTCAGATTTACCTTCGATCGCCGCCTCAGTTAGCACACGAGTAGTTTCTTGGAAACTAGCTGCCGAGATAAAGCTATCGGTGTTCAAACTTGCCTTGGTAATACCCATCAATACAGGCGTATAGTCCGCAGGTGCGCCACCCGTGATATCCATCGCTTCGTTGATTTGCTCAACTTGATGCAGTTCCACAAGTTCACCTGGCAAACGAGTGGTATCACCGCCATCCTCGATGCGTACCTTGGAGGTCATCTGCTTGACGATGACTTCAATGTGCTTATCGGAAATATCAACACCCTGAGATTGGTATACCGATTGAACTTCGTTCATCAAGAACTCTTGTACCTTCTGTAAACCAATGAGGGCCGCCTGACGAACGCCAAGGGATTCCTTGTAAGCATGGAAGTAAATGTCGAGAATGTCATGGGGATTGGCGGGACCATCGGTAATCGCTTCACCTGCCAAGACTTTTTGACCATCGGAGATGATCACACTCTGACCCGCATTAAAGGAATAGTCATCATCTAATACGCCGTCATCACCAAGAATCTTAACTTCAGGATTATCGTCAGAATCGTAAGTAACTTGAGCAGTACCTGCGGTACGGGCAAGCACACACATTTCCTTAGGCTTACGCGCTTCGAGCAGTTCTTCAATCCGAGGTAGACCTTGGATAATGTCTCCCGTTTTCGCCCGTTCAAATACCAGCAAGGCGATGTTGTCACCCCGTTGCACAAGGTCAGCGTCATGGATTTGCAACAATGCCCCAGGAGAGACGAGGTAAGGACGACCGATACGGAAGACCACCTTGCCATCTTCCACCTTGAGTACTTGACCTGATTCTTCAGTAATTACCCCTGCGCCAATTTCGTCACCCGCTCTTAAAAGATCGCCAGATTTTACACTTGGGTTTGGACAATCGGTAGTAATGCAATCAGCTTCAGTGACTACGAGTAAGCGGCGGACTACTTCCGAGCCTTGGCGAATACCGCGAATTTGTCCCGCACGTTTGCAGAGGATTTCGGTACGAGCAACAACTGCACCAGGGTCAATGCGATCGCCATCATTTACGAGCAGACGAGTCCGCGAGTTGCTATGGGCAGGATCGCCAGAGGTATCTTGACGGATCACAAGAGATTCGAGAATTACTAATTGCAAACGCAAGCTACCAGGGTCTTTGTCGTTAGGAATAAACTCGATATCGGCAGCCAGTTGAGGCGCATCGGTATCAACTTCTAGCAATAACTGGGTTTTGAGAAGCTCAACGCTGTCGATCGCCTTAACGCGATCGCCATCCTTATAAGGAATCCGTTGCACAGCCCGTAAACCAATCGAACGACCTTCTTGGTTAACCGACTCTTGGCTAGGAACCGTAGGTACATCAGGAACTTGGTACTCTTCTACGGGACGCAAAAGTAATGCAGGCCCCTCAGTCGAATCCAAATATTCGACATAACGCAATTCAGTCGATGTCAGACCTGGCATGATTTCTGTACCAGGGTAAGCCAAAGAACCATTCTTTTGTATCGCTGTTTGTGGATCATCAACCAAGTGTAAATCCCCTGGTTTGATCACAATTTCGCGCAAAATATCGTTCTTTTGGAATACTTCAACCACACCTGCGGTTTGGCTGAAGATATCCTTAACAACTTCAGTACCAGCTTCGATAAACTGGTTTTCTTCCACCATCAACAGCGAAGCATCTTTGTTAACTTCATGGGTTTCTTCAGGAACCCAAAGCAATGTGCCGCCCTTGACGACCTCATAGCCCTGTTTGCCCTTGCTACGCTTAGCGACTTCTACACCCGCAAACTTGATGATACCGCCACTCTTCGTGTGATAAGTATCATCAATTAGTTCCGCAACCACCTGATTATTAGTTAGTTTAGTTCCAGGGGAAGCCTTGAGGGAGAAGCTTTGACCGCCCTGAGTTTCCAGCACATAATGCTCACGCCCCTGATAGCTCTCTTCTTTAACGATCGCCTGATCAAGAATTACCGAAGCAGTAATAATTTCCACCTCACGGTTATGTCGGCTGTCTTCTTCGCTCAGACGCACCACACCACCATGCTCAGTGATCAAACGAGTTTCCGCTAAAACATCACCTTCGTGGACTTGAGATTCATTCTTCACAGTTGGCTCAGCACCTGGGGGCAGATTATACACTTCACCCGCCAAGACCCAAACCCGACCTTTTTCACCACGAGCGACATAACTGGTGTTGCCTTGACGGTCTTTCTTCTCTTCGATCGCCAGATCCGAGAACAATACTTCACCAGCCAAGCCAGTATTGAGCGCCTTGGTTGCTTTTTCCGTAGTCTTACGGGAAGTCTTACCTGTGATAGACACCTCAGCCATTAATTGATTTGGAGTTACCTTCTGTCCATCACTTACCAATAAAGTCGAACCTTGGGTAACGGCGTAAACGCGCTTACCTTCAGAACTTTCAAGGGTGAAATCACCATTGGATTCAACGATGAACGCATCTTCACCGTGACGGGTACGCATGGGGCGAACCTTCAACTTCTTACTGTACTTAATCGTGCCATCATGGGGGGCGCGTTGTTGTTCAGCAACTTCCCCAGTAAATACACCACCCGTGTGGAATGTCCGCATGGTTAGCTGTGTACCAGGTTCACCAATGGACTGCGCGGCGATAATTCCAACGGCTTCACCGATGTTTACTAATTCCGCATGAGCCAAGCTCCAGCCATAGCACATTTGACAAACCGATCGCGTCGATTCACAGGTAAAGGCTGAGCGAACACAGACTTCTTCAACGCCAGCCTTTTGAACTGCCAAGGAAAGCTCTTCCGAAATCTCTTGGTTACGCATGACGATGACCTCGCCAGTCTGTGGATCGACAATATCTTCAGCAGCCACGCGACCAAATAGGCGATCGGACAGCTTAATTAAGGTCTTTTCGCCATCACGCATTGCCTTAAGCCTAATGCCGCGAGTAGTACCGCAATCATTTTCGCGAACGATCACATCCTGTGATACGTCTACCAGACGACGGGTGAGGTATCCAGAGTCAGCCGTTCTTAGCGCCGTATCCACCAGTCCTTTCCGCGCACCGTAAGAGGAAATAATATATTCAGTAACCGTCAGCCCTTCACGGAAATTCGTTTTAATCGGTAAATCGATGATTTCCCCTTGAGGATCAGCCATCAAACCACGCATACCGACTAGCTGACGCACCTGCGAGATATTACCCCGCGCTCCAGAGAACGCCATCATGTACACAGAGTTAAGCGGGTTATTCTTCTTAAAGTTTTTCACCACCTCATCCTTGAGGTTTTCGTTAGTGACGTTCCATGTATCAATTACCTTTTGGAAACGTTCTACTTCCGTAATTTCGCCTCGGACATAACGGTTAGCGGTTTCTTCAATCTCTTGCTCCGCCGCCGCTAGCAATGCTTTCTTACTAGCAGGTACTTGCAAGTCATCAATACTAATCGATACCCCAGCCTGAGTTGCATAGCGAAAACCTAACGCCTTCAGTTGGTCAGCAACATTAGCAGCGCTAGTAGTTCCATAGTGGGTAAAAGCCCAAGCAATCAGCTTTTTCAATTGCCCCTTGTCAATGGTGCGGTTAATAAAGCGTTGAGGCTTCTTTTCTTCAGGCGAATCCGTGTTGCTAATCGTGAAATCTGCCATGGTATTAAGCTATTAAATAATCTTGTAATTAGTTCAAATTTTTATGATGTAAGAGAAACAGCACAAAGCACTGTTTCTCTTAACACTCAGCTAGCCAGTGATGCGTAAATTGCCTGATTGAAAATTACGCGCCCAGGGGTAGTTTTGACATACTGCGAAATCAATCCACCTTCAGCATCTTCGCGAATGCGACGGAATGGAAATTCCTTAACCTTAGTACCATCCTCTAAAACAGTGACTTTTGGTTCTTCGTTATCCTTCTCCTCGCCCTGACCTTCAATGATGCCCTCAAAGCGTACCCATACATTGGAATGGATATCAATTTCCTTCTGTTCGTAGGCCATCACAACATCATTGAAATTAGCAAAGTAACGTCCTTCACCCCTTTGTGTATAGGGATTTTCGGTGGTGAGGTAGTAACAACCTAAAACCATATCTTGGCTAGGCGTGACAATTGGACGACCTGTTGCAGGGGAAAGGATGTTGTTAGAAGCCAACATCAATAGACGTGCTTCAGCTTGAGCCTCAATGGATAGAGGAACGTGAACCGCCATTTGATCGCCATCAAAGTCGGCGTTAAAGGCAGGACATACAAGGGGATGTAATTGAATCGCACGACCACTAACCAGCAATGGCTCAAAAGCTTGAATACCTAGTCTATGTAGCGTCGGAGCGCGGTTGAGCATGACGGGGTGTTCACGAATCACATCTTCCAGCACGTCCCAAACGGCGGGATCATTACGCTGAATCAGTTTTTTGGCAGCCTTGATATTATTTACCAAACCTATTTTGATCAAGCGGTGAATTACAAAGGGTTGGAATAGCTCGATCGCCATTTCCTTAGGCAAACCGCATTGGTGAATCTTGAGGTTAGGTCCGACCACGATAACCGAACGACCTGAATAGTCAACCCGTTTACCAAGCAAGTTTTGACGGAAACGACCTTGTTTACCTTCGATAATATCGGAGAGGGATTTGAGGGGACGATTATTTGCGCCAACTACCGTACGACCACGACGACCGTTATCGATCAAAGCATCCACGGCTTCTTGCAACATCCGCTTTTCGTTGCGGACAATAATTTCAGGAGCCAGAATTTCTTGTAAACGCGCCAGACGGTTATTACGGTTGATCACACGACGGTAGAGATCATTCAAGTCGCTGGTGGCGAAACGCCCACCGTCAAGCTGCACCATTGGGCGCAAGTCAGGCGGAATCACAGGAATGACATCTAATACCATCCAGTCAGGTTTAGAACCAGTCGCCACAAAGTTATCAACCACACGCAAACGTTTGATTAATTTGGCGCGTTTTTGACCTTTAGAATTTTCAATATCAGTGCGGAGGCGCTCAGCTTCTTTCTCAAGATTAATATTCTGCAATAATTGCTTAATTGCTTCAGCACCAATACCAACTTCAATGCCATCTAAGACAGTATCCTCCGCATAAATTTGATCTTCGAGATCAATCCACTGATCTTCAGTCAATAGCTGTTTATAAGAGAGATTGTAGGCACTGGCGATCGCCTCACCAGCTTCAACCACTTGATTCTCATGAACAGATGGCAAATGCTTCGGATGTAGCAAGTGAGAGCGTTCTACCCCATCAATGCCCCGAATCCGAATCTCACGGCTATTGACGGATACAACAACCCCATCTACTTCAGTTTCAACTCCAGGATTGAGCACAACGTAGGCGTTAAAGTAAACAATTTGTTCGACATCACGCAAAGGCATATCGAGCAGGGTTGCCATATAGCTAGGAATACCCTTGAGATACCACACATGGGTAACTGAAGCGGCTAACTTAATAAAGCCCATGCGGTGACGGCGTACTCTTGACTCCGTAACTTCTACACCGCAGCGCTCGCAAACAATACCACGATGGCGCACACGCTTATATTTACCACAATGACATTCCCAGTCTTTAGCAGGACCAAAAATGCGCTCACAAAATAAGCCATCCATTTCTGGCTTTAATGTGCGGTAGTTAATTGTTTCAGGTTTTGTGACTTCACCAACCAAACTGCCATTTGGTAGAACACGTTCGCCCCATTTACGAATGCGATCGGGTGATGCCAAGCCAATCTTGACATAGTCAAATCGCTGTTCCACTTTCGCCATACGTTACAACGTCCTTAATTGATTGCTTGGTTAAAAAATTAGTAACAAGGGGCTGAAGCCCCTTGTCTGTCTTAGCTATGATTGCTATTGATTAGTCATCATCCTCATCAAAGTTAATGTCGCCTCGATAGATTGACTCGTAGGTTGGGCGACTAGGGGTGCGGCGAGAACCAACATCCACCATTAGATCAACTTCAGTATCTTGGTTACTGCCGTCTTCCGACAGCTTATGTACTGAAACATCTAAACAGAGGGATTGCAGTTCGCGTACCAATACCTTGAAGGATTCAGGAGTGCCAGGGCGAGGGATGGCATGACCTTTAACGATCGCATTGAGAGCTTCGTTCCGTCCTGTCATATCGTCAGACTTAACGGTAAGAAGTTCTTGGAGAATATAGGCTGCACCGAATGCTTCCAACGCCCATACTTCCATTTCTCCAAAGCGCTGACCGCCTTGCTGAGCTTTACCACCGAGGGGCTGCTGCGTAACCAGTGAGTAAGGACCTGTCGATCGCGCATGGATTTTGTCATCGACAAGGTGAACTAGTTTCAGCATATAGGCTTTACCAACGGTCACAGGCTGATCGAATGGCTCACCAGTACGCCCGTCATAAACGGTCAATTTACCTGGGAATCCATCATTGAAGATCCAGTCCTTGCCAGTATGCTTGCGAGCATGTTCTAGCTGACCATGTACTAACTCGCGAGAAGCTTCTTCGCCGTACATTTCATCGAAAGGAACGATTTTAAAGCGCGAATTCAAGTTTTCCGCAGCCCAACCGAGCAAACACTCAAACACCTGTCCGACGTTCATCCGTGAAGGTACGCCCAGAGGGTTCAACACGATGTCAAGAGGTGTGCCATCGGGTAAGTAAGGCATATCTTCTTTCGGCAAAATGCGAGAAATAATTCCCTTATTACCGTGACGACCTGCCATCTTGTCGCCGACTTGGATTTTGCGCTTTTGAGCGACGTAAACACGGACAACCATGTTTGCCCCTGGAGGTAACTCATCGCCCTGTTCGCGGGTAAATACGCGGACATCGACAACACGGCCCTTTTCACCGTTAGGAACGCGCAAAGAGTTGTCACGAACATCACGAGCCTTTTCACCAAAAATTGCTCTCAAGAGTTTTTCTTCAGGCGGCTGATCGGATTCACCCTTAGGTGTGACTTTACCAACCAGAATTTCTCCAGAACTTACCCAAGCACCGATGCGGATAATGCCCTGCTCATCAAGGTTACGCAGAGAATCTTCACCAACGTTAGGAATTTCGCGGGTGATTTCTTCAGGACCCAATTTAGTTTGACGCGCTTCGATTTCGTACTTTTCAACGTGAATTGAGGTGTAAACGTCATCAATTACGAGTCGTTCATTAATTAAGATTGCGTCCTCGTAGTTGTAGCCTTCCCAAGGCATGTAGGCAACCAGAATGTTCTGACCGAGGGCAATTTCACCGCCTTCCGTTGCTGAGCCATCAGCAAGCACTTGTCCAGCCACGACCGTATCACCAACCCATACCAGAGGACGCTGATTTAAGCAGGTGTCTTGGTTCGATCGCTGATACTTTTGCAGACGGTAGATGCTCTCAAGCCCAGTATCATCAGCCTTAACGCGAATTTCATCGGCGGATACATAGGAAACCTCACCCGTAACTCGCGAGACGATCACCATCCCTGAGTCACGCGCTGCCTGTGCTTCTAGACCCGTACCAACGAGGGGACGTTCAGGACGCAAGAGGGGAACCGCTTGACGTTGCATATTCGATCCCATGAGGGCGCGGTTAGCATCATCATGTTCAAGGAAAGGAATCAGCGATGTTGCTACCGAAATGATCTGTACGGGTGAAACCGCAACATAGTCAATTTCTTCAGGTGTTGCTGTACCCCATTCTTGACGATAACGAATCTTGCTGTACCCCATTCTTGACGATAACGAATCGGTACGATTTCGCTAAAAATGTAGCCTTCATCATTAGTGGCAACGTCACCAGGAGCAACTCGAAATTCATCTTCTTCATCGGCGGTCATGTAGACAGGTTCTTCGTTCTTGAGAACCTTGCCATTTTCGACAGCATAGTAAGGAGTTTCAATGAAGCCGTATTGATTCACACGGGCGTGAGTTGCCAAAGAACCGATCAGACCTGCGTTAGGTCCTTCAGGAGTTTCAATGGGGCAGATCCGACCGTAATGGCTGGGGTGAATATCGCGCACCGCAAAGCCTGCACGTTCACGGGTCAGACCACCAGGACCAAGGGCGCTGAGACGACGTTTGTGGGTCAACTCAGCCAGAGGATTGGTTTGATCCATGAACTGCGACAGTTGGCTGGAACCAAAGAATTCTTTGATCGCGGCAACTAGGGGCTTAGGGTTAACCAAGGAAGCTGGGGTAAGGGCATCGA
>JFJP01005699.1_pt1 | contig 13962 bp, 11 predicted proteins | sample 431651 | NCBI WGS metagenome assembly JFJP01 (sample SAMN02602958, study PRJNA72255) | Microbial mat metagenome, whole genome shotgun sequencing project. | biome: fresh water; feature: sink hole; material: water; isolation source: purple microbial (photo- and chemosynthetic) mats found in... | reverse complement strand
TGGGAATCCGCGAAAAGACCTGACAGGTTTTGCTTGCCCTGAGCGCGGTGCCCTGAGCTAGGAAAAAACCGCTCTACCTAAAATCAATGACCTACGGACTTTTTCGGAGTTTTCAGAAAGATTAGATAAATCCAAAGATTCACCGCAGAGGCGCAAAGGACGCAGAGCAAGACACAAAAAGTCTTCTTAAATCATCTGCTTTCTTTTTTCTGCTTTGCGCTCTCTGCGTCTTTGCGGTTAATTCTTTTGATTTCGTGCAGTTTTTCAAAAGCGCTCAAAATCTTTGTCGAATAAGGGGCTGGCGGCCACATCTGTTTTACTGGGCGTTGCCAGCGGTGGCTGGATCAGCGTGGGATTCTGTGTGGCTGCGCTGAGTCGCTGGTTTTTTGGGCTACGCCGCCGGGTGTTTTTCAGTGGGCGAGTGGCGTGGGTTTCGGCGAGTGGCTGCACGACGGTGGGGGATGAAGGGGGCGGGCTGGATTTGCTCGGTGTTTGAACTTGGGCTGCCAGTTTGAAAAAGGCAAGCTGTTGTTGTAAGAGTCCGGCTTGCGCGTTCAAGGCTTCGGCAGTCGCCGCCAGTTGTTCTGCGCCCGCAGCGCTGTGTTGAGAAACGTCATTCAGTTGCGACATCGCCTGATTGATTTGATCAACGCCGTTACTTTGCTGTTGCGAGGCCGCCGCGATTTCCTGCACCAATTCAGCGGTTTTGTGGATGTTAGGTAAAATCAGCTTGAGCAATTCTCCGGCTTGTTCAGCAATCGCCACACTGCCGGTGGCTAATTGCTTGATTTCTCGTGCCGCTTTTTGGCTGTTGGTGGCCAGTTTTTGCACTTCGACTGCCACCACCGCAAAACCGCGTCCCTGTTGGCCTGCCCGAGCCGCTTCAATCGCCGCATTCAGCGATAAGATATTAGTTCTATAAGCAATTTCTTCAATGACACCAATCCGTCCCGCGATTTTGTGCATGGCTTGCAGGGTATCGGCAACCGCCTGCATTCCGGTTTCGGATTGGCTGGCGGCCAGGTTTGCCACCTGCTGGGTTTCCTGGGCATTGCGGGTGATGTGCAGCAAGGAAGTGGTCATTTGCGCCAGCGAGGCTGCGGTTTCCTCTGCGCTGGCGGCCTGTTGCGTCGCACCCTGGCTGATGCTTTGCGAGGTCGTACTCAGTTGGGCAGAGGCGCTGACCAGCCCATCGACCTTGCCGTGAATCTCCCACATGATTTGGTTGAGGTGTTGCCCCATTTCAGCGGTGGCGGTCAGCATTTTGCCGATTTCATCTTGAGCGGCGGTGTGGGGAATGTGTTGCTGTAAATTGCCGCCAGCCAGTTGTTGGAGATAAGTGACCACTTGGCTGAGGGGCCGAGTGAGGGTGCGTGACCAAGCCAGTGCCAGCCAGATAATCCCCAAACCACAGACCAAGCCGATCCCGGCGATTATGCGTTTCAGGTCTCGAATCGAGCCAAACGCTTCATCGGCGTTTAATTCTGTCAATAATGCCCAACGTAAACCCGCCAATTCAATCGGGGCATAGGCCGACAACACCGTTTGCTGGAGATAATTGGTGGTGACCAGATGTCCGGTTTGTCCTGCCAAGGCGGCTTGCGTGCTGGCGGTGTCCACCGTGCCTTGGCTGGGATCGGCGAAAGAGGCTTCTAGGCTGCGGTGCTGGGGATCGAGAAAACTGTCCGAGCGCATTAAGCGGTCGGTGCCGACTAAAAAGGCTTCGCCATGCTGGCCCAAGCCGTTACGCTCACCCAAGATGCGATTGATGTCGCGGCTGCGCAGTTGCAAGGCCACCACGAATTGCACGGCTCCTTCCTGCAACAGGGGTTGGGCTAGAAAAGCCGCCGGTTTGCCATCGCCCAGCGTGTAGGCCGCATAGTCGCTGAGACCGGGGCGTTTGCTGTCGATCACTTGGCGAAACAGTTGGGCCAAAGCCGTTGGGCTGGCTTGATCTTGCAGCAGATTGAGACCCAAATCAGGGCCACGTTTGACGGTGTAGAAAATCTGACCCTGCGGATGAATCAGCAAGATGTCGCCATAGTCATACTGCGCCACATAACGGGCAAAATAATCGCCGTCCTGGCCCGCCATTGTGGGGATCAGCGCTTGGTTAAAACTGGTATAGGTGAGAATGCCCCAGCCTAACTGGGCAATGGGCAGCGGGCGGTAAACCTGAAGCTGCATCTGGCCTTGGGCATCAGCCACCACACTGAAACCAGGCTGGCTTGGCGCGGCAAGCGGTGGCGGCGTCTGCTGAGCGGCTTGACCGACAGTGAGCGATTGCCCGTCTGTTGCGTTCACTAGGAGGGTGTGGGTTTCGGCATCTAGCGCGGTCTGGTGCTGTATCGTGCCGGCAAGCCGAGCAGCGGACGGCAGGATCAACAGCACCCCCAGCACTTGCTCAGCCTGTTTCACTGGCGTGCTGACGACCACGAGCCGGTCGCCAGTATTGGCAAGCGCTTGCACGCTGGTGGCGTCTAAGCCTGCTTTGAAAGCGCGGGCCAGCGGATCGGTTTCCGCAATCGTGCTGCCGACCGGCAGGGTGTCCAGCGTGCTGTAACGCACTTGCGCGTCGCGGCTAACAAAAATCAGTGGGTCGTCACTGGCGTCCTGAGCGTAGGCCGCAAAAACGGCGGCATATGGCGTGACCTGCTGGGCGTTGATGGCGGCTAACAGCGACGGCGCGGCGGCGAGTTGTTCGATTTCACCTAAGTAGTGATGGAACAGATTTTCGATTTGTGTGATTTGATGCTGTTGTACTGCGGTTAATTGCTGTCTGGCTTTTTCTTGAAAAATGGTTAAGGTATTGACTAAAATTTGTAAATCATGGCCGCGTTCGGCAAAAAAAGTATTAATTTGCGCTGCTTTAATCGCACGATGACTTTCAAGTTGCTGTACTGCTTGCTGATGTAAGAACAGACTGCCTTGAGACCAGACCGTGACTCCCATGATGAGAAAAGGAATAAAGCCGATGAATAGGGAAGCCGCCAGTAATCTAATTCCAATGCCGAGGTTATTGAACATAACTCATGAATATCCCATCACAGTTTTTCTAATAGGTTTTTAAGACCCGACGAATTTTACAAACCTGTCAGGTCTTGCTCTTATAGCACGCTACCCGATTGAGATAACGACAGCGGGGCACTTTGCTGATGTGCGGTGCGAATTTTTTTCAAATCTTCTCTTGAAAATAATTGATTAATATCAAGCAATAAGATGCCTTGTTCATTTAATTTGAACAGACCTAGAATAAACTCGCTGCGTATGTCATCGCCAAAATGCGGGGAGGCCATGATCTGATCCGCAGCGACTTCAACCACATTATTCACGGCATCGACGATGATGCCCACATCCAGATAATGCTGTGCATCACGGATTTCTAAAATAACGACGCAGGTTTGTTTACCGACCACAATGGGTGGATGTCCAAAGTAAATCGCCAAATCTAAGATAGGCACCAGGGCATTGAGTACCTGTAGCACCCCGCGCACAAATCCCGGCATTAAAGGCACGGGAGTGGGCGGCACAAATTCAATAATCTTGCGAATCTGCATCACGCTGATCGCATAATGTTCAGCGGATAATTCAAAACTCAAATATTTGACCGGGATGGCTTGCGGGGGCGTCAGCGTGCGGCTGCTTTTGATGAGATTAACCATAGCAAATTCCTAAAGTCGTGCGGGGCGGACTTCAATCAGGTTAGGGAGCGCGTCGCGAGATCTCGAAATCCAGCTTGGCATACTTTTGAATCAGCGCTGGCACGTCTAGGATCAGGGCGACTTCGCCGCTGCCCAAAATGGTGGCTCCACTCACGCCGTGCAGGTGTTCGAGGATTTTCCCCAAGGGCTTGATCACGGCTTGAAACTCCCCTTGCAGGGCATTCACCACCAAACCAGCCTGCTGTTCGCCGTGGCGTACCACAATGATATTTTGACGGCGCGTCGCGGCTTCTGGATTGCTGTCTTGACCCAGGCCGAACAGCCGGTCGAGATATAACAAGGGCAGCACCCGACCGCGTAAATTGAGATAGCCTTCGTGTTCGGACAGGCCAGTGCGCGAGACTTCCACGCATTCAATCACCCGATCCAGGGGCACCACAAAAGCCGCATTGCCGCTACAAAACAAGAAGCCGTCGATGATCGCCAGGGTCAGCGGCAGGTAGATGCGAATCTGTGTCCCTTCGCCGCGCAGGCTGTCAACCTCAACCGAGCCGTTCAGTTCGCTGATGTTGCGCTTGACCACATCCAGGCCGACCCCGCGCCCGGATAATTCTGTCACGGTGGTGGCGGTGGTGATGCCCGGCTCGAAAATCAGTCGATCCACGTCGCGTTCGGTCAGTTCTTGATCGGCGGTGATGAGTCCTTTTTGTAGGGCTTTGCTGAGGATTTTATCGCGATCCAGGCCGCGTCCGTCATCACTGACTTCAATCACGATATTTCCAGAATCATGATAGGCATTGAGGTGTAACGTGCCTTGGGGCGATTTGCCCAGGCTCACCCGCAGTTGCGCGGCTTCAATGCCGTGATCGATGGCGTTGCGCACCAAGTGCATGAGCGGGTCGTTAATTTTTTCGACCATGCTCTTATCGAGTTCAGTTTCGCTGCCTTCTAACACTAAATCGATACTTTTGCCCAGTTCTCGGCTGATGTCATGCACCATGCGCCGAAACCGATTAAATGTGTTGCCGATATGCACCATGCGCATCCGCAGGCTGCTGTTGCGGATGTCTTCGACCAAGCGCGACATGGTGGCGATTGAATCATTGAGGCGCTCGCTGTCGTTTTGCTGGCTGAGCAGACGCACGCTGGCATTGGCGATCACCAGTTCCCCCACCAAATTGATGAGCTGATCCAGCTTTTCTGCATCGACTTGCAAGGTTTGTTGGATGTGGGTTTTGGTGTCGCGCACTTGCTTTTGCTTGTCTAGCGCGGCATCGACTAACACCTGTGGCACGGCACCCTGTTCGACCAGAATCTCGCCGATACGGCGCTGGGTGGGGGGATCACTGGGCGTGCTGGCGGGCAGCAGTTGGGTGTTTTGCAAGTGTAGTCCAGCTTGTAACTCATGCGGGGTCAAGGTGCCGATTTTTAACAGAATATCGCCCAGCCGCATGGTGTTTTCGGGCAGGGCTTGAATCAAGTCGATATAACGCGAGAGCAGGGAATGCGGCGGGAGAATCTGCACCTGACAATAATCGCGCACCAAATCCAGCATGTTTTCGATGCTTTCTTTGTCAGCTTCGGTTTTGAAGGCGATTTCAAAGCCCAAATAACAACTTTCTGGGTTCATCGCCGCCGCAGTCGGCATGGTGTCGAGCAAGGTGCTGAGGCTGAGGATGCGCCCCCGTTCTTCCAGATAGCGGATGATCGCCAGCGGTTCGATCCCGTTACACAGGGCATTTTCGGCAAAACGCAGGGAAATATGCCAATTCGTGTCTTCGACGACTTGTTCTTGCAACACCGTGACCTGGGAGGCCGGTGTTTCGTCTGTTTGCGGCGGTTCAGACAGCGAGGGCAGGCTGTCTTGAGTCTTTGGCGTTGCAGGCGGTGGCGTAGGCTCCACGGGCGCGGCGGGCGCTACTGGTTTGGGAGTCTCGCGTAAATACTCACGCAAGCGCTCTTGTAAGGTGACGGTGTTGGCTTGCAGCGCAGTGTCTTGTACGTCTGGGTTGTCAACAGAAAGCGTAGTCCAATTGCGCACATGATCGTGACAAGCCAGCAGTAATTGGATCAGCGCCAGGTCCATCGCGAGATCGCCGTTACGCACCCGTTCTAAGACGTTTTCTAGCGTGTGAGTAAAAGCTGAAATCGCATCCAGGCCGACGATGCCTGAAGAACCTTTGATGGTGTGGGCGCTACGAAACAGGGTATTGATCGATTCTTTGTCGGTGGGGTTTTTTTCCAATTGCAACAAAGCATCTTCCATGTGTTGCAAGGTTTCTTCGCTTTCTAGCGCGAAAATTTTACGCAGTTGCTGTACGCTCACGCGGTTACTCCCGACTCGTCGCTATCCCGCGCACCAGACAAGACTAGCGGATCGCCAAAATAAGACACCATCCGATAGGTTTCTAGTACCTCAATCACCGCTGGGCTGTGTCGGCACAAGCGCACCGTTTTATGGGCTTGCAAGGCTTCTCGTTTGACCAAAATCAGCACTTGAAAGCCCGCGCTGTCGAGTTCACTGACTTCGCTCAAATGCACTTCGATGTCCAAATGTTTTTCTAGCGCATCCAGTAACGCGGTTTTTAACGCCGCCGCCTCAGACAACACGAGGTTGCCCGCCAAGTGGATGACGCACAGGCCATCATCGTCTTCTTCAAGGCTTATTTGCATGTTCAGACCAAATGCTCGGCAATGACTTCCAGCGGCAGGATTTTATCCACCGCGCCTCGTTTGACTGCTTCTTTGGGCATGCCATAGACGACGCAGCTTGCCTCATCTTGCGCGATACTGACGGCTCCTGCATTGTGCATTTCTTCCAGGCCACGCGCCCCATCATCACCCATGCCCGTCATGATCACACCCACCGCATTCGCCCCAGCACACTGGGCTATCGAGCGAAACAACACATCGACAGAAGGACGATGCCGGTTGATCAACGGGCCTTCTTTGACTTCGACATAATACTCTCCCGCCGCATAGCGTAACAACATGTGTCGGTCGCCCGGCGCAATCAACGCCCGTCCGCGCCGGATTTTGTCGTTGTTTTCGGCTTCTTTGACGGAGATTTGACAAAGGCTGTTGAGGCGGTCGGCGAAGGCTTTGGTGAATCCAGCGGGCATGTGTTGCACGATCACGATGCCTGGCGCATCGGCGGGCAAGCTTTTCAAAACCTGCTCCAACGCCTGCGTGCCACCGGTTGAGGCACCCATGCCGATAATCCGATCAGTGCGTTGGTGAAGATTAACGCCAGGCCGGGGGGCGGCAAGAATCGCATCGGCACTCAGCTTGGGCGGCGGTGACAGCGGGACTTCGGGACTGCGCCGTAGATTTTTGAGATTGGCTTTAGCAGCGGCTTTGATGGTGTCTAACAAAGTCACGCGATTGGCGTACAGAAAGCCCTGCACCCCCATTTTGGGCTTGGTGACAATATCCACCGCCCCCGCAGATAACACTTGAATCGTCACTTGCGCGCCTTTTTCAGCCAGGGTTGAACAAATCACCACTGGAGTCGGGCGTTCAGCCATGATTTTGCGCAAGAAAGTCAGGCCATCCATGCGCGGCATTTCTAAATCCAGGACTATCACGTCCGGCCAGGTTTTCTGCATATATTGCATGGCAATCAAAGGGTCAGCCGCCGCCGCCAGCACCTCCATCGCCGGATCGCCCCGCAGGATTTCTGATAAAACCTGGCGCACCACCGCCGAATCGTCCACAATCAGTGCTTTTATTTTTTTATTGGCCATCACACAAATTTCCCGGAATCTTGCTGGGTGTTGCCGACGCTGTGGTAAACCCAGACATTGCCCGTGTTAATTTCAAACACAATGCGTCGATAACCGATGCCACCGGCATGTGACGAATAGATTTTGAACCCCTTGTCCAATAACAATTTTTTACCAATATCCAAATTACGCTGGCCGACATTGGTTTCCTGCGATTTCATCAGCATCGGAAACATATTGCCACCCCCAAAAAACTTGGCGTGATAATCACTGACTTGGGTTTTGCGCCGATTGATCTCGTGCATAAACATCTCCAACGCATCTTCGGCGTAACGACCATTGAGCGCCTGCCGGCTCGGTTGGTTGGGGCTGGGCAACATATAATGACACATGCCGCCCACTCGCAATTGCGGGTGCCACAAGGTGACGGCCACGCAAGAACCCAGAATCGTGCGAATTCGAGCGCATTCATCACCAAAATAAAATTCACCAGGATGTAAAAAAATATCTTGCATGGTCGGTCAGGGTTAATGTTTACGGTAAACTGTGGGCGCTGCCAAGCTAATCACGTTATGCACCCACTCGTCGGCAATGCCAATCAGGCTTTCGGCATGACCAAAAAAGCAATATCCTCCGCTGCGTAACAGCGGCAAGAGTCGGTGCAACAAGCGCTGCTTAGTGCCTTGGTCAAAGTATATCAGGACATTACGCAAAAAAATGACATCAAAACTGCCCAGGGTAGGTAACTCTTTGTTTAAGTTAATCTGCCGGAACTGCACATGGCGACGGATCGCGGGGTCAATCAGAAAACTGCCCGCCTGAGTACGCACACCTTTGAGACAAAAACGGGATAAATAAGGGGGCGGCGGCATCTTATCTGCCGTGATCGGATAATGTCCGGTGACTGCAATGTCCAACATTCGCTGACTAATATCCGACCCTAACACTTCCCAGGGCGTGCGTTCGCCGAAAAAATCCATTAACACCATCGCCAGCGTGTAAGCCTCTTCCCCAGAAGAGCAGACCGCACTCCAGGCGCGAAACGGGGCGGTTCCATGCCAGTTGGGCAAGATTTCTTTGCGCAAAAACTCGAAATGTTCCGGCTCTCGGAAAAAATAGGTCTCGTTGGTGGTCAACAAATCGATCATCATTTGTTGTTCTTGCGCATGTTCGGGATCGGTGGCCCACTTAAAATAGGCGGCATAACTGTTAAAATGGTAATGGCGCAAGCGTTTGCTCAGGCGTGCCGCCACCAGCACTTTTTTCACCGGCGGCAGATAAATCCCTGCCATCTCGTGAATAAACTGCTGGAATTGCTTAAATTCTTGATCGGTAATGGGTGGAAAACTGTCCATCGTCTGAGAAATCATCCTGTTTATCAGAACACCTTGCTGGTTTGAAACCTCCCCCTTGCGGGGGAATTGTTGAACTAGACAACGGTGCGTTAGCACGGTTATCCTTTCGGTAATCCCCCGTCCCTTCAGGGCGGGGATGAATCTGCCGGTCTCCACGCTGTCGGCAGATTTTCGCCTAGCAGCGGAGGTCAGGCGCGGATTGAAACAAACCTATCACAAGCGGCTAATGCTCTATTAAAACGCCGGGCATGGCGTGCAACAAACCCGTTATCACGCGCAGTGCGACTGTTGACAGTGTGCGGCTATGCGGCTGATTATTAAGTTTTTCCCGGTCTAAAACCCGGGGGTAGCGTGAGACAAGTAAACCCAACAACGACGAGGTTATAAGCATGGGAAAACACACTGGCTTTATGGAAATTGCACGGCAGGATCGTAAGTATACGCTGGCTGCCGACCGTCTCCAGCATTATCACGAATTTGTGATTGCCCTGGAAGAGCCAGACATTCGCCGTCAGGGTGCGCGCTGCATGGACTGCGGGATTCCTTATTGCCACCAGGGCTGTCCGATCAACAATATCATTCCAGATTGGAACGATCTGGTTTATCAAGGCAAATGGCAAGCCGCACTGGCGGTACTGCATTCTACCAATAACTTCCCCGAATTTACCGGACGCATTTGCCCCGCGCCTTGCGAGGAAGCCTGCACGCTTAACCTGACAGACACCCCCGTCACCATCAAAAGCATCGAATGCGCCATCATCGACCGCGCCTGGGAAGCGGGCTGGATCGAGCCGCAAATTCCAAGCCATCGCACCGGTAAACGGGTCACTGTGGTCGGTTCTGGCCCCGCTGGACTGGCCTGCGCGCAACAATTGGCGCGTGCTGGACACGAGGTGGTGGTGTACGAAAAACAAGACCGCATCGGCGGCCTGTTGCGCTACGGCATTCCTGATTTCAAAATGGAAAAATCCCACATCGACCGCCGCATCGCGCAAATGCAGGCAGAAGGCGTGATTTTCCGTCCCAACAGCCACGCGGGTTCAGAAAAACTGCCTACCCAATACTTGCTGGAGCATTATGATGCGGTGGTACTCGCAGGCGGTGCTGAGCATCCCCGCGATCTGCCGGTGCCGGGACGCGAACTCAACGGCGTCCATTTTGCGATGGATTTCCTGCGCCAGCAAAACAAACGGGTGGCGGGCGACACCCTCGATCCGCAGCACAGCATCAGCGCTGAAGGCAAACATGTCATCGTCATCGGCGGCGGCGACACCGGTTCTGATTGCATCGGCACTTCCAATCGTCACGGTGCCTTGTCGGTGACGCAGATTGAAATCCTCAGCAAACCCCCAGAAAAAACCGAGAAAGCCCGCACCTGGCCGCACTGGCCGACGCGGTTGCGCACCTCGTCTTCCCACGAAGAAGGCTGTCAGCGCGATTGGGGCATCACCACTAAAGCCTTTGAAGGGGAAGCCGGACAACTCAAAAAAATCCGCCTCGCTCGGGTAGAATGGCAGAAAGACGCGGCGGGCCGTTTCTCCATGCACGAAATTCCCGGCAGCGAGTTCACCCTGGACGCCGATCTGGTGTTCTTGGCGATGGGCTTTGTGCATCCAGTGCGGGATGGTTTGCTGACTGAACTCGGCGTGGCGCTGGATGGGCGTCAGAACGTGGCCGCGCACACTGAAGGGGCGCAAAGTTATCACACCTCGGTTGACAAGGTGTTTGTCGCAGGCGATATGCGTCGGGGGCAATCACTGGTGGTGTGGGCGATCCGCGAAGGCCGCCAAGCGGCGCGTGCCGTCGATGAATACCTGATGGGACATTCTGAACTGCCGCGTTAATCTCAACGCCCTGTCCATAAAACAAAAAATCACCGCAAAAGCTGGCTTTGCAGGCGGCTGCGGTGAAAAACTCCACAACCACTCCAGGAACTCGCCAATGTCGTACCCCATTTTTCGCACGAAACAAGTGGTCACCCATGATGACGTGGAATACGGATTGAAACGGTGTTTATCCACCTGGGACTTAGTTTTTCTCGGCGTCGGTGCGATCATTGGTACGGGTATTTTCGTCTTGACTGGCGTGGCCGCCGCGACTCAATCTGGCCCGGCGGTGGTGTTGTCTTTCGTGATTGCCGGTTTTGCCTGCGCTTTTGCAGCCTTGTCTTATGCCGAATTATCGGCAGCGCTCGGCGGCTGTGGCAGCGCTTATGGCTACAGTTACGTGGCGTTTGGCGAATTATGGGCGTTTATCATCGGCTGGGATTTGTTGCTGGAATACAGCGTCTCGGTCGCCACAGTGGCGGTGGGTTGGTCGGGTTATTTCAATAATGCTTTAACCGCTATTGGTATGCCTTTACCAGCGCTGTTGACGAAAGCGCCTAACGACGGCGGTTTGATCAATTTACCGGCTTTTACGATTATTTTAATCTTAATGAGTTTGCTGATTGCGGGCGTCAAACACAGTGCCAAAGCCAATAATGCGATGGTGGTGGTGAAATTACTCACCATCACGGTGTTTATTGCGGTGGCGGCTTTTAACGTCAATCCTGACAACTGGCAGCCGTTTATGCCCTTTGGTTGGTTTCAAACCCTGCCTAATGGCTCAACGACGGGGATTTTAGCCGGGGCTTCTTTGGTGTTTTTTGCCTATGTGGGCTTTGATGCCGTCTCCACGGCGGCTGAAGAAGCCAAACAACCGCAGCGCGATTTACCAATAGGTATTATTTCATCGCTGGCCTTTTGCACACTGATTTATATTGTGGTCGCGGGCTTGCTGACTGGCGTGGTTCCGTACACGGATTTGAATGTTGCATCGCCGGTTGCTCACGCCTTGCAACTGCTCGGTTTCAATTGGGCTTCGGCCTTGGTTTCTACCGGCGTAATCGCGGGCCTAACCACGGTGATGTTGGTGCTGTATTACGGCCTCACCCGCATTATCTTGGCGATGTCACGCGATGGTTTGCTCTCCACTTTTTTCAGCCGTATTCACCCAAGCACCCAAACCCCGGTGCGCGTTATCGTACTCTGCGGCGCGGTGATGGCGACGATGGCTGGACTGATGCCCTTAAATGCCCTGGCTGAATTGGTGAATATCGGCACCTTGGCGGCGTTTGTGTTGGTGTGCTTAGGGGTAATCGTGCTACGCATTACCAAGCCGACCCTGACCCGCCCTTTTCGCGCCCCGTTGGGCTACACCTTTCCCGTTTTAGGGATGTTATCGTGTGCCGCGTTAATGGCGTTTTTGCCTGCAATCACTTGGTTGCGCTTCCTGGTGTGGCTGGTGATTGGGATTATTATTTATTTCACTTATTCCATGAATAACAGCGTGTTAGAAAAAAGTCGTGCTTAGTCTGTCTCATGATCAGGGTGCCCTGGGCTTGTTCCAAAACAACGACAGCAGGCTGTTTGGCCCGCAATCGCTGCTTTTTACCAAGCTTACGGCAACGGCACCCAGCAAAATCACGCTGATCGGTGAAAAACGGCAACGGGTTATCGGTGGATTGATACTCCTCACCGTCCTGTCGCTGCATCTGTGGCTGGGGTTTTGGCTGTTGCCACCAGAGCAGAAACCAGTGGTGCCGCCCCAACCCACGCTGATTGAAGTCGCGCTGCTGGTCGCCCCTAAACCAGTAGCACCCACACCGGTGGCACCCACACCGCTGGTGGCCCCGCCACCGCCAGCCGTGGTGGTGCCTCCTGTGCCCGTTGTCACCGCGCCAGCACCGCCTAAACCGCTGCCCCCTAAACCCAAACCGGTACGGCCAAAGGTAAAACCCGTGCAATCGGCACCCAAGCAAAAGCCCGTGGTCAAACCCAAACCACAGCCTGAACCTGCCGTCGTGACAAAGACGCCCCTCCAGTTACCGAGCGCCTTAACCCTCCCAACGACCCCCGCGCTCATTGCAGCGGAGACGACGACACCCACGCCAGCAGCGCCCAATCCTGCCGCGCTCGCCAAAACCAACGAGCGCATTATTTGCCTGGCTTGCCCACAACCGCCGTATCCGATGATGGCTAAACGGCATCATTGGCAAGGCAGCGTCACCCTGTCGCTACGGCTCGCCAGTGATGGTTCGGTGGCACAAGTGCAGGTTTTAAGTAGCAGCGCACAAACCGTGTTGGATGAGGCGGCTGTGAAGAGCGCGAAACACTGGCGTTTCAATCGAAGCCTGAGCAACTCAGACCGAGTAGCCACGCAGGTTATTCATTTCACCTTAAACAACAACTAAAGGAAGTGTTTCAGTGCCTGATCTGATTGCTCTTGCTGACCTTGTTATCGAAGGCACTCAATATACTTTGTATGTGTTTTCAATTATTACTTGGACTTTGATTCTTTATAAGAGCTGGCAGTTTATTCGCAACAGTGTCTATAACCACCGATTTAATCATCTCTTTTGGAATGCGGCTGATCTCGTTGCTGCCGAACAATTACCCCGCAACGCTTATTATGGCCCACAAGCGCGGATTGCCTTACAAGGCTTTAGTTGGTTACGCGAAAGCACTGAAGCGGCAGGTAAACGCTTGAAATATCAGGGCACACCAGAAGCACTATTAGAACATGCTTTGCTGGTGCAAATGCAGCAAGAACAACGCAATATGGAAAGTGGTTTGACCCTGCTGGCCAGTATCGGCAGCACTGCACCTTTTGTCGGTTTGTTTGGCACGGTTGTGGGCATTATGCACGCCATGCACCAAATCACCGCCAGCGGTTCTAGCAGCTTAGAAGTCGTGGCCGGGCCGATTGGTGACGCGCTGGTTGTGACTGCCGTCGGTATCGCGGTCGCTGTGCCAGCGGTGTTGGCGTATAATTTTTTCTTACGCCGCGCCAAATATCAACGGGCAGGCTTGGAAAATTTTGTGATTAGTTTTATGCACATTGCCTTAAGCCGCACTCACCAAACAGGCGCATAACATGGCACTGAAATCCCTAGGCGATGAACCAGAAACCCTGAGTGAAATCAATGTCACCCCTTTGGTTGATGTGATGTTGGTGTTAGTGATTATCTTGCTGGTCACAGCCCCTTTGCTCACCCAATCGGTGCAGGTGGCTTTACCAAAAACCGTTAGCACGACACCGGATGTCACCGAGCAACCGCTGCAATTAGGCATAGACGCACAAGGCATTGTCACCTTAAACAAAATCCCTTATGCAGAGTTGAGCGCTTTAGAAAACACCTTGAAAGACGCGGTGGCAAAGCATCCAGAAATCGCCGTG
>JFJP01027338.1_pt1 | contig 13963 bp, 16 predicted proteins | sample 431651 | NCBI WGS metagenome assembly JFJP01 (sample SAMN02602958, study PRJNA72255) | Microbial mat metagenome, whole genome shotgun sequencing project. | biome: fresh water; feature: sink hole; material: water; isolation source: purple microbial (photo- and chemosynthetic) mats found in... | reverse complement strand
TTTAAATTTTTCCTCAAAATAAAAAACAACCAATAAATGCAAAAAAACCTCAAAAAACCCTATCCTAGCCCGCTTACAAGTATTTCTGGTCTTTCCGAGATAAGTGATAACGATAATGATTTTATGAACGTAATTCCCATTTTCCCACTCTTCTTATAAACCCATCCATTATTTTAAAAAGCTTTCAAAAAAGTTGCAAGAAAAAGATGAAGAGCTTGAAGCCCTTCGTAAAGAAATGCGATCCCTTGAATATTCCACAAAAAAAACTCAAATTGAAGTAATCTGCATTTATTTACAAATAATGCTTATCTGTCCTTTTAGCTAGAAAATGAGCGAGAATATTGGAAGTTAAAGGCAGAAACCACACAAGAAACTCTTTCAAGTAAACCTCTGATGAAACTGGCAAATGAACTCCAGCAAAGGCTTTCCGAAAAGGAGCATGAAATTCTTTCTTTGAAAGATTCTCAACTTAGCTTAAAACGTGAACTGTTTCAGATAAAAGAAAACAATTTGCAGCTAAAGAACTCCAATAACATATTAAATAAGTTTCATAGACCCAAAAGTGTTTCCATAGAAGTCAATGAGAAAAAAAACTTTCTAAAAGTGCCTGATAGGGCTACACCTTCCACTCTCAAGCTTTCCATGCTGCATAAAATTGATGAAAAGGCTGAATTCTCCAAAAATACACATGAAGTGCTCTTTGGATGTATAAAAGATTTAAAAGAAGAAAATCAGGCTTTGGAGGAAAATTTGAATAAAATTAAGGATTTGGCGATAGAAAGTGTTGTGGAGAAAGAGAAAGAGCTGATTGAGATGAAGAATAGGTTCGAAGAGGATGAGATCGGGTTGAAAAATCAGTTGGAATTAGCTAACAATGAACTAGAAGTTTTGAGAATGAAGCTGAAGTATGTTGAGGGTGATGAAGAAGCCAGTAGTCCTAAACATGCTAACAATCTGCTTCAACTGAGGAGTTTAGAAGTACTTTTAGATTTTTTAATAAGGAAGAGTTGGGACAATTTCATTATTTTTTTTATATTTAGGGGGAAATGGAAGCTGTGAAAAACCTTTATCGGGAGGATAAGATAACATCATTAGGTGAGAGAGAGATGCTGGAACAAAGAATAAAGGAATTGATACTAGAGAATGAGAACCAAGAAGCTGAGTTTAAGAGGAGATTGGAGAAAATTAGCAAAGAGATGGATGATCAGATCTACGACAAAGTTCGGGAAGATACACAGACTTCTAAGGATTTACAACAGGAAATGCTAAAAGAGCTGCAAAGCTCTGAAGAAAAATATAGAGAAATCCAAAAGAAATATACTGCAGCACAACAAGAATTAAGGACTTTACAAAAAAGCTTGGAGAAGGACAAATTAGAAAATGAACAAAAAATTAAAGATTTGACTAATAAATTGAAGAAATATGATAGCTCTGAACAAACGAAATTGGACCTGAATAAAAGGAATGAAGGAGATAAAAGAAAAGTAGCTGTGGAATTAGAACAAAAACAAGAGAAAATAGCTGCTTTGGAAGCTGGAAAACTGGAATTAGCAAAGAAAATCACGTATTTGGAAAGCGAAATAAATCAAGTGAAGATGAAAAATTTACTTTTGAAGGAGAATTGTGACAATTTGAAAATGGAAAATGAGGAACTGAAGACGAAATCTAATGAAGATTTCAAAAACTTTCAAGGCTCAATCGCGGAATTGGATCTTAAATACTCGCAGGAAAAGGATTTTTTAGAAATGGAAGTCAGGAGATTAAAAGAAATGTATGAGGTTTCTCAGTTTATTCATTTTCTTTGTTTTTTTTCATTCTTTTGTTTAATTTTTTTCTTTCTATTTTTTTTAATTTTTTTGTTGTCTTTTAATTGAATTTTAAGCCCGAAGCTGCTCGTGGCACCATCTATGGCACTTTGCGTTCAGAATTCCAAGAGAACCCAAGCGAAGAGGATCCAACTTTTCTCAAGCCCACAACATCAGACAATCGTGGTTCCTTAAGTCCCTCCCCTCAAATGCGTGTGAGTATTCTTGAGACATATGATAGAGAAGATACGATCCAAAAGGACGAGTTCGAACGAGTCGTTGCAGAAAGTGACATTTATATAGATTTAAAGAACCAAATTGATGAACAAAATGAAAAAATAGAGGAATTAACAGCTGAAAATGAAGAATTAAAGAGTCAAATGGACCGTTTGATAGATAGTTATTCAAAGGAGATATCAGACTTAAAGGATCATCAAAAAAATAATTTGACGGATTTGCAGCATATGAGAAGGAATTTCATTGAGAAATCTGAGGAATCGGCTCAGGAAATCGAATACAATAAAGAGATGAAAAAGTTAAAGATGGAGAATTTGAAGCTTCAGACAAATCTAAATGAAAATAGGCAGATATTTGACAATGAGGTTAATTTCCTAAAGGAAGAAAACAAGAGATTAGAGACAAAGATTAAAGGCTATAAAGAAACCCATGGGAAGGTTGTTAATGAAAGAGATCTCTTTATGCAGAAATACAATCAAATAGTGACTCATATTAAAAAGAAAAAAGTTTTGCAGAATTCTGAATCCACAGGCAGTTTATTTGGATTAACAATGTCTATGTTTAGAAAATAAAAAAAAATTCATGATTGTTTTCATAAAATTTTGATCTTTTTTTACGGAAATTCAAATTAAAACTTTCTTTTTTTATTTATCTCACCATAAAATTAATAATAAAAAAATTAAAACAAAAACTTAAGAATTTTTTTTTTTTAAAATTAAAAAATCTTCAAAGAAAATCAAAATAATCTTCGTTTTGTTGGTGATCTCAATTTTGATTCCCATTTTTATAAAACTCCATATAAATTAAAACATTTTTTATAAAACATCAAATGGGCGCTTGTAACGCATCATCAAAAAAGTCACCACTTTCCTTCCCAACTCCGAAATCTCCACACAATCTTAACACCCAGCAAACCCAAGTCGATTTCTATCCTCCTCCCAACCTCTTTCGCAAATCCTCTCAATCCCCTCTAATCAAGGTTAAAAAAGATCTATTCCATTGTGTTACCGGGTTTGAATTAAACAAGATCTTAGAAGAAGGTGGCAATATAGAATCAAATTTGAGTGTATATTTAGGTCATAAATTTTTTAAAACCGAGGTGATTAATCAAACGAATGTCCACTTACTATTACAGATTCAAAACGAGAAGAAATGTCTGAAGAGCTATATCGACCCTGAACTAATTGAGAAAATTCTTGAAGATTATGAATATTTGCTCTATGAGAAATATAAGAACTTGGCCAAAGATGAAAAAAATTGGAATAAGGCCGAAAATTTTTTTTCCACAAATATTTTGTTTTTGGCGACTGAAATTTACCAGATTTTGCTTTCCTTCAAAAAGAAAAAAAAGAAAAAACAGCTCAATTATTGGTGGATGCCACCATTGGTCAATTTCTCGGATACTTATGATGAATATGATACTTATTGTTTTCTGAGGAAAAAAATCATTCATTTGGAACTTCAATTGAAGTTTCTATTCACAAGCACTTTGGGATCGCAATTTGAAAGCCAACTTATAAAAAAGGAAAGTACTTTCATTGAAAACAGTGAAAGTCATCAGGCCATGAAATGCCAGGAGTATAATCTAAGCATGGCCCCTTTGGTGAAGCCTTAATTTAAATATTATATTTAAGAGTGTTTGACAAGGTAGTGTTTTTTTATTATCTTTCACATTCTTTTCGAATTTCTTTATGTTAACCTTTTAATTTTCATATTTAGTAGAGAAAAAATTAAAATCTAATTTTTTAAAGTTTATGGGGTCCAAAGTGTTTTTAATTTTTGATTTACTTAAAGGTTTTTACAGAAAAAAATTTTGTAACAACAATAAAAAATTCATTGATCTAAAGTTCAATTTTTCCATTTGTTTTTTTATTAAATAAAATCAAAAAATGATTTATGCCTTTATGATTTTTAACAATCTCGGAAAAGCTCGAGTGGTCAAATTTTATGAAGACATCTCTTGTAAAAAATTCCTTTTTGTTATTTAGTTGAAAGGCCTCAATAAATTTTTTCTCAAGCTCAGATGAAAAAAAACAGACACTTCTCAAGATTTTTTTTCCAATCATCAATAAAATCGATGAAAAATCCTGCAATTTTTTTTCAGATGGTGGAGTTTACAATAATAAATGCAAAATAGTTGTCAGGTTTTTTTTTTTTTTTCATAAAAAATTACAAAACAATAATATTTGCTTCAAATTTTTTTTTAAAAAAGACAATATGCGACCCTTTATTTTGTGATGATAATTGATGAGGATGAATCAGAATTGGCAATTTTGGATTTAATTCAAGTTCATTGGAAATTACCATAGAAAAAAATTAAGAATAAAGTTTTGTTTAGATTATTGTGGAAGCTTTAGACCATATTTTTGAAAACGCTTGTGAATTGGACCTAATCTACCACCCTGATAAGGTTTTTTTTTGTTTTTTTTTGCAAATTTAAATAAAAAAATAAAGGTGAATTGTTTGGTTGATCAAATAATAATTGGAGGGGCCGTGATAGAAACGAATCTAAATGAAATAGTCGATACTATGAAGAATTTAGCAACTTATGAGAAAAAAAAAGGATATACTTAATTTTTTCTCTTTGTATTTTTTTTTTTCTTTTGAGCAAAACTAAAAAATTTTATTTCGAAATAAAAATCTGCTTTGAATCTAAAAATGGTTTTTTATTTAAAAAGATTATAAATTTTTTAAAAAAATTCCAATAAAAAGAAAAAATGTCCTCTGAACCTCGAAGTCTTGCCAATTCTCAATTCTGCAGTCTTGGCTCCTTTAATTATAACAGTAAAATGGAACCTCTTATACAATTGCAGAATTAAAATTCTCCATATTTATAGAGGTGTTATCTGATGATTATTGCCACAAGAAGCTCGGAACCTTGAAAGTCAAAAGCTCCAGCCTGAAAAACTCCGTATATTTCTTTGATTATAATGAGTGATTTTTATTGTTTCTTTTAAATTAAAAAAAAGACTTTTAACCTAAAAACTAACGTCTTCTTGAAAAAATCAGAAGACAAGGAATCTACCTCATGCAAATTGGCCTTAACTGACGAATACAAGTTCGGGTTCCCATATGAAAGATTCTATTTGCAAACCAGAGTCAAAAGAAACGGGGATGTGAAGATGCATTTGGATGGAGGCAATATTGTAAACAAACTTTATTTTAAAAAAAATACTTATATTTATAAATTAAATAAAAAAATATAAAAGGATCTCCTTAATAGAAAATTCAATGTGTTCACCAATGTTAAAACCAGCTTGAGCCTTGCCAATTATAATATGAGAGTTGGGTTAAATTACTTCGGTGAAAAATGTGAATCTAATGTAAATTAACAAAATATTAAGAGGGCTTTCTAAAAAAGAGTTTTGTTTTTTTAGGTCAGAGTTGAAAAAAATAAGGGAGATCACGATTTGGCGAATAGAACGGTCCTCAGACATGGAAATTGGCGTTATGGACTTGTCACCATTTTACATTTAGATAACACCTCTTTGAAGAAATATGACTCCTTTGTTGAATTCCGCAAGAATGATTATGAATTACATGTTTCCCAGTATGTTTAAAAAATTAATTTTAATTTTTAACAGTTTTCAAAATTTATCAAATTAAGAGAAATTTTATCAAATTTCTCATAAATAATTTTAAACATTCTTTGATGAGTTTTTTTATTATTTTCTTTTGAATTTTTTAAATTTCATTCATTTCCAAAGCTTGTCACCAGCCGTTCATGTTGAGGGTCTCAAGCTCGGAAAGCTCCTTTTCGGTGCTCTGTACCGTATGAACCCCACCACCAACTTCGCTTTACAATTGAAGAAGAATTTCGTCTCCCCAAATAAATTGCGTGCAGTCCTCGGAGTCCAAAAGAGTCTTGCCAATGGAGTTTCTGTTCGTGCCAAAGTAAAATAAATTCGATTTTCATCTGAACGATAAGACAATTATGAATTTTTTTATTTATAAAGTGTGATTCCAAAATGAAGATTTCCACTGTCACCAAATACAAAGTTAACCCAAGAGTATCACTTTCTTTAGGAGCCCAAGTAAAATAATTTTTTAAAGAATTTACAGAGTTTTCTATAATTTTTTTTATAATCAAAACACAGTTCAATCTCGACAAAGGAGCTAAATTCATTGATTTAAATAAAACCTTGCCTTTACCTTTGGGATTTGGAGTTGATATCGAAGCTTAAATAAACCCTAATTTTCTTAAAAATTGAACCCAAAAAAATTTAAGAATTTAAAACAAAACAAAAAACAAAGAAAATTTAATTTTTATTAAATAAAATTCTTAATTTTTTTCCTTTTTATTTTTTCACAAAGAAACCCGAGGATTCAAAAGAAACTTTTCCAATTGTTCCCAAAATTTATCCCTTTCATGACTATCCAAGAATCTTTTATTTCTATTAATCTATAATTCAATTAAAAATCCATATATAAAAAGAAAAATCCATCAATACATTCAATTTAGTCACATTCAAATGGTTCACAGCATCAGATAATGGCACATCATGATATTTCATATAGAATCCTTTCACTAATTGAAAAATTAAAAATATTCTTTCTAAATAAAAAAACAAACTTTTGGCAAATAGAATAGCAGGTTTGGCGCCATCAGGCCATTCCCTAAATTCGTTTTTTACCCCTTCAATGAAAACAGCCACTAATCGTTTCCAGGTCTCAGGCTTGAAATTAAAAACATCATTTCTAACCTCAAAGACCACTTTTCTCTTTGAAATGGGCCGAGTTATCTCAATTCGTTCATTGGCATTCGATTTTTCATCGTTTATCTCAATATAACTTGATGTATTTAATGAAAAAATACATTTTTTTATAGAGTTTTATTAATTACTTCCCATCTACAAGAAAATTCGCTGCGTTTGCTAAGCATATATTACCATTTTTTGCGAATTTCGGAACTAAAATCACAGGTTTTCCCTCATTTCCAAGCATTTCTATTGATAAAAATTCTTTTATTCTGAAAAAAAGGTAATAAACCCCCTCCTTTCTGCAGAATTTCATCCAATAATGACTTTTGTTCATTGCTGGGCTCTGGACTATTCAACTCTTTAAAAATCTAAATAGTTTTTAACATTTACTTGGGCTTTGGCTCTTCTGAAATCAAATTTTTCAGCAATCCCAACACAAATTTAAAAGACTTTTGTAAAAGATTTAAATTTTTTCTTTTATAAAAAAGAACCTTATTGACTTTCCTCATGGCTTTATTCTTAGAATCTATAGGTTTTTCTATCTTTCCCAAGAATTCCACAATCCTCAATTGCTCTTTTTCTTTTTCAACTTGATCCTCTACATTCATATCATTGTCTTTTTTCTCTTCAACACCCTCATTCTTCTTCACTTTTTTCCTTCTTTCCGATCCAGGTAATCCACTTTCCTTCGTTTTATTTGGTCTTTTCAATATTTGGCTTTGTTTAAAAATGAATTTTCTTGATAACTCAATAAAATAAAGACCTTAATTCCTGGTTTATAGCTTCTGTGAATTCGATTTTCCCAGTGAAATAATTCACGATTTCTTCTTTATCGACATTTGAAACCATCGACAATTTTAATCGATCCACTTCAGTGAAGTACTGGGATGTGTTGCTTTGTTTCTCATGATGTTCCAGACAAAGCCAGAGAGAACCGAGGTCATAACGTTTTTCTGTTAGTTTTGATTTCCATGCTAAGGAAGAAAAAAATAAATAAATAAAATTTGGGGTAAAAGTGCCTGTTTCTGTATTGAGAGGGAACTTGTTATTGTTGAAGTAAATGAAAGAATCTTTAACACGGATAGGTTTTTTCTCGAGTTTATACTCACGCAAGATGTTTAGGACGTCAATTGAGGAAAGCCTTTTCATTTTATTTTTTTTATGTTTGGATAAAAATTAAAAATTTATTTTTTTTAACAAAAAAAAATTTTTTGAAAAATTATTTAAAAAAAATTCAAAACTCATTTCATTTGTTCTAACACCAATATTACTTTTTTTAAAATTCAAGCCCAAACCCTTTAAACTTATTTTACTAAAAGGATTTTTTATTGAAATTAAATCCCTAAGCAATAAATCTGAATTGAATCCTTCCAATATAATAATAAATTTCAAAACATTTTCCAAAAAAACACAAATGTTTCTCAAACAGATCCGTTCCAAATCCTTCCCTTGTTTTTTTTCATTCAGTGCGACCTCAGCTTATGGCAAAAATTTCTATGAATACCCCACCCTTAACCTTCCAATTGATGCCACTTCTGAGCTCTATCAGCTCTACAAATCTGAAACAAACCCCATTCTAGCTACCTTTCGTCAATCCTTAGATCGTATTTTATCAGGTGCAGGAGAGGCAGTTCAAGAGCATTTCCTAACGAAACGTCAAAAGCTTTCAATCAGAGAACGAGCTACAAAATTATTGGACCCAGGTTCTCCATTTTTGGAGTTATCACAATTTGCAGGGCATCAGCTTTATGAGAAAGAGGAAGTGACTTCTGGTGGTCTGCTCACAGGAGTGGGCTTGGTTCAGGGTAAATGGTGCATGATAATTGCTAACGACCCTACCATCAAAGCAGGGACTTATTTTCCGATCACCATAAAGAAACAGGTTAGGGCGCAGGAAATCGCCATGGAAAATAGATTGCCTTGTATTTATTTGGTGGATTCTGGGGGTATTTTTTTGCCTGTACAGGCTGAGGTTTTTCCGGATAAGGATCACTTTGGGAAGATTTTCTGCAACATTGCCAAAATGTCATCAATGGGGATAGCACAAGTAAGAATTATTAAAGGGAATTGGGGGGTTGTTAATTAAAAAAAATTAGATCTCAGTTGTTTTAGGCTTGTGCACAGCTGGAGGGGCTTATGTTCCAGGTTCTCAATCATTTTTTATTTATTTAACAAAAGTTGAACATTTATAAAAAAATAGCTATGTCTGATGAAAATATAATTGTGAAGAAAAACGGCACCATTTTCCTTGCAGGACCTCCTTTGGTAAAAAAATAACTAAAGGTCTCTTAAGATATTAATTAATTATATAAGGTTAAAGCTGCAACTGGAGAAGTTGTTAATGCTGAAGAATTAGGAGGTGCTTATGTTCATTGCGCTATATCAGGAGTCAGTGACCATTTCGCCAATAACGAAATCGAAGCCTTTCAAATCTGCAGGAACATTCTTGGAAATGTAAATAAAAAAACCAAATAAATCATAAGAAATTTACAATTTTCCTAAAAGGTGAAAGGGAAAAAATTTAGTTTAAATGGCTCGAAAATTGAAGAGCCGCTCTTCCCCAGTGAGGAATTGAATTATATTATGAGTCCTAATTTAAAGAAAGTCATTGATGCTAATTATATCATTTCCCGTATTGTCGATGGAAGCAAGTTTTTGGAATATAAGAAGAATTATGGATCGACTTTGATCACAGGATTCGCCAAGATGTACGGCCAGGATGTGGGGATTTTAGCGAATAATGGGGTTCTTTTCAGTGAATCTTCACAAAAAGGAGCTAACTTCATAGAGATTTGTTCAGAAGTTTTATTTTTTCATAAAACTATTAGTAAATGTTATTTATAACGGAATTTAGAGAAAAATACCATTGCTTTTCTTACAAAATATCATGGGGTTCATGGTTGGGAAAAAATATGAGCATGAAGGAATAGCAAAACATGGTGCTAAACTTGTGAATGCAGTTTCAACAACATCGTGTCCCAAATTAACTCTTATCTTTGGAGGAAGCTTTGGTGCTGGAAATTATGGCATGTGTGGTCGGGCTTTTGATCCAAGGTAATTTTTTGTTAAAAAAAGTCAAATTGTTAGAAAAGCAAAAAATATATATGAAAAATTTTAAGATTCTTGTTTATTTGGCCTTGGTCTAAGATATCCGTTATGGGTGGGGATCAAGCGTCTAATGTTTTGGCTCAGGTTAAAAAGGAAAGCATGATGAAAAGCAGTGAACCAATGAATGCAGAAGCTGAAATGGCTTTAAAGCAAAAGGTGATGGATAAGTATGAAAAGGAAGGAAGCTGCTATTATTCATCAGCAAGGATTTGGGACGATGGAATTATAATGCCATCAGAAACAAGAAAGATATTGGGAGTGGCCTTACATATAGCCATGAATAAGGAGATTGAGAATACGAAGTTTGGAGTGTTTAGGATGTAAGAAAATTTAATTTATTCTTAAATTAAAATAAAAATGCTAATTTTTTTTTTTTTGATTGAAATTTTAAAAAAAATTAAATGGAAGAAAATTAAGAATTTTTTCATAATAATCTGAAAGAAATGATAAAAACGATGTTTCTTTAAATATGAAAAAAATGATCATGATATATATTTTCAATCGAATTCTTTCTTTCCGAATAAATAGTTAATCGCATTTTCAAATGAGATCTCTGATATATCATCTTCTTCTTTATCATTTGCAGAAAAGGAATCGATGATCGAAGAATTTGAGTTTTCCTTCATCTCAATAAAGTTTTTTCGAATTAAAATTTCAAGAACTTTTTCGATATATCCGTGAATGTTTTTTTCTTTTAAAATTTCACTTGTTTTTTGTCGGCTTAGTTCTAATTCCATCCCAATTAAAAAAAAAAACCTATTTTTAACAGCGTGTTGGGTTCGTCCATATATTTTCTTTGCAATAATGGACCATTTTTTTGGATGAAGCAAACTTTCTTCGAGAAGTTTAGCATCTTCTTCAAATGACCATCCTTTTCTTAGGAAAAAAATTAATTAAAATCTTAATAATTTTTTTAACTTTTTCAAGAAAGGATTAAGATGGTTATTCCATCTTTCCTTGCATTTCTTGTTGTTTTTAAAATCATTTGCACAAACTGTGATTTTGTTCAATTCATAAGATATCCAAGACCAGCTTATTTGATTTAATTTGGTTTGATCTTTGGACTCAAATAAAAATGGGTAATATTGATGCATTAATCTGATTAAGCACTCATCTTGAAGTTGATTCCATTTGGCTTTTGTCAAAGAGGGCTTTAAATATGTGAACCATTTGTATTTAAGAAGGTAGCCATTTGAATTTGACATCATGAGTAATGAAATCGAATCCCAGTCCTTATCATTCTTTTGTTAATTTTTTTTAATTTCTTTAAAATCTAAATAATGTTTAACTAAAAATTCCGGTGATTTGTTTTCCAAACATTCAAAGAGTGATACCATTAATAAAACTAGTTTCTTAAATCGCAAAAAACATGTTCTATAATTAAATGAATTTTCATTGCTTCTATTTCAAACAAAAAAATTAACATTTTTTGTTCAAAAATATTCATTTACTCCATTGCAAAGTTGAATTCGTGCAGAGATTTCAACATTTTGTTGATTGTAGGAGGCTTTAATGATATTTTCTTCCCTGATTTTAACATTAAGCCGTTTTTTGAATAATTTCTTTGAAGAGAAGCACATTTTTTTGAAGATAAATGTATGATCGTAGTGTAGGCACTCATTTTAAATAAAATAAATGATAGTTTTTTCTATTAAATTGCATTCAAAAAATTAATGTTGCATTGATGATCGATTTATTTACTACCTAACGTTTTTGTTAAAAATTTATAAAATGTGATTTTTTTTGTTAAAAATTTTTGAGATATCAAATAATTTGAATTTTTTAAAAAACCTTTGAATTAAAAAAACACAAATTTAGAATTAATTTGTTTTCAAGTGTCTGATCATTATGATTCCTCTCGTTTTTTTTTAAGTTTTTTTCTTTGTTGATTGAATAATTAAGATAAAATTTGTGCATTTCATGGAAAAATATTATTTTGTTTTGTTTCGTTTTGTCATGTTTTATTTAAAAAAATATCTATCATTAATAATCGATATAACAAACAATCTAAAAATAAAATGTAGGATTGGAAAATAATATTCGTTTCATTAAGAAAAAAAAAATATTAACTCATGTTTGTGAATAAATTAACTAATCTTTAAAGAATTAGCTCTAACAACGAAGAAAAATGATCTTTCCCATCATTTTCTTTCGTTCCGAATAAAAAATTAATCGCATTTTCAAATGAAATGTCTAAAAATTCTTCCTTATTATCATCAAATTCAGCTGATACCTCTAAATTTTCCTTTTTTTTTCCATTGTGTTTTTGATATAAAGTTTCAAGAGCCCTTTCAATAAATCCTTGAAGATTTTTTTCTTTGAAAATCTGTCTGGTTTTTTGTCGATCTAGCTCTAATTCATTGCCCATCAAAACAAAAAACCTATTTTTAACAGTGTGTTGAGTTCTTCCAGACATTCTCTTTGCAATAATTGACCATTTTTTTGGATGGATCAAACTTTGTTCTAAAAGTTGCACATCTTCTTCAAAAGACCATTTTTTTCTTTTAAAGAACTTTAATTAAAATAAATAAAATTTTTTACTTCTTGAGAAAGGGATTTAGATGATTATTCCATCTTTCCTTGCATTTATTATAGTTTTTAAAAAAAATTGCATTAGAAGTGGTTCTATTCAATTCATAAGCAATATGAGACCAATTTACTCTATTTGAATTGGAGTTTTGATCTTTCTTCTCAAATAAAAATGGGTAATATTGATGCAATAAACTGATTAGGCAATCATCTTGAAGCTGAAGCCATTTGGCTCTCGTCAAAGAAGGCTTTAAATATGTGAACCATTTATATTTAAGAAGGTAGGCATTTGAATTTGGCATCATCGATGAAATCAAGCCCCATTCTTTATCCTCCTAAAAGATATTAATCAATTCATTCAGTTTAATTTATTTTGTTTACAAGAGAATTTGGTGGTTTGCCAGATAAAAATTCAAAGTGAGATACCATTAATAACAGCACTTTCTTGAATGGCAAACGACCTTTTCTATAACTAATTGAGTTTTCATTTAATTTCTTTATAAAAAATTAAATTTCTTTTAATATTTTACTTCTTTTCTTCAACAAAATTATAGAGGGACTTCAAAAGGATGGAAATTTTTGGAGATTTGAGAGATAGTTGGGCCCCTGATCTTAACATTAAAGCGTTTTTAGAATAATTTCTTTGTAGAGAAACCCTTTCTTTTGAAGATAAACTTTTGATCAAATCGTAGGCACTCATATTTGAAAAAGATTGTTGCTCAGAATTTTCCATAATGATGAATGAGTAAAAAAATCGATCTATTTGAGTGTTTGAAATGATGTCTCATTGATGATTGAATTTTTTACTACCTATTTTATGTTTGTTATAAATAAATTGTAAATTTCAATTTGTGTGAAATTATAATTTATTCCACGTCATAATAAAAGAAGTTTTAAAAAAAATTTAAAAATCAAAATTAAATAAAAATAAATCTAATCAGAATTTTCAGATTTTTTAAAAGTTATATCGTTCATTTTCAAAAAAAAATTTTGAAAATACTATATATCCTTTTCAGATAAACCTTTGATCAAACAAATGTCAGGAGTTTTATTTGTCACAGATTTATCTTTAAAAATAATGGAATAATAAATTTTTTTATGATTGCCTGTTTTTGTTAATATTTTCAAAACTAATGAAATGATGAAGTTTTTAAGCTAAGTAATTTGGGACATAGTTTGAGATATTTAAAATGTTCATCATTTTAAAAAATTTACTTTAAAAGAGAAAAAATATTTGTTTTTTGATCCTTTATTATTTTACTAATTTGTCAATTTATTTATTTTTTTGAAGATTTTGTAATGAATTTCATATTTTTTCATTCAAAAAATCGTTTCCAAGAAAATCACATTTGATAAAAATTAAAAAAAGAAAGAAACTTGTTTAATTTTTTTTATTATAATTATTCGTAAATTAATGCTATTTATAATATTTTAGTCTTGGAATTTTTTAAATTTCTGAAATCTTTAAAAAGTGTTTTCATATTTTTTTTTTTAAAGGAAGAAAATTTTATTTTTTAATATTTGTAATAATGAAGAAAAATGTCAAAAATATCCAAAAACACCTTTAATTTTCATCAATCGGAA
>JFJP01013211.1_pt1 | contig 13963 bp, 15 predicted proteins | sample 431651 | NCBI WGS metagenome assembly JFJP01 (sample SAMN02602958, study PRJNA72255) | Microbial mat metagenome, whole genome shotgun sequencing project. | biome: fresh water; feature: sink hole; material: water; isolation source: purple microbial (photo- and chemosynthetic) mats found in... | reverse complement strand
TGATTGTAGCGAGCATCGGCATGGCGTCATCATCGGCGCAGGCGGCAAGCCCGTTCACCTGCGGGCAGACCTCGCTGGATCTGGACGCCAGTTTGCCGGGCACGGTCAGCTGCGAAGCGGGCGAAGACTATATACGCTGGACATTCAGCGGACTGGCGCCGCGGAGCGTCAGTTTTGGGTACGACTACATCGCCGCGCAAGCGGGCTGGGCGGAGATGCGGGTCAACGTCGAATACTCAAAAAAGATGTGGGACGCAGACGTGGGAGCGAACAAGGGCTGGTCGCATAACTACATCTGGTATCAGTATGGGGACGTAGTAAGCGGGAGCAATTACGACCACATGACCAACGTGCAGATGATTGGACCTGGAGATGGCGCGGGCGTGGATAACGACGCGCCCTTTGCCGTTGGCTGGTGGCAGACCTATACAGCCGCAGACAATACGACGCGCCTGCTGGAGAACTTTCAGCCTGGCAGCGGCAAGAGTTTTGGGATTTATCGTCATGACCAATCTGTGGGCGCGCCGCCGGAAGACCAAATGAGCGGCAGCGCCGAAATTCGCCTGGTAGAGCAGGGGCAATCCTCGCTGGTATCCACCTCGCCGTTCTATTGCGGAGGGCTGTGGGGCGGAGGCGGCTATCGCAGCGACGACCCAAGTTCAGAAGTATCTTTTTTTAATTATATTCCAGGGGAAGGGGATGATCGTTCGCTATACAGCCAGCGTCCCGAAGGCGTTACCTGCGAAGAAGGCAGCAACTACATCAAATGGACGTTTGAGAAACAGAGTCCGCTGCTATGGGTATTCTTTGGGAACATCCCCGAATTGGCAGGACAGGCGATACATATCGAGACATCGTACAAACGGTTTGGTTTTTACGGCGGCATCTTTGGCTCCAACAACCGCTCGATGAGATTTTTTATGGATCGGCATGTGGACACCGGCAACTTTTATTGGCCCGTGTCTGAGCAGCCGCGGGAAAACGACTATCCGGTCTACACGTTTGACGAAGAATATGACGCGACGCTGGCAGGAACGGGGCAGATGTGGGGTTTTGACCTCGAATGGGGCGATTACTCTGGCTTGACGGTTCTGGCAAACACGCCCTGGCACGACAACATCAGCGGGTATGTGATGATCACCGCCCCGAACTATGTGAACACATCGGCGACCGCAACCGCGGCAGCGGGCGCGGAACAGACAGCGACCGCGCAGGCAGGCATGACAGGAACCGCGGAAGCGGACCTGACAGCAACGGCGCAAGCAGACCTAACCGCCACCGCAGGCGCAGACCTGACCGCCACCGCGCTGGCAGTCACGCCAACGGCAACGATAGACAGCGGCGGCGGGGGCGGAGGCGGGGGAGGCGATGACGATGGCGGCGGAGGCGGAGGAGACGACGACGACCCGCCCAACCCAGCCACCATCACGCCGGTACCGACCTGGACGCCCACCTCGACGCGCACCGCGACCGCGACCGTTACCGCGACCATGACAGGCACGGCAACGCGCACCGCAACGCCGGGACCGAGTCCGACCCTGACCTCAACGCCGCGCGCCGCGACAGCGACCGCGACCTCCAGCGGCGGCGCGACCGCCACCGCCACGAGCGGCGGGACAACCGCCACCGCGACAGCGGTCGGGGGCGACCTGGCGCAAACGCAGACCGCCATCGCGCCAATCGTCTGGACCCTGACCGCCGTATCGAACGGCGGCATCCTGCAGACTAACGGAACCACAGGAACGACAGGAACCAGCGGCGCAAGCAGTTCGCCCTTTAGCGCATCCAGCGCCGCCACACCCGCGAGCGCGAGCAGCGCCAACAACAGCGAAACCAGCAGCGGCACGGTATATAGCGGACCCTGCGCGGCATACCTGCGTGCGCTGGCGTATGTAGACACCAATAACGACAACATCATGGCGCTGCAAGGAGAAGGCGTAGACGGCGTGGGGGTAAGCCTGGTGGACGCAGACTACAACGTCATATCTGAACTGGCGATGGAAAACGGCATCGTCAAATTCTGCATCCCCGACTACCTGGCAGGGCAAATGGTGTACGTCGATATCCCATACCTGCTGCGCAACGGCTCGGTGCAGGTACCGCGCCCGCAGAGCCAGCAAAGCGCCAACAACAACCCGTTTGGGAGAACTGTTCTTCAAACTGGACGCCCCGACCCTGCCGCTTGCCCTGCCATGATGAAACAAATCTGGAAACGGAGAGGCTGGCTGATATTCCTGCTGCCGTTCGTGGCGTTGTGCTGCGCAGCGGGCGCGGCGCTGGGCGTGAACGGCGACCTGCTCTCCAGTTACGACTCAACCGATGGATACGGAGATGGGCCCGGGGAAGGCGAAACGCCAGAGATTGGCGACTGCGCCAACCTGGGCAAAGTCTACACAGACAACCCGTACCACGGCTGGCCGGTGGAATACGAAGAAGGCAACTGGGGCACAGTCACGTTCTGGTTTTGCGAGTTGTACCCGAACGGCAGCCCGCACTGGGGGATCGACCTGGGCGGCAGCATCGAAGGCAAAGCCATCGTCAGCACGGCAGAACGCGCCTGGGTGCGTCAGGCGATAGCCTGCCCGGCAGCGGAACCGTGCTGGAATTACGGCATGGGCAACTTCGTGCAAATCGAAGCGCAGATACGGATCGCGGACTATCAACGCTGCGTCACGGAAAGCGGCGGCAACCCAGACGCGGACGCCTGCTGGCAAAACACGGGCTGGTACGCGACCTACATGCACCTGAAAGACGCGGAAGTGGAAGAGGGGCAGATTGTGAGGGCGGGCGGGCTGCTGGGGCATGTGGACAACAGCGGCAACTCAACCGGCTCGCACCTGCACTATCAGATCAACAGCCCGGCAGAGGGCGCGGTAGACCCGGCGCCCACCATGCAATAGAGGAGCGAAATGACAGCTATTTTCACAACCCTGCTGATACTAATCAGCGCCAGCCAGGTGAATGTGCGGCTTGTCCCGGCGGTAGCGGACGCGCAGGTCGAACTGATTTTGTACCGCATCGAAGGCGAAGTTTTCTGGGAGATTCCTGCGGGCGATTGTCGGACGGACGAAAAGGGAGAATGCCAGATACGGCTGGCGCGCGAGATACGAGATCGGGCGGGCTTTCTGCGAGGCTACCTGCAAGCAAACGGAATCAAGCGTCCCGTGCTATGGCCCGGGGGACAGGTATGGGTGGAAGTTCCTTTGGCGCTTGCGCGCGACGAAGCATACGACTACCTGGAGAGTCCGCCAACGCCCGCAATCGAATATCGGCGCGAAAAAAGGATCTCGTGGCTAAGCCTGGGGCTGGCGGGACTGGCGGCGTATGCGACCTGGCAGGCATATCGGGCGGCAAAGCGGCAGGAGAACAAAAAATGATCGTCCTGCTCATACCGCTGCTATACCTGCTGGTTTTCGCATGGTCCGCAGTCTCATTGGCGAATTCGCTGCGCAAGCGCAACCTGCGCGGCGCGCAAGTTTTTGCGCCGCTGGCATTCTTCGCGCTGATCGGACTGCTCAACAGCGCCGCCGCGCAAGAAATCGCGCTGGCGCTGGCGGGAGCGGCGCGATGAAGATGAGAAGGGAAATCTTTATTTTATGCGTCAGCCTGCTGGCAGCGGGACTGCAGGCTGACGCAGCGCAGGCAGCGAACGGGCAGTATTCCAACAACTACTGCTTCCCATCATATCAAGCGGATCGGTGCCTGAGCATTGGGGACGCGCTGGGCGCAGCGGTCACGGACATGGCAGTCGCCGCGCAAGCGGGACTGCTGAAAACCATCGCGCAGATTGCCTGGCTGCTGGATCGCGGCGCCGCGTTTATCTTCACGAAGTCGGTGATCGACAACACCTGGATTATGAACGTGCGCGCCCAAATGCTGCAGCAATTTGCCGCGCTGATGCCTGGACTGCTGCGGGACATCGTACTGGGCAGGAACGGCTTGATGTATGTGGCGGTAGCGCTGGCGGGCGTATTGATGACCGCCCCGATGGTGGCGGCTGGGGAGCGGCTGGTGAAGATCGACCGCGTATTAGCGTGGGGCGCAATCTTGATCGTCCTATTCATCAGCGGCGGCTTTGGATACGACCTAATCGGCTCGGTGGAGAACTTTCGCCAGGGGATGGTGAACCGCATCGTCACGGGAGCGCATCTGCCGACCGACAAATTGATCTTGCAGCCCATGCGGGCGGGTGGCGGCGACCTGGGCTTTAGCGAAGGCGATCTGATGAAACTGCCGCCCTCATACGAGAGCGACTATTTTCCTGAAGCGGAAAAAATGGAAATCAGCGTCCAGATGACGGACTCGGGCGTGACATTTGGCAATATGTGGATCGAGACCGAGCAATCGCTGAAACGGCGGGCAGCGGAATCGATGTCGGGCGTCTTCTACGCGGTGGTCTCGCTGTTCGGAGCGTACCTGCTGTTTATTTTTGCCGTGACCTACATCCTGCTGACCTTTGCCGCGCTGATTCTGATCGTCTTTTTATTTGCCGCCCTGCCGTTGGGCTTCTTCGAGTTTGGCAACGTCTTTCTGGTCAACCTGCTGGGGAGATATATGCAGCTGGTCGCCTTCTCGCTGGCGATGGCCATCTTCTCGCGCTGGCTATCGAGCGGACTGGGGTTCGTGACCAACGTCAACACGGTTGAGACGGGCTTCCTGTGGCTGATCGTGCTGGTAGTTTTCATCATCATCATGCACATCTTTTTGGACGGCGCGTTCAAATTATTGACGCAGAGCGCGCAGAGTTTTGGCAGCGATCTGAAGACCATGTATGGCGGGACAAGCGTCGTGCAAACGGCGAAGAGCAGCGCGGGCGCGCTGATAGCGGGCGGAGCCAGCGCCGCAGCGCTGCTGGCAGGCAGACCGGACATAGCCATGGCGCTGGGCGGCGGCGCTGTCCGTCAGGGCGCGGGGCAATCAACGGCATTGGGAGCGGGAGACAACGCCCCGCAAATGGCGCGCGGCGATGTTTTTCAAGAGAAGGGACAATCGCAACCGCCCGCCCAGCCTGCCGCTCAACCTGCAACGGCTCAACCTGCAACGGCTCAACCTGCAGCCTCTCAACCTGCAACGGCTCAACCTGCAGCCTCTCAACCTGCAATCGCCCAACCTGCAACAACCGCCCAAGGAATACCCGCGCCAGGCGCAGCTTCTCAACCTGCCCCGAAACCGAATGGAACGCCGACAACCGCGCAATCAGAAGCGGTCCTACGCTCGCTCGCAGCGCAGGAAGGGTGGCAGGAACCGCAGATACGCCAGGTGCGGGAAGAAGTCTCGCGGACGCAGAACGAAGACGCGGCGGTGGAGAACCTGCAGCGCGCGCCAGACTTCGAGCGAACGAACGCGGAGAACCTGCGGCGGGCGGTGCGCGCCGCCATGCCGCGCGGCTAGAAAAGGAAGCGCAAAAAATTCGCGTCATTCGCCCAATTCGCGTAATTCGCGTTAAAGGGCTTGAACAAGCGCGCAGAGTCTAGACATGGATTAAGGAAGCGAATGGATTCAAACTCAAACTTTGACCAATACCTGCAGCATCGGATGAACCAAAGCGGCGCAATGACGCCGGGGCAAAAGTTGGAAATTGTGCAGGAGTTACAGCGGGAAGCGCAGGAAGAAGGCAAAGTGCCTGTGGCGCACAACACCGCGGCGCGGCTGGACATAAAAAACCCGGCAGTGCAAGCGGTACTGCGGGGCGAAGAAGTATCGCTGGGCGGCACGCTGGTGAAGAAAGACGGCTTCAAAGGCTTGCAAGATCGGCGGGTACTGGTGGGGCTGATCATCGGCTCGATGCTGCTGATGATCGGCTCGATTGTAGCGGGCTTGCGCATGATGAGACCAGCGGAAGCGGAAGCGACCCCGACAGCGGAAGCCAGCCCGACGTTAGAGGCGACCCAGACCCCGCAGCCGACGCCCGTTCCGCCAACGGCCGTCCCGCCGACGCAAGTTCCGCCGCCGAGTCCAACCGCCGCGCTGATCGGGATTGGCGGACCAGCGGAAAGCAGCCGCGACCCCGCCTCGATAGAAATTGCGGGCAGACTATTCATTGTCTCAAAAGGGATCGTGGACGAAGAGAACGGCATCTGGAAACCCGCGGGTCCTGAATGGCTGGAAGGCACAGAAGTGCGGCGGGTCTTTGCGGTTCCATACAGCGAAGTACGCGACCTGACGGTAGACAGCGGCGCAATGGTGCGGGTGCGCACGCGGGGCGGAGCGGTGCTGGAATACAAAGTACGCGAAACGCTGCGGCTGATGGTCTCGCTGCGCCCATCGGTGGTGGTCTTTGTGCCCATCGACGAAGGCGGAGACGTAAACGCCTCGGAACGGATAGCGATTCTTGCGGAAGCCCCGCTGATACTGAACAGCGCAACGTATGAAACGACCGCCAACTACTTGAAGGCAGCGACCAATACCGCAGTGAACCTGCGGCAGGATCCTGGCGTGAGATCGAGCGTCCTGCAAGGCTTGCAGCCCAACACCGCGCTGGCGGTCTCGGGCTACCCCGCGGTATGGATGGACGGAATGAACTGGATTTATGTAGCGGTCGGCAACGGAGCGGGCGGGTGGGTATATGGCTGGGTCGCCTCCGAGTACATCGCATACCGCTGAGAAAGCGAAACGGAGAGGAAGAGCGAAATGGAACTTGGGTTGATAGCGGCAGTCGCCCTGGCAGCGACGCTTCTTGTCCTGGCGGGGAGCAAACCGATGGCAGATATATGGGAAGCATGGCGCAAAAAACGGCGCAGAAAGGAGAAGAAAAGGAAACGCGGAAACCTGATCATTTGAGAAAGCGGAAGAAAACCATTTTGAGCAAGTTCAGAAAAAAGTAGAAGAAAAAGGAGACAATCATGAGTTTCAACTATATGGGACTGGCAATCGTATTTGCGGGGATATCGTTTGGACTGATCGGCATCATGATGGCGGCGGGCGGCTTATTCCCCGAATTTGCCGAACGCTACAAGAAGAATATTCCCACCGTCATCTCGGGCATCATATTGGTGGCAGGGTCAGCGACGATTCTCTCGACCTTTGGAGCATAACCGATGTCGTCCCTGCACTATCGGCTGCCGCCCGACATTTTGCACTACGAAATTCGATATATGTTTGGCTTGAGCGTGCAAGACATGATGCTGGCAGCCCTGCCCGGCATGGCAGCCCTATCGAAGTTTGGCTTGGTGGGCGGAGCGCTGGCATCGCTGGCAGCGCTGGGGGTCCTGAAGCGCTTTGAAGTTTTTGGCGACCGCAGCGTGTTGGTCTATCTTGCGCTCTGGGCATGGCATCGGTTTCGGCCGAAAGACGTGTACATGCCCAGAGTGTTGCCCGCCAACGGCGCCGCGCCGCAGATGGAAGTTGTGACCTGGGACGACGAACCGCTATACAAAGTGGGGGACGCATGATATTCGAGTTGGCATCCTTTGATTTACTGACCGCCAACGACAGTCAATTGGTATCGAGCGCGGGCTTATGGTCCGCGCTGACGCGCATCGGGCGGTCGCACCCGACCGCCCGGATCTTGTTGGTAGCGGACGTGCTGAAGAAAGAAACCATCGTGGACGCCTTTGAGCGGGTAGCGACGAAGGAAGAACTGCTGCCGGAAGGCGTATTGAACTACCGCATGAACTACGAAGAATTCCTGGCGCAGGCGGTGCAGGACACGCGCTACATTCGCTCGTACCTGGCGCTGGACACAAAGTTGGACGAAGATCAGGCGCTGGGACTGCTGGGCGCGTATGGAATGCGGGCATACCCGCTGGATCACGAACTGCCGCGGCCCTTTGTCACGGCGAAAGAAGTCTGGTCGCATGTGGAAGGAGACGACGGACGCAGTTACGCCCTGCTGCGCACCAAGGCAGACCAACACTCGGCGCTGATCCACCCGCGGCTGCTGCACAACCTGCTGGCGCAGGATTTCCCAGTGTGGGTCGCGCTGCACGGGTACACCTTCCCGGCCTCGGACGTGATGCGCCTGCTGCGGCAGAAATCTGCGATGGCGCGGTACAGCGACGGGAAGAACATGGAAAGCGCGCAGGATGCCGAACACGCCCAGAGCGGCGTGCAGATCATATCGGACGCGCTCTCCAACGGCGAAAGCCTGCACACCTTTCGATTGTATGTGCTGGTGGGCGGGAAAGACGCCAGCGAACTGAACGGGCGGGTCGAGATAGTAAACGGAGCGTTTCCCATGCGTTTGGAACGGGTGTACGCGCCGGGCGAAATGATCACGCGCCTGTTTTCGAGCGAAGTTCTGGCGGACGAAGACGGAACGCCCGTGACGACCACGGGCATGGCGCTGCTGGCGGGCAGCGCGCTGAGTTTTCGCAGGCGCACCGCCACGCGCGGCGTGCTGCTGGGCGTAGATCGCAACCAGGCGCCGGTCGTGCTGGATATGTTCGACGACCGCAACCCCTCGTACAACGCGGTGGTTTTGGGGCAGACGGGATCGGGGAAAACCTTCGCGGTATTGTTGTTAATGCTGCGCCACCTGCTCTCGGGCGTGCGGCTGATTATTGTAGACCCGCAGGCGAATGTTGATCTCGAATTTCTGGGCGAAGACGTGTATCAAAAGAGCGTCGTGGGAACCGAATCAGCCTCGATCAACATTCTGGATATTGTTCACGACGAAATTGGCGGGCAGGTTGAAATGGCGATTTCCATGCTGCGCATGTTGGGCATTCACCGCGACCAACCGCTGGAGCGGGCGCTGCTGGACGAAGCCCTGATGGATTTATACCGGCCGATTTGGGACGGAGAACACATTGCGCCCACCTTGCGGGAATTGCTGGCATGGATGCAAGACAAAGTGAAGAGCGCGGAACGGGGCGTGGAACATGAAACGGCGGAAATGCTGGCGTTGAACCTGAAACCCTACGTCACGGGCAGCCGCGCCAACTTATTTGGACGGGCCACCACAGTGGACTTCGCCCTTGACCATGCGGTGAACGTATTTGATGTCAGCAGGCTGCCGCAGCAGGGCATGGGGGGCGACCTGCGCTCGGCGCTGCTCTCGATCATGGTGGCGAACATCAACCAAAGCATCCGCAGGCGGCGGCGGGCGGGCGACCGCGCGCCGATTTTATTTTTTGTAGACGAGATGGGGATCTTGATGCGCGACCCGGTGGTGGCCTCGTACATCAGCGCCGAATACAAGACAGCGCGGGCGCGGCTGGTGGGCATGATTGTCGCAGACCAGGACTTGCACTCGCTGCTGGGACCGAAAGACGAACAGGGGATTCATCATGGCGTGCCGATGCTGGCGAACTCCGCCACCACCCTGGTCTTCAACCAGAGAGACAGCGAAAAAGCGCGCATCCGCGAACACTTTCCGAACCTGCCCGAATCGATTGTGGACATGCTGCCCGCCCTGCCGCGGGGCGTGTGCGTCTCGCAATTTGCAGACGGCGACCTGCTGGTGGTCTCGGTGCAGCCCTCGGAACTGGATCGGGTGGTGTTGTCCTCGCGGCTGCAAGACCGCATGGCAGCGCGGAAATTGATAGCGCAGATCAAAAAGGAAAGGATGAGACGATGAGCGGAACGGTGTATCAGGACTTCGAGCAAAAGGTGAAACTGCTGGGCGACTGGCTGGTCTTCTTGAAAGTGAAAGAACAGGAATATCAGACGCAGCTGGAACGGGCGCGGCGGGCGGGAGCAGCGGCGGAACCGCAGGCGGAAAGCGAAGAGGAGCAGGGAACAGCAGAACCGTCCTTCTTCGGGAGCGTCCGCCAGCAAGCGGAAGGGGCAGCGCCAGAGGGAGCGGAAGAGGCGCAACCCGGAATGGCTGAAACCCTGCGCGATTCTCCGTCTTTCAACAACCTTCGCCGCGCCCAGATGAACGGCGAAGAAGAGAAAGCGGACAGCTGGATTTAGCGCATGGAAAAGACCGAAATATTTCAAATGCTGGGCGGGCTGGCGGTGTTGGGCATTTTTGTTTTGCTCAACCAGGCGGGCGTCTTTCAACCGGGCGGAGGCAAGGCGGCGCTGGACTCAGCATTGGAATGGTGGCGGGCAAACGCCGTGTGGGTTTATGTGGGGCTGGGCGTCTTCAACGTCCTGATTTTTTCGTTTGTCGGGATACGCGCCTGGCGCGCGCGGCGCAAGCAGGCAGCGCTCGACGCGCGGGTGAAGACGGGACCGACCATCCTGCTGCTGCCGCGCTCGGACTGGAAAGCGGTGGATCCCTCGAAAGTGGAAGTGTGGGGGCGGGTGGCGGACGCCCTGCCGCACGACGAACACCTATCGTTCGAGGTGGGCGGCAGCGACACGGAATTGTTCTTCGCCCTGCACGGCTCGGAAGATGGACTGCGGGCAGCCATGACCCAATTCAAGAGCGAATGGCGCGGCGTGCAGCGTCGTCCCGTGACGGAAGACCCCGCCCTTGTACCGCAAGACTGGCACATTCATTGGGTGGAATTGTGTCCGCAGGATTGGAAGGAACCCATCCAGGCGCTGTCCGACGACCCGCTGCGCTCGCTGCTGGTGGAAGTGAACGGGGTGGTGGGGCGTGGGCGGGGACTGCTGCAAGTGATTGCCCGCAACGACTTCGGCACGCGCGCCAGACTGGGACGCGCGGCATTTGCCGCGCGCGCCGAAGAAGTGAAGAACGCCGGAGTGCGGGCATTGCGGACGAAAGAAGCGCGGGGTTTGGAAGAACGCGCCGAACGCACCTTCCTGCAAGCCACCGTGCGCTGCGTGGGGATCGCCGATTCTGAAGCGCGTGCGCAGGGCATTGCGCGCGGACTGGCGCGGGCGGTATCCGCCTCGTATGGACATCGCAACCAGGTCAAGCCGGTGAATTCTGGCAGCGACCCGCGTCCCGTGCTGGAACGGCGCATGGGCAAATCCCAACCCTGGGCAGACAACGAACTGGCGACCCTGGCGCACCTGACGGGCGGCGATATGTTGTTTGTCGCGCCGCGTTTGAAGACCGCCAGCGCCAAGTCCCTGCCGCCGGATACCGAGATGCGCGTCGTCCCGCAGGATGCGACCGCGCGGTTTGCGTGAAACCCAAACGGAGGATTTCAGAATGGAAAATAACGGCGGCAATCGCAACGCCTTATCAAACGTGTTTTCTAAAGTATTGAACGTCTTTGGCTCCTCCCCGACCCTGACCGAGAATGACTTGTTGGCAATGGGGCGGATGAGCAAAAAACCTGTACGGCTGATTTTGTACAAAGATGGCGGCGGTTATATCGAAACAGCGCTTTCTCATGTCGATGAAGTCGGCGAGGAATTGTTTGATTTTGGAACCATGTCAGAACTCACACGCCATCTGCGCGCGCTGGCTCAACGCGGCACAGAGACGGAGACGGAGGCAGCATGATTTTTCTTTACATTTCGATTGCGCTGTTTTTAGTTTACGCAGCGTTCGAGGTCGCACGGGCGGGGCGTGAGGTCGAGGACCTCCTGTCTCAAAAGAGGCAGCCATGACCCCGCGCAAAATGGTCATTTTGGGCAAGAGCGTGGACGAAGACGGCAACGACTGGCAGGTGGGCGTGCCGCTGCCAGATTTTCAAACTCATGCGGTGGTCTTCGGCTCGACGGGCAGCGGCAAAAGCACCTTCCTGCGCAACCTGGCGGCGCAGACCTTTGGCTTGGGAGCCACGACCTGCATCGTGGAACCGCACGGCGACCTGTGCGAAGATGTCCTGACCGCCATGCCGCAGAGCGAACTGGACCGCGCCGTGTACCTTGCCCTGGACAGCAAACAGCCCTTCTCGCTGCCGCTGATGACGATTGGCTTGGGCGCCGGGCTGGACGTGGCGGTGGGGGCGGTGATGAGCGTGCTGAAGATGGCAGAACCCGCCTCGTGGGATCAATCGGCGCGAATGCGCGAAATCCTGCGTCACGTCACCCGCGTCCTGCTCGACGCGCAGGGCTGGCAGGCGAGCCTGCTGTCGCTGGACCGCTTCCTGACGAAAACCGAAAGCGCGTTCCGCGAAGAAATCCTATCGAAAGTCTCGGAAGAAAACACGCGCAGCGCGGACTACTGCCGCAACGAAATCGCGCCCGCGCTGGATGATGTCAAAGGCAAGACGGGCTTGATGGACAGCATCCTCGCGGCGCAGCGCAGGCTGGAAATCTTCACCACCGACCTGCGCTTTCGGCGCTCGCTGGCATTGCCCCCGCTGGGACCGCGTATCAGCCTGCCCGAATTGTTGAAGAGCGGCAAGATGGTGTTATTGCCGGTGAACTCGGCGGCGCTGGGCAAACAGCCCGCAGACCTGCTCTCGATGATGTTCATGCAGATGGTGGCGACGGCGTTTTTGTCCAACGTAGACCGCAGCCAGCGGCAGCAGGCGGTGGTGATCATCGACGAATTTGCGAGCATGGCAGGCGGCTCGGCGGGCGGGAGCGAAGTAGCGGACATCGTGGATGTCATCCTGCGCGAAGGGCGCAAGTTTGGCGCGTCGCAGATCCTCGCCACCCAATCGGTGAACCAGTTATCGCCCGAAGTGAAGAAGAACATCCAGGTCAACACCAACACCAAGATTGTGCTGCTGGTCTCGGACGTTGGGGACGCGAAAGAAGCGGCGGGGATTCTCGGCACAGACCTGATCAACGAAACCGACATCGCCAACATGCCGAAGTTTCACGGCTACGTCAAAGCGATGGTGAATAAATCGCCCAAACCGCCCGCGCTGCTGGAAATGCTGCCGCCGATGTCGCTGGCGGAAGGGGAGGGGCGGATTCATCTACCGCCCGAAAAGCCGCTGGTCTCGGACACCTGGCAGAAGGTACGCGGACTGGCGAAAGACGCGGTGGATCCGATGCGCCCGGCAAGCGCGGACGAAGTAGTGCGCTTCCTGCGCGGAGTGGACGAGACAACCTGGCTGCAAACAGTGGCAGACGCGCAGGCATGGAACCGCTATCACGCGGGCTTGCTGCTGGCGTATCCGCAGCGCGAACCAGACAAATTGGAGCGGGCAAAGAAAATCAGCCGCATGATCTACGGGCTGCCGTGGTGGCTGCGCGAGGCGCACTTCTGGCGGGAAGCAAAGGGGCGTTCCCGCGTCGAAGGAAAGACGATGGCGGTCACAACGCAGTCAGTGCGCGGCGAAGCGGACAAGGATTTTTCGGAATAAAGAAAAAGGAGAAAAGAGTGAAGAAGAGCCATGGGAATTTGAAAGCGGTTGTTTTCTCGCTTGCCAGGGAAAAATCCCTGACGCTAAGAAAACTTGCCGCTCGGGCGGGCGTCAGCCAGTCGTATTTCTCTGAAGTATTAAGCGGAAAAAAGAATCTCAAACCGTCGCTTGGCTTCAAGATTGCGCGGGAACTGGGTCTCTCGCCATCCTCCTTCTACCAATCCATCGGAAAAGAGGACGAAGCCCTGATGGAGCGTTTTCGCCGCTGTATAGAACAAAACCCCGAGTTTGTCAGAAAGGCGGATGACATGCTGACCGCGGAAGAGGGTTGTGCCGAATGAAAAAAAAGCCGCGTGAATTTCTTGTTACCAAAAAAGGAGAGCACAGAATGAAAGCAAGAACCCCAAGAACGGAACTGAAGACTTTTGTAACCGCCCGCGCCAGGGGGAAATCCCTGTCGCTGAAAGAACTTGCATCGCGGGCGGAAGTCAGCCAGGCGCAGCTTCTCGAAATATTGGACGGGCAGCGGGAACTTGACATTGCGCTTGGATTCAAGATTGCGCGGGAAATCCGCGTTTCCCCCGTGCAGCTCTGTCGTATGGCTGGAAAAGAAGCGGAAGCCCTGGACGCTTTTGCGGAACGTTTTCGCCGCTGCGCCCAGCGAGTACCAGAATTTGCCAGAAAGGTGGACGACACGCTGACAGTGGAAGAGGCTTTTGCCGAATGAAAGTTATTGCGCCTGGTATGCGCCTGGTGTGCGTCTGGTGTGCGTCTGGTGTGCGTCCGGAGGCCGGGAAAAACGCCAACAAAAAAGGCGTTGCGCCTGGTATGCGCCTGCTATGCGCCTGGTGTGCGCCTGGTGTGCCGTCGGTGGCAGGTCTAAAAACGAA
>JFJP01027337.1_pt1 | contig 13964 bp, 18 predicted proteins | sample 431651 | NCBI WGS metagenome assembly JFJP01 (sample SAMN02602958, study PRJNA72255) | Microbial mat metagenome, whole genome shotgun sequencing project. | biome: fresh water; feature: sink hole; material: water; isolation source: purple microbial (photo- and chemosynthetic) mats found in... | reverse complement strand
TTGGCATTGACCTTAAAAATTTTTTTTTTTCTTAAATTTCTTTTTTGACTTAATTAAAATTAAAACTAATTATAAAAATATAAATTTATATTAAAAAAAAAAAAACTGACCGTTTTGCAAACAAATTTTTTTTTTAAATAAGCAAATTTGATAATTTTCAGAAAACTTATGAAAAATTGAATGATTTAAAAAAATAAAAACTTTCTTTTCAATTTACGACTTATTTTTTATTTTCTATTAATCTCCCTATTCTCACACAAACCGTAAAAATCCACTTTAATTGCATAACCTATCTAATATAAAAATTCAAACCTCATCTAAATTCTAAATTTATACATAATTTTTCAATATAAACCAATTATATTAAAAAAATAATCACTTCAATGGGCACTGCTTGCTACAAAAAATCCCGTAACTTTCCTATAAACAAAGTTCACACCGCTTCAACTGTTTCAATAAAGAAGAACAAAAGCACAAGTCCCAAAGCTCATCAAATTGATGATGAATTAAAAGAGAAAGAATCGGCTAAATTAAACACTACAGTTCCTGCAAATAATCCTATAGATCAATTAGAGATCCATAAAAGTTATATAGAAATTTTGAAACTAAAGGAAAAATCTAAAACTGCTTCAATAAAAGTAAAAAAAAACTGATTTTTATTCATTTTATTTTGTTATAGAAACTTCATTTGAAAAAAGCTGATGTAAAAGAAACGAGTCTCATAAAATACGGCACTTGTGATGATGTAAAACCTTTCCTGTTTTCATTTTGTCTTTATTTGATGCAAAAGGGTGGCAAAATGATCAATAATTATAAGATTATGGACTCATTAGGCGAAGGAAGCTTTGGGAAAGTGAAGCTTTGCGTTAAAAAAATGTTGGATCTTGAAAAGAAATACGCGATGAAGATCTTTAAAAAGTCAAAATTGCTCAAAATCAGAACAATGAAAAAAGGGGCAAATGGAGGTTTGATCATAATTTTTTTTTTGAATTTTCTGAATGAAAATATATATAAAGGACTTATTATACATGATGCTTTGCAGGACGTTATGAAGGAAATCGCTGTTATGAAGAAACTAAATCATCCTAATGTTATAAGGCTTCATGAAGTGTTATATGGAGAGGAGAAAGGCAAATTATATTTGAGTAAATAAAAGAAAATTTGAATGAATGAAGAAAAACAAAAATATGAATAAAAGTTTTAGATTTTGCTGCAAAAGGACAATTGATTGAATGGAATGAAGATGATGAAGTGTTCTATTTTGTGAGAGACCCGGAAAACCGGGAGTTTTTGGCAGAGGAGAGACTGAGGATGATCTTTAGGGATTGTCTTCTGGGACTTTATTATCGTAAGTTTGTCCATTATTTAGTTTTATTATTTTCATTTATTCTTCCATTTTATATTATTTTCTTTATTTTTTTGAAAGATTTTAAGAAATTTTATAGTATTTTCATTAATTTTTCTAAAGAAATTTTATATTATTTTCATAATTTCTTTTAATAAATTTCCATTAATTTTCGATGAAAAGTTCATTATAATCACATAATTCATCGTGACATTAAGCCTCAAAACATCTTATTTGATGAAGAAGACACAGCCAAACTTGCAGATTTCGGCCTATCAGAGCTTTGTGATGGTGAGGAAAAAGTTGATTCCACAGAAGGAACCTATTATTTCATGGCTCCTGAGCTCTTCAAAACAAAGAAGGGTATCGAAGGCAAGCCTATTGATATATGGGCTCTTGGAGTCAGTTTCTATTCATTTGTATATATGAAAGCTCCATTTATGGGGGATTCTTTGAATGAGATGATAAAGAATATAACAGAAAATGAGTTGCAGTTCAATAATGAAAGAAAAATTAGTGATGATTTAAAGCAAATACTGAAAAAAATGATGGAGAAAGATCCGAATAAAAGAATCACAATAGAACAATTGGTAAAAGAACCATGGTTCGATAAAGATCATGAACAGAAATTAGAGAATTTAACGTAAATATATTAAAAGGATTATAAATTATAAAGGAAATTTTTCTTTAGGAAATTGATGAATGTAGTACATCTTTCTGATAAAGATTATGAAAATGTGGTTATACCATTGGAAAGAGTCGTTTTCATAGTAATTATTGACTTATTTGTTTTGTAAAATAATGTTTTATCGATGACTTATTAAATTTTTTGTTTAATAAACTTAATAAATTGAATAATATTTCAATTTTTTTGTTTGTTTTAAAGAAATCTGTTATCAAAAAACTCAGACAATCGGTACTTCAAAATAGATCGTCTTCCTTGATGAAAAACCAAAGCAATGAAGAAATTGATGGGAATAATGGGAATCTGAATATATTGCAGAACATGCATCTTCAAAAAATGACGAAAAGTGAAATGGTTATTGGTGGGGTGTCTAACGGTCGAAAAAGCAGCGTTTTTAAGCAGAATTTCGAGAATATGATGGATATAAAAAAATAATTATAACTTTTTTGTTGTTGGAGTTTTTTTCTTTGAAATTTTGTAAAAATTATGTACCTTTACAATTTTTTTGAGCTTTTAATTTAATTGAGAGATAAAAATTCTATTTTTTTTTTGTCTGTTTTAAACTTAATTAAGTTTTTAATTATTAAACAACTTTAACAATTATTTCAAAATTTCATTTCCATATTTAAAACAGAACTTTTCATCAATAATTTCTCACTTTTAAACTTATTTCAATTTTAAATTTTAGATATCGTTAATTTTTTAATCAGTTTTTAACTTTTTCACCTTTTTATTTATCTATCATTAATTAGGTGATAATTTTCTAATTTTTTAATCAGTTGAACTATTTTCAATTTTAACTGATTTTCAATTTTTCAAATTTTTATTTATTCAAATGATTTTTTAATTTTTAAACATGCTCAAAAAACAAAAACTTTCCTTTAAAGCGTCCCAATCCCTACTTTAAAGGTATTAATCTTTCTTCTTCTTCTGTGAGTTTGTCATTTCCCAACGTGAATTCTCCGACAGTCGTTAAATTATATCGACTTTGTCCTTGATCCAGCATTAACAACCCTTCAAAATTCTGGATTTCCATCAAAATTTTCATTTGATGCTCTTTAAATAACCCTTCAAAACTGCTTTATAATCAAATAAACCTTCATAAATTTACTTGAAATTTCTGAAGAAAATGACTCAAAGAATTCATTTTCTAATTCTTTATTGTATTCATTTGATAAATTCATCATTCTATTGATTAAAGAGCTTTTATTTCTCAAAAAAAGCATTGGAATTAATCCTAATTTCCTTGTGATTAATAGAAAAAGCAAAAGAATTATCGCAAAAAGCAGAAGAATCCACATTCCAATGAGTTTTTCATTAGAAATCTCGTAATTTATAAAGAGATTTTCTGTTGTTTTTATTGCATTATTATGCTGAAATAGCTTGGTTTTCTCGAGATAATCTATTGTATTCTGGTATTTTATCAAGGATTTCGAGAATTCCTCAATGAAATCTGTAGAATTTCCCATGAAAACTGCTACAAAAGCATATTCTATCAGAAAATCTTCAAGAACTTTGATTTTATTTCCTTTATATTGTAGTGATTTTTCAGCAAAAGCGTCTAAAAACACAGAATCCAATTTTCTATTGATTAAATCTTCAAATAAAAGCTCACTGCTATTATAAACATTTAGATTCCTGTTATTTTTATCAAATTTATCCATTAATTTATCAAAATTAGATAAAATCCCGTATTTTTTCTCTTTAAAATCAATAAAACCTTCGTAAAAATTAAAAGAATTCATCATATTTATGAATAATTGTATTTGAAATGCGATTAAAAACAAAAGAAAAATCAACCAAAAACTCCATAAAAGTATTTTCGAAGTCCATCTGCTGAAAACTAAAGAATTCCCTGTGAAGAATGAGCCGAAAACTTCCTTAATGATCTCCTGTATTGCATCAAAATGCTCTTCTATTGATTTTTTCCATTTATTTTCTTCGAAAATCCAAATAAAAACTCCTGTTAAAATGCCAATTATTATGATTATTATCACTATTTCATAAGTCAAAGGAGAAAAAAAAGACCAAATAGCTCTTTTTTCAGAATTTCGCATTATTTTCAAGCCACTTATAAAAAGGGGTTGTGAGAAAATCAAGCCTTTTTCGAGATAACTGCTGTTATAAATGTAATTTCCTATGAAAAGACTGGGTTCTGATGAGTTCAAAAGGTCAATTTTATTAAGATCTATTGAGTTTTTACAATATAAAACCGCTTTTAGATCATTTTTCGAAAGAATTTGTAAGACTTTTAAGGTGATTTCGAAGAAAAAACCAGAAAATTCATTTTGTAAAGGGGCTTCTGCAAAGGAAATATTGGATTCTAAAGGACAGTTTGTGTATGGGGGAAAGGGGGTTATGATTATTTTGAGGGATTGGGATAAGAGGAAAAAGAAAGAAAGGAAGAGTGTTTTCATTAAAAAGAATAAAGGGAAAACCAAGAAGATTGAAAAACAGGGAGCATTCAAAAGGAAAACAAACCAAAAGAAATTTCAAAATAATGATTATTTACTATTTAAATTATGCTTTAAATGAATAATTGCATGTATATTATAGTAAAAAATTCAATTAAAATTCATATTTCAAATTAAAAAATCCAAATTTATAATTCAAGAAAATTCCTCTTTCAAATTAAAAAATCCAAATTTAAAATTCAAAAAACTCAAAACATCAAAAAAAAAAAAAAAAAAACATCAAAAAAAAAAAATCGCTAATCTTTTTTAAGCTAAAACTGAGATTTGAGATTATATCTAAATAAAATAAAAAAAAAATTTTAAAAAAAACCAACCTATTCGCAAAATCAAATGAATCCCAACCCAAAAAACCGTAATATTTCACATATCTCCCCTCAGTTCTAACTCCTTTTTTTTAAAAATCCCAAAGGCGATGATGATGAAGATGAATTAAAGAAAAAGCGTGAAGATTATTCCACTGAAATCCGTCGTCAAACCCGTGAGGATTTCTTCAAGAAGAAGCGAAATCTATTGGAAGTTGTCAAGGAGAATGAGTCAGATTCTTTTAACACCAATAACGTGCACAATACCCTCACTGAAGCCAATATGAGTGAAGATTCTGAGAAATTAAAGATTTTAGTTGACGAATGTCTCAAAAAAATATACACAATGGAAGATTTCCCCTTTTTGATCGAGGCAATTCTTTCAAAGGATATACATAAACAACATTTAGGGGTTATTGGATTAAGGAAGATATTATCGATAGAAGAAGGACCCCCTATACAACCTGTTATTGACGCAAATTTGGTGCCAAGGTTGATTGAATTTATGCAGAAGGAAGAACTGCCACATTTACAGTTGGAAAGCGCTTGGGCTTTGACCAATGTGGCTTCTGGAACAACACAACAGACTCAAACCATTATCGATAAAGGAGGCATCACACTTTTTGTGAAGATCCTGTATTCAAAACATCCTGAAGTGGCTGAACAAGTGAAATTCATTTTGTTTTTTATTTAAAAATTATTTTATTATTTAAAAGGCTATCTGGGCTTTAGGGAATATAGCAGGGGATTCTTCTGAATTTAGGGATATGATTCTTAATTGTGGGGGTCTTAAGCCTTTAATAAAGATTCTACAAACCACTGAAAACAAAAATACAATAAAACACGGAACTTGGGCATTATCAAATCTTTGCAGGGGAAAACCTCTGCCTGATTTTGAAAAAGTGAAAGAAGCTATTCCAATATTGGCAGCAGTGGTTATCAAAGAAGATGATCCTGAAGTGCTTACAGACGCGACATGGGCTTTATCTTATTTATCAGATGGTTCTGATAGCAGAATTCAGACAGTTATTGAAACTGGTTGTGTTACTAGATTAGTTTCTTTATTGAAGTAATATAAAACAATATATAGTGGAAAAAATTTATTTGTAATTGTATTATAAAGCTCAAATATATTATCAATTGTTATACCTTCTTTGAGAACTTTGGGGAATTTGATCACAGGAACTGATCAACAGACTAATGAAGTGTTAAAAGCAGGGGCTTTGGAAAAATTCTTTGGGTTGCTGGGACATGAAAAAAGAGCAGTTAGAAGAGAGGCTTGCTGGACTTTGTCGAATATTACAGCAGGAGACGAGGAACAAATCTCTTTAGTCGTGAGTAATCCTTCTTATATTGAGAAACTGATCAGTTTGATTAATGCTGACTCACCTGAGGTTTTTATTAAATTATTTTTTTTATTGCAAATTGTAAAGTTTTCAATTTTTTTCGAATTTTTTATGAATATTGAAAAATTTACTTGATTATTTTTTTTATTTAGATTAAAAGAGAAGCTGCATGGGTGATTTCAAATGCCACTAATCGCGGTTCACATCAGGATATTTACAAATTAGTGGAATATGGCGTTTTGGACGTTTTCTGTGAGTTGTTATATTGTGATGATATTAAAACCTTGGCTGTTGTTCTTGAAGGCATAAGGAATATATTGAGTTGTGGGGAGAAACACTTCAGTCAAAGTGGAGAGAATATATTCTTGAATAAATTAGAAAAATTGAATGGAGTTAGTAAGCTTGAACAATTGCAATATCATTCCAATGAAGAAATATATGAGAAGGCTTTATATATTTTAGAGACGAATTTCGAGTTGGAGGACCCAATATAATTGGAAAAATTAATAATGAGAAATTATTGAATATTATTGACTTTTTTTTGATTTTATTTTAATTCGGTGTCAAGTTTTTTTTTATTTTTAATTGAATTTTTCATTTATTTTAAAAATTTATTAGTCATTACTTCGGATTTTAAATTTTACAAAACGGAATTCTACCAAAATCTGAAAGGCCGCCTATTCAAAATAATTTAAACATTTTAAATTATTACAAAAACAAGGAAAGAACATTTTTTTTATGATTAAATTTAATTATTTTCAAATTATTTATTTGAAATTTTAAGTTAAATATTCATTGAACATGATTTTTCTCAATAATAAAATATTCCATTTTAATTGCATCCACAAAAGCAAAAATCCAGTATTTTTTTCTTTTTTTCAGTTTTTCGAATAGAAACCAAATTATTATCCTTTTGCAATGTATAAATCTTCCTCGTGCCATCCACAACAAATGATTTCCTAATTTTCAACAGAGTCCCGAACTTCGACTCACAATCTTCTATGAATAATCTATCACCCCTCATGAAAATCTTGCAATGAACTCTCGAAACTGTGTTATCTTCGAGTCTATAATGTGTTTTAAAGCCTCTTCCGACCAATAATTCTTGATTCACTTTCAAATTAAAGATCGTAAAATTAAAAGTTTTTTCTTCTTTGAAAATCAAATAATTCGTAAAATATTCAATATTTTTCAATAAATGATAGGTTATGTTGTTTTCTTCGATGAAAAAATTCATAAAACTTGAACAAATCTCGCATTTGAATTTGCTTAGGTCAAATTTCGCATAAGAATTGCTTAATTCTTCCAGAATTTTCGCTTTTTTATTTACCCATTCCTTCGCACACATAAAATGAGTGTATTTTAGACTTCCTTGGCAATCACAAAGACTAAGAAGAGGGTTAAAACTGTTATATTTTGAATCATAACAGATTCTGCAGAAATTCTCCTCAGAGAAATCACAAGAATTTTCAGAAAATGACATGATTTTTTTTGTTTCATCAGAAATTTTAAACTTATTAAAAATTTAAATTAAAAAAATAGAAAAATTGCTATTTTTACTGCAAAAATTTCAAATTGAATTCGTCCTAATTTCAATATATCATGCTCATTGAGCTCATAATTGTCCTCTGTTGATTTATTCTTCTGATTTTGTGAAACGACCATCCATAAGTCTCGTTCTAAGGACTTTACTTTGAAATTGCCTGATTTTATTTTTTTTAAATTCTTGTTTTTTGTAATGAAATTCTGTAAAAATGGTGTTTTTTACTATTTTCTTTTAAAATGTGAACAAGAGGTTTTTCTTTCTTATTCAAAGACTGATGATGAGATATTAGACAATTGCCTTGAGAAGTTCCATAAATCATAATCTGGTTTGTTTTTGTGGTAAAGAGATTCTTTTTATACGAGTTAGATTCATAATCGAATAAATTCTCTTTATTTTCATTCCAAGTCTTTGTTTCAACAGTAATGTAATCGTTCATTTTATTAGAAGGGGAATTTTTCTTTGTAATTTTTTCTCTCAAATCAACAAAACAATTGATAAATTAAAACAAAAAGTTTTTTTTTGAGTAAAAAGAAAAAATTTTTGTAAAAAAAAAAAAAAAACACAAGGTTTTCAAAATTTAATTTTTTTTTAAATAATAATATTGCAATAGAAAAAAAACGCACCTCCATTAAAAAGATCATAACCAAATGGAGAACAAAATAAAGAAAGATTTAAAATATTTTAGTGAGATTGAATTTAGACAAATAAAAATTGCGAAACTAAAACAAAAAGTAAACTTTAACTTAAAAATTTGTCCTATTTTTCTCTAAATTAACAGCTAGAAGACATTCAATCGAAAAAAAATGATAATAAAGAATTATTTATGAAATTTAATGAAAATAAATTCAAAGAAGGTGACAAGATGCATTATTAATTTCTAATTTAAAAGTTTTTATAAAGAAAAACTGCTTGCATATTCTCTTGCTAAAAATTTCCTATTATTAAAAAAACCAGAATGCTTTAAAATGATAGAAGCAGGCAAAAAACCTGAATAAATTTGAAAAAAAATTTGATTTAATTTTATAGATCAGGATTATTTGTCAAAGAGCAGAGAGAAATTAATGTTCGAGCTCAAGGATCATATTAGATTATTATCTGATTTCAATCCCGATTTAAACGATTTAGAGATAGAAGTGGTTAAAGAGATTCTGGATTATAGAAATATTGAATATGAAGATGTTTAAATCCTGAAAAAAAAAGAAATTTATAAAATGCTTATTTGGTTTAGTTTTAAAAACAAACCAAATTTATAGTTTTTTCGATAATGTTTATAATTCACAATATTAATTGATATTAAAACAATATAAAAACGAAATTCTCAACCATGAAAGAAAGTTGCATTACATCAATATTTTCAAGATATATTCTCGATTTTGAAAGGATTAAAGTGAAAATATGAGAATTATCAAATGAATTAAAAAGAAAAAAGTTAAGATGTAAAATTAAATGTCATGTTATCAGAAAAAAATTGAATTTCTTTTTATAAAATCTGTGTTTATGAATCGACTGTTCAAAGGATAGTGTTTTCAAATAAAAAGATACTCTTCGCTCTTGTTGTTGGATCAGACTGGTTGAATGAAAAATACGCATTTTCTTAAATGAAAACATTTTTAATTGATGAAAATCCACCAAAACTATTAAAGAACAAAATTCATTGATGTAAACATTTGAGTTCAAATTTCGGTTCAGTTTTTCTAAAAAAAGTAAGAGAGATTTTTCTAATTGAAAAATAATTTAATGTCTCAAAAATATTGACTGATTTCGTTTATGTCATAATTTAAAAGTTAATCATAAAAATGCATCTTTTTTTTTCTAATTATATCATAAAAAGCTCTCAATTTTATTTAAAAATTATTTAAAGTTTGTTTGTAAAAAAAAAAAAAAAAACTTTAAAAATTAATTTTTCATCAAGTAAAAAAAAAAAATTAATTGATCGCTTTGAGTTTCCCAGCATTTCCTCCATTCCATTTATTCGCTGACCCTTTTCCTTGCTGTGTTAAGCATCCCGGACAAACGTTATTGATCTTTTTAGGATTTCCTTTAATATTTCCACTCAAACAATGTCCACAATCATAAATAAACATCACATTATTATTTGACAAACTTTCTATATAATCCTGATCTTCATACTGATTTCTATAAATTTCTTTTCCTTCATTGATTTTCTCCATAATATCATTTGAGGTGTTATTGTTAAACATTCTCAATTTCTCAGGTGTGGTTGATTTCAACGAATTCTCACTTTTTCCTTTGGAGTGATGAATCATCAGCACAGGTTCTTTTTTGATAGTATCTTTCATTGGAGATTTGCCATTTAATGCTCCGTATTTTGCACCACCACTTTGATTCTCCCAATTCCTCATAAAAGTTTCAGGGCTTTCAGGCAGCATTTTTCGATCTATTCTAAATGAACTGAGATTTGGTGCCCCTTGAGATTTCCCATTGGATTCATCTTGATTTGTTCCTCCATTGAAATTTCTTGCAGAAAATGCATTTTGAGGCTCTTTTTACGCAAAAAATTAAAAAAAAAAATAATTTTAAAAAAAATAATAGTTTTTTAATTTATTTTACTTTCTTCAGGATTATCAAGGTCCAAGAAATCATTGGAAAATTGTTTGCCGTTTTTCCCTTCTATTCCCACAAATTGTTTAAAAGGCAAACAATTTAGGATTTCGTTGCTTTTCGTGATGTCTTGCAAATAAGATTCTAACATAATTTTTCTTTCATCAATGATTCTCGGTTTTCTAAGATCTTGCAAGGAATTAAAATCATTGAAAGAATTGATCAAAGCTTTGGAGGAGTTAGGAAATTGAAATCCTGGGAATATTCCGATAAGAATCTGATGTAATTCACAGAAATTCTTATATTTTCTTGAAACTAACCATTTCTGTTGTCCTTTTTTACAATAAATCAAATACTCGATGAATGGTTTATGATCTGGCCCTTCTTTTATGAGTGTTTGTGCGATGTTGATGACAAAATCTTGCAGATTTGTATTATTTGTGTTGTTTTTTCCTAAAATTTCTTCAATTTCTTGTTCTTCCTTTGGAGATTGACTCAGACTTTTTTTGTTTTTCTCCTTAACTTCTTTGTTTTCTTTTATGTCTTTTGTATTTTTCTTCGTTTCTGCTGATTTCTTAGCCCGATCTGTATGACTTTCTTGAATAAATGATGGGTTTGGGTTCAAAATTTGTTTCAAGGGAGTAGAATAGCTCATAGAGTTCAAATCTTTTATTGGTCCAGCAACAGTGAATTTACCACTACTTGTTAGATTGTTCATTGTATTGCTCATTGGGTATTTATTCAGGGAAGTAAGGTCAATTTTTGCACATGAAATCAAATGAAGAATAAAAACTCCCACAAGGACATTCTGAGAACAATGAAGACATTGTAGACTTGAGGAGTTATTCACCATTTTTTTAAATAGTTTGATATGCGAAAGCTTATCTTGCATATCTTTGAAGCGGATCTCAGATTTTTCTAGTGAATTCGATAGATTCTTATTAGTTTCTACCAATTCACAATTATTCAGAGTTTGAATATTTTCATTATCATTGAAGTTTACCCCATCTATTAAAATTTTAAAAGAATTGAGACGAGTATTTTTACGTTCAATTGCCATTTTGAATGCTTCTTGAACTTTTTGTCCTTCTTCAAGTTTCCCTTTCATAAAATTGACCTCATTTTCTAATTTCATTTTCTCTTCAAGCCAATTAGGATACTGTTGAGACCATTGCTGATTTTCTTTCTTCGGTTTTCTTTTAACCTCTTCCTCATCATCATCATCATCATCTTCACTTTTTTTTTTTCTCTTTAGCTTTTTTTACAAAATCAAAATCAAAATAAATTAAAAAATTCAAATATTTTTTTAATTCATTACTTCTTGCAAATTTTTTTCAAACTCCATTTGAGCTTTCATTAATTCTTGAGCTTTTGATAATTCGGCTTCTGAGAGTTTTTTCCTTATTTCCTAAACAAACAAAAAAATAATTATCAAAACTACCTAAAAAATTCTTATACATCAATAGCTTTATTACCAGATTTGATCTCTTCTTTCAATTTGTGATTTTCTTTTTCCAAAGCTTTGATTCTTCCATTCAAATTTTCATTATCTTTTTTCGCGAAGGATAATTCCTGTTCTGTCATCATGGACTTTTTCTCGAGATCCAAAGCAATTTTCGCATGCTCATTCTTAATTGTATCGATTTTTTTTTCCATTTTATTTGCATTTTCTTGACCATATTTCTGCAAATTTCCTTCGTTTTCTTTAGCTTTCTGAAACAAGTCATTGTAATTCCTTTCCAATACATCCTTTTCCTGTTTGCATTGTTCATATTTTTCTTTCCAAGTCTGATGTGTGACTCTTGAAACCGCTCTTTCTCTTTCCATGCTGTTCAATTTCTTTTCTAATTCTTCTTTATCTTTTTCCCAATGCTTCTTTTTCGCCTCAAGATCATCCTCAGTTTCCTCAATCTTCTTCTTTAGTCTCATGGTTTCTCTACCCATGACATTTTCTGTCTTTTTGCTTATAAATTCAGCAGCTGTCGCATATAACTTCTCACATAATTCTTTGAGAAATTTCGATTTTTCTCCACTATTTGGAGCCTCTTTCTCAAAATGGTCTTTGAATTTATTTACTTCTATTTGAAATTCATAAAAATTTGAATATCCATCATTTCTCAATTTTTTATCAATCTCTTCTATTTGCGGACCTGATAATTCTTGGTAGACGTGAGACCAATTTGACAGATTTTTTTCTTTAACTTTTTTGAAATTTTCTTTAACCTTTTGTGATAATTCAGTCATATAATCCTGAAGCATTTCTTCATCTCCTAAAGCTTTTTTCTTGAAATTTTTGATAGCTCCTTCCTCCAATTTCTTCTTGATATCCTTCATTTTAATGTCATCATGAGCGACAGGAGATTTTAAATATTCGTTTAGTTCTTTCTCCACCTTCATCAAAGAATCTTGAAAGGCTTTTTTCGATTCATTCTTCATCATATATTGGAAAGCATGTTCAATGTTTGGAACTTGTCCGCTGTTGATTGCATTAATATAAGCATTGATCAATTCAACGAGCATGCTACCATTGAAAGTATTGCCATTTAGCATTTTCGGCTTGATCTTGCTAAAAACTTTGTTTCTGGCAATTTTCATTTGTTGAAGAAATTCAGGACGCAAATCATTATCTGCAGTCTCATCAAGTTTCTGCAATTGCTTCTCATCTTCCAAAGGACGCACCATTGTCACACAATCTCGATCCTGAAAGAAATGTTTAAGGAGTTTTCTGATACGATTTTTTGATTCAATTGCATCTGAAACTCCTTTTTGAAACTCTAAGGCTTTCTCAAGATATTCTTTAGGGGCAAGTGGCTTGCCTTCTAAATCCACCATTTTCAATGTAAAATCTCTGACAACCCAAAGAAAAGACGGAAAGAATTGAGCTGGATCTGAATCTTTGGTCGCCTTCCCAGTTTTTATTTGAATGTCTTTGGCAAGATTTATGATCAAAGATAGAGCATTTAGGGCATTTTCATCAATATTTCCGACAGAATTATAGATGAAAAAGGAACTCAATAGCAATGAGAACAAGAAGATTCTTGAATCATGGTTGACATTCTCATCTGTTCCCCCGAATCCTTCAGTATCAATCAGGAAAACGTCCATATCAGGAAAATCTGGATTTTCATTTTTTAGTGGAGTATTCCATATCCATAGCCCTTTAGTGCAGGGATTGACAGTAGGACCAACAGAAAATCCTCCTTTTCCTGAATGGCCAAGTAAAACACGATTTGTAAAGAAACTTTTGCCGGTTCGATATTTTCCCACAATGCTTATAACACCGACTTTACGATCCTCTGACCTGGATAAAAGAACCTCCTCTGCTTCTTTATTGAGGACAAATCCTTTTTTTTCATCATAAGTTATGAAGGGAATGGCTTTCATTTCAACTGGTTTTTTGGGATGTAAAGATTCATCTTCTTCGATGGAGACAGTTAGGCCTTTTGGGTTTTTAGACATAATTTAAAGCACGTTAAAAAATAATTTATTTATTTTCAATCAAGAAAACAAAAATAAAGAAAATTTTTTTAGGAAAATTTTTAAATTTTTATTAATCATTTTTATTCTTAGTTTTTAAGTTAAGCAAAATTAATAGTGAGGGAGGGGGGGGCGTGTGGAGCCTTGGTGTGGCGATTGCCTCATATGTTTTATTTTATTTAAAATATAGTTCTCTAAATCCAGCTGATTTCTAAATTAAATTAAAA
>JFJP01040661.1_pt1 | contig 13966 bp, 9 predicted proteins | sample 431651 | NCBI WGS metagenome assembly JFJP01 (sample SAMN02602958, study PRJNA72255) | Microbial mat metagenome, whole genome shotgun sequencing project. | biome: fresh water; feature: sink hole; material: water; isolation source: purple microbial (photo- and chemosynthetic) mats found in... | reverse complement strand
CCGTATTTGCGTCACCGCAAGGGTTCGGTGGGAAAAAGATTTTATCATTTACTTCCCGAGGTGCTAAAGCAAACTATGTTCTTTTTAGCGATAATACATTTGGATCATTTCAGTTTAGTTCGTCAAACGAATTAATTAAGACATTTAATGTCCCAGAAAAAGTTACAGGTTCATTTGCTGTTTACGATATTAATAATGACGGTTCAGTTGACTATATAATCGGTGCTGGTGACAAACTGTATATCTATAACTCGAATGGTGTGCTTATTGAAAATTTTCCATTTCAAATAAAAGATGCAGGACAAATTATCGGGAGTCCTGTAATTGCAAAGCAGAAGAATAGCGATAATGTTCTCCTCATTTTTGGTTCATCTAATGGTCAGATCTATTCTATAGATTCAAAAGCAAAATTATCAAATGGTTTTCCACTTCAAACGGGGGGCGTTGTTTCATCCTTATTATTATGGAATGATTTTCTCACGGTAGCTTCTACAGACAGTTCAATATATACATGGAGAGTTACCGGTTTGATCGATACGGCCAAGATATTTTGGAAAGGGTTTTTAGTTGATTACTCACACAGTAATTATTTGAATTTTACTTCAATTCCAAATATTAAATCTTCCGAACTTCTTCCGAAAAAATTTGCATACAATTGGCCTAATCCAGTCTATAGCGGCTCGACGAACATTCGATATTTCCTTGGTAAATCGGGAACGGTAAAGATCAAGATAGTGAATCTTGCAGGTGAACTAATTGAAGAGTTGAATGGAACGAGTTATGCTGGAATGGATAACGAAGTGCAGTGGAATATCTCTAAGATCCAAAGTGGAATTTATTTTGCTCAGATCACCGCAAGCGGCGGCGGGGAAGAACAAAGTCAGATTGTAAAGATTGCGGTGGTGAAATAATGATGAGAAAAAAGTTTTTCGCAGGTTATCAGTTTTTATTTTTAATTTCACTCTGTTCTCTTCCTTTATATTCGCAATGGCAGGATTACGAAAAAGCTGCTCACGGCGGTTTGCATTGGCAGACGTTAGAAACGAAACATTTTCTCATTCATTATCATGACGGTGCGGAACGAACAGCACGGGTCATTGCACAAGTTGCTGAGGATATTTACGGTCCAGTGACAACATTGTATGAGCACGAGCCTGACCAAAAAGTAAGTTTTGGAGTGATCGATTACGAAGACAATTCGAATGGCGCAGCATATTTTTACGATAATAAAATTCTAATCTGGGCTCCGGCATTAGATTTTGATCTTCGCGGAACGCATAATTGGCTTCGTAATGTTATCGCTCACGAGTTTACCCACATCATACAGATCCAAACCTCCATGAAGTTTGGACGTAAATTTCCCGGAATATATTTTCAGTGGCTCAATTACGAAGAAGAACGAAGACAAGATGTTCTGTACGGTTATCCCAATACGGTTGTTTCATATCCTATTTCCGGATTTATTATTCCAAGTTGGTTTGCTGAGGGAGTCGCACAATATAATCGTCCTGAAATGAGTTATGATTATTGGGATTCTCATCGCGATATGATCCTTCGTTCGTATGTCCTGGACAGCAACATGCTTTCGTGGAATGAAATGAGTGTATTTGGCAAGACCTCTCTTGGAAATGAATCGTCGTACAACGCCGGTTTTGCGTTAACAAAATATCTTTCCGAAACGTACGGACAAGATGTTATTCCGAAGATCGCCAAGAATATATCCCGCACAAATATGGTCACAATGGATCAAGCGATCGAACGAACTATTGGAAAAACCGGTCAACAAGTATATGATGAGTGGAAGAGCCACATCACATCGGATTATCAGAAAAGAGTAGAGAAAATAATAACGAATAAAATTGAGGGAACAAGGATCGCTGATGTTGGTTTTTGGAATATGAACTCGACATTTTCTCCCAACGGCAAAAAGGTTGCATACATTTCCAATAAAGAAGCAGATTATGCCGGTTTATCTGCATTATATCTTTATGACATTGATTCAAAAGAAGAAACGATGCTGGTTCCCGGTGTCCGCTCAACGTTATCATGGTCATCAGATGGAAAGAAAATTTATTATTCAAAATTGACTGACAATCAAAACATCGGTGTTAATATTTCAGATATTTTTGTGTACGAAATTGAAAGCGAAGAAGAGACCCAGTTAACGGAAGGATTACGCGCTGCGAATCCGTCACTATCAACTGATGGCAAATTATTGTGTTTTGCATATGGGAATGACGGAACAATGAATGTTGGTGTTGCCGATACCACTGGCGAGAATCCACGGCAAATAACAAGCTATAAAAACGGCGAGCAGATATTCCTTCCCAAATGGTCGCCGGATGGGAAGAGTATTGTTTTTGGCTATGCGATTCGTGAAGAGCAGGACATTGCTTCTGTAAATTTGGAAACCGGAAATGTAGAGATTCTGGTTGATGGAACTCCTGACGATCGTAACCCTGTTTACAGTGCCGATGGAAAATATTTGTATTTTGTTTCCGACCGCACAGGGATTTTTAATGTCTATAAATTGAATGTTGCCGCAAAAGAAGTTACTCAGGTCACAAATGTGCTTGGGGGAGCATTTACTCCCAGTGTGAGTGATTCAGGAAAGATCGTATATTCATTATATACCTCAAAAGGATTTAAGATCAATTACCTTGTCGATAGTGTTTCGCTTGATTTTGGTTCTTCCCATTATTTAGAGCCGGAAAGAATCCGCCGTCCGGAAATCAAAATTGATGATGGCTCATTGAAACGCAATCAATTTGATTTTGTTGCATTAAGAAATTATGATGATACATCTCTTCCAAATCTAGACAAGAAAGAGTACAAAAATATTTATAGCAGTCTTTCGATCATTCCCTTCCTCAGAATAGATAACTACAATACAAAATCATCAGGATTAGATTTTTTGAAACCCGGTTTCTATTTTATTTCGGGTGATGTGATTGAAAAGATGCAATTGTTTGGCGGTGCAGCAATCAACCATATTTTTGAACGTGATTTGTTCCTTCAATTTGAGTATCGGGATCGAATTTATGGTCTATATCAGTTTGGATTATTTCCAACGGCATCTCTTGAAGTATACAATGTCTCTCGAAAACGCACAAATGAAAAAATTACAATTGTTGAACAGTTTGAAGAGACTTCGGCAGATATCACCTATAGTTTGTTCGAGTTTGATTTTTTCCTGACGCATCCATTTTTTGCAGAAAATAGTATACTCCGATTAGGATATACATACAGTCAGTATAGCAATGCGATCAGTTCCTTCTTAGTAAAAAGCAGTGCTCTTCTTGTTCCAGCCTCATCTGATATTTATTTTAAGGGAAACAATTTTTCTCTTCAATATTCTATAAAAGGAATTTTACCGTCTCGTACCCATGAGATCAATCCTATAGGCCGTTCTTTTGCATTTCGACTTGATAATGAGTTCGATCATTTCACAAAGGAAGATTCAACTGGTGCTTCGGAATTTGAGGCAAATGAAACTGGAATTAAATTAAAACTCGTTCCCTATACGATCCGTCGTGCTGAAATTCGTTACACAGAACACATTCCTCTGCCGCTTTGGAAACATACGTTGTCGTTGACATTACGCGGAGGAACGATCTTTGGTCCGCGTGTGCCTGATTTCTTTGATTTTTATGCCGGTGGGCTTGTTGGAATGAAAGGATATCCATTCTATTCGATCAGTGGAAATGAAGTCGCATCAGTAAATTTTGCCTACCGATATCCAATTTGGGAAGATATTGATATTCGAATATTTCAACTCTATTTTGACCGCCTCTATGGAGAGTTCCATGCAGATTTCGGTAACGCGTGGAATGGATTACCAAATATCCGCGACTTCAAACGAGATGTTGGGTTTGAATTACGCCTTGAAGCATTCTCGTGGTATGCATACCCAACGAGAATATTTTTTAACGGAACATATGGACTTGATTCGTTTACGTACAATCGAAGGAATGTCAATGCGTCGTACGGAAAAGAATGGCGGTTCTATTTCGGCGTGTTGTTCGGATTTGATTTCAGCAATGATATAAAACGAATGCTAGGAGATTTTCATGAGCGGTAAACTATTTGTAGCTCTATTCATGTGCGTCGTGAATGTATTGCTTAGCGGTGAAAAAACATTCACCGGAAATTTTAGATTTGATTTGGTTAACACCGTACAAGATTCAATTACGCAAAGTGAAAATCCTCTCGTTGCGAACGATCTTCGTCAAAATCCTTTCATGAATGGATTATATTCGCTGGCAGTTCCCGGTGCAGGTCAATTTAGAACCGAACGATATACAAAAGCCGCTATATTTTTCTCAGCTGAAGTTGCGTTGATCGTGTACGCTATCGTGAGCAATAATAATGGAGATAAAAAAACTAAGGAGTTTCAAACGTATGCGGAAGCACATTGGGAACCCGTACGTTACGCAAAATGGATCGAAAAATATGGTAAAGCAGAATATGGTCCCACCAATGTTACATTTAGCCAAGCTGATTTTGATCTTGTAAAAAACAGCAGAGATTTCTCGAAGATCAATGAATGGGAAAGTGGTTTGCATAAACTGGGATTTTCTCATCAACTTCCTGCATATCAATCGCAGCAATACTATGAGTTAATTGGAAAATATCATCAATTCAAGTTTGGGTGGGATACGTATGAATTGGATGCTTCTGGAGTTCCGGTTGCAGATAATGGACAATATGATAATCTATTGAGATCGGAAAAACAATTTAAGGATTATGCAGTGGAGAGAGGGAAAGCGAACGATTATTATTATGCTGCGAGTTTTGCTGCAAGCGTTTTAGTGATTAACCATGTTATAAGTGCGATGGATGCATTCTTCTCTACGAATAGTTTCAATAAAGAGATCTCTGCAACGTTTCAGATTACACCGGTAGATGGAATAGAAGGGAAGCGATTGCTGTCGGAAGTGAAAGTACAAATTCCATTCTAGGAAATGGTAAAGATATTCATGTGTCGTTGTTTAACTTTGTGACGGTTATTGAAAAGTTTTGATCAAATCTTCGCAAGGTTTTATTTTTTGAACTTCAACGTATAACCAAAACAGATACGGTTATTTATTTACCCGCAGTATATTGATTGCACCCGCCGTAAAGAAAATAATATTTGCCATCCAGGCAGTCAGCAACGGATCGAGGTCACCGTTGTATCCGAATACACTGCTGATCTTCATAAATACCATATAAATAAATACTACGGCAGCCGAAATACCGACCTGTACGGCGATACCGCCTCGCCGTTTGGCGAAGGAAAATGGAATCCCAAAGAGAACCACAATAACGCTGGCAAATGGGAATGCAACTTTGTTATGATAATCGACAAGCCATCGTGCCGCATTATTTCCACTGCTCTGTTGACGTTTAATAAACTCGGCAAGTTCATTGTAATTCATCTCTTCCGGTTTCTCAACTTTTTTGATAATATCCTTTGGTGTGAACGTTAAATCTGAAAAAGTATATGAGTCAAATTTTTCAACACGCTCACCCTTGAATTTTGCAACCCGATATTGTCCGTTCTTCATTGTCCATCGTTGATCCGTGCTATCCCATAATAGTTGAAGAGCATCCCACCGTTGTCCAATGGAGAGCAAACTTGATGTTGTAAATTCCTGAATCGATGCTCTTGTTCCCATATTTGAAGTGCCGTCAAAAAAAGCGATATAGACGATTCGTTTCTTTCCATCCTGAAGATAGATGTTGGTCCGAGCTGAAGATTCGAGATTCTTATGAAGGAATTTCCGCTCGATAGAAAATTTATGTTGATTTGCATATGGTACAATCCATCCGTTAAAATACACCGACGCCACGCTGATGAAAATTGTTACAATCATAATTGGAAACATGTAACGATAGATGCTCATACCGCCCGCTTTCATTGCGGTCAGTTCGTTATTTGAAGAGAGTTTTCCGGTCGTAAACAGACTTCCAAGCAGTACTGCAACAGGAGTCATCAATTTTATAATCTCCGGCAGGAAGGAAATGTAATATTGAATGATGATATCATTCGTTACATTATTATCCAAAAAGTCATCGAGATTTTCCATCAGATCGATGACCAAGAAAATTGCCATGAACGTGATCAATCCGAACAACGTTGTAAGAATGAACTGCCTGAGAATATATTTATCTACTATTTTCATCGGCTCAATCGTTCGATCAGTTTTGTTGGAATAAATCTGCGCCACCAATTGAAATTCAATTCAATGTTCTCCTTGCTTACTTTGTATGTCAGGAATACACCTAAAAGTCCGATAAAGATATTCGCACCCCACATGCCAACCCACGGATCAATAAACTGACGGTCCGCAAGTTTTTCTCCGCCAATCAACGATGACCAATACAGCAGAAAAAAACCTAAACTGAGTGATGCGGCAATTCCAAATCCGCCGCGCCGAGCCATAACACCGAGCGGGGCACCGACAAGGATGAAGACAAAACATGCAACGGGAATAGAATATTTTTTATGGATCTCTACAAGAAATTCACGGATCTGTTTTTTTTGATATTCGTCGTTAGCGATCTCACTTTCAATACTGTTCCGATAAAACATCATTTGGCTTTTCATATCGGTATATTGATCGATACTTCTCCAAAAATCTTTTGCAGGGGACAGTTCGGAAACTGATCCGTTAAACAATTTTTCATTTAAGGAAACGGTGTAGTTCTTGATCCGTTCTTGAATTGTTGTTGTCAAACCCTTCAGACTATCCACCATGTACAGCATTTCGCCTGAGCTTAGTTCACGGTCTCCGCGTGTAAATGCATCAACCGCCGATCGTTCAAAATCAAAGCCTTCAGAAACAGTTGTAAGACGTTGTCGTTCAAATTTAACAACACGGTAGAGATTTGGTTTGTTGTGGTCAAGTTCGTAGATCTCTCCGTCGTAAAGGTCCATGATCAATTTTCCATAGTCGCTGGAAAAAGAAAGCGAGCCGCGTTTTGCTGTGATCAATGTATTCTTGCTCGGATCAGAATGATTGTAGATCGTTACCCCTTCCAGTTCATTCGATTCCTCGAATGTCTTTCGAACAAGCATACTGTAGCCGGTCATATCTTGATTAAATAATCCAGGTACGAGCGTCAGTGTTGGTTTTTTCCTTCGAATATCTAATGTGAGTGTTTTTGATCGATGGTTTGCTTCTGGAAGAACTTTGTTATTAAATTCGATCATTAGATAGGTGATGATCAGCGCACAAATAGTAACAGGGAACATCATCCTATAAAGGCTCATGCCTCCTGCCTTCATCGCAGTAACTTCATTGGTAGAAGCCATTGAACCAAATGCCATCAGGGTTGCTACCAATACTGCCATTGGCACTGCAAGTACAACCATCCACGCAAGATTGAGCATCATCAATTCAGCGATCACTACGCCGCTCAATCCTTTCCCAACAAGTTGATCCATAAACTTCATAACAAATTGAAGCATAAAGACCGACATTAAGAATAAGAATGAACCAATGAATGGTGCAGAATGCCGTTTAACGATATAAATCCAAAGTATCATACTATAAGATACCTCGCAAATGGTTTGACAATCAAGATTTTATTTTTATTTTATTCCACAATTCCCACTTATGAGTCTAAGTACAATGTTGATTATTATGTCCTTGGTCCAGTTGGAAATAAATTCATCATCCATTAACAACAAAAGGAATACCAATGAAAAAACCCCTAAAGGTAACTGGGATTGTTGTAGGGAGCTTGTTATGTATTGTTCTTGTTCTCGTTGCTTACATAAGTTTTTTCTTTCCAAAGGTTTCTCCGCCATCGAAAATTACCATTAACGCCACACCGGAAATGGTTAAACGTGGGGAATATCTGGCAAACCATGTTAGTGTTTGTATGGATTGTCATTCTAAACGGGATTTTACAAAATTCTCAGGTCCGATTACGCCGGGAACTTTGGGAAAAGGAGGCGATAAATTTGATCGTGAAGGATCCGGAGTTCCGGGGACATTCTATGCTCGAAATATTACCCCGACAAATTTGAAGAATTGGACTGATGGTGAGATCTACAGAATAATTGCCACCGGTGTACGTAAAAATGGAGAACCGATTTTTCCGTTGATGCCGTACTTGGCTTACGGTAATATGGATCCCGAAGACGTTAAATCGATTATTGCATATCTTCGGACCTTAACTCCGTTAGAAGGAAATTATCCGGATGCCCAGTTTGATTTTCCAATGAACCTGATTGTGAGAACAATTCCAAAAGATCCTACTCCAAGTGTGCGACCGGATTCAAAAGATACATTGAAGTATGGTGAATATTTGGTGAAGATTGCAGCGTGCGCCGATTGTCATACTCCGATGGAAAAAGGCAAACCATTACCCGGAATGCGTTTTGCAGGTGGTTTTGAATTTAAATTTCCAAACGGAAATATCGTTCGTTCTGCGAACCTTACCCCCAGTCATGAAACGGGTATTGGGTTATGGACGGAAGAAGTTTTTCTCGCAAAATTCGAAATATATCGAGACTCTATTGCAAAAAATTTACCTGTCAGTCCAAGTGACTTTAATACTGTAATGCCTTGGACAATGTATGCCGGAATGACCGATGGAGATTTAAAATCAATCTATCGCTATTTGACGACGATAGATCCCGTTGAACATACTGTGGAGAAATTTTCAATTCAAAAATAGAACGGATGAAAATTTAATTTACAGAGACATCTGAAAAATTGATTGCCTTTTGTCATTCTGACACTGAGCGTAGCGAAGTGGAAGAATCTCGTTCTTGATTTTGAGTTGAAAAGCGAGATTCTCCCAAAGGGATCCCTTCGGGACTCGTTGCTCCGCAACTCGGAATGATTGTAGATTTTTCAGATGTCTCTTTGCAACAATAACCTTGCACAAATTTGCGTGCAAGGTTTTTTTGTTTCTTGCTACTTCGTTGAATATTTTTAATATTCAAATGCAACAGAACTTGGACACTCCAATTTTATAAAAAATACCTCAATCAAATAATTATGAAAAAAATCCGCTATGGAATAATCGGTTTTGGAAGTTTTGCCGAACGAGCTATAATGCCTGCAATTCGTTTATCAAATAATTCCGAACTTGTTGCAATCCATAAGCGAACACTTGTTGATGCAAAGAATAAGTCAGAAGAACATTCAATTCCATTCTACTTTAATTTGGTGGAAGCACTAGTCTCTTCATCTGAAATCGATGCCGTATTCATTGTTTCGGCTAATTCTCAGCATCATGAAGAAACCGTCTTAGCTGCCAATGCAAAAAAGCACGTCCTAGTTGAGAAACCAATGGCGGTCAATTTTCTTCAAGCAAAAGATATGATTGAAGTGTGTTGGAAAAATAATGTTAAGTTTATGACAGGTCATATGCTGCGCTTTTCTCCTCTGCTACAACGTATGAAAGAAATTGTCAACTCAGGTATCATCGGAGAAATTACGTTTGCACAATCCCATTTTGTATACGATGCACTACTCTCACAACGAAAGTGGTTGCTGGACAAGAAAAATGCAGGGGGCGGACCAATGTTTGACATCGGTATTCACTGTTTAGACTCTATACGGTTTGTGTTGAACGACGATCAAGTTGTAAAAGTCAATAATTTGATGAATCCTCAGCATACAGAAACAGGTGTTGAGAAAACGAGCCTTTTATCGTTCCAATTCTCCAAAGGAACAATTGGCAGTGTCTATACTTCATACGAAAGTTCATATCGGCAATCATTCATTGAATTCTTTGGAACGAAAGGATCGGTTTCAGCCTATTATTTCACCCCGAGCAATACACCGGCAACATTGGAAATTAAGATAGGAAAAGACGGTCTCATTGATTCCCTTCAAAATGAAGAAATTTCAGTTCCGAATTTGTATGAACTTGAGATCTCGCATTTTTCTGATTGTATTCTTCATAATACAAACCCGTTTGTTGAGGCTAATAACTCGTTGCATAACCAGCATATCTTAGAATTAGCATTAACAAGCAACAAGTCAATTAAATAAACTTCTTTTAGAATTTCTCTTTTTTTGTTACATTGTTACGCACAATCAGTTCACATATCAACTAACATAAAACAAACAATGGCAAATAAAAAAATTAGACGATTAGGAATTCTTACCGGTGGCGGCGACTGCCCCGGTCTTAACGCAGTTATTCGCGGTGTAGCAAAACCGGCATTGAACGATCATGGCCTCACGATCGTTGGAATAGAAGACGGTTTTGAAGGGTTTGTAGAAGGACGTATGCGCGAAATCTCGCGTGATGATATTGCAGGAATCATTGGAGAAGGCGGAACGATACTTGGCACATCCAACAAAGGGGACCCATTCCATTATCCTTCCGAAGGATTGCATGGTATTGAGATAGTTGATGCATCTCAACGAGTTCTGAAACATTACAAAGGCTGGGGATTAGATGCATTGATCACTATTGGCGGTGACGGAACAATGCATATTTCTAATAAGCTTAGTGACTTAGGAATGAATATCGTTGGTGTGCCAAAAACTATTGACAACGATCTTGAAGCTACAGATCAAACTTTTGGTTTTGATACTGCACTTTCCATTGCAACAGAAGCGATCGATCGATTGCATACCACTGCGTCAGCTCACCATCGCGTTATGGTGATTGAAGTGATGGGACGTTATGCCGGATGGATCGCGTTAGAAGCTGGACTTGCAGGCGGTGCAGATATTATTTTGATCCCCGAAATTGCGTTCAATTGGGAAAGTGTTATGAGACGAGTTATCGAGCGAAGAATTGTTGTCAGAGAATCTGATGTTAAGCGGACTGATCCTATCCGTTTCGGAGGAATCGGAGAGCATGTCGGCCGTCGCATCACAGAAGAAACCGGATTAGAAACCCGCACCACAATTCTTGGACATCTACAACGGGGTGGAAGCCCAACGGCATATGATCGTGTTCTAGCAACACGGTATGGAACAAAAGCCGTTGATCTTGCCTTGAATGGTGAATTCGGACGAATGGTGAGTCTTCGTGGATTGAATGTTACAAGTGTAACAATCAAAGAAGCGATCTCAAAACAACGGTTGGTTCCGATTAATGGTGAAATTATCAATACATCGCGAGCAGTCGGGACAAGTTTTGGTGATGAATAATTCCGTTGAATAAATATATCGATACAACCAATGCCGGGATTTCATCGATGATGAAATCCCGGCATTAAATTTTTATGAAGTGAAAATTCATTCTGATTCCGTGAATGGCGTCCCGATCATCAGCAGTGAGTTTCTGTTGAATGCATATTGCAGCGGATTGTTTCCAATGGCGGATGGAAAACAGGGTGAGATTCACTGGTTCTCTCCCGAAGTGCGCGGTATCATTCCATTGGATGGATTGAAAATTTCGCGGAGCCTTCGTCAGACGATTCGCAAAAAGAAATTCGCCGTTCGTATCAACTCTAATTTTGAAGCGACGATCAGAGCCTGCGCAGAACGAAAAGATGTTTGGATCTCGGAAACGATCATTCAAAGTTACCTGCAACTTCATCATCTTGGGTATGCACATTCGGTTGAATGTTGGAATAACGAGACACTTGTCGGTGGATTGTATGGCGTAGCAATCGGCGGTGCTTTTTTCGGGGAATCAATGTTCAGTCGTTTAACAGATGCTTCAAAAGTGGCACTGATATTTTTAGTAAAAAGATTGATTGAACGAGGATTTGTATTACTGGATACCCAGTATTCAAACCCTCATCTATTGACTCTTGGTTGTTTAGAAATTTCACGTCTCGAATATATGCAACGATTACAAACTGCAATTCATTTAGATCGTCATTTCATGGGAGACCATCAATGAATATCATTACGGATACAAACTTTCCGGAATTACATTTCCTAAAACGGGGTAAAGTGCGTGACATTTATGATGTCGGTGAGTATTTACTCTTTGTTGCAACGGATCGTTTGTCGGCATTCGATGTTGTGATGCCGCAGGGAATTCCGTTAAAGGGAAAAGTGCTCACTCAAATTTCCGCTTTTTGGTTTGACCAAACCAAAGATATCATTCAAAATCATGTAGTGTCAACAAATGTTGATGAATTTCCCAAAGTGTGTGAGCCATATAAAGAGCAGCTTCGCGGACGAAGTATGTTGGTAAAAAAAACTCAGCCGCTTTCCGTAGAGTGTATCGTTCGGGGATATATTTCCGGTTCCGGATGGGTCGATTATCAAACAACGGGTTCGATTTGTGGAATATCTCTTCCCAAAGGATTAGTCGAAAGTCAAAAGCTACCCCGGGTGATCTTTACACCGTCGACCAAAGCGGATATTGGAGTGCACGATGAAAATATTTCTTTTGAAGAGATGGTCAAACGAGAAGGAACGAAGTTGAGTGAACAAGTTCGCGATACAGCAACAACCATATTTCATCGAGCATCACAAATTGCGGAAACGAAAGGAATCATCATTGCCGATACAAAAATGGAGTTTGGGTTATTCAATGGAGAATTGATGTTGATTGATGAATTGCTGACACCTGATTCGTCTCGATTTTGGCCGAAAGAAACGTATTTACCAGGTTCTGCTCAGAATAGTTATGATAAACAGTTTGTCCGCGATTATTTGTTGTCGATCAATTTTAACAAAAGACCACCCGGGCCGATCATTCCTGACGAGATCATCAATAAAACTTCAGCACTTTATCAAAAGGCTGTTGTTCAACTTACCGGGAAGAATGTAGAATGAGATCGAAACAGATCCTTCTGATTTCTATGATTATGCAATCATTTGTGCTGGGACAACTGGAATTTCCATCCTCTGAACTTCCGAAAGATACCGTTGCAACAATTGGCTCTCAGATCATTTCAGCAAGAGATTTTCTTGAACGCTTTGAATTGATGCCGTGGCCCAAAAAAGATATGAAGGAGCGGATCGAATATACCAAACTTGAATTCCTGCAATCTATGGTTGCTGAAAAATTACTGGCAATGGAAGCACGTCAGGAAAACATTGGAACTGATTCTGGTACGTTGAGTATGCAGCGGAATCTGGAGCATATGTTTGTTCGTGACGAATTCTATAAACGAGAAGTTCTGCCAAAAATATCAGTTCCTTCCCAGGAAATATCTATCGGTTTGAAAAGGATTCCGTATGAAATTGAAGTGCAGATCATGGGAATTCTTTCAAAAAAAGAGGGAGAATTATTACGAAAAAAAATTGTTCAAAGTAAGAATAAAAAAATTGTGTTTAATTATTTCATTGATTCGTTATATGTTCCGCTTGATACACTAACAGTTGGATATGGATTTGGCAATACGCTTGTTGAAGATGTAGTTTTTTCCATAGGAAAGGATAGCATCTCGAATCCAATTGAGATAGACCCGCTTGGATGGGTGATGTTCCGCTTGATGCAAAAAAAATCAAACGAACAACTGATGAGATTATCGCATCCGGATCGATTACGAAAAGTGGAAAATATCATTAAGCAAAGGAAAGAAGATTCAATTGCAACCACGGTATTTGCTTCTGTAACATCACCGCAGCGTGCTGAAGCAAATCCGGAGCTCTTTTTAATGCTCGCTGATTCAATCACCGCAATGATGAAAGCTGATTCTGCGGCATATTTTTCAAAGGGTATGTATGTTTTCCCCTCAACCGCAGTTACCGAGCTTCAGAAAAAATTTGCATCACGTCGAAGTGATCATTTTATCGCAATTGCTTCCGGTGATTTAACTGTTGATGAAGTTTTGGTTGGTTTAGGCAATAATAATGTGGTATTTCCATCATTGAGACTCGATCAGATCCGATCGGTATTGAATAATAATATTAAAACAGTGATTCAAAACGAACTCTTATCCAGAGAAGGATTAAAGAGAAATCTTCAACAAACGGAAAATGTTCGACACGATATTTCCACATGGTTGGATAATCGTAAGAGCTTGTTATTGCTCCGTGCTATTATTGATACGATTCGAATTTCAAATGAAGAAATTGAAAATGAATATCAA
>JFJP01039273.1_pt1 | contig 13966 bp, 10 predicted proteins | sample 431651 | NCBI WGS metagenome assembly JFJP01 (sample SAMN02602958, study PRJNA72255) | Microbial mat metagenome, whole genome shotgun sequencing project. | biome: fresh water; feature: sink hole; material: water; isolation source: purple microbial (photo- and chemosynthetic) mats found in... | reverse complement strand
ATAGTGTTGAAAGCGCTCTTTCAAGCGAAGTAACACCTGCCACTGTACCTGAGGCACCTACAGCAATTGATGCAACTGCAGGAGATGGGGAGGCATCAGTGTCATTTGATGCACCTGTTAGCAATGGTGGCTCTGTTATTACTGGCTATACGGTAACATCAGACCCAGAAGGCATAACAGCCACTGGAACTAGCAGCCCAATCACCATAACAGGATTAACAAATGGAGTGGAATATACATTCATAGTTTTGGCAACCAATGCATTAGGCGATGGATTATCATCAGTTTCATCCAATGCAGTAACGCCTGACCTTGGCACTTCAATTAAAAATCCATTATCTACACTAGCTGTTCACCAAGCTGGCTCTGATATTATATTAAATTTAAGTGGGTTGGCTGGCATTCAAACTGTTTCTATAACTGATGCACAAGGAAAAACAGTAATAAGTCGTCAAGTTGTTGGTGGTACAAAAGTTTCTGTTACCAATAATTTAAACAATGGACTTTATATTGTGAAAGTACAAGGATCAGAAAAAACGTTGACAAGCAAATTAATGCTAAAATAAAATTCTGATTTTAAACTGCATTTCTGTAATTATCAGATTTAAAGTTGAGAGGGGCCAAATGAATAACTTAATCGTTTATACATTTGCCCCTCTTTTTTCGGCCATCACTCATATCATTTTGATTGGAATGAATAATTGAGACATATACTCCCGAAGGTCTATAAGCAAAAAGCAGGCAAAAGCCAGAACATCACGCTTTTAAATTTGCAAAAACAATTTAGGACTATCAATCGAGCATAAAATTCACAAATGTCTGCAGATTAAATACATAAATGGCATTTTTATAAAGGTTTTAAAGGAACTACAACAATAATAGAATTAGATGGGTGCACATATCAACTAACTCTCATCGTTGGTCGTAGAAATCATATTCGAAAATTATGAGTTAATAAATGCAAATAGTATCCTAGTTTTCATAAGTATCATTGTATTATTATTATCAACAATAAAGTTATTAAAAGTGAGGCATTCTGTTGGTGTTCTATTGGCAAAAATACAATGTATAATTTCGCTTTGAGGTTTTACACATTTAGTCTACACAACAAAAAAATCTATTTATTCAACAACAAATTCTAAGACATGAAATTCACAAAATCACTTGGTATTAAAAGAGCCAAACTCTTTTCTTATGTACTGATTATGTTCTTTTATCTTGCTGCAGGTACATTGGTATCTGCTCAAAGCCAAGGAACGCAGTCAAGGCGCGTAAACGGAATTGTAACAGACAAAAAGACTGGCGAAGGTTTAATTGGCGCAAGCATTTTGGTAAAGGGAAGTACCATAGGCACCATTACCGACTTGGATGGTAAGTTTAGTATTGAGCTACCGGCCGACAAATCTATCATCTCGGTTAATTATGTAGGGTATAAAAAAGTGGAATTGGAAACACCCAAAACAGGTGTAATGAGAATAGGCTTAGAGGACAATTCAGTAGAAATGAATGAAGTAGTGGTTGTTGGATATGGAACGGTAAAAAAGAGCGACCTAACTGGGTCTATCGCCACAGTATCTACCAAGGACATGAAAAATACCTCTATACTTAGTGCCGACCAAGCTATTCAAGGGCGTGCCACAGGGGTATTGGTGGTAAATAATAGTGGTGCTCCTGGCTCGCCGGTATCCATAAAAATACGTGGTATTGGTAGTTTTGGAAATACCGACCCGTTGTATGTAGTGGATGGGATGCCGATAAAAGACGCTAGTTTTGGAAAAGATGACAACCCAAGTGGCATCAACTACCTCAATCCCAATGACATTGAATCCATACAGGTGTTGAAAGACGCTTCGGCTGCTGCCATTTATGGTACTCGTGGTGCCAATGGTGTAATCCTTATTACTACCAAACGCGGCAAAAGTGGTAAAATGCGCGTGGATGTGGAGAATTATGTTGGGGTTCAGCGCCTAAACAATAATGTAAAAGTATTGGACGGTCCGCAATATGCCGAATTATACAATCAAGTCAAAACTGATTTAACATTTCCTGCAAACCCAGAAACCACTAATTGGATAAACGAAATAACGAAAGATGCGGTAGTAATAAACAACCAAGTAAATATATCTGGAGGTTCTGAAGGTTCAACATATTTCATGAGTTTGAATAACTACAACCAAGATGGTATTATCAAAGGCTCAGGTTATGACCGTCAATCATTGCGCATTAATAGCGACAATAAAGTAAACTCGTGGCTAAAAACTGGGGTTTCGCTTACCATTATGCAATCGCTCCGTAACCGACAAGATGCTGGAAGCAATCCAATATATTCTGCATTAAGATCAGACCCTACAATGCCTGTGTATGACAGTGCTGGAAACTTAAGCTATCTCACTCGCACAAAAGGCAATGTGGTAGGACAGGTTGACCGCAATAATTATAGCTACGATACCAAACGTATTCAGGGTTCTGTATATGCAGAGATTGAATTATTGAAAAACCTAAAATACAAACTGAATGCTGGTTTGGATAGATCCACGGCAAAAGCTATTGATTTTATGCCTTCCTACAACGTGGGTTCCGACGAGCAATATAACTTAAATACGCTAACTGAAGGATTGGATGCATGGGATAATTATTTGGTGGAAAACACCTTAAGCTATTCCATTACGAAAGGCAAACACAAGCTGGATGCATTGGTGGGTTACACCACACAGTTTGAACGAAAAGATTCGTATTCTTTAAGTGCAAACTTACCCTCCAACGACCCGGAAATGCAATATTTCAATAATGTTAAAGGGCTTTCAGATGTATTAAGATTAAATGGTGATGCTTTGGAATGGTCCTTATTATCACAGTTGGGACGACTCAATTATTCTTACGGAGAAGACAGCAAATACCTTGTAACCGCTTCTATCCGTCGCGATGGTTCTTCCCGATTTGGAGCCAATAAAAAATATGGCGTATTCCCATCTTGGTCGGCAGCTTGGAAAATATCGAGCGAACCATTCTTCAAAAAAAGTGATTTCCTATCAACATTCGATTTGGTAAAACTCAGATTCGGATGGGGAAAAGTGGGAAATCAAAATATTCCAGCGTATGCCTATTTGGGCGCTGTATCCAACAGACCGGATTTGGGTAGAAATGCTTTGCAAACATTTATAGGCGAAGGCAATACGCCCGTAGCTTTTTATGTTGACAAAACCTTACCAAACCCAGAAGTAGGTTGGGAAACCAGTGTATCAAAAAACCTGGGAATGGACATTGCATTGCTCAAAAATAGTTTGACGTTCACGGTTGATTTGTACGATAAATTAACCACCGACTTATTGATGACCAAACCTTTACCTGCTTATTTTAGCAAGCTGGACCCACTTTTTGGAAACGCCCAAGTAAACTTAGGTAGTTTGAGCAACAAAGGTTTTGAATTTGCTTTAAGCTACAAAAAATACGAAGGAGAATTGAACTACGAAATCAGCGGAAATTTTTCAAAGAACTTTAATAAAATGCTAGCACTCGATGGAGGGCAACCACCATTGCAAACACCCTATTCCATAGTGAAAGAAAATTATGCATTGGGTTCTTTTTACGGAATGAAAACTGAAGGAATTTTTCAAAGCCAAGAAGATATAGATAACCATGCCTATCAAACCCCCAAAACTGCTCCAGGTGATTTGAAATTTAAGGACATCAACAAAGATGGTAAAATAGATGCAGCTGATCAAACAGTGATTGGTAATGCATTTCCAAGTTTCAATTATGGATTTACTTTTAATATGTCGTACAAAGGATTCGATTTGAATGTATTTACGCAGGGCGTACAGGGCAACAAAATTTACAATCAATTGAAGCAAAACACTTTGCATAACTTAACAATGACAAGCAATGTCAGTACTGACATGTTGAATTACTGGGGCAGAACACTGCCAGATGGTAGCACGGTAACCGACACCAATATTCCTAAAATGGCCAAAACGGATGGCAATTCAAACATGCGCTTTTCGGATTATTATTTAGAAGATGGTTCTTATTTTAGAATAAAAACGGTAACGTTGGGCTATACTTTCAATAAAAAAATGGTTGAAAAAATCAAATTAAGCAATCTTAGAATTTACGCAACACTTCAAAATCCGCTTACTTTCACTAAATATTCGGGCTTTGACCCAGAGATTGGACAGTCGAACGGTTGGAATGCCAACCCACTTGATTTTGGAGTTGACAGTGGCGTTTATCCACAAGCAAGAATGTTGATGGGTGGTTTGAGTTTGTCATTTTAATTGATTTAATAGATACTTAAAAATAAATATACGAAAATGAAATCATATAATAGTATTTTGAAAACATTGGTACTTCTGGTTGTACTTTCTACTGCAGCTTGTACCGAGGAATTTATTACCAAACCCATACAGCCGGGCACCGAATCGGAAGCTTCATTCCGCAAAACGGCCGATGGTATTTTCTACACTTTAAACGCCTCTTATGCTCCCCTCAGTGGCTCTTGGTGGATCCGTTATCCCGAAGGGAGGTACCGCGTGGCAACTTTCCGTGGCGACGAAGCTCAGGTTGGTGGCGAAGGCTTAGGTCAAAATGTGCCCGAACGTGCTATTTCCGACTATAATATTTTTTCTACCAATAGTCAGTTTTACGAATTTTGGAGAATTTGTTATGTAGGCGTACATTATGCCAATGCGGTAATTGAATACGCTCCTACTGCTTTGGAAAATGCCACTCCATCGGATGCTGCGCGCATAAACAATTATGTGGCCGAAGCAAAAGTGTTGCGGGCCTATTGGTATTTCGATTTAGTGAAAAACTTTGGCGATGTACCGCTGTTGTTGAGTGCTACCGAACAACAATTATTGCCCCGTACCAACCGATTATTGCTGTACGACCAGATGCAAAAAGATTTGACCGAAGCTGCTGCCGTGTTGGTTACAGCCGACAAATTAGCCGCTGCCGACAAAGGGCGGATGAACAATGGTACCGCATTGGCTTTATTGGCAAAGGTGTATATTTTCAGGGCATCGTTGGAATCCGAAAATGAGTATTTTACTAAAGCATATCAAACTGCAAAAGCCGTTATCGACTCCAAGCAATTTGCTTTATTGAGTTCCTACGATGCGGTTTGGAAAATATCGGGAAATTATTCGACCGAAAATATCATTGAAGGCGGTACACCTGCGGCAAACGCCAATGGCGATGTGGGCGATTTTGGTAAGTATTTTGCCCCACGCTATTATTTCACATCAAAAGTAGCAGGTTTAAACAAAAAAGGGGGTACTGCTTACGGATATGGATTTTTGGTACCTACACAAGATTTTGTAAACTCATTTGAAACTGGTGACCCGCGTAAAAATTGGACGATATTGCAACAAGGCGACTCTGCCAATTGTGGTGTGTTGAACAAAAGTACTATGCAAATGATCTGCTTCGATCATAGCGAAACAGGTTATTATTTAAAAAAATATGTACCTGAGGGTTATCCTTATGGTGGCAATAATCACTTGAATGTGAAACATTATCGCTATGCTGATTTGATTTTATTGGGTGCCGAAGCTGCCAACGAAATAGGACAAACTACCGACGCTTTGGCTTGGTTGGAATTAGTAAGGGCTAGAGCCAGAAATACTGCCGCAGCGCCAAACCACAGTGCCGATAAAGTGGCTGGTGCGCCAATCCAGATTACCGAAACTAATAAAAATACTCTCAGAACCATCATTCAACGCGAACGTAAAGTGGAACTTGGACTAGAAGATCATCGTTTCTACGATTTGGTACGCTGGGATGGCAAAAATGGGTTCGATTTTAAAGTTCAGATTCAAAATGCACAAGCGGTAGTAGGTCCAAATTATCAAATTTCGAGTGATGCAAATATTAGTGGAAAACCACGTGTTAGTCATGTAGTTACTGTGGAAGCAAAACACAAATTACTACCAATACCTGACATCGAAATTAAAACATCTGGAAATACATTGTCGCAAAACGAAGGCTATTAATTTTATCAAATACAAAAATATGAAAAGCAGTTTAATAATACTAATGTTCGTGTCGCTCGCTTTTATTGGATGCGAAACAGAAACGGTGGTTGCACCAAGTGCCAATTTTGATATTCAGATTTTAGACAAAATTAAAAATGAATATGTAAATTTATCAACTCCTTACGAATTGAAATTAAATCAGGATTATAGGGTAATCAGCGAAAATAGCACCGAGTACAATTCATTTTACATGGGCGATTCTATTTTCAGCAATAAAGTGTGGCTATACAGTACCTATTCCGAATTGCCAAAGTCGAACCATCGAGGATTGGTAATGGCTTACAATCTTGATTTGAAAAAATCAACTACTACAATTAAATATACTGTAGTAGGTGTCTATAATGTTGCATTTGTAGCTTCTGCTGCTGGCAACAACGGCGACATAGTAGAAACTGCTGTCAAAACAAGTCAAGTGACGGTTGTACCTTAGAAATAAGGTGCAATCGCACATTAAACCAAAGCATGTTGCATTCTTTTGATTCATCCTTTTTTCACTCTTACAATCTTTAAACAAAATACACAATATGAAAAAACAATTCTACTTAATGTCAATGACATTTTTGGCGCTTTCACTTTTAGCTACTGCAGCCAAACCAGCATCTCCACTAATTATCAACAAAACGGCTACAGCCCCGATAATAAATGCCGATGATACTGATGCCGCATGGACTTCTTCTACTTGGCAGCCAATCGATATTATTTTTAATGGAGAAACATCTGGTTTTGGCGACAAAGGTTCAGCGCCTGCCGATGATCTTACTGCACGTTTCAAAGTTACATTTGATGACAACAAAATATATGTTATAGTGGATGTAACTGATGACAATATCACCCAAGACCCAGACGCACACTGGGTTGGTGACAAATTGGAAATCTACTTTGGATTGCCTGGATACGATGAAGCTGCTGCAGCTAATGCAGACCACGCACGTCAATTTGCAATAAAAGCACAACCGGATCCAACCGAAAAGGGAACTGAAGGTAGTTTTAACTATCCACCAGCGTCAGACGATTTGGCTACTAATGGTGTAACTTACGCTTACGGAGAAACAGGAGGTGGATATATTTTAGAAGTTTCTATTGACAGGGCAATTGCGCTAGAAGCTGTACCAAACAACAGCACACTAGGTTTTGACGTATGCATTGCCGATAATGACGAACCAACTGTCCCTGGAGCACGGTTTCGTAAATCATGGTACAACGATGGACTGAATAAAGAGCTGTGGCAATCAATGTCAGGAGCAGGAAAATTAACATTAAATGCTCCTGCTAGCGGCATTAAAGAACTTTCTCAAAGTGTAGGATACTCAATTGTAAATAATCTATTAACAGTGAATACAGCATCAAATGTAAACATAAACATTTATGATATTACTGGAAAATCAGTGTTAGTAACTAACAATTCAAACACAACAAGTGTAGTAAGTTTGAAGAACGGAATTTACATAGCTACCATTAAAACAACAGACGGAATTATGTTGGGAAAAGTAAGATTTGTCAAATAATTGTATCCAAATGAGTTTATCATAGCAACAACACACACAGCAGTGATAATTGTAATCTGCTGTAAATCAATCATACAATTAACATCATTACACCTTAAAATCCATTTACGAGTTATTAATTAAAAAAATCAAGCATTATGAAAAAACATTTCTACTTTATGTCATTGACATTTATGGCTCTTTCACTAAATGTGTTTGCTGCCAAACCAACTTCACCGTTGGTAGTTAACATCTCTGCAACTGCACCCACAATAGATGCAGATGCAACCGATGCTGCGTGGATTTCATCAGATTGGCAACCTATTAACATCGCATTTGCTGGAGAAGAAGCAGGTTTTGGAGATAAGGGGTCTGGCTCCGCTGATGACCTTACAGCCAAATTCAAAGTTGCTTTTGACAATGCTAAAATTTATTTTTTGCTTGATGTTATTGATGATCTGGTTATTCAAGACCCAGGCCAACATTGGATTGGCGATAAATTAGAAATATATTTTGGATTACCTGGATATGATGAAACTGCACAAGCTAATGCTGACCATGCCCGACAATTTGCTATTAAAGCACAACAAGATCCGACCGAGAAAGGCGCTGAAGGCAGTGCAAACTATCCACCGGCTTCCGATGCATTGGCAACCAATGGTGTAACATACGCCTTTGTAGAAACTGGAAATGGTTATGTAATAGAAGTATCTATAGACAGAGCTATTGCACTTGAAGAAGTACCTAATAATAGCACTCTAGGTTTTGATATTAGTATAGTTGACAATGATGAACCAACAGCTCCAGGTATACGTTATCGTAAATCGTGGTACAACGATGGGTATATCAATGAATTGTGGGGAGCTATGCTTGGTGCTGGTAAATTGACACTGACTGCGCCCACTGCCAATTTGAAAGAAATTTCGCAACGTATGGGCCACTCATTAGTTAATAACACATTGACTGTTAATACAATTTTAAATGCGAATATTGATATTTATGACATGACTGGCAAGTTGGTCTTGAGTTCAATTAACACTAATAAATTGAACGTAGCAAAACTTAATGCTGGTATTTATGTGGCTAATGTAAAAAACACAATTGGAATGCAGTTGGGTAATTTCCGTTTTGTAAATAAATAAAAAATATTATTGTGGTTGGTTGATATGGATTCGAGTAGCAATGCTCGAGTCCATTTTTTTAATAGCGGAATAGACAAAGTAAACATCGTTTATCAAAAACAATAACTGCATAACTACCAACGACTCAAAAAATCTGATTTCTTTCTCTATAAACTAAAAAAGGACGATTCACGTCTCCGGATAGCACCGATAGTTATCAGCGATTTTATTAGGGTTATTTGCTATGGTAAAATGATTTGTGTGACATATTCAAATTATTTTTTTTTGAACGCAAATGGAACATCCCGTGAAACGTGGAGGCACAATCCCTCCCGATAGCTATCGGGAAGATATCGTGTATTTTAAGGCGCTAAGAAAAATACATTGTAAATGAAAACTTTGCGCCCCGATAGCTATCGGGGTTGCGTTAAAAAAAAATTTTTTTCTTATAAACATTAAAAAAACAAAACACTAAACTTGCATAAAATGTGGCGGCGTTAAATTGAGAATATGTTTAGTCTTAAAATTTAGACTGCCTTAGACAGAGAATATGCTATTTTTTAAGAGATTTCATCTTTTGGCTCCGCCAGATATTATTATAGCTTTTTAGGTGATAAATTCCAGACTATCTGTAATATAAAACCGCATAAACTTCATGTTTTATGTTGATAAAATCACTGTTAGTTATCGCGGGCGGGTTTTAGGAGAGGATATCCGAAAGACGGGAGAAGTTGGAGAAAGTTCCCAAAGGGGTTCCGATAAAAAGAAGGAGAGGTAGACGTTAAAAGTTCATTTATAGAGTATGAATTGGAAAGAATTATCAATCCGAGAAAAAAAATTAGTCAAACGGTATATATATTGGCCGATGACGAAGGGCAAGCAAAACTATATGGTTCGTTAAAAAAGTACCTGGATAAATATCCAATTGGGACAGTACTTAAAGGTGCCATGCCATTCCGGCATCCCGAAATTGAGGTAACTGTTCCAAAATTGACTGCGCAAATTGCCAATTATCAGTTGTTTTCAAAAACACCCTAATTGAATGGATTCAACAAATAATTTGTATGGCTTTACTAGCGTTCATATAGTATTTATCATTAGATCATATTTCATAACATACAATATAAACTGTTAGAATTAGGCTGCTAAATTGTATTATAATTGTAGGAGATTAGATGCCTCTTTAAAAAATGAACCTTACATAGAATATAAAATTTTATCCATATTTTTTTCTATCAGAATTTTATATAAATAATTATACAAACAATATAAAATGAAAAAATCGAAAATCATCTCCATCTTATTAGTAATCTTCTGTTTTTCAAGCTTAATGGCTCAAAAAACTGAAATTTCATTGTCTCAAAATTCTAATCAGGAAACCCTCCAAATGCCTTGGCGGGAATGTATCACTGTGGGGCGAGCTCATAATCTTTTGCAAGCCGATTGTTTGGAGCATTTGGATATAGCACAAAATGTTATGGGTTATAAGTACTGTCGTTCTCATGCCTTTTTTGACGATGATATGGCGGTGGTAGTGCGCAATAAGGACAATTCACTCACTTTTCAGTGGCATCTGGTGGACAATGTATATGACGCTTTATTGAAAATAGGCATTCGTCCGTTTGTAGAAATAAACCCCATGCCGCGTGCTTTGGCTTCGGCTTCGGGAATGCAAACCATATCGAAAACAATACAGTGGTAGGTACCGTGGGCGGCATTCTGGTAAATGACGAAGTACACCATCAAATAGAGAAAGGCAATACACTGTACGACATTGCAATGGGCTTGCTTTTTTCGGAGTATTTTATGCCCGACACGTTGGTGGATTGCGAAGCTTACGATAATATTTTGTTTGCCAAAAAACGAAATCAGCGGGCTTTGTTTGTAGAATGTCGATGTTGCGAGAAGATTGTGCCGGGCTTGTTGGACAGAAAATTGTATGCCAATCCACATAGTATCCATTCCCCATAGTGGCACTTACTTTCAAGGACAATGTGCGTAGTTTTAAGGAATATACTTTAGATTCGTGGCAAAAAAATTACGGACAAGATGGAGCTGCCAAAACCATTGCCACTGCCAATCACGATACGGGTGGACAACAATCGCATATTTTTATCAACGAAACAAAAGAGCTGAAATCGTTTGATGTGCCTACCGATTTGGATAGAAATATTTTGAAAAATAAATTTGAAGTTGCTCCAATTTCATCAGTAATCATTTTACAAAAATAAAATATGAAACTCAAAACAATGAATTTAATATTGTCCACTTTAATGCTATTGGCATGTCAATCAGCATTTTCGCAACCGTGGGCAAACCCCAAAGTGGAGAAACGAGCCAATGATTTATTGAAACAAATGACCTTGGACGAAAAGTTGGCATACATCGGTGGAGAAAGGGTTTTCTACATCCGTGCAATCAACCGCTTGGGAATTCCCGAAATCAAAATGTCCGACGGACCGCAAGGACTGCGCAACGATGGAAAAACCAATGCCCTGCCTTGCGGCATTATGTTGGCTGCAAGCTGGAACCGTGACTTGGCATTCGCTTACGGAAAAGCGTTAGGCGAAGATGCCAAAGCACGCGGGGTGCATATTTTGCTTGGCCCAGGGGTGAACATCTACCGCTCCCCCATGTGCGGACGGAATTTCGAGTATTTTGGTGAAGACCCCTACCTGACATCCAAAACTGCGGTGAATTACATTAATGGCGTACAGCGTGAGGGGGTGATGGCTACTGTAAAGCATTTTGCGGCCAACAACCAGGAGTGGAACCGCTATACCGTGAGTTCGGATGTGGATGCGCGCACTTTGCACGAAATTTATTTCCCGCCCTTTGAAATGGCCGTTAAAGAAGCTCATGTAGGGGCGCTGATGTCGAGCTTCAACCCATTGAATGGCATTCACGCTTCGCAAAACAAATGGCTGATTACCGATATTTTGCGCAAACAATGGGGCTTCAAAGGTATTCACATGTCCGATTGGACAGCCACACACAATTGCTTGGAAGCCGCCAATAATGGACTAGACTTAGAAATGCCCAATGCCCAATTTATGAGCCCCGACTCGGTGAAAATTTTCATGCTGCAAGGGAAGCTGAACGAAAGCAGCATAGACGAAAAGGTGCTACGCATCCTTCGTACTATTATTGGTTTCGGCTTTTCGGACAATTCGCAATTAGACAACAGCATTCCGCTCAACAATCCAAAAAGTACCGCCACAGCACTCGCTGTGGCACGTGAGGGAGTGGTGTTGCTCAAAAACGACGACCTGACATTGCCCATTAAAGAGGGTAAAACAAAGCGGATCCTAATTTGTGGACCAAACACTTCGCGCTTTGTAACAGGCGGTGGAAGTGGTTGGATGGAACCTTTTCACGCTGTGACTTTGCTCGATGGAATAAAAGAAATGGCTGCCAAAAGAAACATTCAGGTGGAATATGTCGATCCCTATGCCACCCCCGAAAAAGAATTCTTCACCGACAGCACCACCAAAGTACAGGGTCTGAGAGTCGAGTATTTGAACAATAGAATACCAAAAGGCACAGTCGTTTTTGAACGCATAGAACCCAATCTGCATCCCGACTGGAAAAAATTGCCGAACATTTCGGATAAAATACCTTCAAAATTCGCGGTTCGCTGGTCTGGCGTTATTCGTCCCATCAAAACTGCTTTTTACAACCTGATCATTACTAGCAGCGGCGAATATAAGGTAATGGTAGATAACAAGGTGCTGATGGAGCAAGACTGGAATCTTCAAACCGCTAGAGCTGCACGCATAGAACTAATCGCTGGTAAAACCTATCCCATTTGTGTGGAATCTTTCCAAGACAACCCCAATCCCAACCTACAGCTGGAGTGGACAACGGTGGACAAAGAATTGCTGAACAACCGATTTGCTGCCGCTGATTTGATTATTGCCAATATTGGCTTCAATTTCTCCAACGAAATGGAAGGATTTGACCGTACTTTTGAATTGCCCGCCGATGAGGCAGAACTCATAAACATTGCCAATGCAAGCGGAAAGCCTGTGGTGGCAGTGGTAAATGCAGGGGGAAATATTGAAATGCAAGAATGGTATCCGAAACTTGCAGGACTACTCTGGGCATGGTATCCGGGGCAAGAAGGCGGAACGGCTATCGCCGAAGTGCTTTTTGGCAAGGTGAATCCGTCGGGCAAACTACCCGCAACTTTCGAGAAAAAATGGGCGGATAATCCTACTTTCAATAGTTATTACGATGACAATAATGATAAACGGGTAACGTACAAAGAAGGAATTTTTGTGGGTTATCGTGGTTATGATAAGAACAAAACCGAAGTGCAATTTCCTTTTGGTTACGGACTTTCGTACACAAAATTTGAATTGTCAGATTTGAAAGTTGAAAAATCGGCAAACAAATCTTCCAAAGCCATAGTGACTTGCAAAATCAAAAACACAGGTGAGGTAGAAGGTGCTGAAGTGGTTCAGCTTTATATTGGTGGAAAACCCACTGATAATCAAGAGCAACCGATAAAAGAACTGAAAGGCTACGAAAAAATAAACTTGAAAGCTGGCGAATCAAAAAATGTAAAATTTGAAGTTTCGGCGCAGGATTTATCCTATTTTAGCGTAGCCAAAAACAAATTTGTGTTTGTTGCTGGCACCTACCATTTTATGATTGGCACTTCATCGCGCGATATAAAATTGGAACAAAAAATGGCGGTGAACTAATTCTCAAAATTTAAACGCAATTAAATTCTTTTTAAAATTAAATATGCAATCAAAAACAACCGATGGAAGTATTCATATTTCCAATAAACAGATAGAATTAAAGTCAAATGGAACTTCTAATTTGCTAACTTCCAACATTATTGGCACCGATAAAACCATTCAGCTTTCGTTCCCAACTCTTGAGATAAATGGAAAATTGGAATTGCTGAAAGTTGCTGCTTGGCAAGAACTGGAAAAGCCTATTTTACTTCGCAATGGGGTTATGGCTTATGCTTTTCAGGGTGTTACACAACTGAATGGCATTACGTTGCAACTTTTTATTCGAGTAGCAGAAGCAAGTCCGGTTATCAGGTTTCGCTTTGCGCTACTTTCCGAAAATGAAGTAAAGCTGACGAAAACAACAGGCATTGATAAGTTAAATTATTTTACAGCTACTTTTCCAACTGTAGCCCTTGCCAAAGAAATTCGCTTTTCGGAATTTAACGAAAAAGCCCATGCCACACACAGAACGGAAGCCGTACTTTCAGAAGCTATGTTTGAAAACGAACTTTCGGTAATGGGACCTTTGGTGATTGCGGGCGATGAGTCGCACACTTTTATGCTGGCTTACGAACATG
>JFJP01034833.1_pt1 | contig 13966 bp, 13 predicted proteins | sample 431651 | NCBI WGS metagenome assembly JFJP01 (sample SAMN02602958, study PRJNA72255) | Microbial mat metagenome, whole genome shotgun sequencing project. | biome: fresh water; feature: sink hole; material: water; isolation source: purple microbial (photo- and chemosynthetic) mats found in... | reverse complement strand
TTGGACATGTTTCCGCTCGACGACGTCAAGCGTTTTCTGGTTGAAGCCATAGATGCAGATGGCGGAAAAGCCTTTGAATACCAGGATACCACGGGATATCCCCCTCTGAAGCAGGCTATGGCCCGGAGACTGGCTGCCACATGGTCAAGCCAGAATAACCCCATGGCAAACGATGTGGCAGTGGATCCGCGGGATGTGCACATTGTTTCCGGAGCCCAGCAAGGTATCGATCTAGCTGCACGCGTACTCCTGCGCAAGGGAGACGTTGCTGTGGTCGAGTCACCAGGCTACCGGGGTGCAAGAGACGCATTCGTTGCCTCCGGGGCCAGGGTGGAACCCGTTCCGGTGGGCGAACATGGCATGGACATGCAGGCGCTGGAGAAGCTTGCCTCGAGCCGTCCACTCAGGCTGGTTCATATAAATCCGGATTTCCAGAATCCTGCAGGGATCGAGTACTCACCTGAAAACCGGGCAGCCCTTGCCTCGCTCGCCCGGAAATATGGTTTTTATATCATTGAAGATGATCTGTTTTCCGATCTGGCCTGGGAAGGGGCAGTTTTTCCATCAGTCCGTTCGTACGACCGTTCCGGACAGGTGCTCTACGTAAAAAGTTTTTCCAAGGCACTTCTTCCAGGGCTGCGCATAGCGTGCCTCGAAGCTCCGGCGGTGCTCAGGGATCGTTTTGAGTCTGCCAAGAGGTCAATCGATATTTCTTCCAACGGCCTCATGCAGAGAGTTCTGCAACGGTTCCTCTCCAGCGGCAGTTTTGACCGGCACCTGGATGTAGCCAGAAAACGGTACAAGAAAGCCTATGAGGTTTTTTGTGCACATCTGGAACCATGGCGTAGTACCGGGCTGGAATGGAGAAAACAGCGGGGTGGAATAAACGTATGGCTCAAAGTACCTTCAGGTCTAAGTTCCAGGGCGCTTGCTGCAGAGTGTCTTGCGCGTGGATGCCTGGTTTCCGCAGAGCCTGTTTTCCGCTGTGACCAGAGCGCCCCTGAAAATAGCGATGGACATATACGGGTGAGTTTTGGTTCGGTTCCCGTTGATGTGCTTAGCCTGGGCGCCACGATCATCGGCGAAGCTACAGCAGCGCTTTTACAGGAATGAGCGGGGATATATACTGGAGGCAACCGTCTCTGGAGGTATCATGAAACCATTCAAAGTTGTATCGCCATTTGAACCGGCCGGGGATCAACCGGATGCCATCGCCAAGTTGGTGGCAGGAGTCAAAGCCGGTGATGCATTCCAGACGCTCAAAGGTGTGACTGGCTCCGGCAAGACTTTTACGATGGCCAAAGTCATCGAAGCAACCCAGCGGCCAACCCTGATAGTGAGCCACAATAAAACCCTGTCCGCCCAGCTCTTCCGTGAATTCAAGGACTTCTTCCCGGAAAATGCTGTCGAGTACTTCGTCTCGTATTACGACTACTATCAGCCTGAGGCCTATGTACCAACGCGTGACCTCTATATAGAAAAGGACGCGGACATTAACCAGGAAATAGAGCGATTGCGACTGTCCGCTACCAGAAGCCTCATGGAACGCCGGGATGTCATCATCGTGGCCACGGTCTCCTGCATCTACGGCCTGGCCACCCCTGAAGTCTACAGGGAGATGAAGGTGGATGCCACTGTAGGAACAGCCCTGGACCCGGATGCCTTCAAGCGAGAACTTGTAACCCTGCAATACGAGCGCAACGACTCTGTGCTGGACCGTGGACGATTCCGCGTACGCGGAGACGTTTTCGAGGTCTACCCCGCGTACGCCAAGGAAGCATACCGCATCGAACTTGATTATGAGACAGTAACCAGGATACGCAGGTTTGACCCGGTTTCCGGCGCGATTCTCGAAGATCTCGATGCCGCTGTCATCTACCCAGCCAAACAGTTCGTAATGCCAGAAACGATGGTTCAGAAAGCCCTGGCCGGAATCAAGGAAGAACTGCGGGAGCGTTATGAGGAACTGATGTCGAACAAGAAGCTGGTGGAAGCCCAACGGTTAAAAACCAGGGTAGAATACGACATCGAACTGCTTGAGGAGATGGGATACTGCCCCGGCATAGAAAACTATTCGGGACCGCTTTCCGGAAGGGTCCGGGGCCAGCGTCCGTCGGTATTGCTTGATTACTTTCCCAAAGATTTTCTGACATTCATAGATGAATCGCACGTAAGCCTTCCACAAATAGGAGCCATGTACGCTGGCGACCGCTCGCGGAAGGGCAACCTGGTAGACTACGGCTTCCGCTTGCCTAGTGCCATGGATAACCGTCCCCTCAAGTTTGACGAGTTTGAAACCCTGACCCGAACCGTGGTCTACGTTTCCGCTACCCCCGGAGTAACCGAGACTAAAAAATCCGCCCGCATCGTAGAGCAGCTTATACGGCCCACTGGCCTTGTGGATCCGGAAATACTGGTCAGGCCCAGCGAAGGGCAGATGGAAGACATCTACTCTGAAATCAAAAAAAGGATTGCTCTGGGTGAACGTAGCCTTATACTTACCCTCACCAAACGCATGGCTGAAGAGCTGTCCGAATACCTGTCCTCGCTCTCCCTTAAAGTGCGATATATCCACAGCGAGGTCGAGACGATAGAGCGCGTTGAGATACTGACGCAGTTGCGCACGGGCGAGTATGATGTACTTGTAGGCATCAACCTGCTCCGCGAGGGGATAGACTTGCCGGAAGTGTCATTCATTGCCATTCTTGACGCGGACAAAATTGGCTTTCTGCGTTCTGCTACCAGCCTGGTGCAGATAATCGGGAGGGCGGCGCGCAATGCAGCCGGTGTGGTAGTGATGTACGCAGACAAAATGTCGGATGCCATGCGCGTGGCGATAGATGAAACCGACAGGCGTCGCGCCGTGCAGAAGGCCTGGAACGAATCTCATGGCATCACGCCTACCACAGTAAAGAAAGCCATACACGACATACTGCAGCGCCACAAGGAAGAAAAGGTTGAAGCAGTATCCACCGAGCTGGAAACGATCAAGGGAGCATACAATCTGCTGGTTCCAGAACAGAAAAATGCGCTTGTCAAACGGCTCGAGAGGGAGATGCTAGAAAAAGCCAAATCCCTTGAATTCGAAGCTGCAGCTGTTCTGCGCGATGAAATAGAGAAACTGAGGGAGGGTAGGGCATGACGGTATGCCTGCCAATGCAGTTTGGTGAAAGAAATATTTTATCACCTGATGAAATGCACGCGGTAGAATCCCTCGTAGACACGTGCACTCTGGCAGATGGTTTTAATCCCTGCCTCAATTTTGATACCAACCTCAACGCAGACCGGAATTTGCCCGCGTGGCGCCTGATCTGGGCCGAGCCAGCAGCTGGCACCAGAACCTGTGGAGATCCGCTGCCCCGGGGCAAGGCGGCAAAAACGTGTGGCATTCTCGCGGGAGTTGCAAGTATTTTTGCACCCAACAGGGCAGAAGCGGAAATAAGCGCGTGCGTGGCACCGGTTTTCAGGCGCAAGGGCATTTTTACGGCACTATTCGACAGTCTCGCCGGATCTCTTGTAACTTCGGGTGTTGAATCAGTGTTGCTGGTCTCGGAAGGTGCTTCACCGCTTGGCATCGCCATTTCTGCCAATGTCGGTGCCAGCCTTGACCATAGCGAGTATCGCATGACGTTTCCCGGCCAGGGTGCATTGAAAGAAATGCCGCCCGGAGACGTGCGCTTGTTGCCGGTAGGGATTGAAACCGCGGAAGAGATGGTTGGCATCTCGGTTGATTGCTTTGGCGAGCATGAAGCGGACGCACGATCCTTCATCCACAACGCGCTGGTAGACGCAAAGCGCGAAATGTTCCTGGCGCGTGATTCCAGCGGTGTATTTGGTACGGTTTCCATTACCCGGGAGGATGGCGGCTGGATGGTGCACGGTCTTGGTGTTCTTCCTTCCATGCGATCCAGAGGATTGGGAGGCAAGTTGCTCGACTCCATTGTACGGGTCCTGCTGATGCGTGAATCCGGTGAGATCAGGCTGGAAGTTGACTCGGAAAATGGCGCGGCCCGTGCTTTGTACCTTTCAAGGGGTTTCATTGACAGTGGTCGCGTGGACTACTGGAAAGTGCCTATGGCAATCATTCGCTCAAAATAGGTTCAATAGCTGTAACATCGTTTTTACAAGTAAAACAGTTGACAATACAATAAACCGGTTTTATTCTGTCACGGTACTCAACTAACCCTATACCCTCAAGGAGGAAGGCGCAATGACAACATTGATAGCGCTTTTCGCACTGGCTCTGTACTTCGTTTTCTACTTCACGTATGGCAAGCTCATACGCGACAAGATCCTCAAGAGTGACAAGGCTGCCGCGGCACCCTCGGAACGATTGGGCGACGGTGTGGACTACATACCGACGAGCAAGTACGTCTTGTTCGGTCACCATTTTGCGTCCATCGCCGGAGCTGGCCCGATTACCGGTCCCGCAATCGCGGTCGCCTGGGGCTGGCTCCCCGGTCTCCTGTGGATATGGTTCGGCAACGTATTCCTCGGCGCTGTGCATGACTACCTGGCCCTCGCGGCCTCGGTTCGCTACGACGGCCGCTCGATGCAGTTCGTATCGCAGGACCTGATCAGCAAGAACGCCGGCAAGGCTTTCGGCTGGTTCATCATGTTCCTCACGATCCTCGTCGTCGCCGCCTTCGGCGACATCGTCGCCGGCCAGTTTGCTGCGGACGGACGCGTGTTCTTCGCGTTCGTGTTCTTCTGCGTGGCGGCTGTCATCGCCGGCTACTTCATGTACAAGACCAAGCTCGGCCTCGGCTGGGGCAGCGTTATCGGCGTCGTGCTCATCATCATCGCCTTCGCGGCAGGCAACCAGTTCGCGGCGGTCAAGTGGAGCAAGGACATCTACTTCCTTATCATCTTCGTCTACATCGTGCTCGCTTCGACCCTGCCGGTGAACCTCCTCCTGCAGCCGCGCGACTACCTGTCGTCGTTCTTCCTGTACTTCGGCCTGCTCGTCGGCGGTATCGCCGCGATCATCGGTTTCAAGGGCTTCGACGCCATCCCGATGTACACCAGCTTCAGCGCCAAGGTCATAGGCGGCGTTCCGTCTCCCTTCTGGCCGACTGTTCCGCTCGTAATCGCGTGCGGAGCGCTTTCAGGTTTCCACGCCCTCGTCGCGGCCGGCACCAGTTCCAAGCAACTGGCCAAAGAAAAGGACGCAATGTTCGTCGGATACGGTGGCATGTTGACCGAAGGTTTCCTGTCCACCCTCGTCATCGTTTCGATCGCTGCCTTTGGCGGACTCGCACTCGGCGACAAGCTTATGGCAACCCCAGCCATCCCGCGCTTTGTCCAGTCCTTCGCCAAGATGGTCAGCACAGAGCTGCCCTTCCTGCCGATGACCTTCATGACCCTGTTCGCCGCAGTGTGGGTCTCCACCTTCGCGCTGACCACCCTGGACACGACCAACCGGCTTGGTCGCTACATCATCCAGGAAATGGCTCTCCCGATGAAGGACAAGAACCCCGGCGCGTACAAGGTAATCGCCAACAAGTGGGTAGCCTCGATCATCATCGCATTCACCGGCCTCTACCTGGCTCGCGCTGGTGGATACACCTTCCTGTGGCCGGCATTCTCGGGTGCCAACCAGCTGCTCGCCTCGGTAGTCATGCTCACCGTCGCCATGTGGGTAAACAAGAAGCTCGATCCCAAGTACACGATGGCAGTGCTGATTCCTGCCGTGTTCCTCTGGGTAACGGTAACCACCGCCCTCTTCTGGTATGAGTTTGCGGTCATCCCGACATTCTTCAAGGATATGGCCAAAGTGAACAACGTAATTACCGGCGTAACTGTCGGCAGCATTACAGCGTTCATGCTCATCCTCAACTTCATCATCCTTTTTGGCTTCCTCAAGAACTGGAAGACCAAACCGCTTGCTGCATAAGGGTTCAAACCGGCACCGGCAACAAGCCGGTGTCCGATGCCTGTCTGCTCAGGCGCAATGCAGGGAGCTTCCTCGCGGGGCTCCCTGTTTTCTTCAACACGCGGAGATTGAAAGAGTCATGACACTAAAAAGCCTTTCAAGAAAAATTTCCAGGGCAATAGAGATTATTGTCCAGGTGAATCGTGAAAAAGCCTCAGGAATAATTGAGTTTGAACTCAAAGAACTGGAAAATATATTTTCACTTCTGATCCTGGGTGGATTCGTAGGCATGCCTTCACCGCCTGTGCCCATAGCCATCGAACTGCTCCCGTACATGGAGCGCGAACTCACCATCATGCTCGCCCGGACCGATATGGCCCAGGATCCGCTCGCGCCCCTGCTTGGCATCCTTGACGTTGATTGAGAAGGGTGGAAAAAAATGATGACCAATGCTTTTTTTCTTGGCAAGGGTGGGGTAGGAAAAACAACGACATCTGCTGCGTTTGCGCTTGCACTGTCACGGTCTGGCAAGAGAGTGCTGATTGCGTCACTCGATCCAGCGCACAACCTCGGGGATGTCCTCGGAGCCGCGCTCAGTGGTACCCCGGGTGTAGTAGAAAAAAACCTGGACGCGCTTGAGATAGACCTGAACTTCTGGGTGCAAAAATACCTGCAGGAGAGCAAGGATGAACTTGCCCAGCAGTATTCCTACAATATGACGCTGAACCTCAATTCCTTTTTTGACATTATGAAATATTCTCCTGGCACGGAAGAATACGCCATGCTTTGGGCTATAGAGCATATACGCTGCAATCTGTCTGGCGACTATGACGTGGTAGTATACGACACGCCTCCGACAGCGTTGTCGCTGCGCTTCCTTGCGATGCCTGCGATATCGAATATCTGGATCGCGGAGCTGACCAAGCTGAGGTTGCGTATCCTTGAAAAACGGCAGACCATAACGAGGATAAACCCTGAATCGCCGGTGGCTTCGAGCTGTGTCGACAAGGATGACGACAAGGTCTACGGCAAGCTCGGTGCCATAAAGAGGCGTCTGACAGACCTCTCAACGCTATTCGCTTTGGAGAGCTACATGGCCGTAGTCCTCAATCCCGACGTTCTGTCGGTGTCCGAGGCCATACGGATCAAAGACGAACTTGACAAGATAGGCATTCCACTCTCAGGTATTTGCCTGAACAAGCGCGGTGTATCGAGAGCCGAATGGTCACTGGATAAAAGGTTCGCCGATACCCCCATGTTTGAAGTAGATTTCATGCAAGGCGGGTTACAGACACGCGAGGATCTCGTGTCGATTGCAAACCCTGCCTTGGTGGCAGACTTTTTGTCCACAGACCGCATCAGTAAAGGAACATCATGAACCCTCTCTTCATCACTGCGATCGTGTTGCTGGCGGTCGCCTCGACCGGCTGGTACTTCCTGGGAACCAGAAAAAACAAGTTCATAGCCGCTTCAATGTCCCGCGACCTCGAGGACATCCTCAAGCCCCGCACCACGAACTATGTGAATATCGGGGGAGTGATAGGCTACAACTTCTCGTATGCGCTCTCGGCACCATTCACCAATGCCAAGGGCACCATGACGCTGAGCCCCCGTCATTCATTGCTGTACCTGCCCATCTCCATGGTGCTCGGGGTCAGGGACCGCTTCTATGTCAATATTTTTACCAAGAAAAAGCTCAGGGGAGAGGCTCACCTGGTTGAGTCCCGGTATGTAGGACGGGCCGGGATCGAGGGACGCGCCTCCATGGAATCAAAGCAAGTACAAAAATCCGGTAAGAATTTTACCCTGTTGTGGCGCGGCGAGGACCTTTCCGGAGACCTGGAGAAGATTCTTGAATCGCTACCCAATCCCGAGTACATGCGCCATTTCTGTGCCTACCGTGACAACAAGACATTCTTCATACACATGAGGCCACACGGCGGAAAGCTGAAGGGCAACGTGGAAGCAATAGCTGCGCGCCTTTCTCTCTTTTTTGATAAGGGGGCAGACTAAATGGACATGGATCTGTCGGTACGCAAAAAATTCGACGAGGTGATTGCAAAGGTCAAGGAACCCCAATCGGAGTTGAGCCTGGCGGATCTGGGCATGGTTACCAGGATTAGTTACTTTGAGAAAGACAAGACGATCATAGTCTACCTGAGTGCCAATGAACCTCGTTCCGAGTGTCCCGCATGTTCTGTCATCAGTGGGGTGGTGATAGCCGGTATAGAGCGTGACCTGATTGCAGCACTCGATGTGGAATTCCCAGGATGGACCATCAGCGTCAGGTGATGCGTCATGGCGGCGCAGTCTATGGCGGCACCGCCTTGTGGTCTACGCCTCGACCTCAACCGTCTGTGCGCCGGGTGCGTTGGTTTTGATGCTCTCGATACCATTCATGCAGGAATCTTTGGTCTCATAGGCTTCGCTCTGCGCGATTATTTGCCCGTTTCCAGCCTTGAGCCTGAATCTGAACTTGCCTTTCTTGTCCTTGTACCACTCGAATTTACCAGCCATGTACTCCTCCTCTGAAGAAATATAAAACCAATTAGAATAATATCCCTTGATTCTTCATGGCGCAAATAAAATTTCGTCAAAATCGAAAGCGCCAAGGCTCCCCGCGTACTGATCTAGACAGTAAGGGGGCTCGATGTATGGTGCTGTACAAGAACTGCAAGCTAAGCGCTGCAATCATCATGATATGCATTCCGCAGTTTGTGGCTTGCTCTGATATTACCGGTAAAAACTCCCTGCCTTCCTATATTCTGGCCGCTGGATCATACGATGCTGGCAATATTTCCTTGGCCAAAGACTTGGCGGAAAAAATACTTGCCGTTGATCCAGCATTCATTCCCGCTCTAGTACTGGCGGGTAAAACAGCTTTTTTTCTGGGTGATGACGATGCATCCATCAGACACTTTGAAGATGCTTTGCGCTTGATTCCCCGTGCTGGAGAGCCCGCACTCTGGCTTGCCCGGTCATACCGCGCAAGCGGCAGGATGGAAGACGCAAAGGACATAACCCGGATACTATTGAGTTCGGATCCAGACTGCATTCCTGCCTTGAGGCTGTCTGCATCCATTTCGCTTGAAATGGAAGACACCGTTACCGCACTTGCATTCCTGGACAAGGCGCTGGAAGCTGCCATGGAATGCGGACTGGCTTTTGTTGACCGGGCGGCCATCAGATGGGCCGGTGGCAATGCCTCTGGTGCTATTGCCGACCTTGAAGCTGCTTTGACAATCCTTCCTGTTGATTCCGAGGCCAGTCTGGCCGCACAGGATGTCATAGAACGAATCAAGGTGAGCCTCGATGGCAGGTAGGATGATAAACCCTGAGCAGGCATACGTTTCTGCCTGGGGTCTCGCCATCCTTGCCTTCACGGTTTTTGGGTGCGCAAGCCCGGGAAAGTCAAACAACCAGGAAATAATACCACCGCCGGGGAGTTACTATGGCTCTGCGAACATGCAGTCGGACATGGCCACGGATGCAATCAACGCATTCGACGCTGCCGCGCTTGCCATAGCCAATTCTTCCGAGTTGCATGCAGGGTACCAATCTCTTGCGCTCAGGAAAACCGCGTGGGTGCTTGGTTTTACAGCGTACCTGCCTGATTTTAGCATGAGCGCCGGTACCGATGAGCGTTTATCGGAGTACGGCCAGGATTCGTTCAACAAAACACTTTCCGCTTCCATTGAACAGACAATCTGGGATGGCGGAAGGGTGATGAAAGCAAGAACCTTGCTCAAGGCTGAACTTGCACTTGCCGAGGCGGAACTTGACCGCAAGGCACGGGATACCGGTGAGTCCGCTGTTGTAGCCTACCGCGCGGTTGTCGCTGCCAGGCTCAGGCTTGAAATACAAAACAGTTCGCTTTCAAGCGCGCATGATGAACGGATCATTCTGGATGCGGAACTTGATCTTGGACGTGTGAACGACGCTGACTTGATGGAAGCCGATTTACAGATGGCAGGAATGGAAATTTCTGCGGCGGAGTCAGCTCTGGCTCTACTGCAGGCTGAGTCGGAGCTCATGATGGTTCTGGGTGTGGAAGCGCTCCCGCACTTGTCGGAGCGTTTTTCGTTCAACGAAGAAATTCCAGTACTTGATGGTTCAATACTGTCTGAACAAGCAGTCATACGATCCGTAGAGCTTGCGATAGCCCGTCATGAGATAAACAAAAAGAAAGCGGATGCCAGTACCGCACGGCTTGGGTGGCTTCCTGTAATAGGAATGCAGGGTATTGCCCAAGTCAGCGGTACTTCTTTTCCTTTGACTCGGGGTACCTGGTCTGTAGGAATAACAGCGGATTTTTCAAGTCCTTTACTTGACGGTAATGCTGCCGTCGACAAGGGAGACGAACCTCCCCATGACAGCACTGCCAGGCGAAGCATGACCCTCCAGCCATTTGCAAACCCTTCATCCATGACTGAAGCGCGGGAAGCTTTTCTTGTACTTGAACTTGCAGAAGAACTATACGCGACAGAGGTGGAAAAGGTACGGCGGTCTGCACTCCTGGCAATTGAGCGCTACTCGATAACAGGAAAAAAGCGTGATGCTGCCGCGAAAGCATACGAGCTTTCAATAGCAAACCTGGAAATGACCAGGGTCAAGGTTGGCCTCGGGCAAGTGGTCCGCTCCGAGTTGATCGAGGCGGAATTATTGCGCACCAAGAAAAATGTCGATCTTGTCGACGCTGTTTCCTTGCTGGTAGCCGCTGAGCGGGAACTGGAAAGGATGCTCGATATACCGGTTGGTTTGTTTCTCGTTTTCGTCGAGCGTATCGGTGCAATACAGGAAGTAGTGGTCGGGCAATGAGGGGTGGAGTTGTCTTGTTCCTGCAAATCCTTATGGTTTTTGCTTCCTGTAAGCATGGTGCCGATATCCCTGCCACAACGCCCAGGAAAGTAGCCGCGGTGACAGTGAGTGCTGTTCATCTGCTCGATCAGATCTCTGGTTTTGGTAGCATATCTTTTTTAAGGAAGATAGATGTTTCTGCACCACAAGATGCCATCATAGGACGTTTGTCATACAGAGAAGGTGATTTTATAAAAGCTGGAAGCGTAGTAACCAGGTTGCAAAATCCACAGATGCAGTTGGCTTTGGAACGGTCTCTCCACGAGGTGTCCCAGGCAGAGGCAACTCTAGCACTGGCGGCTGCCCGGCTTTTTGAAGGCAAACTTGCCGCTGAAACCCGCATCCTTGCACTTGAAAAAATAGTTCTGGAGCTGGCTCGGGCACGTAAAGAGTTAGATGAATCGTCAAGAAAACAGGCTGATCAGGAAACGCTGTTTCTTGCCGGCGGGTTACCCTGGGAAACGATTCGTACAGGGCGCTTCTCGCTTGAAAATTCCCGTGAGGCAGTAACCGTAATGGAAAAAGAAATGGAGATTGCCCTCGTAGGTTTGCGCGACCAGGATCTGATCGCTGCCGGCATCGAACCTCCCTCGGAGGCTCAGCTACGAAAAGAAGCGTTTGTAGAATTATCGGTTGCATCTTTGTCCGCCGAACTGAATGCAGCCATGGCAGTGCTCGAGATTGCCAGAAAGGAAGCAGAATCCGCTGGCATGGCACTGTCGGAGCTGACGCTGTTGGCTCCCGCCAGCGGTGTCATTGGCGCAAAGTACCTTGAGGAAGGTGAACGGATAAAACGGGATGAAAAACTGTGTACCATCATCGATGTCGGTTCTCTGTACGCCATAGCACCAATCCGTGAAGCGGAGGCATCGAGGATCGCAGCTGGAATGGAGGCGCTCATCGTGGTGGATTCGCTCGCTGCTACCTACAAGGGTGTCGTAGACGCCGTGGCGCCGGTTTCCGAGACGGGTTCTGGTTCCTTCAACGTGAAGGTTCTGCTTTCTGATCCAGAAAGGAGATTGAAGCCGGGAATGTTTGCGCGCATGACAATCAACAGTGGAAATGACCGGGTTGTGCTTGTAGTACCTGATTCTGCGCTTGTCGGCAAGGAAGGCAATTCAGCTAGCCTCTTTGTCATCGCAGAAGGGAGGCTATCGCTCCGGGTGCTGGAACTGGGGCTGGCTGTGGAAGAGGGCAGGGTAGTCCTTTCGGGATTGCTGGAAGGTGAAGTAGTCGTCAACAAACCTGCACCAGGACTCAAGGAGGGTGAACGTGTTGAAATATCAGGGTAAATATTTTGTCATTTCTGTACCGGGAGCCCTTGTCCTTGCTTGTATGGCAATTATCGCATCAGCGTGCGGTTTCACCGACATTGTTGATCTTCGTCCAGTTTCAATGACAAGCGATCCATATGCTGAAAATACCGTCCTCGCCGGACGCATGACAGGAATCTCGATCGCGTTTTCTACCGAACCGGAGCAAATGGAAGTAGAGCGTATTTTTTCTGTGCAGTCCTCAAAAGGTGTCCTTGAAGGTGATTTTACCTGGGAAGGTTCAAGTTTCATCTGGACACCTGTATCACCCTGGGATCCAGGCGTCAGATACCGCCTGATGGTCAGGGGCGCGGTCCGGATGCTGGATGGAAGGGAGATCAGGCCTGAAATGGATCTACCTTTCTACGCGGTCCGCTCTTCGGGATTGCCGGTTCTTGTCTCATGGTTTCCGGCAGATGGTGCAACGGTTGGTGTAACCGGTTCAATGTCTACAATGCTCGAATTGTCATTCTCGGAACCTATGGATCAACGTTCGGTAGAGTTGGCTTTAGGACTTGTTCCAAAAATCAGCGTTGACTACAGCTGGAATGACGATGGCATGGTTCTCTCGATAATCCCTCGCAACAGGCTTGATCCTTGTACGGTATACCATTGGAAAGTAATGAAAAGAAAGGCACCTTGTCTACAGACAGTTCGATTGCCGGACCGGTTATTGAACGAGTGTATCCAGTTGCTTTTGTGGGTGATCTCTGGGTTGAGATGGGGGAGGATCTGTCGACACTTGAGGCTGAGCATTCAATTGCAGTCAAGTTTTCTGAACCAGTTGATTCTGAAAAGGCGGAATCCGGTGTCCGTATCGAGCATGGGCAGTCGGGTAATGCACGTCTGGTTAGGCCTGACCTTGTAGTGTATACGCCGGAAGATTCCTGGGTGCCGGAAAAATCATATACCCTGCTTGTTTCTGCAGATGTCGAAAATCAGATCGGTATCTCGATGATTGCTGATTGTCGAATTGAATTTATTACACGCACACCATTTCTTGAAGTACTGACAATAAGTGCTTCAGAAGGACAGCTGCTCCTGAAGCCTGATAACAAGGACACCATTCTGGTAACCGTATGGAATGAACCAGAAGGTATACTCACCTTGACACTTGAATTCTCTGCTCCGTTCAACCTTGTCGACAGATCAGAGGCTACAAGCTTTGTATCCCTCGAAACTTTTTTCCCGAATACACTGGCAGCCCCAGTACTCAAAAGTGTCGCGTGGCCATCCGACGATTCGCTTGTCATGACGTGGCAGGGCTTGAGAAAAAGCAATTCCGAAGTGACCAATTTTTATGGGTTGACCATTCCTGGCGGCCAGGCTGGTTTAGAAAGTTCCGGAGGCCTCTGTATGAGCGATGATTTTTCAGTGTTTGTGGAGGTGATGGAATGAGCGCAATTAATTATGGAAAAATAATAAGTTCATTAATTCTGTCCATAATCATTACGATACCCCTGGTTGATTGCGACATGCTTCGTGAAGAACCGTTTTTTATCAAAGAGTGGACGCCAGGTCCGGGTTTCAAGGATGCTGGAACCGCTCTGCCCATAAGCATTGTTTTTTCTGGACCTGCCTGTCTGTCCGCCGCGGAAAGCGCGTTTTCATTGACAGAAGATGGAGTTCTTGTTGCGGGTTCCTGCAACTGGAATGGACCAACACTCGTGTTTTTGCCGTTTCAGCCATTGAAGCCTAATTATGAATATATTGTCGCAGTATCGGAAACTGCCAGGGATCTATATGGAGTATCATTGGAAAGACGCTTTGAACAGCGGTTTACGACCCGAGCGGAATCCATACGGCCAAAAGTTACATCGACAGTGCCGACCGACGGAGCCGTACTTTCAGAACTTTCAAATACTGTTTCAATTACTTTTACTGAAGCCCTTGATGCGCAGACATTCCGTGAACACCTTTC
>JFJP01040983.1_pt2 | contig 13968 bp, 9 predicted proteins | sample 431651 | NCBI WGS metagenome assembly JFJP01 (sample SAMN02602958, study PRJNA72255) | Microbial mat metagenome, whole genome shotgun sequencing project. | biome: fresh water; feature: sink hole; material: water; isolation source: purple microbial (photo- and chemosynthetic) mats found in... | reverse complement strand
AACTATCGGGATATTTGCTATGAAAAAGCGCGTATCCGTCGTGATGTTGCGTGGTGAGGTTCATGTATTTCATGCCTGCCTCTTTGGCCAATTGAGCCCAGGCAGCAGGGTTAAAATCCTTGGCTGTAAAGTATTTGTCGCCACTTTCGGGGTAAGCAAAGCGTCGATATTCGGCCACCGGAATGGCTTTGTTGCGCATGTACCACTCGCCCATGGCAGGCCCCGCATAAATGCCCCAGTGGATAAACATACCAAACTTGGCATCCTGAAACCATTTCATTTTTTCGTCGGACTGTTGTAGTATGCCCAAGTCTTCTTTTACATTCCTTTTCGGGAGTGGTTTTAGTCCCGATTGTTTTTCCACGATAGCATTTCCAAGGTATTCTACACTAATTTTTTCGGCCCAAGAACTATTGCCTGCTGCACTTTCGGGATGGTAGAGTTCGATGGTTGCAGTGGTTTGTTTGCTGTCGGTCTGAAAAATGAGCTCTTTCAAAGTCCATGCTGTGAGGGCACTTGCAGCGCTTACATTGTTGTATTTGAGCGCGAATCGGGCTTTAAGGCAATTTGCCAATGCTTCTTTTCGCCCGATTTCAGCTCTGTGGCATTTTCCGAAAAAACAATGCTCTGATTGGCTTGAGCAAAAATTGTAGCGGCTAAAAAGAAAGCAATTAAGCTTGTAAAAAGTGATTTCATCAGGTTTCTATTTATTATTTTGCAACTTTCTTGGCTAACCAAGCGGCAACCAACGGTCAGATACAATTAAATGCAAATATCGGAATTTATTCAATCCAATAAGTTTGAAAATCATTCAAATATATCTGAATATAGCGCTTTATAGCTATTACATGCAGTAAGTTAGGAGCTTATGTAGTTAAAAAAACGTTTATTCAAAGTATGCACATTTATATTCTCCGGTGTGCAATAACTTTTCTTGGTTTAAATCAAAGGTCTGAAGCTCAACAAAACCGTTATACTCAATATTTGACTCTGGACATTTAGGCTTTAGAGAGTTTGCAAGTGAAACTTCTGTCCAAAAATTAACTAAGTTTCCTTTAATATCCAATACACCATCATATCCCGCTGAAAATATAGCTTTAATTTTTTCCAAGTCGTAAATCGTTAGGCCTCTATATGCCGTTGTCCCTTCATCAATAATTAAATAATGGTCAACTAAATCAACAAAATAATCCGTGTTTTTGAATATTAACTTATTATTCTTGTCAAAAACAAAAATATTTTCCCCTGAATCGTCTTTAATTGGACTAACTACTACCTTGTAATTCTTATACTTATAAACTGTAGAATCTTTATAATCACGCTGATTTTTCTCTTGAGCAGGTAGGCTAATTTCCTCCTGCTTATTAGAGCTTTCCACCATTTTTGGTTTACAACCAAAATTAAGTGCTAACGGAATCAAAAATAATAATGCATTATATTTTTTCATAACCTCATTTGTTTTTTATATTAATTTGTTAATTCTACTTTGTCATAGTAGAGAATGAACCACAAAAGGCACACTAATTTACAATAGACAAATTCCTTTCAGTAGAATTAGAGTGTATAAAGCAATGTTGTTTTTATACGGGAAAAATTGCGAGTAATAACCACTCGATACTTACCACGGCTCTTATCGATAGACTTGAACACTGATTATGCCGCTTGGATTCTTCTTTTTTCTCACAAACATAGTATAAAGATAATCATTTTTGTGCTGGGACACCCAAACGGGCGTACTTTATTTTATATGAATCTGATTATTAGTAGTTTATTGAAATTAACTTTCTAAAGTATCAGAGTCAGGAATAAAGATAAAAGATAAAACTTTTTTTTTATGAAAAAACGCTTATAAAATACCTTGTAACCAGTTTCGAAACAATGCTACTCTTTCGCGACTAACAATTACCGTTTCGGGTGCAGGTGGTAAAAGTTTTAACGATAAACGGTTATTAAAATAAAATTCGGCTTCAACAATTGCTTTTCGCGAAACAATATATTGTCGGTTAATTCTGAAAAACTCTGCTTTTGGTAGTCTTTTTTCAATATTATCCATTTTTTCTTCCAGATGCATTTTCTGATTGTTTATCAAAACGGCTGTAAGTATCTGATTTTGTGTATTCAACCAAGCAATACTCTCACATTTCACAGGTATAATTTTCTCCTTCTGAAAAGCCAAAAAAGTAGGATCAAGCGGTACAGGTGCAGGTTGAAATTGCTGGATCATTTGCTGTATTTCGAACATCTGTTGTTGACTAAAAAGCGATTTTGTTAGTTTGAGCTTGCTTAAAGCTGCCTCTACCTCTTTTTCCTGGATTGGTTTTAGCAAATAATCTACCCCATTTACCTTAAATGCCCTGATAGCATATTCGTTGTATGCCGTGGTAAAAATTACAGGTAACTGTAACGACAAGGATTCGAAAATCTCGAAAGACAAGCCATCCGATAATTGTATGTCCGAAAAAATCACATCTACCGTCGTATTTGCAACAATAACGGCATCTTTTTCAATGGACAAAATTACTTTGCGCAACATACGCATGGCAATTGCCTCATCTTCAATTAGTACAATATTCATAATTATTAAATTGTTGGAACTTTTACAGTAAAACATTCATTATCAGTTGTAATCACAATGGGTTTTCCGGTGAGCAATTTACTTCGCTCATTCAGATTTTTTAGCCCAATACCATTTCCGGAAGTCTGGTTCATTTGTATAATCGAATTACAAATTACCAAATATCCATTGTCGGTTTTAATCTTAATTTTTAATGGATTTGAGCTACTCATGGAATTGTGTTTAAAGCAATTTTCGAGTAATAGTTGCGTGCAAAGCGATGGTACCATCGAATTTTCGTCTAAATCTGGCAAAATTTCTATACTGAATTTTTCTTCGAATCGTACTTTGAGCAAATAAATATAGGCACGGGCAAAATTCATTTCTTCGGCAACACTTACCACGTTTTTCTCCTGTATTTCGAGCACATATCTGAATACCTGCGACAGTTTTTCGATAAATTCGAGCGTTTTCTGAGTATCCTCCTGCGCTAAACCACTCAGAGTATTGAGCGAATTAAAAAAGAAATGCGGATTGATTTGTTGTTTCAGCGATTCAATTTGGCCGGCTAAACTTTCGCGCTGTATCTCTAGAATTTTATTTTTCATCTGCTGATTTTGCTGAAAGCTATGAAATGAATTGGCTACCAATGTGCTAATAGAAAAAATTATCAAATTTCGCACAAACTCATCTCTTATAAAAAAGCCAATTGGCATACGTTCCAACATACCCCAAACTGGACGATGAATAACAATTGCCGCCACACACAAAAGCAGGTAAGCACCTACATTTATAGCTATTTTTTTTGAAACAGTTTTTTCAACAATTCGAAGATTTAGCCACAAACTAATATAAAACATAGCTATGTTTAAAATCATTACAAACGAAGCATCCAATAGTTGAATACTTTCATTATTGGGGCCGTGATGACTTGGTAAAAATGCCAATGAAAGAGGAGTTAAAGCCATTAAGAAACCTGCAATTAGGGCATAAAGCAATATGTAGCGTTTCGAGAGTATTAGTTGTTTCATGTATAAAGTATTTTTTTTGTAATGCAAAAAAAATGAAATGCGATTTTTGCAAAATGAATTGTGCTTTCTCATTTCGAACCGTAAAAGTTTCAATTCAAATTGGAATTATTACAATTCACCAATTTTTTCAATTAGCAATTTCAATTTGTCTATTATTTTTGCATTCAGAAATCAAACAAAAACGAATTATATATTTTCAAACAAGTTTCAAATTATGAAGAAGATTTTGATTGCAGCCATTTTGGTAATTAGTATTTTTACTCAAACAGCCTGCGCCGATAACAGCGATTCAAATTCACGCTCGTGGACAAATGTAAGTTACTCTTCCGTATCATCCACTTGTAAATTAGACATTTTTCTGCCTTCAACAGGCGAAGGACCATTTCCGGTAGTTATCTGGATTCATGGTGGTGCATTTAAAATGGGCGACAAATCGAACCCACAATCACTTACAGCACTCAACAATGCCGGTTTTGCTGTAGTAAGTATCGATTATCGCCTTAGCGGCGAAGCTAAATGGCCCGCTCAGCTCAACGACCTAAAAGCTTGTGTAAAATTCCTCAAAACAAATGCTTCCACTTATTCGCTCAATCCCGACAAAATGGCATCGTGGGGAGCTTCGGCAGGTGCACACCTTTCGTGTATGATGGGAGCGGCATTGGCATCCGACCCTGCAACACGCATTCAGGCTACTGTAAGCTGGTTTCCGCCTATGCATTTTTACTACATGGATGCCGATATTGCACTTGCAGGCACTTCGCGTTGCACTGGTGCAAATGGAGATGCCTCTTCGCCCGAATCAGCTCTGTTAGGAGTTACTGTAAGTCAAAACGAAGCAGCCTGTTATGCAGCAAGTCCCATCTCGTTTGTCGACACAATGAATGTAGCCACGCCCCTACCGAACTTTTTATTGATGCATGGTGGAAAAGATTGCAACATCGGTGCCAATCAATCGGTACGATTTAATACAGCCATTACTAACCGATTTGGAAGTGGAAAAAGTCAATATGTTTTTCTGGCAAACGGAACGCATGGCGGTGGCGATTTTACGCTAAGTTCAACTGAAACTACAGTTATAAATTTCTTGAAAGCACAATTAATGAGCACTACGGCCGTTAATAACACATCGAAAATGGCAAATAAACCAAGTGTAAATTACAATAGTTCCAATAAATCGTTGACTGTAACTTTCCTCGAGAATGAAAATCAGGCAGTATATCAGTTATTCAATAGCTCTGGCACAATTGTAAAACAAGGTAATTTGACTTCAGCAGCCATACCAGTAGGCGAGCTCCGAGGCATTTATTTATTTAAAACACAAACAAAAGATCAATCTACAAATATACAGAAACTTGTTATTATGTAAGTGTTTAGCGACTTTCGTTTACAAAATTAATCTGTTCACTGAAATTGCATGTAAAAAAGTTGAATCTTATATTTACTTTGCAAGAGAAAATTAAAATCAAAAAAAACCATTAAAAAAAAAGTTATAGTATGATGCATTTGTACTTCTCTTATCAATTTTTTTTCAATTAAAAACAATTTAAAATTACAACAAAATGAAAAAGATTTTTTTAGCAGCAATTACATTTGCAACAATTATGGTTTCGTGCACAAGCACAACTGACGAAATGGCTGGTTTGGAAGCAATTACACCCAATGCTTCGGAGTTAATTACAACTTACATTGCAAACAATTTTCCGGATACAAAAATTGTATCGTCGCAAACAGCAAAAGGCACCGTAACTACCGAGCTGAATACCGGTGAAGCACTAAAATTTAGCACATCAGGAACTTACATTGCTTACACGAACAACGCCAATTTGGGCTTAGCAGCTGATAGTTTGGGTGTAACTTGCGACAGCACACACACCGACAGCATTCACAGTGGCGACCACAGAGGTGGAAAACATGGCGATAAAGGTGATAGAGGTGGAAAAGGTGGAAAAGGCGGAAAAGATGGTGGAAAACACAACAATGACAGCACAAGTACCCGTGGAGGGCATGGACATGATCGTCATTACGAAAATGAAATTGCCATCGACTCATTAGCAGCCGAAATTAACACCTACATTAGCACAAACTATTCGGGATACACTGTTTTACATGCCGAAACGGACACTATTTGCGAAGGCGTAGTAACCGAAGTATTAGTAACGCTTGCAAGCGCCCAACCGGTGAAACTTGTTTTCGATGCAGCCAATGTGTATCTATTTAAAGCCCAACGCATTGAATATAGCAGTATGCCTACTTTAATTTCGGATGCTGTAACAGCGAATTACAGCACTTACACTGTCATGAAAAGAGGTGAAACGTATACATCGACAGATAGCTCGATAAAATACAAAGTTTATTTAAAAAGTTCCGATACCCGAAAAAGTGTAACTTTCAATGCCGATGGCACTGTAAGTTGCGAAAAATAAAGCTGTTTTTTAACTATAAAATGCCGTAAGCCACCAACTTGCGGCATTTTTTTATATTTTTCCCAAAAGATTTTAAGTAAAAAGAAAAAATAATTTTATTTTTTGGGTTTCAGATTGTATCTTTGCGAACACTTTAGATTTAAAAATACATGAAGGCACATTCCTCAATTACCAAATTCCGGACATTTGCTCTATTTGTCGCCCTTTTTAATTTTTGTCTTTCGGCATCATCTCAATTTTTTTTCAAAAATACAAATTCCGATTCAGGCCTATCGAGTAACTCGGTAACTGCCATTTTTCGTGATGCACAAGGCTATTTGTGGGTGGGTACTAGTTTTGGGCTAAATCGCTACGATGGCTACAATATGAAGGTATACAAACAAGATTTATCCAAACCTAAATCGATAAAAAACAACTACATAAATAGCATAACACAGGACGCCGACGGCATTTTGTGGGTGCAAACAAAAACAGGAATGTCTGTTTATAATTACAACACCGAAACATTTGATAATGACTACACTTCGATACTTGCTGGCCGTAAAATAAACGACAACTTTGTAGATAAAGTCATTTGTTCGAAAAAAAATACAGCTCATATTGTAAACAATTACAATGTTATGATTTATAATCATAGTAAAAAATCGGTTGTGAAAGTTGAAAAAAAATCAGAGGATACATTTTATCTAAATGGCTATTTTGATTTACAAGAAAATTTATGGATACTGGACTCGAAACAAAACTTATATAAAATTAATTCGCTGACAGGCAAAATTATAGCTTTGTATAGCAACCTAAAAAAAGAAAAAATACAAGGAAATTCGTTTGTATTTGTTGATAAACGAAACAAAGTATGGATTAATATCAACTCGGCCTATTTGTATTATTTGGATCCCGTAACATCAAAGTTAGTTGATTTTAAACAAGATGTAAAAAATGCGCCCTTCAACAACTATCCTATTCGCGCCTTTGTTGAAGATAATTACAACCGAATATGGATTGCAACCGACCACGGAGGCATTACATTATTAAATCCTATTACTTTTGAGTCGACAGTTATTACCGAAAACGAAAAACAAGAATTATCGTTGTCTGATAACTCTATAACAGCCCTTTTTGCCGACAATGATGGCGCAATTTGGATTGGCACTTATAAACAAGGCGTTGATTATTACCATCCTTTAAACCGCCGATTTACAACCAATAAAATACCTGGACCAAATGGCAATAACGATGTGAATTGCTTTACAGAAGACAAAGCTGGAAATATTTTTATTGGCACAAACGGAAATGGACTTTATAAATACAACCCAAACACAAAAGTCTATACAGCAATAAATTACAGTGGGAAAGGAAATAAAGACAACACCATAGTTTCGTTGCTTTTCGACAGTAAAAATCGTCTCTGGATTGGCACTTACATTGACGGTTTGTATTGCTACGACAAAAATAAATTTATACATTATAGCAATAATTCCGACAGTCCGATACGACTACCCGACAACGATATATGGAGTTTGGTCGAAGATAAAAATCAGCATATCTGGATTGGAACATTAAACAATGGATTATTCCTTTTCGATGAAATAAATTCCGTTTTCAAAGCACATAAAAGCACAGCAAATACCTACACTTGTATCGAAAGTGCTTACAGAGACAGAGAAAACAACTTGCTTTTTGGAAGTACGTGGGGAATATACATGCTCGACCCGAATGGAAAATTGATAAAACAGATTGATTTCCGAAAAAATAACGACGCTTACGCCGAGCGAAATTATATAAATGCTATTGCTCAAGATAAATTGGGCTATTACTGGGTGGCTACACAAAGTGGTTTGGCTATTGTTGATGGAAAAACGGGCAATTATCATTTTTTCAACAACGAAGCTGATTTGGATAACAAGCTAATTTACATGATATTAATTGATGACTCGAATAAAATTTGGGTTAGCACCACCACCGGATTGTATTTAATTGAAGTAAACAGTTATGGTAATTTGAGCGATATTAATGCCAGTGTAATTCGTTTCAGCAAGGACGATGGCTTGCAGGATAATAAGTTTAATGGTAAATCGGCATTTAAAACAAAAAACGATAAACTGCTTTTTGGCGGCGTTAATGGATATAATATTATCGACACCAAAAGATTGAACTTAGAAAAACAACAATCGAACTTAGTCTTTACAAATCTATTGATAAACAGCAACTTAATTCCTATTGGGCAAGAAATAGAAGGTCGTGTTTTATTGCAAAAATCATTGAACAATACCTCTGATATAGAACTCAAGTATTACGAAAATAGTATCTCAATCGGTTTTTCGGCCTTATGCTTTTTACACCCCGAAAACAACAAATACGAATACAAACTCGAAGGATTTGATGAGAAATGGAACACGCTAAATGCTTTGGAGCCAATGGCTTCGTACAATAATTTGAGTAGAGGAAACTACGTTTTTAAAGTTCGATTGAAAGAAAATGGACAATTTATTGATTCGAAAACAATTAGGCTTAACATCACCATAAAACCACCTTTTTGGTTGAGCTGGCCAGCTTTTCTGCTGTATTTCATCATCTTAGCAGCCTTGGCTGTATTCATTTATCGTTACCTGATTGAAAGGGCTACTTTCGAACTTCGCATTAGCAAGGAACATCAAGAACGACAACATGTGGAAGAAATAAGCGCTATGAAAGTGAAATTTTTCACCAACTTAAGCCACGAATTACGCACACCCGTTTCGCTTATTATTCTGCCTATCGAAAATATGCTTAGCAAAAACATGGAAGCTGGCACGCGAAATAACCTCACTATGGTACTCCGAAATGCCAAGCGATTGTTGTTTATTGTAAATCAACTGCTCGATTTCCGTAAGTTAGAGGTTGGCGAAATTACCTATCATCCTGTAATGGGTAATATGGTTAGTTTTATAAAAGATGTGGCTTTGCCTTTTATGGATATTGCACAAAACAAAAACATTAAGCTTACTGTAAAAAGCAATGTGGAGGAGTTGTATACCAATTTCGACCATAATAAATTAGAACGTATCTTATTCAACCTGCTTTCGAATGCATTTAAATTTACTCCAAATCATGGCTCTGTCGAAGTAAATATTCAGTATAACGACGGAAAAGAGTTACCCATACGCATTGAAGTAACCGACACGGGCATTGGCATCGACAAAAACAAAATAGCAAACATTTTCAAACCCTTTTATCAGGTCGACAATCAAGGTGCAATTGCCGATATGGGTACCGGAATTGGGCTTTCGATTACCTACGAATTTGTTCGGCTACACAATGGTTCTATCCATGTTGAGAGTGAAATTGACAAAGGAACCAGCTTTATAATCGAACTGCCTATGACCGAAGAGCGGGCGCCGATAATAAAAGAAGATTTGCCTGAAGAAGAATTAGTTGTATCGGTGGAAAGTATGAAAATTCCAACAATGGATTCAATTTCGAAAAAAGCAAGAACCATACTTATTGTTGACGACAACGACGATTTTCGCTTTTATTTGGTCGAAAATTTACGTAGTTTATACAACGTAATAGAAGCAAATAATGGACAAATTGCGCACGAAAAGGCCAATCGTTTTTTACCCGATATTATTGTTTCGGACGTAACTATGCCCGAGATGGATGGCTTCGAATTTTGCCGAAAAGTAAAAACGGAGGTAAATACATCGCATATTCCAGTGGTTTTATTAACCGCAAACACATTGGACGACGACAAAATAACAGGATTCGAAGCTGGTGCCGACGAATATATTTCCAAACCATTTAATGTAGGTGTGTTGAAAGCCCGCATCCGCAATTTATTGTTGAAAAAAGACGAACAACGATCAAAACTAAATACACAATCGGGAGTAAATATCTCCGAAGTAAATTTACCTACTTTAGACGAAAAACTGCTCGAAAAAGTCAACAAATATACACTCGAAAAAATTGCTGACTCTGAATTTGGAATAGAGGATTTAAGTAAAATGATAGGTATGAGTACTGTTTATTTAAATAAAAAAATGTCGGCACTCACAGGCAAAACTACCAGCGAATACGTTCGTTCAATTCGCCTTCGTAAAGCCACTCAATTGCTCGAAAAAACCGATTTGTCCATTTCCGAAATTGCTTACGAAGTGGGTTACAACAGTCCCAAATACTTCTCGAAATACTTCAAAGACGAATATGGCATTTTACCTTCGGAATATCGAAAGAATTATTTATAAATCACATAAGTAAGTGGAATAAAATAATGTCGCATAATTTTATTTGTTGCAGACCGCAGTTCCCTCTCCTCAAGGAGAGGGTTAGGGTGAGGTAAGTATTAAAAATGGTATATTATATTTGTCAAATCACATACATAGTAAAAAAAGCAGTTTGAAATTTTTCCAAACTGCTTTTTTTATAAACGATATTTAATTACTGCCTATTGCAATTCAAAATCTACTTTCGCTTTAATGTCGCGCGATGAAGCTCCTATCAATACCGTAAATTTACCTGCTTCAGCTACCCAATCTTTTTTTACATCGCTGTAGAATTGCAACGCTGTTTTGTCAATTGTAAAACTTACTACTTTTTCTTCGCCAGGGTTAAGTTCAATTTTGTCGAAAGCTTTTAACTCTTTTTCGGGGCGCATTTCGGTCGATTTTTGGTCGTTGATGTACAGCTGTACAATTTCTTTACCTTTAACTGTTCCCGTGTTTTTTACAGGAATTGAAACGGTAATTTTTCCATCAGTAGTCATTTTTTTATTGTCAGCCGTTGCTTTTCCATACACAAAAGTGGTATAACTCAATCCGTAACCAAACGGAAATTGCGGTGCAATTTTCTTTGTATCGTGCCAGCGGTAACCCACCAAAATATCGTCTTTGTACACTTGGTTGATGCTGTCGCCCGGATAGGAAATTGCTCCAAACGAATGTGCGCTATTGTCGGCAAGTTTTACAGGGAATGTGAAAGGTAATTTCCCGCTGGGATTTACTTCGCCAGCAAGCACATTAGCAATTGCTCTACCTGCTTCGGAACCTATGTACCATGCCTGAACAAGCGTAGTAGTTTGATTAATCCAAGGCATTTCGTAAGCATTACCGCTAAGCATAACCAACACCACTTTTTTATTCACTTTTTGCAATTCGGCAATCAGTTCGTTTTGTCCGAAAGGCAATGCCAACGAACGGCGGTCGTCGCCTTCCGAGTCTTGTTGAGTATTTTTATTTAATCCACCTACAAAAATTACAATGTCCGATTCAGTAGCTAATTTTACAGCAGCAGCGCGCAGTGAGTCAGCATTCAGTTTCGATTTTAAAACTTGGTCGTACGAAACAGCTCCCGAAGCATAACCCATGGCGTACTTGATTTTAGCTGCACCAAACTTTTCTGTCAGACCCTGCAAAGGCGACACTTCGCGCTTCACTTTTAACTCCGACGAGCCACCGCCTTCGGTGAGTTTGCGGGTAGCATTTTCGCCAATTACGGCAATGGTTTTGTATTTCGAAACATTTAAAGGCAGAAGACTTATTGTGTTTTTTAACAACACAATACCTTCTTCACCCACTTTTCGACCCACATTGTGATGTTCTTCGGAAGCAAGCGAACCATAAGGTTTATTTACATTCATGGCTGTACGGAAAATCATGCGCAAAATACGTGATGCTTTATCATCAACATTCGAAACAGGAATTTCGCCCGATTTAAGCATCTTAAGATATGGATTTGCCAAAAAATAATCGTTGTAAGCAAACGCTTTATTCGATGTAAAACCATTTGTCCAGGTTCCCATTTCAATATCCAAACCATTATAAGCCGACTGTTTTGTATCGTGCGCTCCACCCCAATCGGTAATAACGCAACCATCAAATTTCCATTCGCCTTTCAATATTTTGTTTAATGTTAGGTTGTTGTGGCAAGCATATTCGCCTCTTATTTGGTTGTACGAACCCATAATACTCCATACTTTTCCTTCGACAACAGCCGCTTTAAATGCTGGTAAATAGATTTCGTACAAGGCACGGTCACTGAGTTCCACGTTGATATGTCCGCGCCATTTTTCCTGATTGTTAAGTGCATAATGTTTTACACAGGCGGCCACACCATTTTGCTGCACACCCTGAATATAAGGTACAACCATTTTGGAAGCCAAAAATGGATCTTCGCCCAGATACTCAAAGTTACGACCGTTAAGTGGTGTACGGTAAATGTTTACACCAGGTCCTAGCAATACATCTTTGCGACGGTAACGAGCTTCTTCGCCAATAGCATTTCCATAAACAGCCGACATTTTTGGATCCCATGAAGCTGCCAAACAAGTCAATGCAGGGAAAGCAGTACAAGAATCGTTCGTCCATCCGGCATGTCCCCAGCTATCCCAGAGTATTTCCATGCGTACACCGTGAGGACCGTCGCTCATCCATATTTCGGGAATACCCAAGCGAGGCACGCCATGACTGCTGAATTTGGATTGTGCGGTACAGAGTTTGACCTTTTCTTCGAGCGTCATGCGCGAAAGAGCGTCTTTCACCCGCAGTTCGATGGGTTGAGTGTTGTCGAGATAAATTGCTTTTTTACTTTGAGCACTTATTGCAACACTTGCACAGAAAAAGGCAATTGCTGAAAATAGAATTTTTCTTTTCATTTTTTGTGATTCGGAATTGAGTTGATTTGTATTAATTATGAGTTGCCAAAGATAGTATACTTTATCCAATCAATAAAGTACATAATCATATCTTTTTATGTCTGTTTTGATAACAGAGCAACTTATTTTCAATACTAAACAAACCGAATAAAAATCCGAAATACTTTGGCAGGGTCGGCTGCCCAAAACTCCATGGCCTTTTGAGAATCTTCGACACTAAAAATGCCACTGATTAATTCTTCTACCGGACAAGTCCCGCGTTTCATATATTCCATTACTGCTCTGAAATCCTCAGGCATGGCGTTGCGCGAACCGCGAATGTCCATTTCTTTTTGCACAAAATATTTGGTTTCGAATGCAATTTCGGTTTTGGCATATCCAATGCAAACCACACGTCCGGTAAAAGCCACTTCGTTGATAGCTGTAACGTAAGTTTGCGGAGCTCCCACTGCTTCAATCACCACATCGGGACCGTAACCATTTGTCAGTTCTTTGAGTCGTGAACTCAGATTTTCAGTTTTGGAATTGATGGTATGTGCTGCTCCTAATCGTTTTGCCAAAGCCAGTTTTGCATCGTCCATATCCACAGCAATTACTTTTGCGCCACGCAGTGCAGCCCGTACCACCGCTCCTACACCTATCATACCACAGCCGATAACCATAACTATATCGAGATCGGTAACTTCTGCCCTGTTTACAGCATGAAACCCAACACTCATAGGTTCTACCATAGCAAAGTCGCGCGAAGTAATTGCTTCGTCGGCTAATACTTTTGTCCACGGCACAGCAATGTATTCGCACATAGCGCCATGTCGTTGTACGCCAAATGTCTGGTTGAACTGACAGGCGTTTGGACGACCATTCCGGCACGCTGGGCACTTGCCACAGGCTGTATATGGATTTACAGTACAAGGCATTCCGGGTTTTAAATGTTCTGGAACATTTTTGCCCACCGCTTCGATGGATGCACCAATTTCGTGTCCCGGAATAACCGGAAGTTTTACCATGGGATTTTTACCCAAAAATGTATTTAAGTCGGAACCACAGTAACCAACATAATGTATTTTAACCAACACCTCATCGGCACTGATTTCGGGTTTTTCGATTTGAACCACTTGCACTTTGCCAGGTTCAGTTATTTGTATTGCTTTCATATTTATTTTTGTTATTTACTTCGTGTTATTTGCACTTCGTGCGTTATTTGCTTCGCTGTTATTTAGCTTCGCTGTTATTAGCCCTTTGGGCGTTATTAATTGTTATTTGTGCTTCGCACGTTATTAATTGTTATTTGTGCTTCGCACGTTATTAATTGTTATTTGTGCTTCGCACGTTATT